>Ga0209217_1000351_pt1 | contig 12327 bp, 11 predicted proteins | sample JacPinW_OM3H0_M2_FD_187957 | JGI IMG/M metagenome (GOLD analysis project Ga0209217, IMG submission 187957) | Forest soil microbial communities from Algoma, Ontario, Canada - Jack Pine, Ontario site 1_JW_OM3H0_M2 (SPAdes) (version 2) | ecosystem: Environmental > Terrestrial > Soil > Boreal...
CTTTTGTCGGTGGCCGCTGCCCGGAATCCTGATCTGGCGGTAATTAGCGCCGAATTTGATGCGGTCGCAAGAAAGGGCATGCAGGTCGCCCGCGCCCTGAATGCACGTTACCCGGACATCTATATTGTGATGCTTCTTGAGGCCAACGAACGCGACACCGTGGTCGCTTCATTCCGCAATGGTGCCAGAGGTGTATTCTGCCGGACAGAGCCGCTTCCTGAATTCCACAAGTGTCTGGAGCGGGTCGGCTGCGGGCAGATTTGGGCGAATAACGTCGAAACCGGGTACCTGCTTGAAGCCGTCAAGAGCACTCCGTCCTGCGACGGAGTCGATCAGGTCAGCACGCTATCTAAGCGGGAAGTTTCGGTGGCAGAGGCTGCAGCCCAGGGTTTCACCAATAAACAAATTGCCGACCAACTTGGCCTGAGCGGCCACACCGTTAAGAATTACCTGTTTCGTGTCTTTGAGAAGTTGCGTGTGTCGAACAGGATTGAACTACTTTTCTTGTTAGAACATAACAATCTGAATAGGCGAGCCATTCAAGCACCTACTGCTGCCCAAGGGCAACCCATCGACGCTTATATCAAGGCTGCGGAAGAAGGATTCATTGCGGCCCAGTTCATTGTTGGCCTGGCACATTTGGATGGATGTGAGCTTGAAAAGAGCAATCACTCCGCATATTACTGGCTGCGGATGACGGAACAGAATTCGTTGCAAGTGCTGCAGCGCAGTCGGATTCTGATCGAGAACCTCAAAGACTGCATGAAGCCCCAGGATATTGAAACCGTCGAGCAAAGGCTAGCCACCACGGTCGGGAGCAACAAACCGCTTGTGAACAAACGACCCGTTGAACTCGTCCGGGAAAGTGTGAATCTGCTGTCGCGGATCGCGGGATGAATCCGAGCCCTCTGCTCAGCCTGATACTCAGGCCGCCGAATTCGCTTGTGCCGCAAGCGCCAAGACATGCTTCCTGACCTGAGGGTCAGTATGGCATAAAAAAATCAGTTCTATCCGTCCAGGTGGCCAAATCCCACTTGGCTCAGTTGCAGACGTCTCTGCACTGGTCGACGAGCCCCCATCAGAAATGCCGCCCCATCTGGGCATTCTTGATTTGCACGTGAAATGCCGTTCTGATGGGGTAAGCCGAAGTGCACCAAAATTGCTGCATTGACAACTCAGCGTTTTTTGCACAAAATCTAACCTCTTTGCCTTGTGGCTTACAATGCAAAAGTTAGCCTATGGCGACCATCCTCTGATATCAGTTGCTCAAATAAATTTTTGGTGACCGGCAATTAATTGGTAGTCACCATTAAGACGGGCTCCGGGAGGTTTCGTTAACTAAGCCCAGCCACCGCAAATCCGATGAGCTAGTAGCCCGACCAACGCAGACTGGCACGATCCAGGTTCCTCCATGCGCCTGGAGGAATTTCTTTTGGTTGGGTTTCTGGCAGATTTTCGCATGACGTGCTCAACAATCCTCTGGCCCAGATCAGGATTGGTCGATGACGCTGTCGCCTTCCCCAGGTTCGACACCAACGCAGCGGACCGGCATCTTAGTGGCGGACCGGAATCGCATGGCGAGCCAGCTGCTAGCGGAGTCCCTTGCACGCGATCCGCGCTTTGAGATTGTTGTGGCTTCGGCAGCGGACGTGTTTTCGATTGCTACGACCCGCCGGCCCCATGTGGCTTTGATCAGTGCGGATCTTGATTCTGACGCAAGAAAGGGGCTTCAAATCGCTAGAAACCTCCATAGCGGTCACCCTTCAATCCACATCGTGATCATGCTTGAGACGAGCACTCGGGAGTCGGTCATTGCTGCTTTTCGCTGTGGCGCTGCGGGTGTGTTTTGCCGGACTGATCCGCTACCTGAACTTCCCACTTGTATCGAGCGTGTCGGCCAGGGCGAGATTTGGGCCAGGAGGAGTCATTCCCATTTTTTGCTTGAGGCGCTCAGGAACGTTCCATCCTGCGAGGGTATTAGAGCCGTCAAGATCGACCGGCTTTCGCCTCGGGAACTTCAGGTGGCAGAGTGCGCCTCCCAGGGCCAGAGCAATAAGCAGATTGCGGATCGACTCGGGTTAAGCGAGCACACCATAAAGAATTACCTGTTTCGTGCCTTTGAGAAACTCGGAGTGGCGAACAGGTTTGAACTGCTTTTTCTGCTACTCCAGGAATGCAACGGTTCAGCAATGGGTCGGGTGGGTGTACTATCCGGGACTGAGAGTGGCAATTCAATTGGCAATTCAATCGAGACCTACGTCAAGGCCGCCGAGGAGGGTGTCGTTGCAGCGCAATTCATTGTTGGGCAGGCTTATCTTGAAGGCTACGGCGTAGAAAAGGATGAGCGTTCTGCATACTACTGGCTAAGAATGGCCGAAGAAAATTCTGGCACGATTCGACACCGAAGTCATGCCCTGGTCCAAGAACTCCGAAGCACCCTGAAAACGGATGATATTAAGGCTGTAGAACACAGTGTCGCGATCGGGGTACAAGAGAATAAGCTGCTTAGAAGCAAGCGCCCCGCTGAATTCATACAGCCCAGCACGGACTCGGCGCCCCGAGGGATAGCACGGGAGTTTTCCACAGCCGGGAAAGCCAAAGTGGCTTCCTAAACTCGCTTCGGCCACCAATTCGTTCGATTCTGTCCGTTTCTGGGATTCGAGGAATGCAACAAGCACCGGGTCGGGTGAGGAGTACCATTTGGAACTGAAATTGGCCATCCCATGTTGGAGGGGGCTTCGTGGCGGCTCAATTCGTTGTTGGACTGGCACATCTTGGAGGCTACTGCATCGAAAAGAATGGCCACTTTGCATATTATTGGTTAAGGATGGCGGCTGAAAATTCCTCGGAGGTTCAACAACGAAGCGCTCGTCTCGTCGAAAAGCTCAAAACTAAAATCACCCGGGCGGGACAGGAATTTCACGGATCTACCCGGCATCGCCAGCATGGACGACCGGCCGTACGTGATGTTGACCACTGCATCTTCATCAGTCTGCACGGAATCACCGGCGAACAAGGCCACGGTTCACGGCCGCCCACGCCATTGATGCGCACATTTCCGCTGACGAACAACATGGCCGCGGCAGGGCCGGAATCATCCGCACCCCAGGCTGCGCAGGAGAATGAGAGTAGGAGAACGATGCTCATCGGCCGCCGCAGCCACCGAGTCTACTCATGGGTTTTCTCCTTGGAGTAGATTCATCACAGGGGCGGGGTTTTAGCGGGTCAAAGAAATAGGCGCGTGATGTACCTTTTGTTTCACTAACTTGCAGGTCTTGGCCCGGAACTGAAATCAAAGAACTGCAGAACAGAGCAGCCGCACCCGGACGGGAAGAAGTCGGTGTGCTTGAAAGTTTGTTGAACGCTGACTAGAAGCTCGCTGGGTCTGGCTAGTTCCCTTCTCCTCGTAGCCCGGGAAAAAAGGAGATGACCACATTTGTTCAGAAGCAACTATTTCGGACCGAAGACTAGAAAATAATCCATTCCGTCCTTGACAAAATTTTCTTGTTCCAATAACTCGTAGCCAGCTTCTTTCGCCTCTCGAATCACAATGTCTCGGGCGACACCGTGATTCTCGCCATTTCCATTACGGTCAATCACTCCTACTTTGGCCACTGCCGTGAGAGATGGCCGCAGGTTACGCAGCAGTGTGATCGGCTGAGCAACCTCGTGATATGTCTTCAAGAGTAGCACGGCGTCGATCTTCGTGGGCAACAGCGGATTATCAGCTCTGCCTAATATCGGTTTAACGTTATGCAAGTTCTCTTTCCGGATTCGGGCGTCAATGTAACGAATGGCCTCGGGATTGATATCGACGGCATACACGGTTCCGGTATCGCCAACACGGTGAGCGGCTCGGACGGTGAACCAACCCGACCCCGCTCCAATATCAGCAACAGTCTTGCCAGGAGTAATCCCTAGAATGTCCATAACGCGATTGATCTGCAACCTTTCGTCTCTTCCTGGGGAATCAAAGATTGAGAGATCGCCAGTGTACGGTTCACTGGTTTTGCGCTGCTCGGTCGGCGGCGTCACCGCAGTCTGCGACAGGGCCGTCGCACACTGGAATTGCAGGAGCAGGACAAGAATTAAACCGAGACGCTTAGACCTGGTGCTCCCGAATTTAATGCATCATTGGATGCCGAGTTCCTGTCATGCGTCGGATTCGCGCAGCAGCTTGGTTCACGTCCCGCCAGAACTCCGGAACGCGGCGTGGCGCTGATATTTCTGCCACACTCGTCGGCACCGTGGAGTCGCAAAACTCTAAACCCCTTTTTGCCATACACTAGAAGCGACAGGATTACCGTGAACCCGGAAAGCACCCGAAACGATACAGGAAGAACCTGATGGCTGAGATTTGGAAGAGACCGTAGACTGGTAACAGGCTCAGGACTGGCCTTTCGCAGACTGCATACATCCGTGGTGTTCCAGGGTTTTTACAGACTCAACTCGAATCGGTTGGACGCGGCTACGATCAATGAGAATCGCACAAGTTGCGCCACTTTACGAAAGCGTTCCGCCGACACTATATGGGGGTACGGAGCGCGTTGTGTCTTGGCTTACGGAGGAGTTGGTCCGTCTTGGTCACGAAGTGACTCTGTTCGCTAGCGGCGATTCCCTCACAACTGCCCGTCTGGTGCCGGCGTGCAAGAAAGCCTTGCGACTGGATTCGCACTGCGTGGACCAATTAGCACATCATGTGGTGATGCTCGACCAGGTCTTCAGCGAAAAAGAGCATTTCGACCTATTTCATTTTCACGTTGATTACTTGCACTTCCCGTTGAGTCGCCATGAGCAAGTCCCACACGTTACAACCCTTCATGGCAGGCTCGACCTTCCCGACTTGGTGCCCCTTTACCGGCATTTTCGGGAGATGCCGGTGATTTCAATTTCAGACGCTCAGCGTAAGCCTCTGCCTTGGGCGAATTGGCAAGGCACGGTCCTTCATGGTTTGCCGCGAGAGTCTTTTTCTCTTGGCGGCGGAGCCGGCGGATACCTCGCATTTCTCGGCCGGACCTCTCCGGAGAAGGGCCTGGACCACGCAATCGAGATCGCAAAACGTGCCGGGATGCCACTGAAGATAGCAGCTAAGATCGATCGCGTTGATGTGGAGTATTTTGAGAATGTCATCAAGCCACTGCTTGATTGCCCTCTTATTGAGTTCATCGGCGAAATTGGGTATCCAGAGAAAAATGTATTTCTCGGTAACGCCGCTGCGCTTGTCTTTCCCATCAATTGGCGCGAGCCCTTTGGCTTGGTGATGATTGAGGCCATGGCTTGCGGCACACCGGTGATTGCTTACCCGCTGGGTTCCGTTCCCGAGGTCATACAAGAGGGAGTCACAGGGTTTATCGTGCCTGACTTGGAGAGCGCGGTAAGAGCAGTGAAAAGAATTGGAGAGATCGACAGAAGGAAATGCCGGGGGCATTTTGAACAGCATTTTGACGCCCAGCGCATGGCGCAGGATTACCTGAACATTTATCGACGGTTGGCTCGAGGAGAGTCCTCATCGACCACCGTTTCCGACGGAGGTCTCAGTTGGATGAAGCTCGCATCACCCAGCAATACTACATAGCGACGAAGTCATCGCCTGCTGATGACCGTGCCAGAGTTCTGAAATACGGCAGAATGTTCTCCGTGTTCGACCATCTGGGAGACATCCAAACGTCCGGGCTGGGCGAACAGGGACTTTTCTTTCAAGGTACACGTCACCTTTCGGAGCTTATCCTTTGCTTATGGAACGCCCGGCCATTGCCTCTAAGTTCCGCTATTAAGGCCAACAATTTTCTCTTCACCGCTGACCTCACCAATCTCGACGTTTCACACCTGGACAGAGTTGCCATACCCCGGGGCACGGTGCACGTTCAGCGATCCAAGTTCCTGTGGCACGATGTCTGCTATGAAGAGTTCGCGTTTATCAATTACGGGCTCTCAGCTCTGTTCGTGCCATTCAGCATGAGATATAGCGCCGACTTCGCCGACATCTTCGAAGTGCGCGGTATGCACCGGCAGAAGAAAGGGCAGCGCTTGGATGACCATGTCGAGAAGGACCTGGTGCTGCTCTCGTATGAAGGCCTGGACAACACAATTCGTCAAACTTGCATTCAATGCGATCCCCTCCCCAAAACTATCTCGGCTTCCGAACTGCAGTTCGAAGTGCATCTCCAGCCCAGACAGAAGACGGTCTTCCATTTAGCCATTTCTTGCGGCTCCCAGGCTAAACACGATTCAGTTGGCTACAGCAGCGCAATGATCTCTGCCCGGTTCGAACAGAAAACGGCCTCCGAAACTTTCCCTCCGATGGGCAGTTCAAATTCTCGTTTTAGTGACTGGATCAGGCGTTCAGTTGCCGACGTCCAGATGATGATGATCGGCAACCCCGAAGTGAATTATCCCTACGCCGGAGTACCGTGGTTCAGTACGGTCTTTGGCCGGGACGGGATCATTACGGCTCTCGAAATGCTTTGGCTCAGCCCCTGGATTGCCAAAGGCGTTTTACAGTATTTGGCGGGGACCCAGGCAAAAGATTGCAATCCAGCGATTGAAGCCGAGCCCGGCAAGATCCTGCACGAGACGCGCGGTGGAGAGATGGCTGCTCTGGGCGAAATCCCTTTCGGGCGCTATTACGGGAGCGTGGACGCGACTCCGCTCTTCATTGTTCTTGCCGGCTCATATTACGAGCGAACGGGTGATCGTGGGTGCTTGCGGCGTCTGTGGCCGCACATCGAGCTCGCACTGCAATGGATCGACAAGTTCGGAGACATGGATGGCGATGGCTTTGTGGAGTACGCGCAACGTTCGAACAAAGGTTTGGTTCAACAGGGTTGGAAAGACTCGAATGATTCAGTTTTTCACGCCGATGGGACGTTGGCGGAAGCACCCATCGCTTTATGCGAAGTCCAGGGTTACGTGTACGCAGCCAAACTGGCGGCGGCGCGACTGAGCTGTACGTTGGGAGACAAGGAAAGATGCACTACCTTGGAGGCTCAAGCAGAAACCCTTAGCACCAGGTTTGAAGAAGCATTTTGGTGCCACGATCTGTCCACTTACGCCTTGGCGCTCGATGGGAACAAAAAACCATGCCGGGTGCGAACCTCAAACGCTGGGCACTGCCTGTACGCTGGAATTGCCAGGCCAGACAGGGCTCGCCTAGTCGCCGAAACGCTGTTAAGCCCTGACTCTTTTAGTGGCTGGGGGGTCCGCACGGTCGCTGCGGGACAGGCTCGTTATAATCCACTGTCTTACCACAACGGCTCCATTTGGCCACATGACAACTCCCTTATTGCCAGCGGCCTTGCGAAATATGATTGCAAGGATCTGGCCGGCCGAATCCTGCTTGGCCTTCTCGACGCCAGCAGGTGGGCGGATCTTGGCCGCCTTCCTGAATTGTTCTGCGGACTCGACCGGCGAGGGGGCGAAGGTCCCACGCTTTATCCCGTCGCCTGTTCGCCCCAGGCTTGGGCCTCGGGAGCCGTATTCTTGTTGGTGCAGGCGTGCTTGGGAGCCTCCGTACAAAGCGCGCGCAATCGGATTCTGTTTGAGCGTCCTTACCTGCCAGAGGGCATCCCGCAGCTCTGGATTAAGGGCCTTCGCAGCGGCAATGCTTCGGTGGACCTATTTTTCGAACGCAGGAATGATGCCGTGCGAGTTGCGGTTACCGACCAACAAGGCGACATCGAAGTCGTCGCGACACCATAAAGTCCTTGGATCAGCCAGAAGTGTTGCGTATCGAAGACGCCAATGGAGGCGCCATCATCCGCGCGCTCCAATGTGTTCCCCACCGCCACCCCTAGGTGGGTGTTCACGTTGTTGCTGTGTGCTTGTCTTCGAGGCATTGCGTTCGCAGGAGCGGCGGACGAGCGGGTGCTGGATAACGGCAAAACCCTCACAGGGGAACCCGAGCATCCTTACGCCGAGGGGGTGGCGATCCGCGGCGACAAGATTGTCGCCGTCGGCAACCGCGGCGAGGTGTCCAAGGCGGTGGCGAGCGGCGCGGAGATGATTGACCTCAAAGGCAATTTCTTATTGCCGGGGTTGATCGACAGCCATTGTCATGCGGTGGACGGTGGGCTCTCGCTGATTTCGGCCGATGGAAGTGCTACTCGGTTTTGGGATCAGCCAAGAAGTGGTGGATGGCCATTTGAAACTGCTGCCCGAGCTAGGCCCAAAGGAGTCCCTAACATTCCCACCGATGGTTATGCCCCCAGCTACTTATGGGCACGAGGATTCAAGGTCTAGCGCGGCCTCCGTGCCACTGAGCGCGCATGTTGACCAGCGCGGGGAAGTGGTGGTTAACGCCTCCCGAGTCGGTTGAAGCGGTCGATTCTTGCTTTAAGTGCGTCTTGCTCCTCTTGCAGGTGCTTGGTCAGTCCGGCAATGAGGCGGGTGAGCGTCTCAGGGTCTTCCTCTTCGATGATCGCCTCGCACAGACGGCGTAGCTTATCCAAGGGCACGATCTTCCTCCGCTCGGCTGGAGTAAACACATGCCCGAGTTCAACCTCCGATGCGAATACCCAGCGCGAAGTTGGCCACGAAGTTGGCCCAGTTGTTGCGAAGTGGAAGGACGGGCGATACAATCCCGAGCGCAAGAGCAGTTGGATCAAGAATAGGGCTTACACGCAGATTGTCGGCAGAGAAAACTGTTCGAAGGAAGAAAGCTGCGCGCGACCTGGGCTTTGGACAGGACCAAAATTGGACTGATCGCTCCGACCATGGAGGACGTTTACGAGGTTTTGAGACAGAAAGAGCTTGCGCTGTCCAGGCTGGAAAACGAAATAAAGGCGCTGCGTGTAGCCGCCCCGCTTTGGTCAGAAAGACGACGAATGATAACAAGACGACATTGGCCCGTTCGCGTGTAGGGAACGCCACTCCGCAACCCGGTGGGACGACACAGCAACGCGCTGGCCGTAGGCAGTTCGCAGTCTGATTTTAGGGCGGGCATCCAATCCTGTGGCTATCACATGAGTCGATTCTGCCAAATCGAATACGCTTCGAGCGATAGAGCAGACGGAATGCCGTGCGGCCAGCCAGCAGTTGCTGGTTGCACGGATTGTGGAACTTCCATCTGCGAGGAATGCCGAGTGGAATGCTGCAGCGAGTCATTCTGCGGTCAGTGTTACGACTATCACGTGACGCATTCATGCTTGAGGAAGCCTGCTCAACCAGTGCGCTACACGTCGAGAGGTTCGCTAGCAACAGAAAAGCGCCCCAGACTCGGTTAAGTTTTTGGGGCCCTCACCCGGTCGGCCTCTCCCTCGCCACACCACGTTTTCCTTACTCACCCTAAGTCCCGGTTTCTTCTTACCAGCGCTCTCACCGGCTTTGTCGCTGAAGTCCGAAACCTTGTCGGCGATGTCGGCTCGTGTTTCTTCTCCGCTAGCCGGTGCGATTAGCACGTCGATTCCTACGCCGATGCCTACGCCGACCAGCAGTCGCCGCGAAGCGCAGCAGTGGCGCGGCCCACACGGTCGGACGCGGTATCATACGTGTCCCTGACTCTGCCTTTGATGTCGTCTACATTGTCCGGCAGACGCTCACGCAACGACTCGAGCAAATAAAGTCCGGTACCGAGCAGGGCGCTAAGAAGCGGTCTTTCCTTTTTGAACTTCATGTGGGTCTCCCGACGATAGTTTCGCCGATATGGAGATGCGGAAACAGGGTCAGATGTTGGCAGACAGATTTGGCTGAGGTTTTCGACGATGCCCTCATGCCAGATGCCCAGGCCCTTTGGGAAGAGCTCTCACCCGACAGAGCCGCCCATCATGCCGGATCTGAGGTGGCCTAAATGATCTACAGACCGCCAGATCAGCCAGTACCTGGGGTGGGAGACTACAATGATTTCCACAGCAACGGACAGCCTCGATCTCGTCTACCGGCCGCAGTTAGTCACTTAGGTCCAGATGGTGAAATTTACGGTAATGCGGGCTTCAGTTTCGACGGCTTGACCGGATTCGAAGTACGGCTTGAATCGCCATTGCTTCACCGCTTCCCGTGCCGCAGCGGAAAGAATCGTGGGGCCGCTGAGTACTTGGAGGTGCTGAATAGTCCCGTCCCGTCCGATCAGAACATGCAGCACGACTGCGCCTTGAATTTTCATCTGCTTGGCCAGCAGGGGATAGTTAGGTTCAACCGGGCGTGACAGGATCTGCGCGGCGCCCGGGGAAAGATGGACTCGCGTGGTGGCCTCGGCCACACCCGCCGGAGCCGATGTCGGTGGGGCGGAAGCTGCCTGGGTGGGAGTAACAGGCGCTCCGGGGGGCAAGTCCACCTTTACCGAATTGCTGCCTGCCGGGACCGTGCGGTGCTCGTCCCCAGCCACTACCTCGACTTCCAGCGGAGGCAGCGCGGCCCGGCTGGTAACGACGGGAGCCGATGCGAGCGCTCGGTTTGCTGGGGCAGTCGCCGGCGGCGGGGTGTGCGGCTTCGCTTTCGGTCGTGCCGGAACTGCTGGTTGCGTAATGGTGGTTGCCGCTTGGGATTGCGAGTTCGGCTGGGGCGAAGTCTCTTCTACCGGCTCAGATTCTGATTGCACTGGCGCGGATGGAAACCAGAATTCACGGTCTTTTGTCAGAATCAGGATCAGCGCGGCCAGCAGCAGTGTCAGCGCGATGAGCAGTTGCCGGCGCTGCTTCTGTACGAAATCATCTCCGAACGAAGGTTTGATCTCTGGTCCTTGATTCTCCTGCAGCGACGGCATGTTTCTTTGTCCTCCCGTGAGTGTCGGTTGTACTGTGGACGATGTTGAAACCGGACTGCTTCGTCACTCTCCTTCGGCTTCACACTGGGTGCTTGCGAGACTCGTAAACCCAACTATCGCCGGGTGGAGTCTGCTGCCAAACCCGGCGAACGCGCTGCGGTTTGTAATTCCCCAATCGGTGAAGGCGCGGAAGGCGGCAAGCGGAAGATTACTCGGCCCTCCTGACAGATCGTCAGTCCACCACTCCGCGGCTGAGCTAGCGAATCGGCCGCTGCAGACTGCCCGCAGTCTTCCATCCGCGCCGAACTCGGCTGCAGCTCTTTGCCGGGAAACACAGCGTGATCTGTTCGTTTGTTGTTGGACGGAGTATTTGCTCGATACGGGGGCGAACCGTGGCGAAATCCAAGGGTTGCCCTTTCCCAACCCAGTCGCCAACCCATCAATGTGCCCAGCAGTATGCCCGCGCCAATCACGAGTGTGCCAAGAATGGGTGCCCACATGTCGTTTCTTCTGGATGTGCGCTCCCGGCGCGGGAATCCAGAGTTCGATTTTGAAGCGTGGCTCTCGCCCTGGGGAACGACTTCATCCAACTTGTTCTGGAAGGATCCAGATCCTTCAGGGGACAGGGTTGTAGTGGCCTTCCCATCTTGCTTTCTGCGCTCGAGAATTCGATTGGCCAGAGCCTGCAAAGTGTCCAGATCGTGCTGGCCAAAAGCATTCGGTCGTGACGAAAGAATCTCGACGATCCCAAACAACTCGTCACCATCCATCAGCGGCAGAGCCACGATTGACCTGACTCCCAAACGCCGGCAGACTTCAGGATCAACACGAGGGTCTGTCTGCGTGTCGTTACATTGCTGAAGCTGGCGAGTCTGAATACAGGAACCCGAAAGCCCAGTGCGAGGAGAGACGCATGCCCCAATATCGGGGCTGTGAGGCCCAGTGGTGGCGTGGCAGACGATCTCCTCTCCCCGGACCAGAGCGATCGCTGCTCCGGTGGCGCCCATGGCGAGGCAGGCTTGTTCTAATTCCTGATTAAGGCGGGATTCTATTCCTGCGCCGTCCACGGCCCGTGCATCTGCCAATTCGCTTACATCTGATCTCCTAGGAGATTCACTCTGGTGCTGGCCAGTGTCGGGTTTCGACAGTTGGTCGTTGATAGATTCGAGGTCTTTGAGAAATTCAGGTTTCTCGAGCGAATTTGGCTCAGCCACCATCGTCCTTTCCGCCTGCGGACGGGCGAGGGAGCGCAGGTTATCTCTGCTCTTAAGCAGCAGGTTCTAGGCCAAAAGAAGGAAAATTCAAACTATTGCAGGAGAAGTACTTAGGGCTGAGCGGACGGCCAGAAGAGGTCCTCTCCGCGCAAATCGTTGCACTTGGGATTAAACGTACGACTTTAGGTTCCAATGTCCTCCGACACCTCTGGTGATAAAAGTCGGGTGAGAAACGGTAGGAAAGGGTTGGAGACTGGTGAAAAACGTGGAGGATTGAAATTTTCGTCCGATGAGGCGTTTTCAGAATGGATTGTTCTGATCTCTGAGCTGTTCTATTTCCTGCTTCTCATCTTTGTCTTCGCTGCTCTTTCTTCAGCTGACCTGCGGTTTCAGTTTGGGCGGTCGTTGTGCCAGGAA
>Ga0209217_1000352_pt1 | contig 12324 bp, 14 predicted proteins | sample JacPinW_OM3H0_M2_FD_187957 | JGI IMG/M metagenome (GOLD analysis project Ga0209217, IMG submission 187957) | Forest soil microbial communities from Algoma, Ontario, Canada - Jack Pine, Ontario site 1_JW_OM3H0_M2 (SPAdes) (version 2) | ecosystem: Environmental > Terrestrial > Soil > Boreal...
ACCCGTACGTCAGCGCATTGAAGACCGAGTTTGAGCGCGTGATGAAGTATACGGACGAAGTTTTTTACCATGACGACCTGAGTGAGATAAATCAAGCGTTCTATTTCGAGGAATTTATCACAGCCGCGCAACTGCAAAGCCTGCAGTTTCTCGGTGAGGCTAGCCCCAATGAATTGGGTCCCCGAAATTTTGCTCCAGACGTGATCACCAGGCTTAGAGAACTCGACGGGGTTTGCGAATTGGTTCGTGAGCAGTACAAAGATTTCTTTCTAGGGAGGGCCTTTCGGGAGACACTCTTGTGCCATGAGGAACTGCGGTTGGCGCCCGATTTTTTATCGGAAAAAGTTTCCGAGCTGTTCTGTTCGTGTGATGCGATACAGAGCGAAGCGCAAGAGGACGACCGGTCGGTTCTGTTCCGCAGACATGAAGGGTCGGAGGTCCAAATCAAACATCCGCAAATCGCCGCAGCGCTGAAATATCTCTGCGCACAGTGGCCCTGCGCCGTCCCGTTTGCTCCCTGAGCCGTGCCGGCAGAGTTCCATGAGCGCGTCCGCGCTGCGCTGGCCAAAGCTGCGCGCGTCGTCCTTGATCGGCTTCATGAACGCCTGCAGCGCGGTGCGCAGCGTCGCGCCGCCTTCGGCATCGAGCACGCCATCGAGCCGGACCAGGCCGTCGACGGGCTCACTGATGTGAAAGTAGCGCCGTCTATAGGCGTGATTGGCCTCGGCGAGTGCCCCGGCGGCATCTACCCGGTGCTCGAAGTTCTTGGCGACGGCGGTGAACTGGCCCGGGTCCATGGTCTGGGCCACCTGCAGAAGGCTGGCCTCCTCTTTGCGGACGGCGGCCGCGCCCACGTGCTCGGCGGTGCGGGCCAGGACGGCAACGTGCTGAAAGCCGAGGTCGCCATTCGCGAACGCGGCCTCAGTCTTCGGTAGCTTCTCGAGCTGGCGCGCGATCTCCACGCGCTCCAAGGCAGCGCCGCCCGAGAGCTTGCACTTCCAGCGCAGCCACGCCGTGAGCGAGAGGGCACCGTCGGCCTTGTACTCGCCGGACTTGTCGAAGCGGCGCACCCCGCTGGCGAACACGGCCTCCAGAGGATCGATCCCGGTTTCCCGGATCTGGATCAGGCCTTCGCCCAGCTCCTCGCCCTCGGCCTCGCGGATACAGGCTGCCATCGCCTGGACACCGGCTCGCAGCGACTCGACGGCGGCTTCGAAACGACGACTCCGGGGGCTTGTGTGGATGTCCACGACGGCCATGCTTTAAGCGTGCACCATCACCGCGACAGCTGTCTGTCGCAACGCGTGATGATTCAAGAAATCATGCGGCGATGAAGGGCCCAGGCGATCCCAGCGGGGTTTACTGATCGTTACTCGCGATGCTGGGCTTCGTGGTCCTCGGTGATGTACTGCTCGACAAGCTTGGCGCCAATCCCGACGTCATCGAGCGGCCCGTAGTTGTTCGCGACGTCGGACGTTCGAACGACCTTGGGCCCGTCCCAGTGTTGGACCTTGCCATTCATGTGGAGGACCCAGACCTCGAGCTTGCCGTCGGGGAGGACGCTACCAACCCGTGCCAACCGGCGACCGCGGGTTTTCAGGCGCACAACGTCCTTGACCGCGAACCGCTGCGGACCGGCCGCGCCACTCGGCTTGGCCTCTTGCCAGTCACCCGTCGCTGGCGCGCCCAAAAACGGGTTGATCTTGCGCGCGATCCGCACCACCGGATCATAAACGTCAGTCGCCATGCGTTCTTTCAGCGGGATGATGGCGTTGTCCGTGATCTTGATGTGCTCGGGGCAAACTTCCTGGCAGCACTTGGTGATGTTGCACATGCCAATGCCGGCTTTGCCGTGCAGGAGGCCGGTGCGCTTCCGCGTGTCCAGCGGATGCATCTCGAGCGCGGCGATCCGCACCATGTAGCGCGGCCCGTAGTACGCGGACTTGTCGTCGTGGTTGCGCAAGACGTGGCAGACGTCCTGGCAAAGGAAACACTCGATGCATTTCCGGTATTCGTAGACGCGCTCGGTGTCCTCGGGCAGCATGCGGTAGGGGACCGGCTCACTCGCCGCCGGCGTGAACCCCGGGATCTGTTTGTTGACTTCGTAGTTCCATGAGACGTCCGTGACCAGGTCCTTGATCAACGGAAACGCGCGCATCGGCCCGACATGAATCTCCTGGCCGACGAACTCGTCGACGCGCGTTTTGCACATGAGCCGCGGCCGGCCATTGATCTCAGCGCTGCACGAACCGCACTTGGCGGCTTTGCAGTTCCATCGGCAGGCGAGGTCGTTCGCGAAGTGCGCCTGGATGTAATGGACGGCGTCGAGGACGACCATGCCTTCCAGCGAGGGCACCTCGAAGCGCTGCTCCCGGCCGCCGTCCGTGTCTCCGCGGAAGACCTGGAGGACGATCGGGCTGCCGGACCCCGCACCCCGGCCCTCCGCAATGGGAGATCTCGTGCTCATGTCCGGACCGGTTGCGGCTTGGGTGGCCGTGGCGCTGGCGGCTGGGACGCTGGTGGGGGAGGGGCGGCGTCGGCAAACAGCGTGGCCAGCTCGGGAGGCATCTCTGGCACCGGCCGGGTCTTGAGCTTGACTCGCCCGCCGTCGTTGTAGGCGATGAAGTTCACGCGGCCCAGTGCCGGATCTTTCTCCAGGTAATCGAGCCTCCAGTGCGCCCCGCGGCTCTCTCGCCGCTCGATGGCGGCGCGCACGATCGCTTCCGCGATCGTCAACATGAACCGAAGATCGCGGGCCGTGTGCCAACCGGGGTTGTACTTGCGTGACCCCGGGACACGGATCCGGGCCGACCGTTGTCGCAGCTCCAGCACTCGGTCCAGACAGGCCTTGAGTGATTTCTCTTCGCGGGCCAGGCCGGCGCCGTCCTGCATCGCCTGCTGAAGCTCCTGCTGCAGCAGGTACGGATTCTCTTTGCCGTCGCCGACAAGGGGCAAGAGTAAAAGTTGCTGTTCGTCCCCCACCTGGCGCTCGTCGATCGTGCCCAGCGCCACGTCGCGCAGGTAGGCGGCCGATGCCGCTCCGGCGCGGCGGCCGAAGACGAGCAGATCCGACAGGGAGTTTCCCCCCAGCCGATTCGCGCCGTGCAATCCGGCGGCCGCCTCACCAGCGGCATAGAGCCCCGGAATCGTCGTTGCCCCGGTCTCGGCCTCGACCCGCAGCCCACCCATCGCGTAATGGATGGTCGGCGCGACTTCCATGGGCTCCTTCGTGATATCGACATCGGCCAGCCGGAGAAATTGCTCGTACATCGAGGGCAGCTTCTTCTTGATTTTTTCTGCGCCGAGGTGACGAACATCCAGGTAGGCGCCGCCGTGCTCCGTGCCGCGCCCCGCCTGGACCTCTTTGTAGATGGCCCGCGCCACCACGTCGCGCGAGGAGAGCTCTTTCTTTTTGGGGTCGACCTCCAGCATGAAACGTTTCCCCTCGCGATTGGTCAAATAGCCACCCTCGCCGCGGACGGCCTCGGTGACCAGGATGCCGCGGACGCCGGGCGGCCAGACCATGCCGGTGGGGTGGAACTGGACCATCTCCGGATCGAGCACTTCGGCCCCCGCCTCGAAACCCATGGCGACGCCGTCGCCGGTGCCCTCCCAGGAATTCGACGTGACTTGATAGAGACGGCCCCAACCACCGGTCGCGATGATGACGGCCTTGGATCGAAACGCGATAAAAGCGCCGTCGATCCGGTTGTAGCCAAAGGCGCCGATGACCCGGTCGGAATCTTTCAGCAGTTTGGTCAGCGTGACCTCCATATGGACCTCGATGCCGAGCTGGACGATGCGGTCCTGCAGGCTGCGGATCATCTCCAGGCCGGTGCGGTCACCCACATGGCAGAGTCGCCGATACGTATGGGCACCGAAGGCTCGCTGCAGTATGCGGCCGTCCGGGGTGCGGTCGAAGATCGCGCCGTAGGTCTCGAGCTCGTAGACGCGGTCCGGCGACTCGCGGGCGTGAAGCTCCGCCATTCGCCAGTTGTTGATCATCTGGCCGCCGCGCATCGTGTCCTGGAAATGAACCTGCCAATTGTCTTCCGGGTCGACGTTGGCCAGGGCGGCGGCGATGCCGCCTTCGGCCATGACCGTGTGCGCCTTGCCTAGAAGCGACTTGCAGACCACGGCGACTCGGGCGCCCGCGGCCGCTGCCTCGATCGCGGCGCGCATGCCGGCGCCGCCCGCGCCGATCACCAGCACGTCGGTGGTCAGTGTCTGGTAGGCCTCGCTCAGAAGATCACCCTTGGTTCGTGAATGACTCCCGCCATCAAGAGCCGGATATAGACGTCCGTCAGCGCGACCGAGAACATGCTGTACCAGGCCCAGGCCCCGTGCTGCGGGTTCGCGCGGTTCAGCAGCATCACGGCGCGATGCCACAGGCGTCCGGCGGGCGCCCGCGAGAAGCGATCGATGCGACCGCCCATCAAGTATCGAAACGAGTGACAGGTCAGGCTGTAGGCGCTCAACAGGATGACATTGACCAGCATCACCAGCGAGCCCAGGCCAATCAGCAAATGCCCGTGGAAGATGAACGCGCGCACGACATCGACCCAGAGAAACAACAGCACGATCAGGCTCAGCAGCAAGAAATATCGGTGATAGTTATTCAGCACCCATGGAAAACGGGTTTCACCGTGGTAGCGGCCGCGCTTCAGCTCCTGGATGGCGCAGGCCGGCGGGTCCCAGAAAAACGATCGAAAGTACGACTTTCGGTAGTAATAACAACTGCCCCGAAGGCCCAGCGGGATGACCGCGAGGATCGGGATCAGGAGGCCGATGATCGGCACTTTGATCAGGCCGAAGCCAAGCCAGGTGGAGAAAAACGGCGAGACGTAGGGATCGGAAGAGACCACTGTGCCGGAGAAGACGGACCAGGTGGCATAGATGACGAAGGCGCTGTAGCACAGGACTGTGAGAGCCGGCTCGATCCACCAGGCGCGCCCTGGTGATGCCTCCTTGGCCGATGCCGGCCGCGGAGTGAGTGCCTCAACCGCCACGCGTTAAGTCTACTGGCCCTTCAGTCGGAGTTGGCGCTTCGCCGGCCGAGCAGGACACCAACGACGGAGGCGACAACGGCCAATCCGAGCGCCGCGCGTGCTGGGATGCGGCGCCGACCGTCCGGTGTCTGACCATTCGTCGCCACCCGCCGCCGTTCACCCCCAGGTCCGGATTGGGGAGCGGCGACCGCGTGACCATCTTTGCCGGGCAAATCGATCGGCACCGGGTAAATCACACTGTTCACCTCGACGCCGATCATCGTGATCAGCCCCAGGAAGAAAAAGAACGTCATCAACAGGAAGAGCAGCCCGAATGTTGCTCCGTACTGGTTGATGCCCCGGTTGATCGATAGATAGAGCGGGAAGAGCAGCGTGACAAGCTCAAACAGGATGCCCGCCACGAGCGCGCCGGGGACAACTTTGTGTAACTGTTGCTTGCGGTTCGGAATCACGTAGTAGATGCTGCCGAACAGCAGGAAGCCCGCGGCCACCCCAACGATCATCTGTAGGATGACGGCCGCCGCGCCCGAATACAGGAATAGCGGGATGTCGGGGATGTTCTTGAGGGCTGGCAGAATGGACGACGTGGCCACCGCAATGCCCACCAGGACGGTGAACAGGAAGACCATGCCGAAAGCGATCAACCTCGATCGAATGAAATCCCGGGGCTTCGTATGGTAGATCACCGCGAATGCCTGCTCGATGGCGCCGAACAACGCCGCCCCACCCCAGAGCAGGCCGATCAGGCCGACGACGAACAGGATGCCGCTCTGGCTCTTGACGCCGCTGACCGCCTTGATCACCTCGTTCTGTTGCCCGGTATCGTTGGGGATGACGCTGAAGATCGTCTTGTACACGGCGTCGTTCGCCTCCCCAAACAACCGGAGGGCATAGCCGAGCAGTGACGCGGCGAAAAGCACGATCGGGAACGTGGCAAAGAGGGCGTTCCAGGCGATCAGCGCCGCCCAGTTTGGTGCCTGGTCCTCGAGGAACTTGCGGATGACGCGCCCCGGCACGCTATCCATCAGCCGCCCCATCTCGTCGATTCTACCTGACATCGGTTCTATCAACTAAATGGCAACCGCGCCCGCCGAAGTCGAGGCTCAGAAGAAATCCGCCGCGGAGCGCGCCCTCGAGTTGGTCAAACCGGGGACGATCGTAGGGCTGGGGACCGGGAGCACGGCCCGCTACTTCATCGAGGGACTCGCCGCGAAGGTGCGCAAGGGCCTCAAGGTGCAGGCGGTCGTTACGTCCCTGGAGAGCCGTGCTCAGGCCGAGGCCGGTGGCATCCCGATCACGGAGAGCGTCGATGGGTCGCTCGATCTCGCCGTCGATGGGGCGGATGAGATCGACCCGGCCGTCAACTGCGTCAAGGGGCGCGGCGGGGCGCTGCTGCGGGAGAAGATCGTCGCCCACGCGAGCCGGCGGTTCGTCCTGATCGCGGACGAGAGCAAGCTGGTCGGACGGCTGGGCCGTGGCCCGGTCCCGGTCGAGGTCCTGCCATTCCTGTGGGAGGTGACCAGCCGCTCGATCGAGTCCCTCGGCGGGAGGCCCGAACTCCGGATAGCGGCCGGCGCGCCGTTCAAGACCGACAACGGCAACTTCGTGCTGGACACGAGCTTCGGGGCGGTCGACGCCGCACTGGGTGTGGCCATCCACGCCATCCCCGGCGTCATCGAGCACGGCCTGTTTTTTGGCATGGCCCGGGCCGCGATCGTCGGGTCGGCGACGGGCGTTCGAATTCTTGGCGAGCTGCCTTGAGCTTGCCCTATGCTTAGGCGCTGAGATGCCGTTCGAATACAAGGTGGTCAACACCGTCGAGGAAGTCAACCAGCTGTCCGAGGACGGTTTCGAGCTCTTCACCATCCTGCCGCCAGGGCCGACCGGCGGCCCAGATCGGATGTACCTGCGCCGGGAGAAGCGCCGCGGACAGACGCCGGGTTTCTCCCGAGAGTCCAAATCCGACTAGGGCGAAGACCCGATTGACGGACTTTTGGCGGGAACTTATACTGTTGTAGTCAGGAATCCGGCAAATGGAGGGCGGAATTTCCGCCCTCGCTGTGTTTATTGGGTTCTGGGTAAGGGTAGGAAGTGACGGGCCCGACGGCGGGCGTTCACAGGAGTTACGAGTGATTCAGGAAATGACAATGTCGACCCGCGAGGCGACTCACTACGAGTCGGCGGTGCGCGCCATGTCGCAGGCGGCCGCCGAGGCGGAGCTGACGCACGCCCCGGTTCGCCTCGCCTATTGGCGGATCGCGGCGATGGACACGCTGCTCGACCGGCTGGAGGAGCTCCGGCTGGCGGGCGAGCGCGCCCTCCCGGAGGACATCCGGGATCTCGTGGTCGCCTACGCGGCACGCCACGATGCTGAACTGGCGGATCGAGTCCAACGGATCGATCCCGAGGACCTCAACGCGGTCCATGACGCCGTCTTCGAGGCGCAGGGTCGCGTCATGCTGGAGCTCGCCCAGCTGCGCCGGGTGCCGAACTGGCAGGATCTCGACTTGACCCTCGCACCGGGCGACGACGAAGCCGCCTAACGCCGACATCGCCGACGTAGCCGACGCCGCCGATCGAGAGCGGCCGCTCGACATCCTGGCGGACCGCGCCCGACGGCTGATGACGATCCAGTGGGCCGACGGCCATCAGTCGGCGTATGACTTCGAGCTGCTTCGCTGGAACTGCCCGTGCGCTGAATGCGCCGGCGAAATGGGGGTCCCTGGAAAGCTGGCGGTGACGACAGAGCTCGCCGACGACCAGATCGACCTAGACCAGATGGAGCCGGTCGGCCTCTTCGGCGTGCGCCCCTACTGGAAGGACGGCCACAATACGGGAATCTACGGGCTTACGTTCTTACGGGCCATATGCCCGTGCGAGGAATGCGCCGCGGCGCGAGCCGCGCGCTGACGATCAGGCGGGGCTCGGGCCTACGACTTTCGGGGCCGTGCCGTTGAGACCGAGACTGGCCTCGAGGGCGGCCTTGGGCTTGTAACCGAGGACCTGCTCGGCGACCTTGCCGTCGCGGAACATTACGACGTGGGGAATCCCACGGATGCGGAACCGCTCAGCTAGAGCCGGCTCCTCATCGACGTTGACCTTGGCGATCTTGACCTCGGTGTGCTCGACGGCCAGCTGCTCCAGAACCGGCGACAGCATCTTGCACGGGCCACACCAATCGGCGTAAAAGTCCACGATCACAGGCTGCTCCGAGAGAATGACCTGGTCCTCGAATGTGGCGGTCGTTACTTGAACTGCTTTACTCATGAATCTCCCTTTCTTGGACGAACTGCATCAAGAGTAACTCAGATTCGAGCTCGGAAATTCCCCAAGGTGCCGGGGAGGCCGGCAGAGGCGGTTCCGGCGCCTCCCTAGTTCGAAAAGACCTCGACGACCATGATTTTCGCGCCGTTGCTGGCGACGCCCAGGCCAACCCGGTGGTAGGCGGCCTTGAGGATGTTCGCCCGGTGGTCCGGCGAGTTCATGAACATGGTGTTGATCGCCGCCATCGACGGGTCGGTCGACCAGGCGATGTTCTCGCCGGCGGTGCTGTACGGGATGCCCCAGAGGCGCAGCAGCTGGACGAACGCCAGCTGGCCCGTCGACGGATCGTAATGCGAGAAATAGTTGCGGTTCAGCATGTCCTGGGCCCGGTACTGGGCGACTCGCGCCAGCGAGGCGCTGTAGGCGAGCGACGCCACGCCGTTGGCGGCCCGGTCCTGGTTGACGAGGCCGAACTGGACGCCCGCCGCGCCGCCCACGCCCGAAACCGGCGGAGCCGGTCGAACCGGGGCTGGCCGGGCAGCCACGGGGGCGGCGGGAGGCGCTGCCGCCGGGGCCGGTGTCGGAGGCGGCGTAACCCGCAGGGCCATCCGTCCGAGCCCCTTGATTCCCGTTTGCAATGACCCCAGGGTGGCCACGTGCGTCGTGGCGAGCGGGCGCGTCGCCAGGGAACGCGGCGGGTGGGTTCCTACAATGCTGATGGTGGTGAGCGCCACGAGCGGCACGCCAACGATCAGAACGACTCGCATAACGGAACGTGACAATTCAGATTTCCCCCTTACGGTCGGGCTTGGCGGATTTTAGGACGGGATGGGCAGCCGTACCCAGCCATCAGACGCCCGAGAAACCGGCCGCCTCGGCTATCTAATAGGCGTCAGTGCGGCTATCAGGCGGAGGCGGCGACGAAGAAGAGAAGCTGGCCGAGCAGCTGGCCGGGCAGGATGGCGATCATCGCCAGGTAGAGCAGGCCCGTCGTGGACATGAACGACCGCAGCCGGCAGGTCGGCAGGGCCAGCCCGGCGGCCACCAGCGGCAACAGCACGGCGCCCAGCCCCCAGAGCACAGACAGCACCGGGCTCAGGGTCAACGGATGGGTCAGCGAACCGGAGCCGTGGGCCAGACCGCGGAGCGTCAGTGGAAACAGGATCGCCTGCAGGACGAGGCCCACCAGGAGGACGCCGATCGCGCGCAGCAGGGGACGGTTGGTGAGCGCCGGCGTCACCAGGTACCAGTGCCCGAGCAGCATCCCGGTGGTTGCCGCACCGAGGACGGCGGCGGAGAGCGCCACCACCAGGACGATGGCGGCACCGTTGAGCAGCGAGCCCGCCAGCGGCAAGAGCGCCGCGGCGATGCCGGCCAGCAGCAGCAAAGACGCCGATAAGGTCAGGACCCAGCTCAGGCGCGAGCCATCCCGGCGCCAGATGACCACGGCGTGGACCACCAGCGCGACGACGAGCAGGCCCTGTAAGAAGATCAGCGCGCCGCCGACGGTCGGATTGATCGAGAGCAGCCGATGATACGCGCCGGACGGGATGGCGAGCACGACCAGGAACGCCAGGGTGCCCAGGATGGCGTACGTCACCGCGATGAACTTCAGAAAGCCGTGGGTGAGGCCACCGGTGAGACGTAAATAGGCCACCGTGGCAAAGCCGCCGACCGCCGTCTCCGCCAGCAAGAGGAAGAGGGCGAGCGGCAGCGTGAGCATCGCCACGCACTCGTGGCAGCTGGTGACGGGAACGGAATCCAGCAGAGGCATACGCGCCGATATAGATTAGGCAAGTGACGGGTTCCGAACCGGAGAACACGCAGGGCTTTGTGCCGGTGAGCTTCAAAGACGGCCAGTGGACGACGGCCGAGGGCGAGGTGGTGCCCTGGTACGAGGTGCAGACGGACCTACTTCCAGAGGCCGATGTCCAGGGTGCGCTCGAGCGCGTGCTGAGCGTCTACGGCGTCAGCGACGTCGTCGTCGACGCCTTCGACCAGTTCCGCAAAGAGCTCAAGCACCCGTCGGACGACAACGAAACTGCCTTCCCCTCTGGGGGAAAGCACGACCACGATCCCTCCCCCTCTGGGGGAGGGCAGGGTGGGGGCTGATGCTCTTTCGTCGGGACCGCGAGCAGGACCCACGCGTGCTGAAGGATCCCCATCGCCTTCCGCCGGGGCAGGTGCTGACGCTCAAGTGGCCCGTGCTGTCGTACGGCAGCCCACCGCGCTACGACATGGCCCGCTGGCGCCTGCGGCTCTACGGTGAAGTGGACGCGCCGGCGACCCTGACCTGGGACGAAGTACGGAAATTGCCATCGACGGCGATCACGGCCGACATGCACTGCGTGACGACGTGGAGCCGCCTGGATAACAACTGGGAGGGCGTCGCCTTCAAAGACCTGGTGGCGCTCGTCAAGCCGCGCGGCGTAGCGACTCACGTCATCGCCCACTGCGACGCCGACTACACGACGAGCCTGCCCGTGGAGATCCTCGCCGACGACGACGTCATGATTGCCTACCGGCACGATGGCGAAGAGCTGACGCCGGATCACGGCGGGCCGCTCCGGCTGGTCGTTCCCAAGCGCTACGCGTGGAAGAGCGCGAAGTGGCTGGAGGGGCTCGAATGGGTCGAGCATGACCGGCTTGGTTTCTGGGAACGCAACGGCTACAACAACGCCGCCGATCCCTGGAAAGAAGAGCGGTACTGGTAGTTATACTCGAATAACGGGGTGCGTTTGGAACGCTGAGAGGTGGAACGCTCCACCAACCCTTCGAACCTGATCTGGGTAATGCCAGCGGAGGGATAGACATGACCGACCTCGCTGAGGTCCCGTCAGATGCGTTTCTCAAAGTCGAGACGCACGGGATCGACGCCATTCCGGATGCGGAGCGTCACGGCGACCCGAAAGAACTGGGCTTTCTCTGGGCGGGCGCCTTCGTCAACTACGCCAGCCTGCTGACCGCAAGCCTGCTGACGACGTATTACGGGCTTGGCGTATGGGACGGCCTGCTCGCGGTCCTCATCGGTACGCTGGCCGGCGCGGTGATCCTGGGCCTTCTCAGCAACACGGGACCGAAAAGCGGCCAGCCGCAGATTGTCTTCACTCGGCGCATCTTCGGCAATCGGGGTGCGTACCCCGGAGCCTTTTTGACTCTCTTTCTCGGCGTCGGATGGTTCGCCGTCGACACCATCATCGCCGCGCTCGCGGGTGTCCAGCTGCTTCAGGTCGCGGGCGTACGCCCCGATGTCGCGAGCAAGTTCCTGTTCCCCTGGGTGCTCGTGATTGCGGCCGTGAGCGTCGTCGTCGCCGTCTACGGCCATCGAACCATCAAGGTCTTCGAGACGTTCGGCGCGGTGGCATTCGCTGCCTTCTCAATTCTTCTTTTTGCACTTCTGGCCGGGCAGATGCATTGGACCGCCGGCGCGACGGCGTCGGGGGCCGATTACCCCGGGAAATTCGTCCTCGGCGTCATGAGCTGCTTCGCGCTCGTCGCCTCCTGGTATCCGTTCGCGAGCGACTACTCGCGCTACCTACCAGCGACCAGTTCCGTGCGGGCGGTGACCTGGTGGCCGATCGTCGGCGTCACGCTCCCCATGATCCTGTTGGGACTGTTTGGCTTGCTCTTGCCGACGATCGATCCGAAGCTGGCGAGTGACTCGGGCGTCCTGGCGGTGATCACCCGGCACGCGCCGGCCGCGGTCGCGGTGCCGTTCTTCGCCTTCGTCATCCTGGGCGAAGTCTGGGCGAACTATCTAGACGTCTATACGGCCGGCCTCGTCACCCAGACGCTCGGGATCCGTCTCAAGCGCTGGCAGACGGCGCTCGCGGCCGGTGTCCTGGGTGCCGCCATCGCGACCGTGGCCGTCGTCCTCTGGGACTTTCATCTGTTTTATCAAGACTTCCTGATCCTGACGTACTTATGGGCGCCGGCCTGGGCGGCGGTCGTTTTGCTGAGCTTCTTTGTCTTCGGACAGGGGAAAGCCCGGCCCGCGGTCCTCGCCTGGGTCATCGGCACCGCCGTCAGCCTGGTCTTCGTCAACTACCCC
>Ga0209217_1000356_pt1 | contig 12231 bp, 14 predicted proteins | sample JacPinW_OM3H0_M2_FD_187957 | JGI IMG/M metagenome (GOLD analysis project Ga0209217, IMG submission 187957) | Forest soil microbial communities from Algoma, Ontario, Canada - Jack Pine, Ontario site 1_JW_OM3H0_M2 (SPAdes) (version 2) | ecosystem: Environmental > Terrestrial > Soil > Boreal...
CATGGCGTTTTCTTCTGCTTCGCGCTTCCCGCGCTGGACAAGGAGAGCGGCGAATTTACCGAGCAAGCAGGGACGACACGCTGGTACCTCTACGAAATCGATAAGAACAAAGTTCTCGAAGAGCCTGGCGAGATCATCGAAACCCTCTCCGCCGCAGGCGTGATCGCGGGACCGATCAACACGGTCGCCGAAGTGGTCAACGATCCGCAGCTGCGGGCACGCGACATGCTGGTCGAGCATTACGACGAGCGGCTCGCGCGGCCTGTTTTGGGACCAGGCATCGTGCCGGTGCTCTCGGAATCGCCGGGCAGTGTTCGCAACGCCGGCCCGGCGCGGCCCGGACAACACAACGACGACGTCTACATCGGGCTGCTCGGCAAGACCAACGAGGAACTCGAGGAGCTGCGCGCCGAGGAGGTCCTATGAGCCAGCACGTGGATATTCGCGAGGTGTCGCTGCGCGACGGGTTGCAGATCGAAAAGCCAATCCCGTTGTCGGCCAAGCTGGAGCTGCTGGCAGCCGTGGCCGCGACCGGGGTGCGCGAGGTGGAGGCCACCGCGTTCGTCTCCCCGTCGAAGGTGCCGTCGATGGCCGATGCCGCTGAGCTTGCCGCTGAGCTGCGCAACTACCCCGACATCGAGTTCTCTGCGCTGGTAGCCAGCCCCAATGGTGCCCGGCGGGCCGTCGCCGCTGGGCTGCGTTCGATCGAATACGTGGTGTCGACGAGCGACGCATTCAGCACGGCCAACGTCGGGCGCGCCAGTAAGGAGGCCACCGATCAGATCGATGAGATCGTCGCTATCGCCCACGACTACGACGTCACCGTCGAGGTTATCGTCGCCACTGCGTGGGACTGCCCGTTCGAGGGACCCACGCCGCCCCAGCGTGTCCTAGACATCGCCGCAACCGCGTGCGATCGGGGCGTCGACCGGTTTTCGATCGCCGACACCATCGGAACCACCACTCCGGGAAGGGTGAGTTCGCTGATTGCACAATTGCGTCCGGTGATCGGCGAGCTCCCGCTGGGCGGACATTTCCACAACACCCGCGGTGCCGGGCTGGCCAGCGCCCACGCCGCAGTCAGCTCCGGAGTCACCCGACTGGACGCATCCGTCGGCGGGCTGGGCGGCTGTCCGTTCGCTCCCGGCGCCACCGGCAATATCGCCACCGAGGACCTGGTGTACCTATTGCGTGACAGCGACATCGACGTCGACATCGACCTGCAGGCCGCCATTACCGCAGCCGAAGTAGCGAGATCAGTTGTCGGCCATGACTTGCCGGGCGCTTTGCTGCGAGCCGGTGACCGGATCAGGACCTGATGACGGCCCCGGAAGCAACGCGGACGCTGACCGCCAAGGGACGCCAAACCCAGGCAGCCATCGAGCAGGCTGCCCGTAAGCTGTTCGCGGAACGCGGCTTTCACGGCACTACGCTGGCCGACATCACGTCAGCCGCCGGGAAGTCAGCGGCGGTCTTCTACCGGTACTACGCCGACAAGGAGGACCTACTCGCCGCCTTAGCGGAGTCCTTCCTACATGACGTCGTGACACCGTCCGGTTTGAGCGTCGACCTGCCGGAATCTCCGGACGACGACGCGTTCTTCACCTCCGTCGTCACCGGCTACTGGAACATATTCAAGCAGAACATCGGCATCATGATCGCAGTAGCGCAACTGGCGGCGACCCAGCAGCGGTTCGCCACCGTCCAAAACGAATTCCGGCGGGTCGGCATGGACATCGTCGCTGCCTCCGTGCTACGGGCTCAAGAGCACGGCTACGCATCCGAACTCAATCCCGAGCACATCGCAGCCGCCATCGCCTTGTTGTTCGAGAACTTCACCACCGTGTTCGTAGCGCCGTCCGGCGCTGGGAGTCTGGGCGTCGAGATCAGTGACGACGACGCCATCGCGACATTGTCGACAGTCTGGAAGAAAACCCTGTACGGCGCTTAAGGAGATCAAAAATGGATTTTACCTTGCCAGAACACCTTCCGGGGCTGCTCGCCGACATGGACGCGTTCATCGAGCGTGAGATCGCGCCGCTGCAAGCTGAGCACATGCAGTACTTCGACCAGCGTCGCGAGCACGCCCGTACCGACTGGGACAACGACGGCATCCCGACCCGCGAGTGGGAGGATCTGCTCTCCGAGATGCGCCGGCGGGCCGACAAAGCCGGCTGGCTGCGCTACGGGTTGCCGGCGTCGCTGGGTGGCCGCGACGGCACCAACGTCGATATGGCTGTGATCCGGGAACACCTGGCGCACAAAGGTCTTGGCCTGCACAACGACTTGCAGAACGAATCGTCGATCGTCGGGAACTTCCCGCAGGTGATCATGATGGAACGCTTCGGCACCGACGCGCAACGCGCTCTGTGGTCGGAAGCGTTGATCACCGGGGAACGCTCGATGGCCTTCGGGCTCACCGAGCCGCAGCACGGCTCCGATGCAACGTGGCTGGAAACGCACGCCAAACCCGATGGCGATGACTGGGTGATCAACGGTTTCAAGCGGTTCAACACCGGCGTGCACCGCGCCACCCACGACTTGATCTTCGCCCGCACGTCCGGCGAGGCGGGGCAAGCCCGGGGCATCACCGCGTTTCTGGTGCCCACCAACGCGCCCGGATTTAGCGTCCCGTACTACTGGTGGACATTCAACATGCCCACCGACCACGGCGAAGTCGAGCTGAATGATGTGCGGGTGCCCGCCGACGCGGTACTCGGTGAGGTGGATCGCGGGCTGGAGGTTGCGCAAACGTTTTTGCACGAGAACCGAATTCGGCAAGCAGCCAGTAGTCTGGGTGCGGCGCAATACTGCATCGATCGAGCCGCTGAATATGCCGGAGAACGTACGGTGTTCGGCAAGCCGCTGGCGGTCAATCAGGCCGTGCAGTGGCCGCTGGCCGAGCTGCAGACCGAGGCCCAGATGGTGCGACTGCTGGTGCAGTACGCGGCCTGGCACTTGGACCGCAACCACCACATGGAGGTCTCCGACAAGGTGTCGATGGCCAACTATCGCGCGAACCGACTGGTCTGCGACGCCGCCGATCGTGCCATGCAGGTCTTCGGCGGCCTGGGTTACAGCCGTCACGAGCCGTTCGAGCACATCTACCGTCACCACCGCCGGTATCGGATCACCGAGGGCGCCGAGGAGATCCAGATCCGTCGGGTGGCGCAGCGACTGTTCAAATTCGGCAAAAAGTGACCCTGCAAGCCAGCTTGCCCGTGGTGTTGGGCCCGATCCTGGGGGTCAACGTATCGATCGACAATCTGCGCGCGTTGACCGGTGGTGCCAGCCGAACCACCTGGGCATTCGACGCCGTCACCGGCGAGGCACGTCGGTCGCTGATCCTGCGAATCGGCCCACCTGAGGACGTGCACGCGGGAATGGAGCTGGAAGCCCGCGCCCAATCCGCCGCCGCAGCCACCGGCGCGCCGGTCCCCCACGTTTTGGTTGCTGACGATTCGCCTGCGGCACTGGGCAATCCGTTTTTGATCTGCGACGAGATCAAGGGCGAGACCATCGTCCGGCGCATCCAGCGGACGCTCGATAAAGATGGAGGGGCCGCGGGCCGGACGCGGCTGTTACGCCAGTGCGCGCAAGCGCTGGCCGCCATCCACCGGGCTGACCCGAATGACCCTGGCCTGACTCGCGAGGATCAACTCGACGAATGGCGCCAACGCCTCGATGCCATGGCCGACACCACCGCCACCTTCGAGTGGGCTTTTCGGTGGCTCGCCGCCAACCGGCCGGCGCCGTCACCATCGCGCCTGGTGCACGGCGACTACCGGATGGGAAACCTCATCGTCGATGGATCCGAGCTGGCGGCGGTGCTGGACTGGGAGCTGGTGCACATCGGTGAGGTCTATGAAGACCTGGCCTGGTTCTGCATCCGGGCCTGGCGGTTCGGCGCTCCGGCCGACCGCGCCGCCGGCGGCTTAGGCAGTGTCGAGGATTTTCTTGCCGCCTACGAACAGGCCGGCGGGGCTGCGGTCGACCGGGTGGCGTTTCACTGGTGGTTGGTCCTGGCGACGCTGCGCTGGGGTGTCATCTGCCGCTACCAGGCCGAGCGTCACTTGAGCGGGCAGAACCGCTCGGTGGAACTGGCGGCAATCGGCCGGCGAGTCTGCGAGACCGAGTGGGACCTGCTGACCTTGCTCGAGGCGGCGCCGGATTCCGTCTGACCGCATAAGATGCCGCTGTGGTTACTCCTGATCAGGCAATCGACGCAATCCGCGGCACCGGCGGGGCGCAGCCCGGCGAACGGGCTTTGCATGCCAAGGGCAAGCTATACCGCGGCACCTTCACCGCCGCCGCCGAGGCCGCCCAGCTCTCCCGCGCCGCGCACCTCAACGGCTCGGCTGCGCCCGCGCTGATCCGATTCTCCAGCGGCTCAGGTAATCCAGCGCAACGGGACAACGCTCCGGGAATACGCGGAATGGCGGTGAAGTTCACGCTGCCGGACGGGTCGACTACCGACGTATCAACCCAGACTGCAAGGCTTTTCGCGTCCAGCACACCCGATGGCTTCGTGGCGCTGCTGCGTGCGATGCGCCCCGGCGTTGCCGCGCCGCTGCGTCTAGCCGGCTACGCCGCCACCCATCCCGGCTTCTTCGGCGCGCTGCCCACACTGCGCGCCGCGAACCGGGTGCCCGCGAGCTACGCCACTGTTCAGTACTACGGGTTGCACGCCTTCCGTTGGGTCGGCGTCGACGGCAGCGCGCGATTCGTTCGCTACCACTTGGTTCCGGCCGCGGGCGAGGAGTTTCTGCCGCCGCGGGTCGCGGCGGAGAAGGGCGCGAACTTCTTGATCGAAGAACTCGACGAGCGCCTCGCCTCGGAACCGGTCCGGTTCTCCTATCAAGTCCAGATCGCGGCCGAGGGCGATTCGACCGTCGATCCGTCCAAACCTTGGCGCAGCACCCAAACCGTCACCGTCGGCACCCTCGAGATCACCGGCGTCGACACCGAACGCGAGCACGGCGGTGACATCGTCGTGTTCGACCCCATGCGCGTCACGGACGGCATCGAGCCCTCGAACGATCCGGTGCTGCGATTTCGCACGCTCGCCTACTCAGCATCGGTGAAGCTGCGCACGGGTGTAGATCGCGGTCCCGAGGCACCCGCGACCTGATGGCGGCCGGGGCCGCTTCTGGCAACCCACTGAATGGCCGTCCGACTGCGGCTGAACTTGTCGCTGCGGTCGCCGAGTTCCTCGAGACCGATGTCCGGGAGTCGACTACCGGTCAGGTCAATTTCCATGCCCGGGTTGCGGCCAACGTGTTGCGCATCGTCGAGCGTGAATTGCTCGACGAATCGGCCGGCGATGTCACCGATGCCCTAGCTGGCGTCGGCTTTGACGACGAAGCCCAACTGGCTGCCGCTATTCGGGCCGGCGTGCTGGACGATCGCGGCGACCAGCTGCGATCGGCTCTACGCGCGTTGGTGAGTCACCGTCTATCGGTCGCGCATCCGGGTTACCAGAACGAATAGAAAGACACCCAATGCCCGCTAACGACTCCGGCCACAGTAGGCAGGTCATCACCGAGGTGGCCGACCAGCTGTTCGCAGCGATCGAGCGAAGCGACGAGACGACGCTGCGGCAGCTGTTCGACGACGACATCGCGGTATGGCGGGTAGGCGCCCGCCGCGACAACGACAAAGAGCGCGCGCTGAAGGTGCTGCGCTGGTTCATCGGCGTCACCACGCAACGCCACTACGAGATCCTGGACCGCCAGCTGTTCCCCGACGGTTTCGTCCAGCAGCACATCCTGCACGCCACCGGCCGCGACGGCCGATCGATCGCCCTGCGGGTCTGCATCGTGATTAAGTTGGGGGTCAACACCCTGATCAGACGTATCGATGAGTACTTCGACCCAGCCGAGCTTGCACCGCTGATGAGCTAGCCGGCAACGGAGGTGCCGATGACCCGCGCCGACGACGATGCAGAGCAAAGCGATGAGGAGGAGCGGCGCACATGACCCGCGCCGGTGACGATGCAGAGCGAAGCGATGAGGAGGAGCGGCGCACATGACCCGCGCCGGTGACGATGCAGAGCGAAGCGATGAGGAGGAGCGGCGCATATGACCCGCGCCGGTGACGATGCAGAGCGAAGCGATGAGGAGGAGCGGCGCATATGACCACCGTGGAAACGCTGCTGAACGATCCTGACACCGCAGGGGTATGGACCCTTGTTCCCGACAAGTCCACGATCAGCTTCAAGATTAAGAACATGTGGGGCCTGATCAGCGTCAAAGGCCGGTTCACCGACTTCAACGCCGACGGCCAGGTCACCGGCAAGGGTGCCATCTTCGGCCGCCTGGACATCCAGGCGGCGTCGTTGCGGACCGGAATCGGTAAACGCGACGAGCATCTGCGGTCGGCCGATTTCTTCGACGCCGAGCGCTTTCCGGAGATCAGCGTGGTGGTTACCGCGGTGCAGCCGACCACCGGTAACGCTGCCGATTTGCGGGCCACCTTCAGCATCAAGGGGGTCACCGCGCCGGTGCCGCTGCCGGTCCGGATCATCCTGCTCGACGACGGCTCAGTGCGGGTATCGGCGAAAACCGAGGTCGACCGGGCCCAGTTCAACCTGAACTGGAACCGGCTCGGCATGATCGGCGAGACCGCGACAGTTTCGGCCGACGTGTGCTTCGTGCGGGCGCCGCGGTAGACCGCGGCGAGCCTGCAAGCAGCCCGCATCGTCGCCGGGCAGTACCATCTGCACCGTGTCTGCCACCAGCCCGCTGCGGATCCTCGTGTACAGCGACAACGCCGAGACCCGACAAGACGTCATGCTGGCGTTGGGCAAACGGGTGCACCCGGATCTGCCCGAGCTGAGCTACGTCGAAGTGGCCACCGGACCGGTCGTCATCCAACAGATGGACGCCGGAGGCATCGATCTGGCCATTCTCGACGGCGAGGCGACCCCGGAAGGCGGCATGGGCATCGCCAAGCAGCTCAAAGACGAAATTGCCGAGGGACCGCCGATCCTGGTGCTCACCGGGCGGCGCGACGATGCCTGGCTGGCCAACTGGTCACGCGCTGAGGCATCAGTCCCGCAGCCGATCGACCCGATTCGGCTCAGCCGAACGGTGCTCGAGTTGCTGCGCCCTCCGGTGCACTAGCTCAACAACCGGGACTAGAGCGCACGCGGATAGCGACCGCCGGGCGTGCCGGAAGGCCGCGTCCCCGATCCCGTCGACACCTCGTCAACAAGCGAAATACCTTTGCGCCCTTGGGAAATCGTGAATCACGGTTAGCCGCCCGGCCGATGCATGCTCTGACCGGCCGACCACCCACCCGGCTGTGGTTGAGGTCACATCTAGACTGCTGAGCGCGGGACCATACAAGATCGCTAGGCTGTGGTTGCGCTCACAGTCAGCCCATTCGACAAACAGTGAGGGAGCGTCTTCGCGGCATGAATCTGTACCTACCCATCCTGGTGCTTGGGGGGATCGCCGCTGCTTTCGCCCTCGGCTCGGTCGCGCTCGCGCAGATCGTCGGCCCGTCGCGCTACAACCGCGCGAAGCTGGAAGCGTACGAATGCGGGATCGAACCCAGCGATCAGCCGGCCAACGCGCCGCACGCAGGCAGCGGGCAGCGGTTCCCGGTGAAGTACTACCTGACTGCGATGCTGTTCATCGTCTTCGACATCGAAATCGTGTTCCTGTATCCGTGGGCGGTCAGCTACGACAAGCTGGGGGTATTCGCGCTGGTCGAGATGGTGGTGTTCGTGCTCACGGTCTTCGTGGCCTACGCATACGTGTGGCGTCGCGGCGGCCTGACCTGGGATTGAGGTAACACGTGGGCATCGAGGAGAAAGTGCCGAGCGGTTTCTTGCTGACGACCGTCGAACAACTGGCGGGCTACTTCCGCAAGAACTCGTTGTGGCCGGCGACATTCGGACTGGCCTGCTGTGCGATTGAGATGATGGCCACTGCCGGTCCGCGATTCGACATCGCACGCTTTGGCATGGAGAGGTTTTCGGCGACACCCCGACAGGCCGATCTGATGATCGTGGCCGGCCGGGTCAGCCAGAAGATGGCACCGGTGCTACGACAGATCTACGACCAGATGGCCGAACCCAAATGGGTGCTGGCCATGGGCGTGTGCGCGTCGTCGGGCGGCATGTTCAACAACTACGCGATCGTTCAGGGCGTCGACCACGTCGTGCCGGTTGACATCTACCTACCAGGCTGCCCGCCCCGACCGGAGATGTTGTTGTACGCAATCCTCAAGCTGCACGACAAGATTCAGGAAATGCCGTTGGGCGTCAACCGCGAAGTGGCCATTGCCGAAGCCGAACAGGCAGCGCTGGCAGCCAGGCCGACGATCGAGATGCGCGGACTGTTGCGATGAGTTCACCGGACCACGACCCGAAACGAGCAGCCAGCGAGGTAGGCGGACCTCCTGTTGGCGCCGACCAGTCCGATAACGAGGTGATCGACGTTCGCCGAGGCATGTTCGGCGTCAGCGGTACCGGTGATACTTCGGGATACGGGCGCCTGGTGCGCCAGGTCACGATCGATGACGGCAGTCCGCGGCCCTACGGCGGATACTTCGACGAGGTCGTCGATCGGCTGGCCGAGGCGTTAAAGGCTGACGGCATCGAATTCGAGGACGCCGTAGAGAAAGTCGTCGTCTACTGCGACGAACTGACCGTGCACGTGCGCCGCGAGCTGCTGCCGCAGGTGGCCGGTCGACTGCGCGACGACCCGCAGCTGCGCTTCGAATTGTGCCTGGGCGTCAACGGCGTGCACTACCCGCACGAAACCGGACGCGAGCTGCACGCGGTGTATCCACTCAAGTCGATCACCCACGGCCGTCGTGTTCGGCTGGAAGTGTCTGCGCCGGATAGCGATCCGCACATCCCGTCACTGTTCGCCATCTACCCGACCAACGACTGGCACGAGCGCGAGACCTATGACTTCTTCGGCATCATCTTCGACGGCCACCCGTCGCTAACCCGCATCCAGATGCCCGACGATTGGCAAGGACACCCGCAACGCAAGGACTATCCACTCGGCGGCGTCCCGGTGGAGTACAAGGGCGCGAAGATTCCCCCGCCCGATGAGCGGAGGGCCTACAACTGATGAGCGAGACCACCACGCCCAACGGCGAGGGCAGCGGCGGCGAAACCTTAGTGGCGGTCGTGGGCCAGGATTGGGAACAGATCGTCGAGGCGGCACGCAAGGGCGAACCCGGTGAACGCATCGTCGTCAACATGGGACCGCAGCACCCGTCCACCCACGGCGTGCTGCGGCTGATCCTGGAGATCGAAGGCGAGACGGTCACCGAGGCTCGGTGCGGAATCGGCTACCTGCACACCGGGATCGAGAAGAACCTGGAGTACCGGTACTGGACCCAGGGTGTGACGTTCGTGACCCGAATGGATTACCTGTCACCGTTTTTCAACGAGACCGCCTACTGCCTTGGTGTGGAGAAGCTGCTCGGGATCACCGACGAGATCCCGGAACGCGTCAACGTCATCCGGGTGATGATGATGGAGTTCAACCGGATCTCCTCGCACCTGGTCGCGTTGGCGACCGGCGGCATGGAACTGGGTGCGATGACGGCAATGTTCCTCGGGTTCCGGGAACGCGAGCTGATCCTGAACCTGTTTGAAATGGTCACCGGCTTGCGGATGAACCACGCCTACATCCGGCCCGGTGGACTGGCCCAAGATCTGCCGCCCGATGCGCTGCGCGAGATCCCGGAACTGGTCAAGCTGCTGGGCCATCGGCTCAACGACATGGAAAACCTGCTCAACGACAACTACATCTGGAAAGCCCGTACCCAGGGTGTCGGGTATCTCGACCTGACCGGGTGTATGGCACTCGGGATAACCGGGCCGTGTCTGCGCGCAACCGGGTTGCCCTACGACCTACGCCGCAGCGACCCCTACTGCAGCTACCAGAACTACGAGTTCGACGTGATCACCGACGACACCTGTGATGCTTACGGCCGCTACATAATTCGTGTCAAAGAGATGAGAGAGTCCCTGAAAATCGTCGAGCAGTGCCTGGATAAGTTGCGGCCCGGCCCGATCATGGTGGAGGACCGCAAGGTCGCCTGGCCGGCCGATTTGAAGGTCGGCCCGGACGGTCTGGGCAACTCGCCCGAGCACATCGCCAAGATCATGAACGGCTCGATGGAGGCGCTGATTCACCACTTCAAACTGGTCACCGAGGGCATTCGGGTGCCGGCCGGTCAGGTGTACGTCGCGGTCGAGTCGCCGCGCGGTGAGCTGGGCGTGCATATGGTCAGCGACGGCGGCACCCGGCCCTACCGCGTGCACTACCGGGATCCGTCGTTCACCAATCTGCAGGCCGTTGCCGCGATGTGTGATGGCGGCATGGTCGCCGACGTGATCGCCGCGGTGGCCAGCATCGATCCGGTCATGGGCGGGGTGGATCGGTGACGGCGGCGCAGACTCCCGGCGGCAGCGGCGAACGGGTGTTCATCCGTCTTGGCCCGCCGCCCGAGGAGCCGGGCCAATTCGTGGTCGAAGGCGCACCGGAGTCCTATCCGCCCGAGGTACAAGCACGGCTGGAAGTCGACGCCAAGGAGATCATCGGCCGCTACCCCAGCCCGCGGTCGGCGCTGCTGCCGCTGCTGCACCTGGTGCAGTCCGAGGACGGCTACGTGACACCGGCCGGTTTGGAATTCTGCGGCGAACAGCTCGGATTGACCGGCGCCGAAGTCGCTGCGGTGGCGAGCTTCTACACCATGTACCGCCGCGGACCCACCGGCGACTACCTCGTCGGCGTCTGCACGAACACGCTGTGCGCCGTCATGGGCGGCGACACCATCTTCGACTCGCTCAAAGAACACCTCGGCATCGGCAACGACGAGACCACGGCCGACGGCTCGGTCACTCTGCAACACATCGAATGCAATGCGGCGTGCGACTTCGCGCCGGTGGTGATGGTCAACTGGGAGTTCTACGACAACCAGACTTGCGCGTCGGCACGCAAGCTGGTCGACGGGCTGCGTGCCGGGAAACCCCCGGCGCCGACTCGCGGCGCTCCGTTGTGCAAGTTCCGCGAGACCGAGCGAATCCTGGCCGGTTTCCCGGACTCGCGTCCCGACGAAGGCCAGGGCGGTGCCGGCGCGGCCACGTTGGCCGGGTTGCGCATTGCCAAGGAACGCAAGATGACGGCGCCAGAGGCCGATAGCGCAGGGGAAGGCCAGTAATGGCGCCGCAAACACCGTTGGCTCCGGTGCTGAGCCGCTACTGGGACGACCCGGAGTCGTGGACGATGGCGACCTATCGCCGCAACGACGGCTACCAGGCTTTGCAAAGAGCCCTGAAGATGAAGCCGGACGACGTGATCACCGCCGTCAAGGACTCCGGGCTGCGCGGCCGTGGCGGGGCGGGTTTCGCGACCGGCACGAAGTGGTCGTTCATCCCGCAAGGCGACAGCGGTCCGGCCGCCAAGCCGCACTACCTGGTGGTCAACGCCGACGAGTCGGAACCCGGTACGTGCAAAGACATTCCGCTGATGCTGGCTACCCCGCACGTCCTGGTCGAAGGGGTGATCATCGCGTCGTACGCGATCCGGGCCAGCCACGCCTTCATCTACGTCCGCGGTGAGGTGCTGCCGGTGCTGCGGCGCCTGCAGAACGCGGTCGCCGAGGCCTACGCCGCAGGCTTCCTGGGCCGCGACATCGCCGGCTCCGGCTACGACCTGGAGCTGGTGGTGCACGCCGGCGCCGGCGCCTACATTTGCGGCGAGGAGACGGCGTTGCTCGACTCGCTAGAAGGTCGCCGGGGCCAGCCGCGGCTACGTCCGCCGTTCCCCGCGGTGGCCGGACTCTATGGCTGCCCGACCGTGATCAACAATGTCGAGACCATCGCCAGCGTTCCGCCGATCATCCTCAACGGCGTCGACTGGTTCCGGTCGATGGGCACCGAAAAATCGCCTGGTTTCACGCTGTACTCGCTGTCCGGGCACGTGACGCGGCCGGGCCAGTACGAAGCGCCGCTGGGCATCACGTTGCGGGAATTGCTCGACTACGCCGGCGGCGTGCGGGCCGGGCATCAGCTGAAATTCTGGACACCAGGCGGGTCTTCGACTCCGCTGCTCACCGACGAGCACCTCGACGTGCCGCTGGACTACGAAGGCGTCGGGGCGGCCGGCTCGATGCTGGGCACCAAGGCGTTGGAGATTTTCGACGAGACGACGTGTGTGGTGCGCGCCGTGCAGCGCTGGACCGATTTCTACAGAC
>Ga0209217_1000359_pt1 | contig 12205 bp, 10 predicted proteins | sample JacPinW_OM3H0_M2_FD_187957 | JGI IMG/M metagenome (GOLD analysis project Ga0209217, IMG submission 187957) | Forest soil microbial communities from Algoma, Ontario, Canada - Jack Pine, Ontario site 1_JW_OM3H0_M2 (SPAdes) (version 2) | ecosystem: Environmental > Terrestrial > Soil > Boreal...
ATCCAGGTTTCGACCGGGTACCCATCAAACCCAAGCTCCAGCAAGGTCGGTACCTGCGGCAGTTCCGGGACCCGCGTCGCGATCGTCACCAGGAGCGGTCTGATGGCCCCTTGCGCAATGTAAGGCATCAGGATTGCGAGACTCTCACAAGTGATCTGCACCTCGCCCGAGAGCAGGTCAGGCAGCACCTGCGCCGTGCCGCGATAGGGCACATAGACGATCTCCGTTCCGGTCTTCGCTCTGAAGAATTCCCCGAGCAATTGAGTCGGAGCGCCCAGGGCGGCTCCATGCCTCAGCTTTCCAGGATTTGCCTTGGCAAAACCCACGAGCTCCGAAACCGAGGTGGCGGGCACCGCGGATGACACCACCAGCACGTTCGGCAAAGCGATCAGCATGGCGACCGGCACGAGACGCTTGACCGGACCGAAATCAAGATTGCTGTACAGGCTGGGATTGATCGCCAGCGAACCCGTGCTGCCGAGCAATAATGTATAGCCGTCGGGATCAGCGAGCGCGACGGACTTCAAAGCAATCGTCGTGCCGGCACCGGGGCGATTTTCGATGACGATGCTCTGCCCCAGATGCGCCGCGAGCGGATGCGAAATCAGCCGCGCCACCGTATCAACGGTGCCGCCCGCGGGAAACGGAACAACGAGCTTGATCGGCTTGTCCGGGTAGGATTGCGCAAGCCCAGGCGAAGAAACATTCAGCATCAAGAGGACGGCGAACGCTGCGAATGCAATTGTCCGTGCCCAGGCGATGGTGCTCACGTCTGGTTTTCCATCGCGTTTGCCGTATGCGAGCATTACTGCGGGGCCGGCTCTGCAGCCAGTGGACGCGTCGGATTTGGCTGCACGCTCGCTTCAAACCGGTTGGCCGTAATGATGAGATTCGCGACCATGCTGGCGACGAATAAGCGTACAGGCGCGAGTACCGGGGTTCCGGAAACTGGCGCAAGCGCGATCTCCATCTCGCGACCCTCGGATAGATATCTCGCCAGCGGAGTCGAGCCGCCATGGCCGGCGATGGGCTCATAGCTCAAGGCGCATACCGCCACGGGACCTTTATATCCCTGATCGCCGGACAACTTGTCCATGCGCTTGAACGCGAGCTTGAGGTCGTAACGATAGCGGCCGTCGAACACCGGGAGCGTGCGGCGGCACGCCTCTTGCGACAATGCGCTATTCGGTCCCGGTGTCGGAACAAGCATGGCGCTGAGCGGATCAATAATGCCCTGCGGCTCCTGCTCGGCCGGCCCGCCTGCTCCCATTGAGGGCGTGAGCTCAAGCTCCTTCACCCTTCCGTCGTCCAGCACCATTCTCACGGTCTGGATTTGCGCTTCCGACTCCATCCTCGAAGTGAAGGAGGTCGGGACGAGCCGACCCTCCCGGACGAGCCCGTGCGAGGTCAAGGACGCTGACCCGTTGAGCAGGATGCGCATGACGCCACCGGCGCTGCCCGTTGCGGCAATGCTGTACTCACTTTCCTTGAACTCGGCATTCAATGTGGCCGCGCCGACCGCCAGCCGAGCGAATGTGATGGTGTAGGCAACGTCGAGCTTACTTTGGGCGTAGCTCTCATCTTGCCCGGCAGCCGCGCCTATGTGCCCAACTGCGCAGCAGGCAACCACGACTGCGCCGCAGATGGGAGCTGGGCAAACACATCTCATCTGCTGGTTTTCTCGCCGATGATCGGCGGCGTTCCTCCATCACGACGCGCCACAAGCTCGCTCCTCTTTCACGGTTCGAATTCTCGACGATGCAGCCCTTAGTCTGCGTGTCTGGCCTTCTGCGTGTCTGGGCTTCTGCGGGTCTGGCCTCGCCTTTATCTGCGTACGCGTGATAGCGATAGGATGTAATTGCAGGAGACTGGTGATGGAAGCACCACGCGGAAACTCCCCCCGCTTCTTATGCCATATCGCTTGTTCTGCAATTCTGGTCTTCGCGCTCTCATCGATTGTAGCTGCCGAGGATTATCCGACCCGACCCGTGCGACTGATCGTCCCGTTCCCGGCCGGCGGCAGCAATGACGTGGTCGGGCGTCTCGTTGCCAGCCAGCTCAGCCAGCATCTGGGGCAGCAGGTCTTTGTCGATAACCGCGGGGGAGCCGGAGGCGTGATCGGGACCGAAGCTGCGGCCACTGCGGCGCCGGACGGCTATACGCTTTTGATCGTATCCATCGCGCATGCGGTCAATCCTGCGCTGTACAAGCTCAATTACGACCCCGTCAAATCGTTCGCGCCCGTCACTATTCTAGCAACCGGACCAAATGTGCTCGCGATCAACCCGCGTCTTCCCGTCAGCTCGGTCAAGGACCTGATCAGGCTGGCCCAGCAGAAGCCGGGCGAGCTGGAATACGCGTCTGCCGGTATCGGCACTTTCCAGCATCTCGGCGGCGAGCTGTTCAAGCTGATGGCGGGCGCCGACATTCTACACGTGCCCTATAAAGGGGGCGGGCCCGCGATGACCGACGTAATCAGCGGCCACGTCAACATCATTTTCAGCTCGCTGATCCAGACCACGCCTTTTATCCAATCGGGGCAGCTCAAACCGCTGGGAACGGGCGGCCCGCAGCGCAGTCCGGTGCTGCCCGATGTGCCGACAATCGCCGAAGCTGGCGTGCCGGGCTACGAGGCGAACAATTGGTGGGGCATTGTTGCACCAACCGGGACGCCGTCACCGATAGTCGAGAAGTTGAAGAACGACGTTCACGCGGCCCTGCAGTCGCCGAACCTGCAGGAGCAATTCGCGCGTGAAGGCGCCTCGGCGGTGGAAATGAGCTCAGCCGAGTTCGGCAAATACATCGTGACGGAAATCACGAAATGGGGCGAAGTGGTCGAGAAGAGCAAGATCCGGCCACAGTAGGTATCAGTCGTCCAGAGACGGGATATACCCAAAACTGAGCAAGGCCACGGTCGCCACAAAAAGAACCATCGTCATGTATGATCCCCCGTTGGAATTCCTTACGCACATGTAAACACGCCAAGTTGGCATCACTTGGGCAGCCATCCACGGCGACCAGGGTCCTCCTCGGAAGAATCGGAGCAGTGTGACAATTCTGCACTAGGTATCTCCGCTCCTGCGGTGCGGGTTGAGAAATACGCGCAATCGCCGCGATGCGCGTAATGGAGAAACAAACCGTGTTGCATTGCCTCACTGGGGGGATTTGGCCGGTTTTGGGAAGATAAGTTGTGTTTGGGTGACCATTGCTACGAGCTTGCCTTCGGCGTTGGTGATCCGCGTCTGCCATACCATGGTTCGGCTCCCGCGGTGCAGGGGTGTAGCTTCACCAACGATTCGCGCGCCCACTGGCGCGGAGCTGATGAAGTTGGTCTTGCTTTCGATCGTGGCAGTGCCGCTCCCCTCGGTGAGGTTTGCCAGCGTTCCGAGCGCACCCAGCGTGTCTGCAAACGCCATGAGAGCCCCGCCGTGCAGCACATCCGGCCGGGTGCAGAGCTCGTGGCGTACCGTCATTTCGGCCACGATCCTGTCCGATGCGGCACTGATAATTTCGATCCCGAGGAGTGCCGCGAACGGCAGCGGCGTTTCCTTAAGTCGCTTCAGCACATCCATGCCAGACCCCGTTCGAGCTGGTAGGGCAGCCTAGCAAGGTTCAACCGAGGTCGAAATGCATTGGACGCGGCGAGCCAGGCCTCGGAGAGCGTGACGAAGTCCGGCTCTTCTGCCAGGAGCTAATAGCGTCCTTGCGTTCTGGTTCGGGATGCGGGCAACGAGCCCCCATGCCATTGACGGATGCGGACGACGAGACCAGAGTTGCGCGCGGCTGCAGGGAGAAACGCCATGGAGGCCAGCACCGGGACGACGGCGGCTGCGTCGCGCAAGCCGCTCTACGCCCACCTTTACTTTCAGGTACTGACCGCGATCATTCTCGGAGTGCTGCTCGGTCACTTCTATCCTCAGATAGGCGAGCAGATGAAGCCGCTGGGCGACGGCTTCATCAAGCTTATCAAGATGCTGATTGCCCCCATCATCTTCTGCACGGTCGTGCACGGCATTGCCAGCATGGAGGACATGAAGAAGGTAGGCCGTGTCGGACTCAAAGCCCTGATCTATTTCGAGGTGGTCACCACGCTTGCATTGATCGTGGGTCTGTTGGTCATCAACATACTGCAGCCCGGCAACGGCATGAATGTCGATGCCCGGGCCATCGATACCAAGTCGATCCAGATCTACACGACCAAAGCGGGCCAGGAGAGCACGGTCGATTTTCTCCTGCACATCATTCCGAACACCGTGGTCGGAGCATTCGCCGAAGGGGAAATCCTTCAGGTATTGTTCTTCGCGATCCTGTTCGCCTTCGCCCTGTTCACGTTGGGTCAGCGCGGCAAGCCTCTCCTCGACCTCATCGATACGGTTTCGCGTGCGCTCTTCAACATCGTAGGCATCATAATGAAAGTGGCGCCGCTCGGGGCTTTTGGCGCCATGGCGTTCACCATCGGGAAATACGGCGTCGGCACTCTGGCCTCGCTTGGCAAGCTGATGGTGGTTTTCTACCTGACCTGCCTCATCTTCATCTTTGTCGTGCTTGGCGGGATCGCTTGGCTCGCAGGATTCAGCATCTGGAAATTCATCAAGTACATCAAGGAGGAGCTCTTGATCGTGCTCGGCACCTCCTCATCCGAATCGGTGCTGCCGCGCATGATCAACAAGCTGGAGAACCTGGGCTGCAAGGAGTCGGTGGTCGGGTTGGTGATTCCGACGGGCTACTCCTTCAATCTCGACGGCACCTGCATCTACCTGACCATGGCCGCCATCTTCCTCGCGCAGGCCACCAACACGGAGCTCACGCTCTGGCAACAGCTCGGCATCATTGCGATCCTGCTGCTGACCTCGAAGGGAGCGGCGGGCGTAACCGGGAGCGGCTTCATCGTGCTTGCGGCCACTCTTTCGTCGGTCGGGCATATTCCGGTTGCGAGCATTGCGCTCATTTTGGGAGTGGACCGTTTCATGTCCGAAGCTCGCGCACTCACCAACCTGATCGGAAACGGCGTGGCCACGGTGGTGGTATCGAAATGGGAAGACGCGCTCGACGAGACGCGATTGCACGCGCATCTCGATCACGAAACGGAGCTGGAAGCGGATGCACCGGAACAGGCACTGCCGGCCTAGGCTGCCATACACGGGGCGACTGATGCATGCGTGCCGGCTATGGATTGCTCTCTGCACAGCGGCGGCGCTCGTCTGGTCGGCGCCGACGCGTGCGGGAGAGCCCAATTGGCCCGACCACCTCGCGATCGCCACGGCATCCCCGGGCGGGACCTATTATGTCTACGGCGAAGCCGTGGCCAGGATTCTGAGCCGCAGCCTGAACCTTCCGACCATCCGATTGGCCACCGAAGGCCCCGCCCAGAACATCGAGATGCTCGAAGCCGGGGAGGCCAAGCTCGGCTTTGTGACCATGGGAATCGCGCTCCAGGCCTGGAACGGCACCGGTGCATGGACCGGCAAAAAGCCAGCGCGCTCCTTGCGCGCCATCTTTCCCATGTACGATACGCCCTTCCACTTGCTCGTGCTGCAAGACTCCGGGATCCGTGCGGTCGCGGAGATCGCCGGCAAGCGCGTCGGTGTCGGGCCGCGTGGCGGGACCTCGGCCGCCTACTTCCCGGAATTCTTCAAAACATTGAGAATTGACCCTACGCTTGTTTTCGGAGAATGGGAGGACTTGGCAGCGCAGATGCAGCGACGCGAGATTGATGTGCTCGCGGTGGCGGCGGGCGTTCCGTTTCCTTCCTTCGCCGAGCTCGAAGCGAGGGAGAAGGTCCGTTACGTGGCATTCGCTCCGAGTGAGATCGCCGCACTGCGCCTCGCCATGCCGGAACTCACTTCCACGCGCATTCCCGCGGGAACGTATCCGTCGCTGCTGCGGGACCAGCAAACGGTCGGCCTCTTCAATTTCGCCGTGGCGCACGCCTCCCTCCCCGACGATCTCGTCTATAATGTGGTCAAAGCCGTTTTCGACAACCACGCGGAACTGATGGAAGCACACGCCGCGGCAGCATCCACCATTGCCGCCAATGTCGATCGCAACTCCTTTCTACCGCTCCATCCCGGAGCCATTCGCTATTATTGGCAGATCGGAAGGGCGGGTCAGACGGATTAGGGCCGACTACGGCAACGAAACAGATCGAGCGGGAGGCTCATTCGAAGAAAAGCGGTCCCGCTTTAGTCGCGGGCATAGCCGATGAGCGGTTTCTTCTTTCGGCCGAGCAGGATCAGAATCGCCGCAATAACGGCGAGCACCAGCCAGACCGGCTGATCGAGAACGTAGCGCTTGAAGACGCCTTGCCAGAACCACGGCCCGACGAGCCGCTCGACCACCGGCTGGAGCGCCGACAATGAACTCTGGTGGATATTGGCCCAGGTCGCACCCGTGGTGCTGACCGAGAGGGTCTGGTCGGCGACCCATTTTGTCCCGTCATAAACCAGGAATATGAATGCCAGGGCGAGCAGCAGGAGCCCCAGAAATCGAAAAACAAACCTGATCATTGCAAAGGCCGTTTTAGGTTTGCAGACAGCAGCGGTGCATCGATTACGCTCATCGCGCCGCAGGTTCAATTGGCCAGAGTTGAAGCTTTGTCGCACGAGTCCCCAGGGGCGCGCATTCGCGCTTGTCGGCTGGCTGGGGGACCCAGGTTCGCCTTTGCGGCTCCCTTGAGCGGCCTGTACCCATTCCGCTACCGTGAGCATGCAAAAGCCCGCGAGTGGGTTCCAAGGGGTTTCGATGGGTTCCAGAGGCAACGACGCGCGGGTGACTTTCACCGATCAGGAAGCGCTGCTGTTTCACAGCCAAGGCCGGCCCGGCAAGCTCGAAGTGGTGCCGACAAAGCCGATGGCCACCCAGCGCGACCTCTCCCTTGCGTATTCGCCAGGCGTTGCCGTCCCGGTGCTTGCGATTGCCGAGGACGAGAGCCGCGCCTTCGACTACACCACCAAAGGCAATTTTGTCGCGGTCATCACCAATGGCACTGCCATCCTTGGCCTTGGCAATCGCGGGGCATTGGCGGCGAAACCCGTGATGGAGGGCAAGGCGGTTCTGTTCAAGCGCTTTGCCGATATCGACTCCATCGATCTCGAAGTCTCCTCCGAGGATCCTGATGAGATCGTGGATTGCATCAAGCTGCTGGGCAAGAGCTGGGGCGGCATCAATCTGGAGGACATCCGCGCGCCCGAGTGCTTCGTGATCGAGCAGCGGCTGCGGGAGTTGCTCGACATCCCGGTGTTCCATGACGATCAGCATGGTACCGCCATCATCGCGGCTGCCGGGCTGATCAATGCCCTTCACCTCACAGGGCGCGACATCAAGAGCACCAAGCTCGTGTGCAACGGGGCGGGCGCCGCCGGCATCGCCTGCCTGGAATTGCTCAAGTCGATCGGTTTTACGCCGGGCAACATCATCCTGTGCGATACCAAAGGCGTGATCTATGAGGGGCGCATGGAGGGGATGAACCAATGGAAGTCGGCGCACGCCACGAAAACTTCGGCACGAACGCTGGCACAAGCCCTGGCCGGTGCCGATGTGTTCTTCGGGCTTTCGGTCAAGGGCGCCATGAGCAAGGAGATGGTGAAGTCCATGGCGGAAAAGCCAATCATCTTCGCCATGGCCAATCCCGATCCGGAAATCAGCGTTGAGGAGGTCGCCGAGGTGCGCAACGACGCCATCATGGCGACCGGCCGATCCGATTATCCGAACCAAATAAACAATGTGCTCGGCTTTCCCTATATCTTTCGTGGCGCCCTGGACGTGCGCGCCACCGCCATCAACATGGAGATGAAGATCGCGGCGGCGCGCGCGCTTGCGGAGCTTGCCCGCGAGCACGTGCCCGACGAGGTTGCCGCAGCCTATGGCACGCGGCCCAAATACGGTCGGGACTACATTATCCCAGTGCCGTTCGATCCACGTCTGATCTCGTTTATTCCACCCGCCATCGCCAAGGCTGCAATGGATACCGGTGTCGCGCGTCGGCCGATTGTCGACATGGACGCCTACCGCGCACAGTTGCGCTCGCGCCGCGATCCGATCGCCGGGTTCTTGCAGCGGGTCTATGACCGGCTGCGCCGACGTCCCCAGCGCGTGGTCTTCGCCGAGGGCGAGGAGGAGCAGGTGATCCGCGCGGCCATGAGCTTCGTGGTCCAGGGGTTGGGCACAGCACTCCTCGTGGGACGCGAGGAACGGGTACGCGAGACCGCGCACAATCTCGGCATCGAGCTCGGAAGGGGGATCGAGGTCATCAATGCCCGACTGTCGAAGCGCAACGCGGCCTATGCGGCCTATCTCTATGAGCGGCTTCAGCGGCGCGGCTTTCTGCAACGCGACTGCCAGCGGCTGGTTAACCAGGACCGCAATCACTTTGCGTCCTGCATGGTAGCGCTCGGGGATGCCGACGCCATGGTGACGGGGGTCACGCGCAATTTCTCAGGCGCCCTGTCCGACATCAGCCGCTGCATCGATGCCAAGCCGGGTCACCGCGTGATCGGCATTTCGCTCGTGCTCACGCGCGGGCGCATGGTGCTGGTCGCCGATACCGCGGTCACCGAGATGCCCAACGTAGAGGCCTTGGCGGATATCTCGGTCGAGGCGGCGGGGGTAGCACGCAGGTTTGGCTACGAGCCGCGGCTTGCGCTGCTTTCGTTCTCCACCTTCGGCAATCCGCCCGGGGAGCGCGTCGCGCTGGTTCAAGGCGCGGTGCACGTCCTCGACCAACGACGGGTCGATTTCGAATACGACGGCGACATGGCCGCCGACGTGGCTCTCAATATGGAGCTACGCGAACCTTATCCATTCTGCCGGCTGTCCGGGCCGGCCAACGTGCTGATCATGCCTACCTTTCATTCCGCCTCGATCTCGACCAAGCTGCTGCAAGCGATCGGCGGTGCGACTGTGATAGGTCCGATCCTCGTGGGGCTGGACCGCCCCGTGCAGATTGTACCGCTCTCGGCGAATGACGCCGAACTCGTCAATATGGCGGCACTGGCGGCCTTCAATGCGAGCGGGTGAGACATAGCCATGACCAGCATGCTCAAGCCAAACAAGCTCAAAGGGGTGATCGCCGCGATCGCCACTGCGGTCGGCCCGGACGGCGCACCCGATTGCGGCCGTTCCACCGCGCTTGCTCGCTTCCTGCTCGCGAACGGCTGCGATGGGCTCAACGTGCTTGGAACGACGGGGGAGGCAACGTCCTTCTCGCTGGATCAGCGCAAGAGCGTGATGTCGGCTTATGCTGCCGCCGGGCTCCCGATGGAGCGGCTCATGGTGGGCACTGGTGCCGCCGCTTTGGCCGACGCCGTCGCATTGACCCGTCACGCGGCCGCGCTTGGGTTTGCGGGAGCACTTCTGCTGCCCCCATTTTACTATAAAGGGGTGCCGGATGACGGGCTGGTGGCGTACGTCCAAGCCATCGCACAGGCGACGGCGGCCACACCAATTCCGCTCTATCTCTACAACTTTCCGGCCCAGTCGGGGCTAAAGTGGCACTTCGGCCTGATCCAACGGCTCCTCGCAACGCTTGGAGAGCGAATAGTCGGACTCAAGGATTCCTCAGGAGATATGGCATACGCGCGCCAAGTCGCCGACATTTCCGCAGATTTTGCTGTATTTCCTTCCACGGAAGCGGTGCTGATGGACGCGCGCTCCGGTCCTTTCGCGGGGTGCATATCTGCAACCGCGAATCTCAACGCTGACCTCTGCGCGCGGGCATGGCGCAACGGCGATCCGGATGCGCTCAAGCTTGCGGTGGCGATCCGTAGCTTATTCGACGGCAAGCAGCTGGTACCCGGTGTAAAGGCTCTGCTGGCGCATATTCACCGCGATCAGGCCTGGGCGCAGGTGCAAGCGCCCCTTTGCGCCTATTCGGACGCGGAACGAACTGCGCTCGCGGCTCTCTACGACAAGCTGCGCGCACCCGCCGGCACCTACGCCAGGGCCATTGCTTGAGGCGCGGGGAGCTGTCGTTGACGCTCATGACAGCGGACACTATAAGCCCTCGCGCGATGAGAGCGAGACGCCTGCTACCCATTGCATTGATCTTAAGAGCCGGCACGCTCCGCATGCCGTGACGGAAGAAGAGCTAAGCGCATGGCCAACACCAGTTCCGCCCGCAAGGCAACGCGCACGATCGCGCGCCGCACCGAGATCAATAAGGCGCGCCGCTCCCGCATGCGCAGCTTTGTGCGAAGCGTCGAGGAAGCGATTTCGGCGGGAGACCGTAGCAAGGCGCTGGCTGCGCTCGGAGAAGCCGAGCCGGTGATTATGCGCTCGGCACAGAAAAACATCGTTCATCGCAACGCGGCCAGCCGCAAAATATCGCGTCTTACTCACCGCATCGCCAAGCTCGGGAGCTAGGCGCACTTCAATCCGTTGGCCGGCTCTATGAAAAGCCGGTTCGCATTTGCTGGACGGCTTATCCGCGGCGCCGACGTTGCAGCTTCGCGACAGTTTGCTGAGTATTGCTGAATGGCCACATCTTTGCAGCCAAGATGGCTCAGAGCGCGAGGGTTACCCTCCATTTCCGCACAAGGAAACGACTGTTTACAGAATGGTTTACAGGGAAAGCACTCGGAAGGAGTTGGATAATCGCGGGTTCCCGGCCGCCGCTGCAACCCTGCACGGCCTTGGCTGCCACCACCGCTTGGGCAGTCTGGCCGTCGATGGTAAAAGAAAATTACACCACAAAGTCAACCACTTGCGCGCGGACTGCCGGGATCACAACATCTGCGCGCGTGAATTTCAGCACGAATCAAAGTAGTTTGCGCCTTGCATGGCATTGCAGGGGTCTTGCGTCGTGCTATTTTCAAATTGCCGCTGGGACACCGGCGGCCTTCAGTAAACGGTTCGTAATCGACCTCCTTCCCGGACAGGGGCAAAGTAATCGCCTGTCGCTCTCCGGCTTTTTTCGTCCTGTTCACGGGACTTGGCGAGTACGAGCTTGCGTTTAGATTTCGTGGCGTCAGAGTTTTACTGAGACGGCGGCGCAAAAAGTAGTCTGAATACTGGAAGCGTCTGAGATGCAGAACCCTCGCGCCAGGCGGCGGCGATGGACAGGGGTGTTATGACAAGAAGACGAGGGGTCATCGGTGCAATTGACCAGCAGTTTGCACCGTTCGCAGCTCGAGTTCTCGGTGCGGCTCATGGGCCCGCCCCGCCGGGAGGGTGAAGCTCCAATTTGATCTGCCGGCCCTATTTGCCCCAGCGCCGCGCGTAACCAGCCCGTTCGCCACCCACGTCTCCGAGGCACGACGCATTCACCTGCGGCCCTGGTGCCTTCACGCGTTCGCTCCAATCCATAAAAGAGCCCAAGAAGATGACGAGCACGGATCAACAGCGATGGGCGCGGGTAAAAGATCGGCTGCGCACCGCGGTGGGAGATGATGTTTATTCCAGTTGGTTTGCGCGCATGGAGCTCGAAGGAAGTGAGGGAGGTACGATCAAGCTCTCGGTTCCGACCCGGTTCCTAAAGAGCTGGATCCAATCGCATTATGCCGAAAGAGTGCTCGCATGCTGGCAGGCCGAGGATTGCAGCTGTTCGCGGCTGGAGCTCATCGTTCGCTCCTCCGCGATTCGCGCCCCGCAACCCCGAAACATCTCGGCCGATATTCCGACTGGTCCACGCGATGCACGCGATCTTCGGGCAAACGGCGCTGATTTCCGCCTTTCGGGCGCGCCGATCTCAGGCGCCCATGATTCGCTCGGTGGTTCCCCCCTTGATCCACGGCTGAGTTTCGACACCTTCATCGTGGGGCGCTGCAATACCCTTGCCCACGCTGCCGCGCGGCAGGTCGCCATGGGCCGGCGCGGTGAGGCGGTCATGTTCAACCCGCTGTACGTGCACGCGGGAGTTGGACTGGGCAAGACGCATCTGCTCCAGGCACTTGCCTGGGCTGGCAATGCAAGCAGCGAACGTAAAGTGCTCTATCTCACGGCCGAAAAATTCATGTACGGCTTCGTATCCGCTTTGCGCGCACAGAACGCGCTCGCTTTCAAAGAGTCGTTGCGCTCGATTGATGTGCTCGTGATCGACGATTTGCAGTTCCTGCAGGGAAAATCGACCCAGGCCGAGTTCTGCCATACCCTCAATGCCCTTATAGATGCCGGCCGACAGGTCGTGATTGCGGCTGATCGGCCGCCGTCCGATCTTGAAACCCTGGAGGAGCGCGTGCGCTCGCGGCTCGCGGGCGGTCTGGTCGTCGAA
>Ga0209217_1000360_pt1 | contig 12176 bp, 11 predicted proteins | sample JacPinW_OM3H0_M2_FD_187957 | JGI IMG/M metagenome (GOLD analysis project Ga0209217, IMG submission 187957) | Forest soil microbial communities from Algoma, Ontario, Canada - Jack Pine, Ontario site 1_JW_OM3H0_M2 (SPAdes) (version 2) | ecosystem: Environmental > Terrestrial > Soil > Boreal...
GCCTCCGACCACGACGACGCGCTTCTTCTGGGCGGCGAGCGTCAGCAGCAGATCGACGTCCCGGCTGTCGCGAAAAGTATGCACGCCGGCGAGATCGGCACCGGGCACGCTGAGCCGCAGCGGGGTCGAGCCGGTAGCAAGGACAAGTTTGGAAAACGCGATGCTCTCTTCATTCGCGATCTTGAGTTCGCGGCGTCCGACATCGATCTCGGTGGCGACGCAGCGATATTTCAAGGTGACGCCGCGGTCGCGCCACCACGCGGCGGGCTTAAGCTCGATGTCATGCGACGCGGTCTCGCCCGCGAGCACCGACGACAGCAGCACGCGGTTATACGCCAGCCGCGGCTCGTCGCCGATGACAGCGATGGCGTAACGGCCCAGCGCAACTTTCGCCAGTTCGTCGACCAGACGCGCGGCGGCCATTCCATTGCCGACGACAACCAGCGGTTCGCTCACGTTGAGTCCTTACTCGGCGGCTTGGGGGCGACCGTACGCTTCGGAAATCATGAAGCCGGACAGTGTCCCGTAAGCTGCGGTCCACGCGTCCGCGACTTCGGGCGTCCAGCTATCGCCGAGTCCCTTTTCCAGCGTCCACAGCAGAGCGGCGCCGACGACGGGATAGTGCTCCGCTTTCGCGCCGTAGCTGACATGGCGCCTTGCCAATGCGCTCGCGGCCGGCAATACGGAACCAAGATTGCCGAGACCGTTCACCACCACGGCCAGCGTCGCCATCAGCTTCTTGCGCTGCTCGGTCATATCGGCGGGGAACATCGACTTCACCAATGGTGCAATCTCGAACAGCCGGTCGTAGAACAGCACCGCCGCAGTTTCCGAAATCGGCGCAACCTTGGCAAAGCTCTGCTGCACGAGTTTGACTTGGTCGGGTGTCATCGTTCGCTCCATTTACTGTCGTCATGCGCGGGCTTGACCCGCGCATCCATCCTAAAAAATTCTTTGCACTTTCGATGAATTGCCGGGTCATCTAGGCGAAGACGCGCTTCGCGGTTTTGCCCGGCAAGGACGAGAGCGCGGATCGTTAGGCGGCCTCGACGAAGCGATGCCGCTCGTAGAGGAATTCCAGCACGCGCAGCCGGCATTTCAGGTACGTAGCGTTGGTCGAGAGTTCGAGCCGCTTGCGCGGGCGCGCCAATGGTACGTCAAGGACTTCGCCGATCCGCGCACTCGGTCCGTTGGTCATCATCACGATGCGGTCCGACAGTAAAACGGCCTCGTCGACATCGTGCGTGATCATCAGAATCGTGTTGCCGAGCTTTTGATGCAGCGCCATCACCGAATCCTGCAAATGCGCGCGGGTCAGCGCATCGAGCGCACCGAACGGCTCATCCAGCAGCAACACCTTCGGTTCCATCGCCAGCGCACGTGCGATGCCGACGCGTTGCTTCATGCCGCCGGATATTTCCGCCGGGCGCTTGTCCTTGGCGTGGGCCATCTGCACGAGATTAAGATTGTGCATCGTCCATGCGTCGCGTTCGCTGCGGGTTTTGCCCGATGCGAAAACCTTGTCGACGCCGAGGCGCACATTTTCATAGACCGTGAGCCAGGGCAGCAGGCTATGGTTCTGGAACACCACCGCACGATCCGGACCCGGCGAATTGACTTCGCGATTTTCCAGGAGCACGCAGCCCATTGTAGTCGGGGTGAGACCGGCGACGATGTTGAGCAGGGTGGACTTGCCGCAGCCGGAATGTCCGATGATCGAGACGTACTCGCCCTTCTCGATCGTCAGATTGATGTCCTTCAGCACCTCAGTCGAGGCGTTGCCGCGGCTGAAGATCTTGTCGATGTGGTCGAGTTTCAGATAGGGCTGCATGAGGCGTTCCTTCAATTCAGCGCAGTGCCGCGGGTAACGACCTTGGCAAGTCCTGCGATCATCCGATCGAGCACGAAGCCGATGATCCCTACGTAAAACAGCGCCAGAATGATTTCGCTGATGTGCGAGGAATTCCAGGCATCCCAGATGAAGAAGCCGATGCCGACGCCGCCGATCAGCATTTCCGCCGCCACAATGGCGAGCCAGGACAGGCCGATGCCGATGCGCAAGCCCGTGAAGATGTAGGGCGCGGCGGCCGGGATCATGATCTTCCAGAAAAATTCCAGCGGATTGAGCTGAACCACCGCGGCGACGTTGCGATAATCCTGGGGGATGTTGCGGATGCCGACCGCGGTGTTGATGATGATCGGCCAGATCGAGGTGATGAAGATCACGAAGATCGCCGAGGGCTGGCCGTCGCGAAATGCCGCGAGCGACAGCGGCAGCCACGCCAGCGGCGGAATGGTGCGAAGCACCTGGAAGATCGGATCGAGCCCGCGCATGGCCCAGACCGACTGCCCGACCAGGGTGCCGAGCGCGATGCCCGCGACCGCCGCCAGCGAATAACCGAGCGCCACGCGCTGCAGGCTGGCGGACAGATGCCAGAACAGACCCTTGTCGATGCCACCGCGATCGTAGAACGGATCGAATATCAACTCCCTGGTGTCCTTGAAGACCCGCGATGGCGGCGGCAGGGTCGAACCGGCGCGGCGGCAGACCAGTTCCCAGAACAGCATCAATAGCGCGAGCACGATCAGCGGCGGCACGACCCGCACCGCGGTCTCGCGCGCGATCTTGATATATTTGTCGGCGCGCGGCGGCCGCTTCGGCGTCATCGCAACGACCGGCGCCACGGCGGCGGGGAGCATCGTGACGGGCTCGGTTTTCATGGCGGGCATATTCATCGAAAGTGCATCTCCGTGCTCAATGGACGCGACCGCACGCGAGCGAGCGGTCCCGCTTCGATCAGACGTCAACACGCTTGATGGACAGCGACTTCAGATACGCCGCCGGATTTTCCGGATCGAACACCTTGCCGTCGAAGAAGGTCTCCTTGCCGCGCGACTTGGAGGCCGGAATATCGGAGGCGGCCACGCCGAGATCCTTCGCGGCGTCCTTCCAGAGGTCCTCGCGGTTGACCTTGGCGATCAGCGCCTTGGCGTCGTAACCCGCTTCGTATTTGCCCCAGCGGATATCCTCGGTGAGGAACCACAGGTCGTGGCTCTGATAGGGGTAGGACGCGTTGTCGGCCCAGAACCGCATGATGTGCGGGCTGTTCTCGACCACCCTGCCGGTCCCGTAATCGAACTTGCCTTTGACCCGATCCGTGACGTCATCGACCGGGCAATTGATCCATTGGCGCTTGGCGCAGATCGCCGCGACTTCCTCGCGGTTATCGGGTTTCTCGCACCACTGCTGCGCTTCCATGACGGCCATCAGCAGCGCTTTTGCCGCCTTCGGATATTTGTCGACGTAGGCTGCGCGCATGCCGAACGATTTTTCCGGATGCTTGTTCCAGAGTTCGCCAGTCGTGATCGCGGTGTAGCCGATCTCCTGATGGATCAACTGCAGGTTCCACGGCTCGCACACGCAGAAGCAATCCATGGTGCCGACCTTCATGTTGGCGACCATCTGCGGCGGCGGCACCACGATGGTTTCGATGTCCTTGTCGGGATCGATGCCGCCGGCGGCAAGCCAGTAGCGTATCCACAGATCATGGGTGCCGCCCGGGAATGTCATCGCGGCCTTGATGGATTTGCCGGCGGCTTTCTTCTTGTCGAGCGCCACCTTGAACGGCGCGGTGTCGACGCCGACCTTGATGTCGCTGTATTCCTTGGCGACCGAAATGCACTGACCGTTCAGATTGAGCCGCGCCAGGATGTACATCGGCGTCGGCTGATTGTTCTGCGTCACCTTGCCGGACGAAATCAGATACGGCATCGGCGTCAGGATGTGCGCGCCGTCAATGCCGTTGCCTTCCGAGCCGAGCACGAGGTTGTCGCGCGTGGTGCCCCACGACGCCTGCTTCTGCACTTCAACATCGGGCATGCCGTATTTGGCGAAGATCCCCTTCTCTTTTGCGGCGAACAGCGGCGAGGCGTCCGTCAGCGCGATGAAGCCGAGTTTCGCCGCCGTGACTTCCGGGCCTGCGCCTTGCGCGAAGGCGCCGGCGGGAAAATTCAGCTTTGCGGCGGCAAGCAGCGCTGCCGTTCCTGCCGTGGCTTTAAGGATTTGACGGCGGCTGAGGCCGCGGCGCGAGGTCTGACCGGTGGGCTTCGTCATGGGATGCTGTGGTCCTTTGCGTCTGAACGTCCGTCCGACTGGTGCCACCTGACATCGTGCGCGAAAGGCATGGAGTCGCGCTCTGGGGAGGCCCCAGTCTGGCGGTGTTACAATTCGGATGATTGGTTTCGATGGACGGCATCAATGGCGTCGACAGAAACTATTCAAGCTTCATGCCAAGCCGCTGCAACGCAAAAAATCTCTAAATTATAATAAGTTAGCGGCTAAGCTGGCGTTGCTCGCCGACAGTCATTCGCACCCAAAATTTGCGATTCGCTCATTTCTTGTGCGGCGCACAAAAAATAAGCAAACGTCGCCAACTCGCTTTTTCAGGCGTCCTCGGTCACCGCCATCATCGGCTTCGGCGCATTCCCCTGACCCGGCTTCATTCGAAAATCGTAGGTCATCAAATGCCAGGGCGCGGCTGCGGGCTTGCCATCAGGCATCTGCGGATCGCTGCGTTTCTCGATTTTGGCGATCAGGTCGTTCTTGACCCCGAACACGACGTCGGAATCGAGGTACTTGTCGCCCTCGATAAAGACGTGGGTGATCAGCGGCTCGTAGCCCGGCGCATCGACGAGAAAATGCACATGCGCCGGCCGCATCGGATGACGCCGCGTCTGCAGGATCATCTCTCCAACGGGACCGTCGGTCGGGATCGGATAACTGCAGGGCAGGATGGTACGGAAGAAAAACCGGCCGTCGGCGTCGGTGATAAACCGCGCCCGCGATGACGGGCCCTGCGTCTCATAGGACGGCTTTTGCGAATCGTAATAGCCGTCATCGTCGGCGTGCCAGACGTCCACCGGGACGTTCGCCAGCGGTTTGCCCTTGAGATCGGTGACGCGGCTCTGCACGAACATCCGTTCGCCGGTCAGGTTGGCGGCCGAGATGTCTGTACCGTGCGGCATCGGCTTGTGTTCGCCCACATAAAACGGGCCGAGTACGGTGGTCTCGGTCGCGCCGTCGCGCTCGCGATGGTTCACCGCATCGACCAGCATCGAAACTCCGAACACGTCCGACAGCAGGATGAATTCCTGCCGGGTCGATGTGCATTTCTGCCCGGTGCGGGTCAGGAAATCGATCGCGTAACCCCATTCGTCGAAGGTGAGATCGGTCTTGCGGACGAAATCATGCAGCGACTTCACGAGTTCTTCCATCAGGAATTTGACACGCGGGTCCGGCGTCTCTTCGAAACTGCGGATAACGGCGGCGGTGAGTTCGGCGTCGTTGAATTGGGGCATGGTTTCCTGTCCTGCGAGTTATGCGATTTTCGGCGTAACCCTACACCAGCGATGCAGCCGGAGTAAGCACGGCGATTGGAACACCGCACTCTTTTCGGCTATCAACGCATAGCTCGAAAGCCTTTGGAGACGACCCCGATGTTAGCCCCCACCCCCGCCTCGCCCGAATCCGCCGGTATGTCCAAGGCCGCCTTCGATCGCCTCGAAGAGCATCTGAAGCGCCGCTACATCGACGCCGGCCGCTTTCCGGGAACGCAGCTATTGGTCTTCCGTCGCGGCAAGATCGTCCACAGCGCGGTGCAGGGCTTCGCCGACGTCGAGCGCAAGGCGCCCGTGAAGGACGACACCATTTTTCGCATCTATTCGATGACCAAGCCGATCACATCAGTGGCCTTCATGATGCTGTTCGAGGAGGGCCGCGTCGCGCTCGACGAGCCCGTCCATAAATATATCCCGGAATGGAAAAACCTTGGCGTTTTCCAGGCCGGCACGGCGCCGGCATTCCTGACCAAGCCGCCGTCGCGGCCGATGTTGATCGTGGACCTGCTGCGGCACACCTCCGGCCTGACTTACGGTTTCCAGCAACGGTCCAACGTCGACGCCGCGTATCGCGAAGTGAAAATCGGCGAGGTCGAGAAAGCGGGAACGCTGCAATCGATGATCGAGGACCTTGCAAAAATCCCGCTGGAATTTTCGCCCGGCGACGCCTGGAATTATTCCGTCTCCACCGACGTGATCGGCTATCTCGTCGGCAAAATCAGCGGCCAGCCATTCGAACAGTTTCTGAAAGAGCGTATCTTCGATCCGCTTGATATGAACGATACCGATTTTTTTGTGCCGGCCGACAAGGCCCACCGGTTCGCGGCATGTTACTCCGCCGACGGCAAGGGCGGCATGACGCTGCAGGACGACCCGACCGGGAGCTCCTATCTGTCGCCGCCGTCCTTCATCTCCGGCGGAGGCGGCCTGTGTTCGACTGCAGCCGATTATCTGACCTTCTGCCGCGCGCTGATCAACGGCGGCGAACTCGGCGGCGTCAGGCTGATCGGTCCCAAAACGCTGGCGCTGATGACATCGAATCATCTGCCCGGCGGGCGCGACCTGCCGGAAATGTCGCGGTCGCTATTCTCTGAGGCGACCTACAACGGCATCGGCTTCGGTCTCGGTTTTTCCGTGACCATGAATCCCACGCAGACGTTGATTCCCGGCAGCGCCGGCGAATACGCCTGGGGCGGCGCGGCCTCGACGGCATTCTGGATCGATCCCGCGGAAGAACTGATCGCCATCTTCATGACCCAGGTGCTGCCGTCGAGCGCCTATCCGATACGACGCGAGCTGCGCACCATGGTCTACGCCGGGATTACCGACAGCAATCTTTAACAACGGCGCCGGTTCTGCAATTGAGGACGAGAGCTGGTTTCTAGCCGAAATTCTGCAGCGCCGGAAACGTCTCCAGCAACCAGATGCTGACGGTGGATACGCTGCCGGTGAGAAAGCCGACGCCGGTGATGATCATCAGCACGCCCATCGCCCGTTCGACGCCGGCAAGGTGCCGCTTCATCCGCGAGAACAGCGACGAGAACTGTTCGACCATGAAGGCTGCAATCAGAAACGGAATCCCAAGCCCGGCGGAATAGACCGCGAGCAGGCCCGCGCCCTTCGCCACCGTCGCCTCGGCGGCAGCGACCGACAGGATGGCCGCGAGGATCGGGCCGATGCAGGGCGTCCAGCCGAACGCAAACGCCAGGCCCATCACATAGGCTCCCCACAAACCGACGGGCTTTGGGATCGGCAACCGCCCTTCCTTCATCAGGAACCCGATCCGCGTCAACCCGAGGAAGTGCAGGCCCATGATGATGATGACGATCCCGGCGACTATCGCGAGCTCCGCCGACCAGGCGCGGATCAACCCTCCGATCAGCGAAGCGCTGGCGCCGAGCGCCACGAACACGGTGGAAAAGCCGAGCACGAACATAACCGCCGATATCATCACCGCGCGCTTCGAGAACGACTCCGTATCGTCATTGGCGACGTGCTCAATGGTCGCGCCGGTGAGATAAATCAGATACGGCGGCACCAAAGGCAGCACACACGGCGACAAAAAGCTCACCACACCGGCAATCAGCGCCGCGGGGATCGAGACATCGTGAATCATGCAGTCATCGCCATCGTTGATACGCGCGGCTCGCACCCTTGGCCAAGCCTGACATCGGGGAGCGCCGGGCTGGTCCGGCTTCATTTAGCGGATGGGTAAAAATGCGCAACAGACCATCCCGCGGCCCGCCTAGCCTCGGCCGCCCAAATGCGCAGTACCGGCGATGGTGGTGGATTTTCTCGATCAACAATGCGGCATCGCGACAGCCTGGGCGGGCACCGCCGTCCCAGCGCTACGGATCGGGCCGACCGTGGGGCCGGATTCGGCGTATGCGGAATATGATGGAAACCGGGTTGCTATTTGACCAGCTTCAGCAAGGGACGCCGGCGCCGGCCTTGCGGCGATTTTGGCTCATGCGATGTTTCCGCCGGCGCCTCGTCCGGCAACATCGCATCGCATAAAGCCTTCAATTCCGAGTCCGCAATTCGATTGAGTTTCATCCGAAGATCGAGAACTGCCACCGAGACCAATAGCGCAGTCTCCCGGTCGCTGCTGTCGATGAGAACAGTCCGGCAGTCCTCGAGCGTTGCAAGAACCGAATGCAATCGTTCTGAGTTAGCCACCGGCGTGTTTTCCGTTACCGAGCTTGCGAGGTAAAGTCGAGGCGATCCAGTCTGTCGTTTCATATACCTCTCCATAAACTCCGGATATCTTCGAGACGGCGCGGTGAATTTCGTCCGCCGGCATGTCGTCAAGTGCGTGACTGGCGGAAGCGTCGCACAGATAAGTGACCTTGTGGTTGCGATGGAACGCATCGATCAAAGTCGACAGACAGGCCGACTCGCCTGCAAATCCGGCTAGCACGATGCCGCCCCGGCTTTGGCTCACCAGCGCAGTGAAGGGCTCAGAGGAATAACAGGACGGGCTGCTGCGTTCGAATACCATTTCGTTGCGGTACGGTTCAAAACCTTCGATCCACCGCACGAACGGCGTTGCGCGGTTGAAAAATGCCGATTCATTGAGCATGCGGATGAACGCGACCGGCAGACCGATGCTGCGCGAATGATCCAGAACCTTTCGGCAATTGTCCAGCGCGCGATCGATCTCGGAAATCGCGAGTAGCCGCGGCTTCGCCACGTATTCCTGCTGCATATCCACAAACACGACGATCGGAACGCTCGATGAATTTGCAAATGTCCGAAGGCTTACAACTGAATTCACACGGCTTCCCTTCAAGGGCGGGACGGGCTGGAGGCGGCGCCCCTGAAGTCCCCGGGGTGCCGGCCTCGACGGTAAGCTTAATCGTCAAAATGCGCAGGCGTTGAGACCCGCCATGGTTGTGGTCGGGTCGATATTCTGCCAAGTTTAGCCAGCAGAAGGGGCTATGTATGCGTCTGGTGCTGGAAAGGGGCGTTCCTCAGGAGGAACACCATCGGGTCGCAACCGGCAGTCTCACGGATTGGGACGCGGCCAGGGTTTTTCTGGAAGTAGTACGTTGCGGGAGTTTCAGATCCGCGGCCGAACGGCTCGAACTGTCCATCAACGTTGTTCGCCGGCGCATCGATGATTTTGAGCGGCAAATCGGCGCCACCCTGTTCACGCGCGACGTCCATGGCACCCGCCTGACCGACGAAGGCTCGCTGGTTGTTTCAGCAGTCGAACGCATGGAGGCCGCCTCGTTCGACCTGCTGCGCGCCGGCAATTCCGTCACCAACACGCTTTCGGGCGAAGTCCGGGTCGCCGTCACCGAAGGTTTGGGAACGTTTTGGTTGGCCCCTCGCCTTGTCGAATTCCAGCAATCGTTCCCGAACATTCTCGTCGATCTCCACTGTGCGATGCGTTCCGCAGACGTATCAAGGCATGAGGCCGACATTGCGATCCATCTGTCGCGGCCCACCACGCTTGACGTCAAACTGGTCCGGCTCGGCAGAATACATTTGATGTTTTTTGCCAGCCAAAAATACATCGAGACTTACGGCGCACCGAAGACCGCTGATGAATTGGTCAAGCACCGGCTCGTGATGCAGGTCGCCGCCCAGACCGCCGCCAAAGAGACCTTCGAAAACTTGTTTCCCGGTCTTTCCCAGCGCGACCTGCTGGTGATGAAAACCAACGTCAGTAGCGCCAATTACTGGGCCGTCGCCAATGGCGCCGGGATCGGCGTGTTTCCGACATACGCCGGCGCGCTTGGAGGCAAAATAGTACCTCTTGAGGTTGAATTGCGCCGGCCATACGATATTTGGCTTTCTTATCATCCCGGTAGCGGCCGCATCCCGAGGGTGCGGCACATGATCGACTGGCTGGTGGAAGCTTTCAATCCCGCAAAATTCCCGTGGTTTAAGGACGAATTCATCCATCCAAGCGAATTTAAAGTTGTATATAAGGGTGAACCCCTGACCCATCTATTCGGGGGCTTTTCGACGGAAGGACGGTAAAACCAGAATGAACAAATCAGCGGCAAAGAAGATGAAGCAGCGCAGTGCCGGTAAACCCGACATTGAACTAGGAAAGCGAATTCGCCTGCGGCGTGTCGAGCAACGAATCTCACAAGCAGAACTCGGCGACAAGCTTGGCGTCAGCTTCCAGCAGGTCCAAAAATATGAGAAGGGCGTCAACCGCGTCGGTGCCGCCCGTCTTCAGCAAATCGCAACCGCGCTCGATGTTCCCGTCACATTTTTCTACGACGGCGACGGCAAGGCGCGGGAGGTCGAAAGCCTGTTGTTTCTAGACAGCGCGTTCAGCCTAAGACTGCTGCGGGCCTACAGCAAGATCAAGGATCAGACAGTACAACGTCAGCTGGTGTCCTTGATGGAATCGATCGCCGCGAACGAAGCCTAGGCGTCGATTGAAGCTGCCGGGTCGGTCGCGGTTCTCGCGAATCTAGTTTGCTAGCGCCGCGGACACGATCGATCAACGCAAGCGGATCGGCCGGCAAGCTATCGCCGCGCCAAGCCACGTGCTGGTCCGGCCGCGACAACACCAGCCCGCCATAGAAAATGGTGGTATTTTGTCGTTCGACATCGAGAACCTTCAGCGGCACACCCCTGTTGCGAGCAGCTAGCTCAAGCGCAGCCACATCCACGGCGGAAGCGAATCTCAGCAGTGTGAACTCCGGCCCCATGGCGTCGTAGAGCGAATTGCCGTCGTCGCACCACAGATGCGGGGTGCGGCAGCCCGGGACAGTCGACGGCGTATAAGCGATCATCGTATAGGCCGGATGCTCGGCGCCGTCATACGCGATAATTGGCGAGCGATCGTAATAGGTGCCGAAGTTGAGACCTGCGCAGGCATATTGCTTGACGTTGTTATCGTAGGCGAGACGCCCGACCTCCCGCCGCGCACGTTCGCCCCTCGATCCCACATCCTCGATTTCATCGGGTACCGCGCCACGCCGGCGAATTTCAGCCTCGGCATGCGACATCGCGAAGCGCGAGACCTGGCTGGTAATCGGCCAACGCTCCGCCTCATAGGCGTCGAGAATAAAGGCACATTTGTTCTTTAATCGGCAACGCCCTCACGAACCACATTAGCCGCTGCCGCGACATATCAAAGGCCACCGAAGGTCCAATCCTGGTTTGCGGCAGTGCAACAGCCGCAATAACAACTTAATCAGAACGCAACCCTCTTGGGCTACATTTGCGAAAATGCAATTTCGGATCAGGTCCTATCTCGTTCGGCTTCGACGGCCGAGCTTGTTGATTTCAACGTCAGCGCCATCGCGGCGCTTCCCAAGGGCATCAGACATGCGAAGAATGACAATCGTTGCCATTGCCACGATGCTTGCGACTGCGCCGGCGTTTGCACAAAGCTCGGGTCCAGCGGGTTCCGGCACAGCCCCGCTCCCGGCCAAACCGGCAACCACAGCGCCGGCGGGCGGGGTAAATCCTGCGCACGCAACACCGGCAAAACCGGTAGCCGCGTCCACTCCCGAGTCTCGCTCGGCGGCGGCTTTGGCGCTATCGCACGAGCCGACATACGACGAAGGCACTGCGCAGCGAATCAGGGAAGCGGCACTGAGTTATTCGGATCTTGCGGTACGCGGCGGATGGCCGGCGATACCCACTGATGCCAAATTTGCTCTGGGCGTGCTGGGACCGCATGACGATCTGCTGCGCCGGCGTCTGCTGATCAGCGGCGACCTTGCTCCCGACAAAGCGTCCGGACCGTATGACGACATTGTCGCCGACAGCGTGAAGCGTTTCCAGGCGCGTCACGGCCTCGCGGCGACGGGAACCATGACGCCGCGCACGCTGGCCGCGCTCAACGTCCCCGTGCAGAAGCGGATCAAGCAGCTGGAGGCCTCGCTCGAGCGCGTCGGCAATATGAATTTCGCATTTGGGCAGCGTTACGTGGTCGTCAACCTCCCCGCGACATTCGCCGAGGCTGTCGAAGACGACAAGGTGGTGCGGCGCTATCGGGTGATCGTGGGCAAGACCGAGAAACCATCGCCGACGTTGACCGCGGAAATCACAAGCGTCAATCTCAACCCGACATGGACGGTTCCGTCATCGATCTCGAAAACCGAAATATCGGCGCACATGCGGAAAGATCCGAGCTACCTCTCCCGCATGCACATGGACGTGCTCGATGCGCACGACGCCCCGATCGACCCGCAATCGGTGGATTGGTCCGGCGCTCGCACGCCGAATTTCACGGTGCGCCAGCAATCCGGCACCTGGAATGCGCTCGGCGCGGTGAAAATCGACATGCCGAACCCGTCCTC
>Ga0209217_1000361_pt1 | contig 12152 bp, 12 predicted proteins | sample JacPinW_OM3H0_M2_FD_187957 | JGI IMG/M metagenome (GOLD analysis project Ga0209217, IMG submission 187957) | Forest soil microbial communities from Algoma, Ontario, Canada - Jack Pine, Ontario site 1_JW_OM3H0_M2 (SPAdes) (version 2) | ecosystem: Environmental > Terrestrial > Soil > Boreal...
GTTCCCCTACTCGTTCTTCCCGGACCTCTGCTGGCATTGGCGCTGTGGCGTTACCGCCAGCGGGATGCGTGGCTCCTGCTCTTGACCGCAATCATGCCGCAGCGCTGGTTTTTCGACGCCTTCATTCTTTGGCTGATTCCAAAATCACGGCGCGAGATTCTGTTCACCGCTGCGCTCAGTTGGGCGACCGGCATCTGGCGCTGGCACCACATTCCGCAAGGATTCACGGAAGTCGGCCGCTTCACCGTGGCCTTTATTTACCTTCCGATGCTGGCCGTCATCCTGTTGCGGCCGTCTGTCCCGGCGGAGTCCGGACCAGGCTCAGCAGTCCCAGAAACACCATCAGCAGAACCCCCGCCATGACCTGCAACTGGCGGTAGCGCAGGGTCAGCACGATATACAAGGGCTGCAAAAGAGGATGGCCACGCAGGCGTACACCGCCTTGCTCATGGGTTGAATCGGTGGGCGGGAAAGCACGAATCTCCAGAACGAAAGCGACGGCCGGAAACAATATGCTCAGATCATGCACGTAGATGTGATAGCTGACCAGTACCGTGCCCACGAGATTGAGTGCGAGCAGGGCCCGTGGGCGGCTGGAGTCTGCCCACGAAGTCTTGCCCGCTGTCCACATGATCATTGCCAGCACGATATTGCCAGCACGATGGCCGACAGCGATACGATCAGGCCGGTTCTGATCTCCGGATGCGAAACGGGGACCACCGCGGCAATCAATCCGCGCAGGTTGGCGGTGTTTCCGTGGGGTGAATTCAAGACGTACTTGAGGTCGTGCTCCGTTCCCCACACGTAACGCGGATAGCCGAGAAGACCCTGCCATCCGGTAACCGCCAGGCTGATGAAGCCCAGGATAACGGCGACTGACAGAAAGCCGGCCATCAATTTCTTGCGCCGCCACAGCGGCAGAACAAACGGCAGCACCAGATGATACTTATACAAGCCTGATGCGAGCCAAGTTCCCGCCGCAAGCTCTGACCCCCGCTCCAGATCGGCACATGCCAGGCAGTACAGGAACAGCAGCAAAATAGAATCCTGGCCTTGAATCAGAGCGACAAAAATGGGAAACAATGCAAGGCAGGCGAGCAGCCAGAGATTCAGAACCGCTTTCCCCAGCCTGACCAGGCGCCTGCGAAGCAGCAGTGGAATCAAGCACAGCAGCGCCAGATTCACGACCAGCCATGTCACATACGCCGCCAGATCGGAATGACGAGGGAACAAATAGTACGGCTTCGAAAGGAGGATGATTATAGGGAAGAATCGAGCCGCGTCTCTGCAACGCGCGCGGCGAGAACTCTCGCTGTACCGATTCCTGCAGCGCGTCGTCATATAATCGGCCGCCGTGTCCGTCTCGCACGATCCGTCCGGCGGTGTAAAAGATGCTGAAATCTGGCAGCCCCTGCGGGATGGATTGCCTGGCCTGCCACAGTACATAGCCATGCAACGCGATCATGGCGCTGAAATAGAGCGCAAGCTTGTTTTGCGTTGCCTTTGAAAGCATGACTCAGAGAAAAACAATTATAGGCTAGAGTGAGAGCGGTCAACATCATCCGTGCTGGCTCTTCTCGAAACTCGCAGGGTATTCGTCGCGCTGCTCGCTCTGGGTCTGTTTGCCATGGCAGCTCGTGGCGTAACCGATCCGGACGTTTGGTGGCACCTGCGCACCGGGCAACTGATGCTGCTCCAGCATGGCGTCTTTCACACCGACCCTTACTCATTTACCCGATCCGGCCAGCCGTGGATAAGCCACGAGTGGCTTTCTGAGATTCTGATGTTCGGTCTTTACCGCCTGGCCGGATTTGGCGGATTGATTGTGCTATTCGCGGCCATTACCGCCGGAACCTTCCTGCTGGTCTTTCGCCGCTCCCCCGGGCGTCCCTACCTGGCCGGGTTCATGACGCTCTGGGGCGCCGCAGCCTCGGGCCATAGCTGGGGAGTACGGCCACAGATGCTGTCTCTCCTGCTGGCAAGCGCCTTCCTGTGGCTCCTGGAAGCCTCCGAAAACCGCCCCCGGCTCTTGTGGTGGACAGCACCGTTGATGCTGATGTGGGTCAACCTGCACGGTGGATTTCCCCTCGGACTGGCTTTGCTCGCGCTCTTCCTGGGGGAAGAAGCGCTGGAAGCCGGCGTTGGCGCCGGCCAGTGGCCGCAATCCGTGCCCCGAATCAAGAACCTGGCGGTGATGTTTGCGGTCTGTCTGGGTATGGTGCCGTTGAATCCCAATGGCACGCGACTCTACTCATACCCGTTTGAGACTTTGCGTTCCTCGGCAATGCAGCGCTTCATTCAGGAGTGGTCCTCTCCCAACTTCCACGATCCCACCTACCTGCCCTTGCTCGTCATGCTGCTCGCCTTGACCGCTGGTTTAGCTCTCTCCCGGGCACGACTCCGCCCTCGCGACCTGGTGCTGTTGCTGGCGACGATTCCAGCGGCGCTACGCTCTACCCGCCACATTCCCATCCTGATGCTGGTGATGATTCCGGTTCTCTCTCGATTGGCCGAAGCCTGGCTACAACAGCGCCGCACCACGCGGCTGGTCAAACCGGAAGGGACTTTATCCAGCCAGCGAACTCTGGCGGCGAATGTCCTTGTCCTGATTGCCTTTGCTGCCTTCGCCACCATCCGGATCCGACATCTCGTGACGACCCAGGGAGAAGCTGAAGCCAAACAGTTTCCTCAGGCGGGCGCTGCCTTCCTCAAACGAGAGCTTCCCGCGGGACCGATCCTGAACCACTACAACTGGGGCGGATATTTTATTTGGACGCTATATCCCCAATACCGCGTCTTCATCGACGGACGGGCCGATGTGTATGGCGATCCTTTCATGGAGGCCTTCGGTGCCAGCTACTACCTGCAGGATGATTGGTCAAAACTCCTCCAAGGATGGGGGATTCGTACCCTCGTCTTGCCGCCTGACGCGCCCCTGATCTCCGCCCTTCGATCGGGCCCGGATTGGAAGCAGGTCTATGCCGATTCGCAAACCGTGGTTCTCACCCGAAGCCACTGATCTGGCTGTTGGGAACCAACTTAGATAATCATCTGCCTTAACTTAACCCTGCAAAACATTGCGCTTTCGACCTTATGATTGCGAGTCGGTTGGAGGCAGGTGTTTTCCCGGGATTTTTCGGTCTTGCGCGAGAAGCGAGGTCAACCATGAGGTGTGCTCTGGACTGGTTGCGGCAGGAAGACGGACAGGACGTGGCGGAATACGCCATCATGCTGGCGGTGATACTGGCCGTTGTAGTGGGTACGATCCGGTTGATAGGGTCGGGCGCCAATAACGTGTTTTCCTCGGTTGGCAGTTCCATCCACTAGATTTGCCAGAAACTCCGCTCGACCAGGGTGTCGAACGGCTGGCGTGGCAAGTGCTAGATCCCGACCCGCCTCGGCGCCTCATCTCTACCCCCGGAGTAACCCTCACCTCCCCGGCCACTAGGACGGGCTTCGATGCGCTTTGGCAGGGGCGATTTGGGCCACTTTTCCGCAGAATGTTCAATAAATTGCAAGAAATTATCCCTTAGCAGGACGAAAAAGCAGGGTATGATGAGCACAGGGGGTTCGTGACCATCGCCTCGGCAGCGTCTAAACCGTTGATTCGGAAACACCCAAAAAAGCGTGCCAGATTGGGAGAACATTGCCCGAGGGCCATGGTCAGGATGGCGTCCTTTGCCTATCCGCCGGATTCGATGGAGGAAACAAAAATGAAGGAGACGATGGCAAACCTTTGGCGGGATGAGCGAGGCCAGGATATCGCGGAATACGCGGTGATGCTGGCCGTGATCCTGGTGATCGTGGTCGGAACCATTCGGCTGATCGGTTCCAACGCCAACAACGTCTTTTCGTCGGTCGCCAGTTCGGTTCAATAACATTTGCCAGGAATATGTCCGGGCGGACACGCTTGGGGCTGTACCGGACGACAAGAACTTGAGTGCCGGAAATCCGGTTGTACAGGTGTTGGTGTCGGCAAGTGGGCCACACATCCTGCGCCGTTGGACAATCCGCGCTACGGACCGTAAATTCACTCCAATCGGGAAATCGGAGTACGGTGGGGTGTGTCGACGCGCCATCGTTCCGCTGGGGGTTGTCGCGTCTGGGCACGCGATTTCCGATTCTGAGGAGCAGTCATGAACCGCACCCGGCTTTTGTTGATTGGCTTCGTCGCCCTCGTACTGGGCGCCGTCGTGGCCTTCACTGTGTATCGCACCCTGCAGGCACGAACCGGCGGGGACGTCCCGCCCGGCGTTGACGTCGTCGTCGCCGCCGATGATGTTCCCGTGGGGGCCAAAGTCGAGGACCGGGACGTGAAAGTTGTTCGATTCCCCTCCGCCGACCTGCCCCCCAATTGCTTTCATCTGAAATCCTCGGTGGTCGGGCGTGGGGCAATTTTGCCCGTTGCCAAGGGAGAATTCTTTCTTCCCAGTAAACTGGCGGGGGAAAACGCGGGTTCAGGAATGCAAGCCCTGATTCCGCCCGGCATGCGCGCAGTCTCGGTGCGGGTCAACGAAGTGATCGGAGTCGCAGGTTTCGTCGTGCCCGGAACCCGCGTGGATGTGCTCCTGACCGGCAACCCCTCGGGCGCGCCGGACCAGGAGACCACGACCGTCCTGGAGAACGTTGCGGTCATCGCCACCGGCCAGAAGCTGGAGCGCAACACTGCCGGCGAACCGCAACTGGCGCCCGTCATCACCCTGCTGGTTTCACCCGACGATGCCCAGAAGCTCACTCTGGCCACGACTCAAGGCAAGATTCAGTTGGCGCTGCGGAACCCCTTGGACACCAGACAACAGGAACTGGCCTCGGTCGGCACCAGCAAGCTGTACAGGGGTGTCATCGCTCCGGCGCCCGTCGCGCCCCGACCCAAGGCCGCCAGGCGCACGGTCGTGACCCTGCCGGCGACGCCCCAGAGCTACGGGGTCGAAGTGATCAAAGGCACCAAGAAGGACATCACCAAGTTCGAAGATAAGTAGCCATTCGAGGAAGAGATATGTCGATCTGCTCCCGCATTGGGGAGAAACACGAAGTGAAAGCTGGCAGGGCGGTAAGCGGGATGTTGGCCGCCTTTTTGCTGCTCACCGGATCCGTAGGGGCCATGTCGCAGGGACAACCCGCGGCTGAACCGGCGCCCGCCCCAACCCAGACGCCGGGCCCTGAGGCCGCTTCGCCGGCTCCCCGCGCTGAAGCGCAAGGTGCGGCGCCTTTGCGCGTCATGGTGGGCAAGTCGCTCCTCATCAACACCACGGAGAGGCTCAGGCGAGTGTCGGTTACCGATGACGCCATCGCCGATGCCCTCGTCGTGACCCCCACCCAAATTCTGGTGCACGGCCGGGCGGCGGGCGAGGTGTCCCTGTTGATCTGGGACGAACTGGAGCGCTCACGCAGCTTCGACCTGCGCGTCGATGTGGATGTCAGCGCCGCCGCGGAAGAAGAAAAACGCATTTTCCCCGACGAACAGATTTCAGTTTCGCCCTCGCGATCCGCCATCGTGCTCTCCGGCCACGTTTCCACCGAGGACGTTTCCGTGCGCGCCGGCAAGATCGCCGAGGCCTACTCCAAGAACGTGGTCAACGTGCTCACTTTCGGTCCGGTGGGGGCGCAGGAAGTGCTGCTGGAGGTGAAGTTTGCTGAGGTAGACCGTTCCGCTGTCACGCAACTGGGGATCAACGTATTTGACCTGGGAAAAGGAAATACTGTGGCCCTTTCCCAGACCGGGCAATTCGGAGGGCTGCAAGTCCACAATACAGCGCAGACCACCACCACGGGCCCCGGTAACACCACCACTACAACCACGACAACCACGCCTCCCACAGTGACGGTCTCGGACTTCCTGAACCTCTTCATCGCCCGCACCGACATACCCATCGGAGTGGTGATCAAGGCCCTGCAGCAGAAAAACCTGTTGCAGATCCTGGCCGAGCCCAATCTGATCGCGGTCAATGGCAAGGAGGCGAGCTTCCTCGCGGGCGGAGAATTTCCCTTCCCCCTGGTGCAGCCGGGCCAGGGCTTTACTGCGGTCACCATCCAGTTCAAGGAATTCGGAGTGCAATTGAAATTCACTCCCGTCATCATGCCCAACGGGAATATCCACCTCAGGGTGGCGCCTTCGGTAAGCACTCTGGACTTTGCCAACTCCCTGACTATTTCCGGATTTACGGTGCCGGCGCTGAGCACGCGCAAGGCGGAAACCGAGTTCGAACTGCAGGATGGCCAGAGCTTCGTCATCGCCGGACTGATCGATAACCGCGTCACCGACTTGTACAACAAGGTTCCCGGGTTGGGTGACATTCCCATCCTGGGCAATTTTTTCAAGAGCAAGAGCGCGCAAAGGAGCAAATCCGAACTGGTGGTTCTGTGCACGGCGCGGCGCATTTCCCCGAGCACACAGGCGCCAGCCTTCCCCACCATGCGCAAGCCGTTCATGGATAAGGACAATTTCGACACCAAAAAACCGCCGGAGGGCAGCAAGTAAGCATGGTTTTGTTTGCCTCGGGCGGGTAGAGTTGACTTGAAGCTATCACTAGGGGGCCCTGAAGCACGATGTCGGAACTCGCAGTCGTAGTCGTCGCGCAGGATAGCGAACAACGCGCGGTATTGCAGGTGCTGGTGGACGGCACCAGCGTGGCGCGGGTGTCGCTGGCTTGTCCCAGTTATCCCGCGGTGGTCTCCGACCCGGTCTTACGCCGCATACAGAGTGCAAGTCCTCAGGTGGTGTTGGTCGATGTCCCTTCCGAGAATCCCACGCTGGCTTTGCGGGCCATTGAATTGATCCACCAGGAAGTGCGCGATGCAGTGGTATTTGCCGTGGGCACCATGGCACAGCCCCAGATCATCGTCAGCGCCATGCGCTCTGGTGCGCGGGAATTCATCGAGCGCCCCACTACCACCACCGATCTGCTGGAAGCCTTCGTCCGGCTGTCGGCGGCGCAACGCAAAGTAGAGCGCGAAGGACCGCGGGGCAAGGTGTTTAGCGTGATCAACGCCAAAGGTGGCAGCGGGGCCACCACCACCGCGGTGAATCTGGCACTGGCCCTGCACTCCGCCCACGGCAACGTCGCACTGGTGGATATTGCGCCGCTGGGGCACGCCGCCCTGCACATGAATCTCAAGCCGGTCTTCACCGTGGTGGACGCCATCCGCAACCTGCACCGGCTCGACAGTTCCCTGCTGGAAAGTTTCATGACCCGGCACAGCGGCGGCTTGCAACTGCTGGCCGGCGCCAACACCCCGGCAGTGGTCGAACCCGCGACCGCCGAATTTGCCCGATTGTTCGATCTGCTGGTCGGTCATTTCCGCTATGTGGTCGTGGACGCCTCCTCGCGCGTGGACGCTACCACCCGCCTGGTATGCAATCTGTCAGAAACCGTTTTGATGGTGGCCCATGCCGATGTGGCCTCTTTATGGAGCGCCTCCCGGATCCAGCAATACCTAGGCGAGACCGGAGGCCGCGAACGGGTCCGTTTGGTGCTGAACCGTTTTCGCAAGATCGCCGGTTTCAGCGAGGCCGACGCAGAAGCCGCGGCTGGGGCAAAGCTCTTGTGGAAAATTCCCAATCAGTATTTTGCGGTTTCGGCGGCCATTGACCGGGGGGTTCCACTCATGCAGCAGGCGTACAGTGAGATCGCCAGATCGTTTGCCGGGCTGGCGGCCCGTTTGACCGAGGACGACATCGATGTGAAGCGTAAGGCCTGGTCGCTGTTTAAGACGGTCTAGCGCGAAACCCGCGCCCGGCTGGGCTATCCTTAGGTTAGGGACATGGCGAATTTGCAGACCTTCGAGAGAACCGAATACCAGCAGGTCAAGGCCGACCTCCATCGCAAGATTCTGGATCGCCTCGATCTGGAGAAACTCGGGCGAACTCCCAGCAACGCCGCCCGGGAAGAAGTTCTCCTGCTGATCCGTACCACCGTCAACAGTGAGGCGGTGCCGCTCAGCTTTGCCGAGCGCGAGCGCTTGTCGCGGGAAATTCTGGACGAAATCTTCGGCCTCGGACCGCTGGAGCCGCTGCTCAAGGATCCCACCATCTCCGACATTCTGGTCAACCGCTACAACAAGGTCTACGTGGAGCGGGCCGGAAAACTCGAGCCCACCGGCCTGAGTTTCAAGGATGACGCCCACCTGATGCAGATCATCGACCGCATCGTGTCCCGCATCGGACGGCGCGTGGATGAATCTTCCCCCATGGTGGATGCGCGCCTGGCCGACGGTTCACGCGTCAACGCCATCATTCCCCCGCTGGCCATCGATGGTCCCTGCCTTTCCATCCGGCGCTTCGGTCACGACGCCATTACGTCGCGCAACATGCTCGACAACAAGACCCTGACCGAGCCCATGCTGGAGCTGCTCGCGGCTATGGTCAAAGGCCGGCTGAATCTGCTGATTTCGGGCGGAACCGGCGCCGGCAAAACCACGCTGCTGAACGTTCTCTCCGGGTACATTCCGAATTCAGACCGCATCGTCACCATTGAAGACGCGGCGGAACTGCAGATGAAACAGGAGCACGTGGTGCGGCTGGAGACCCGGCCGCCCAACATCGAAGGCAAGGGTGCGGTGCGCCAGCGCCAACTGGTGATCAACAGTCTGCGTATGCGTCCCGACCGCATCGTGGTGGGCGAGGTTCGCGGCGAGGAAGCTTTTGACATGCTGCAGGCCATGAATACCGGTCACGAGGGCTCGCTGACCACGGTGCACGCCAACTCGCCTCGCGATGCCCTGGCACGCATCGAGAACATGTGCTCCATGGCCAATCTCAATATCCCGGAACGAGCCATGCGGCAGCAGATCTCGGCTGCGATTCACGGCGTGGTCCAGATCGCGCGTCTGTCCGACGGCACCCGCAAGGTGATCTCGGTTTCCGAAGTGACCGGGATGGAGGCGGACATCATCTGCATGCAGGAAATTTTCATCTTTGAGCGCCTGGGCATCGATGAGACCGGAAAAGTGCGCGGCACCTTTCGCGCTTCCGGCATCCGGCCAAAGTTCGCCGACCGCCTGGCCACCGCGGGCTGCCGTTTGCGCCCCGCCATGTTCGACTCGCGGATGGAGGTCTAGCCCGGAAGTCCGGCTCCACGCACTCTATGCTCATCCTGATTGCCATCGCGGTATTTCTGGTGGTCGCTCTGGGAGTGTTTGTCGTCGTGTCACTGCTCGACGAGCGCAGCTCCAAGGCCCGCCTCCTGCGCGAGCGCCTTTCTACGGCGCAAAAAACTGAGCGCGAGCCCAGCCAGGACCTCGCGTTGCTGCGGGATAAGATGTTGAGCAAGATCCCGGCGCTGGATAATCTGCTGCGCCGGTCCAGCAGCATTTCCAACCTTCAAACCCTGCTGGAGCAGGCTGATGTGAAAAGCCGCGCCGGCAATGTGGTGTTGCTCTGCGTGCTCAGCGGCGCAGCCATGGGAGTGCTGCTCCTGCTGTTCGGCTTCCCGCAATTCGTCTGGCTGGGCGTGATTCTGGGAGCGTTTCTGCCCTACTCCTACGCCAACTACAAGAGGACCAAGCGATTCCAGAAGTTCGAGGAGATTTTTCCCGAGGCCATCGACACCCTGGCCCGGGCGGTGCGCGCCGGTCACGCTTTTACCACCGCGCTGGAGTTGATCGCCAGCGAAATTTCCGAGCCCGTGGCCTCCGAGTTTCGCAAGCTGTTCGAAGAACAGAAATTCGGCATGCCGGTGCGCGATGCCCTGGTCAACCTCACTGAACGCGTGCCCCTGGTGGATGTGAAGTTTTTCGTCACCGCGGTCATGCTGCAGCGGGAAACCGGCGGTAATCTTGCGGAAATCCTGGATAACCTGTCTTATGTCATTCGGGAACGTTTCAAAATCATGCGCCAGGTGCGGGTGCACACCGCGCAGGGACGTTTGACCATGATGCTGCTGATGGGGCTGCCACCCATTATCATCATAACCATGCAGATCATGAATCCGAGCTTCATTCGGCCGTTGTTCGAGGACCCGATCGGGCACGTCCTCATTGTGGTGGGTATTACCTTGCAGACGATCGGTTATTTCGTGATCCGCAAAGTCATTCAGATTCAGGTGTGAAGCATGGCTTTGGCGCTGGCAATCATATTGTTCCTGACCGTTGCCCTGGTGGTATTTTCCTTCGGGGCCGCCGCCTATTCTCCGTCTTCTGTTCTGGGCTCGCGGCTGCGAACCCTGGTCGGGCAGAAAGTTCCGCGCCAGGAAAGGCCGGCGTTCAAGGAACGCTTGGAACAGGCGCTTGATCCCCTCAGCAAGGCCCTGCCGCTATCCCCCAGCGAAGTGTCGCGCACGCGCAAGTGGCTGATTCAGGCCGGCTACCGCGAGGAGCGGCACCTGACGATTTACGTTGGATCCCGCATGCTGCTCGCTCTGCTGGGCATGGGCGTGGCGGTGGCGGTTCAGGGTAAGTTTGATCTGCTGATGATGGTCGGCGTGGGCGGCTTCGGCTTCTTCATTCCACGATTTGTTCTCAAGCGCATGATCCGCGATCGCCAGAGGCGTATCACCATAGCCTTGCCGGATGCGCTGGATCTCACCGTGATCTGCGTCGAGGTCGGTTTGGCGCTGGATCAGGCTTTGATGCGCGTCGGCGAGGACCTCCGTCACGCCCATCCTGACCTGAGCGACGAATTCCACCTCGTCAACCTTGAAATGCGGGCAGGCAAACCGCGGGCTGAAGCCCTCAGGAACCTGGTGGACCGCACCGGGGTGGACGATGTCCGCTCCCTGGTTGCTACCCTGATCCAGACCGACCGCTTCGGCACCAGCGTCAGCCAGGCGCTGCGGGTTCATTCCGATTCGTTGCGCACGGAGCGCCGTCAGCGCGCCGAAGAACAAGCCGCCAAAACCACCATCAAGATGATCGTCCCCCTGGTCGTGTTCGTCCTCCCCTCCATCATCTTCGTCACTCTCGGACCTGCGATAATCGAGCTGTTTCGTATTCTCATGCCCGAGGGACGGCGGTGAATTTGTCTTTGCTGCAAGGTCGAACCCAGGAGTTGTGATGTCAGTAGCGTTCCCCACGGGCTATGCACTCAATCGCACTCGACAGGTCTACCTGGCCACACGCTTGCACATCGCGAAGACGCATTGGTCCCGGTTCCGTGGCCTGATGTGGACCGATGCCGGCAGCTTTGTCGCCGGGCAGGGCCTGTGGATCGTGCCCTCCCGCGGGGTGCATACTTTCGCCATGCGCTTCCCCATTGATGTCATTTATCTGGATGGCGGTAATACCGTGATCTACGCGGAAGAAAATTTGAAACCCTGGCGCGTGGCCCCGGTGCGAATGTCCGCCGCCTCGGTGCTGGAACTGCCTGGCAGCACCCTTAGCTCCACCCGCACCGCCGTCGGGGACGAGATCGAGATCGCTCCGCAGGAGGCTGGTCGCGCATGAACGATGCCCCCAAACTTCTGGTGGAGTGGTCGTCGCCCTGGGACGAGTTCTTCAGCGCCATCCGGCCTGCCTTGGGGCGTTCTCCCGAAGCGCTGGCCGGAGAGGCTCAAACCGGCCTGGTTCCCTACCGCGGGATGTTGATCTCCTGGGGGATTGAGCTGGTAATGCTGGTAGCCATTATCGTTGTGCCCGCCAGGCTGGCCCGCATGCGTCCCTATGAACCGCCTCCCAAGCCCAAGTACGACGTGATCTACTACTCCGGCAACGAACTGCCCCGGACCGAGGATGTGGGAGGCGCGGAAGCCGGACGCTCCGGCCGCTCCGGCGGTCGCGAAGCGCATCACCCCACCCAAACCATCCGGGTAGCGCGCGGCAGCGGTTTGCGGGAAACCGTAGCCGATGCTCCCAAGCTGAACCTGCCGGTCTCCAATTCCGCCGTCGCCAACCTGCTCGCCCTGAAGGCGCTTCCTGGGCCCGCCCCGGCGGAAGGAATGCGCTCCTCGGCGCGCACCACGGCGTTGCCGCAAACGGCAGTTCCGCCCGCTCCCCAGGTACAGCGCGACAAAATGCGCGCCTTGCCCACCCTGAGTGCTGCTGCAGTTCCACCCAGCGCAACTGCGCCGCAGCGCGAAGTGGCGATGCTGCATTTGCCCGGATCTCAAGTGATGGAAGTGGTTCCGCCTTCGGTCACGGCGCCCGAACAAGTTACTGATCGCAATCCCCGGCTCTTGCTGCCTGCGCCCAGTGTGGTTGCGCCGCCGCCCACTTTGGCC
>Ga0209217_1000362_pt1 | contig 12152 bp, 13 predicted proteins | sample JacPinW_OM3H0_M2_FD_187957 | JGI IMG/M metagenome (GOLD analysis project Ga0209217, IMG submission 187957) | Forest soil microbial communities from Algoma, Ontario, Canada - Jack Pine, Ontario site 1_JW_OM3H0_M2 (SPAdes) (version 2) | ecosystem: Environmental > Terrestrial > Soil > Boreal...
CATTTCGAGAAGATGCTCTACGACAACGCTGAACTCGTCGATCTCCTGACCCTGGTCTGGCAGGAGACCCGTAATCCGCTCTATCTGCAGCGCATCGAGGAGACCCTCGACTGGGTCGGTCGGGAGATGCTGACACAAGAGGGCGGCTTCGCCAGCAGCCTCGACGCCGACAGCGAGCACGAAGAGGGCAAGTTCTACGTCTGGTCCGAAGCGGAGATCGACGCGGTCCTGGGCGAGCGCGCCGCATCGTTCAAGCGCTTTTACGACGTCGACGCGGACGGCAATTGGGAAGGAAAGACGATCCTCAATCGGCTCACGGCCCCAGCGCTGGCCGATCCTGAAACCGAGCGGGAGCTCGCATCCTGCCGGGCGCTTCTATTCCAGGCTCGGGAGCCCCGGGTTCATCCGGGTTTGGATGATAAGGTGCTCGCCGACTGGAACGGGCTGATGATCGCCGCGATCGCGAATGCCGGGATCGTATTTGAGCGTCCAGCCTGGACCGAAATGGCGCAGGGTGCCTTCGACTTCATCCTTCGCCAGATGACGGCACCCGACGGGCGTGTGTCGCACAGCTGGCGGGCGGGCCATGCCCGACACCCGGCAAGTGTCGACGACTATGCCAATCTATGTCGCGCTGCTCTCGCACTCCACGAGGCAACCGGGAGCGAGGATCTTGTGGCTCGGGCGCGCAATTGGGTGGCAATCCTCGACCGCCATTACTGGGACGAGACGGAGGGCGGCTACTTTTTTGCTGCAGATGACACCGCGGGATTGCTCACGAGGCCCAAGACAGCCGCCGATTCCGCCGTTCCCGCCGGCAATGGCACTCTGGTCGGGGTTCTCTGCCGGTTGGCGGCGCTGACCGGGGAACAGGCGTATCGGCGTCGCGCCGAGGCGATTGTCGAGACCTTTTCGGGCGAGATCGAGCGCAATTTCTTTCCGCTCGCAACCTTCCTCAACAATGTCGAGCTGTTGCAAAGCCCGCTGCAGATCGTCCTCATCGGCGAACGCCGGTCTCCCGCATTCGAAGCACTGCGCCGCGCCGCATACGGCGTTTCCCTGCCGGCCCGGATTATCACTTACCTTTCGCCGGGAGGCTCGCTCCCGGCGGATCATCCAGCGTTCGGAAAGGGTCTCGTCGACGGCAAGCCCGCCGCCTACGTCTGCCAAGGCCCGGTATGTTCACTCCCCGTCACCGACCCGAAGACTCTTCTCGAAAGTCTCGCTCTGCTGCGCTAGCGTTCTCACTCTTGCTGAAAATATTGGGGAGGAAACAATGGCCCACGCGATCCGTTTCGAAAAGGCCGGCGGTCCCGAAGTGCTGTCGTGGCAGGAGGTTCCAGTCGGGAAGCCTGGGCCAGGTCAAGTCCGGCTTCGCCATACCGCTGTCGGGCTCAATTACATCGATACCTATCAGCGCAGCGGCCTCTATTCGCTGCCGATGCCAAGCGGGCTCGGCTCGGAAGCCGCGGGCGTGGTGGAGGAGGTTGGGCCGGGTGTCACCGGGTCGAAGCCGGGCGATCGAGTTGCCTATGCCGGCGGACCGATCGGGGCCTATGCCGACGAACGGGTCATGCCGGCCGACCGCCTCGTACCGGTCCCCGCGGGCATCACCGATCAGCAGGCGGCGGCGATGATGCTCAAGGGTATGACTGCCTGGTATTTGGTCCGCCGCACCCATCCGATAAAGCGCGGCGAGACGATCCTGATCCATGCGGCAGCCGGCGGCGTGGGCCTCATTGTCTGCCAATGGGCCAAGCATCTGGGGGCGACCGTGATCGGCACGGTTGGCGACGACGAGAAGGCGGCACTCGTCAAGCAGAACGGCTGCGATCACCCGATCGTTTATCGGCGCGAGGACTTCGTTGCCCGAGTAAACGAGCTGACGCAGGGCAAGAAGCTGCCAGTTGTCTATGATTCGGTCGGCAAGGATACCTTTTACAAATCGCTCGATTGCCTGGCGCCGCTCGGGCTGATGGTGTCGTTCGGCCAGTCTTCGGGAGCGATCGGACCGGTCGACATCGGCATCCTGGCAGGGAAGGGCTCGCTCTTCCTGACGCGTCCGACCCTGAACACCTATACCGCGACGCGGGAGGATCTGCTGACCGCGGCGAAGGAGCTGTTCGACGTGGTGCAGAGCGGAGGGGTCAAGATCGCGATCAACCAGACCTACCCGCTGCGCGAGGCCGCCCGCGCCCACCGTGACCTCGAGGGCCGCAAAACGACCGGGCAGACGGTATTGACCATCTAACCACTATTGTCGTCTTACCGGCGAGGACCCTGGAGCTATGTATTCATCGCGTCGAAGAACTCGGAGTTGCTCTTCGATTCCTTGAGCTTGTTGATCAGGAATTCGAGGCCGTCAACTGTGCCCATCGGGGTCAGCACGCGGCGCAATACCCACATCTTGGACAACACGCCGCGATCGACCAGCAACTCCTCCTTGCGCGTCCCGGATTTGGTGATGTCGATCGACGGGAAGGTGCGCTTGTCGGCGACCTTGCGGTCGAGCACGATCTCGGAATTGCCGGTGCCTTTGAACTCCTCGAAGATCACCTCGTCCATGCGCGAACCGGTGTCGATCAGCGCCGTCGCGATGATCGTCAGGGATCCACCTTCCTCGATATTGCGGGCGGCGCCGAAAAAGCGTTTCGGCCGCTGCAGAGCGTTCGCATCGACACCTCCTGTCAGCACTTTGCCGGACGACGGCACGACGGTGTTGTAGGCGCGGGCAAGACGCGTGATCGAGTCAAGCAGAATGACGACGTCCCGCTTGTGCTCGACGAGCCGCTTGGCCTTCTCGATCACCATCTCGGCGACCTGCACGTGACGCTGCGCCGGCTCGTCGAAGGTCGAGCTGACGACCTCGCCGCGCACCGAGCGGGCCATATCGGTGACCTCCTCCGGCCGCTCGTCGATCAGCAGGACGATCAAATAGACCTCGGGATGGTTCCCTGCGACCGCGTGAGCGATGTTTTGCAACATCACGGTCTTGCCGGCTCGCGGCGGCGACACGATGATCGCGCGCTGTCCTTTGCCGAGCGGCGTGATCAAGTCGATGACGCGCGTGGTCAGGTCCTTCCGGGCCGGATCGTCAAATTCGAGCTGCAACTTCTCTTCGGGATAAAGCGGCGTCAGATTGTCGAAATTGATCCGCTGGCGCAGCCGGTCTGGTTCGTCGAAATTGATCCCGTTGACTTTGAGCAATGCGAAATAGCGTTCACCATCGCGCGGCGATCTGATCTGGCCTTCGACCGTATCGCCGGTCCGCAAACCGAAACGCCTTACCTGGCTCGGACTAACATAGATGTCGTCAGGACCAGGCAAGTAATTGGCTTCATAAGATCTTAGAAAGCCGAACCCATCCGACAACACTTCGAGCACCCCATCGCCGGAAATCGGCACGTCATTCTCGGCAAGCTGCTTGAGGATTGCAAACAGCATATCCTGCTTGCGCAGCGAGGAGGCATTTTCGATTTCCAGCTCTTCGGCAAAAGCCAAGAGCTCAGCCGGGGACTTCCGTTTTAGTTCCTGCAGATTCATGAGATTAGCGTCAAGATGATATTAAGATTGCCGGTCCGAGAGGCCTCTGCCCAAGAGAAGGGCTCCGACAGATGGGGGGTAGATGCAGATTGGCGGGGAACGGCGGGACCGACCAGGCTAGCGGTAGAACGAACCCCTCGACCCGACAAGATAAGCAAATCAAAGGGAGATTACAAGGTCATCGCTGCTAAAATGCCATCGTCGGCCAGATCAGAACGGTTTGACGACGACCAGAAGCACGATGCCGATCAGCGCCAGAGTCGGCAGCTCGTTGACCGCCCGGAAAAATCGTATCGAATGCGTGTTGTGGTCAGCCGCAAGAGCGTTCCGCCAGCGGGCAAGCAGACCGTGGAAGAGGGTCAATCCCGTGACCAGAGCTAGCTTGGCCCAGATCCACCCCATGCGCCAGTCGACAACCCCCGGCGTTGCAGCCAGCACCAGGCCAAAGAACCAGGTTGCGACCATCGCCGGGTTCATAATCCCCTTGAGAAGGCGCCGCTCCATGACCTTGAAAGTCGCCGACCGGTCCGAGCCTACCGGCGCCATTGCGTGATATACATAAAGACGCGGCAAATAGAGCAAGCCAGCCATCCAAGCAACCATGCTGATGATGTGGATCGATTTGATCCAGGCGCAGGAATCGGCCAGCCAGCGGGTCAAATCGAGGCTCGAGAGAGAGCACGATGCACCAGCGACGCAAGTGCACCGATGAACGCGGGCTCCACGCTGACGGTGGCGACGCGATAATAGACGGGCACGCCTGAAGCCTCGGCCAGATCGCGGTAGTCGAGATCGAGTTCGACAAGCGTTTCCGAATGCTCCGACACGAAGGAGATTGGCGCCACGACGAGCGGAATTCCCTCCCGGCCGGCCCTTTTGATCTCCTCGTCTGTCAAGGGTTCGATCCACCGGAGGGGTCCAACGCGACTTTGATAGCAGACCCGCCAGTCGAGCCCAGGCTTCGCGAGTGCTTCGACGACTGCCGCCGCCGTTTGCTCGACTTGGCTTGGATACGGATCACCCGAGCGCACGATCTTCATCGGCAAGCCATGCGCGGTTAGCAGCAAGCGGGGGCTCTGCCCCGAGGTCGAGACGGTATCGAGGGCCGGCCTGATCAATCGTGCGAGTGCTTCGATCAATCCCTTCTCGCATGGATAGCAACGGACGAATCGAGTCGGGCAGTCAAGCCCTTGCTGTTTCGCGGCGAGCTGCCAGGACGCGAGCGAAGAGGCCGTCGTCGTCGTCGAAAACTGCGGGTAGAGCGGCAGGCAGACGATCTCGTCCGGCGCCCAATCTGCCACTTTACGGACGGTCTGCGCACTCGACGGATGCCAATAGCGCATCGCGACGAAACAGCGATAGCCGGAGCCGAGTGCTCGTTCGAGCGCCTGCGCCTGCGCCTGGGTATTGGCGAGCAAGGGCGATTGCCCCCCGAGACGCGCGTAGATCATCCGGGCCACCGGGGCGCGGCGCCAAGCGATGAGACGAGCCAGCGGCCAGCGCAATGCGCCCGGCAGACCGACAATGGCGGGGTCATTGAACAGATTGACGAGAAATGGCCGAACCGCCTCCAACGAATCCGGCCCCCCAAGGTTCATCAATACGACCGCGACTCGTGCCATCTCACGTTGGAGCGGTCGGTTCCGCGAGTAGGCGCGCGAGTGCCTCTACGTTCTCGGGCGGCGTCTCCGGCAGCACACCATGTCCGAGATTGAATACAAACGGACCGCCCCCGAGTGACCGGCAAAGTTCTCTCACCGCGGCTTCGAGAGAGGAGCCGCCGGTAATCAGCAGGATCGGGTCAAGATTGCCCTGAACCGTTGCGAGCGGCTGCAGCCGCTCACGGGCATAGCTGCTAGACACCATCGGATCGAGGCCGATCCCGTCGACCCCGGTCTCCGCGACATAGCGCTCGTAGAGAAGACCCGCACCACGCGGGAAGCCGATGATCGGATGATCCGGGAAGCGCTGCTTCAAGGCCGCGACGATGGATCGCGTCGGTTCGATGACCCAGCGTCCGAACGCCGGTTCCGGCAGCACGCCCGCCCAAGTGTCGAAGAGCTGCACGACTTCGGCGCCCGCCTCGACCTGCGCTGTGAGAAACTTGATGGTACTATCGACGAGAATGCCGATCAGCGCGTCGAAACCCTCGACATCGCGATATGCCCAACCCTTGACCCGTCGAAAGTCTCTGCTCGATCCGCCTTCCACCATGTAGGTCGCGACCGTCCACGGCGCACCGGCAAACCCGATCAGGGCCGTCCGCGGATCGAGCGCTGCGGCAACGCGCTCAATCGTCTCGAACACCGGTTTAAGGCGCGGAACAATCTGCCCGGGATCGAGCCGTCCAATGCCGCTGCGGTTCTCGATCGGCTCGAGGACCGGACCCTCCCGTTCCCGGAAGGTCAATCTTTGCCCGAGGGCGTGAGGAACCAGCAAAATGTCGGAGAACAGAATCGCTCCGTCCATGCGATAGCGCCGCACCGGCTGCAGAGTCACCTCGGCAGCGAGCGCCGGAGTCAGGCATAGCTCGACAAAATCCTTCGCCTTTGAACGGACCGCACGGTATTCGGGAAGGTAGCGGCCAGCTTGGCGCATCAACCACCAAGGAGGCCGGGAGAGCCTCTCTCCTGCAAGAGCGCGTAACAGAGGCTTTGCTAGTCCGCTCGCCATCTGAGGGAAACCTCTCTCTACCAATAAATAATCTTAGATAGATAGGTGGTAGGTAGATGATGCCGGTGGAAATCGGGGATCACCAACATTCCAAAGTAACCCACAGCGGGAGAGCACGACCGGCCGGAAACCGGGTATGGTGTGGATGAGGATGGGAATCATGATTGGAAGATCAGGGGCCGATCGGCTGTGGACGAAACGAAAATTGGGGATGACGGGCTCGTCGATCGGGGTTATCCCACGTTCTTATTGATGCAGAAAGCACCCGATCGAAAGCGGTCCCGCTCTGGAATTGATCAGGCAAAGCCGGGACCGTTTGACGATCGCGGAAGGAAATAGGCTCGTTTTCCGCGAGATCATCGAACAGTGCACAGAGCCGCCGGGATAACCCGACAGTCGCCGGATTGGCCGCGTTGAGCCGATTTCACCTCCATCTCGTGTCGGACTCGACCGGAGAGACCGTGCATTCGGTGGCCCGGGCTTGTCTCGTGCAATTCGACGGGGCCGAGGCGATCGAGCACGTCTGGAGCATGGTGCGCACCCGCAGCCAGGTCGAACGGGTCATCGCCGGGGTCGAAGCCAATCCGGGGGTGGTTCTCTTTACTTTGGTCAGCGACACGCTTCGCTCGCTGTTGCAGGACGGCTGCCGTCGCATTCAAGTGCAGGCAATCCCCGTTCTCGACCCGGTGATAGGAGCGCTTGCTGCTTATCTCGGTCGACAGAGCAGGGGATTGCCGGGCAAGCAGCACCTGCTGAACAATGAATATTTCGCGCGAATCGACGCGATGACCTTTGCCCTCAATCATGATGACGGGCAATCGAGCTGGGGCCTCGATGATGCCGATGTTTGCTTGGTCGGGGTGTCGCGCACCTCCAAGACGCCGACCTGCCTCTATCTCGCGAACCGCAGCATCAAGGCTGCGAATGTGCCTTTCGTGCCCGGCGTGCTGCTGCCGGCCGAGCTGCTCAGTGCAAAACACCCGCTCATCGTCGGGCTGACCAACGATCCCGAGCGGTTGATTCAGCTCCGCCGTCATCGCTTGGATGTACTGCATCACGACTATCCCGGCGGGTACACCGACCTTGATGCGGTACGGACAGAGGTACGCGAAGCGCGACGGGTTTTTGCCGAAAGGCGCTGGCCCGTCATCGACGTGACGCGTCGCTCGATCGAGGAAACAGCGGCGTCGATCATGAAGCTGTTGGCACGAAAACATGGCCTGGACGGGTGAGTGTCTGATCCTTGCCTCGTCAAGCGCGGCGCGGCAGAGACTGCTCGCTGATGCAGGCCTCGAATTTCGAATCGAACCCGCCCGGATCGATGAAGGTGAGATCAAGTGCCGCTTTGTGGCTGCGGGGCGGTCGGCATCCGATTGTGCGCTTGCTTTGGCCGAGGCCAAGGCTCGGCAGGTGGCGTCGGATCATCCCGGTGGGCTAGTCATCGGCGCCGATCAGATCCTCGTGTGCAGAGATGCGTGGTTCGACAAGCCGGCAAGTCTGGCCGATGCTCGTTGCCAGCTTCGGGCATTACGCGGCCATACCCACCAGCTCGTTACTGCCGCTTGCGTCGTTCGGGAACAAGCCTGCATTTGGCAAGGGGAGACGTCGGCGAACCTGACCATGCGGGAATTCAGCGACACCTTTCTCGACACCTACCTCGCTGCCGAGGGAATAGCGATACTCGGGTCTGTCGGCGCTTATCGGCTTGAGGGGCGAGGGATCCAGCTCTTTGCGCAGGTCGAAGGTGATTATTTTGCGATTCTCGGGCTTCCGCTCCTCGAGCTGCTCGGCTTTTTGCGCGAACGCGGCGCGCTTCTTTCGTAGCCGACTAGTTTGCGGTGAAGTCGAAAATAATGTGTAGATTTGCGGTTTGATGAAGATCACCGGTACCACACGCCTTGCCGGCATCATCGGATGGCCGGTAAGCCATTCGCGCTCGCCGCTGCTGCATGGCTTCTGGCTCGACGAGACCGGCACGGACGGGGCTTATCTTCCGTTGCCGGTGCAGCCGCATCACATTGAGCGGGCCCTTCGCGCGCTCCCGGTTCTGGGCTTTCGCGGGTGCAATCTGACGGTCCCCCACAAGCAGGCAGCTCTTGCGGTGGTCGATCGCGTCGATTCGCTGGCTCGCCGGATCGGCGCCATAAATACGGTCGTCGTGGCGCCGGATGGAAGCCTGGAGGGCACCAACACCGACGCCTTTGGCTTTCGCGAGAACCTGCGCGAGGCGGCACCGCATTGGAAACCGAGCTCGGGGCCGGTGGTGATCCTCGGGGCCGGGGGGGCGGCGCGGGCAGTGATCGTGGCCCTCGGCGACGCCGGCGCCGCGGAGATCCGCATCGTCAATCGCACGCTCGACCGAGCCGCGGCGGTCGCTGCAGACCTATCGACACCGCGGACAAGGATCACAATCCATCCGTGGCAGGAGGTGAGCGCCGTTCAACACCAAGCCGGACTCCTCGTCAATGCGACAAGCCTTGGCATGGTGGGAGAGCCACCGTTGATCCTGGATCTTTCATCATTGCCCCTGTCGGCGCCTGTCGTCGACATCGTCTATGTCCCACTGGAGACCAAACTCCTGGCAGCCGCGCGGCGGCGTGGCCATCCGGTGGTTGACGGTCTGGGAATGCTCCTGCATCAAGGCCGCCCTGGCTTTGAAGCCTGGTTCGGTGCGTCCGTGCAGGTGACAGACCGGCTGCGCGCTGCAATGCTTGCGACTTTGGCATCAGCGCGGTGATTATTCTCGGACTCACCGGCTCGATCGGAATGGGCAAGAGCACTGCGGCAACGACGCTGCAACGGCTTGGGATCCCGCTCTTCGATGCCGATCGCATGGTACATCGGTTGCTGGCGCCGGGCGGCGCGGCGGTGGAGCCGGTCGCTGCTGAGTTTCCCGGCGTTCGCGCGGAGAATGGTGGGATCGATCGCGGGCTTCTCGGCCAGCGTGTCTTTTCGGATCCGGAGGCTCTCGCGCGTCTTGAACGGATCATTCACCCCATGGTGGAAGCCGGCGAAAAGCGGTTTCTCGGCCTTTGCCGCGCCCGCAGAGTGCCGATTGCGGCACTCGACATCCCGTTGCTCTTCGAAAGCGGCAGCGAGCGCCGGTGCGATTATGTGCTCGTCGTTTCAGCGCCCGGATTGATCCAGCGCCAGCGCGTGTTGCGGCGACCCGGCATGACCGAAAGTCGCCTTTCGGCGATCCTGAAAAATCAAATGCCGGATCGCGAGAAGCGTGAGCGAGCCGATTTCGTGGTTCCGACCGGCTCGAGCCGCAACCTGAGCTTGCGCCGATTACGCGCCGTCGTCAGGTTTTTGCGCGATCGGAAATCACGGATCGCCGGGGAGAGGCGGCTAGCGCTTCGGGGCCGACGCCGGAGGAGCTGATGCGCGAGATCGTTTTGGATACGGAAACGACCGGCCTTGACCCACGCGAAGGTCATCGCATTGTCGAGATCGCATGCATCGAACTCGTTCACCATGTTCCGACCGGACGGCGGTTTCACCGGTACGTCAATCCCGAGCGCGACATGCCGGAGGACGCTCTTGCCGTTCATGGCCTGACCGCGGAGTTCCTCGCCGGGCAACCGCTGTTTCCCGCCATTCTCGATGAGCTTTTCGCGTTCATCGGCTCGGACCCCTTGGTGATTCACAATGCCGAATTCGACTTGGCATTTCTCAATGCCGAATTGGCGCGCGTGCAACGCGAGCCGATCACTTCCGGGTTTATCGACACCTTAGCGCTGGCGCGGCGCCGCTTTCCGGGTTCCCTGGCGAGCCTCGATGCATTATGCCGGCGCTTCGCCATCGACCTCTCCGATCGCGTCGAGCACGGGGCGCAGATCGATTGCAGCTTGCTTGCCGGGGTCTATCTTGAACTGCTCGGGGGGCGGCAGCCCGGCTTGGATTTCGTCGCCCCGGCGGCGTTCGCAGTCGAGATACCACGAACCGTGAGGCCGCCGCGGCCGCACGAGCCCTCGGCCGAGGAACTCGCTGCTCATCTGGCGATGCTGAAGATGATTACGGAGCCGCTCTGGCTGGTCGGGGGCTGACGCCTAAACGAGGACTGTACCGGCCCCGGGCGAGCCTAGATTTTGGGCATCGGCCTGCTGACGACGCAATAATTCCGCGAAATCAATCGGGTTGATCATCAGCGGCGGAAATCCGCCATCGCGGGTCGCGTTGGCCACAATGGCGCGGGCGAACGGAAAGACGATTCGCGGCGTCTCAACCAGAACGAGCATCGGAAGCATCTCAGCCGTCGCATTATGTATCGTGACAACCGATCCGTACGCGAGCTCTACCACGAATACGGCTTCCCCCTGCGCGCGAGCCGTGGCGTTGATTGTCAGAACGACTTCGAAGACGTCCGGATTGAGGTTGCGAGCCTTGACGTCGACGTTGATTTCGACTTCGGGCTGAGCCGCCGGCTGAACCAAGCTCTGCGGCGCCCGCGGGTTTTCGAACGACAGATCCTTGATGTATTGCGCGTTGAGGATCAGCTGCTGCGGTCCCGAGGAGGCAGTCGTCTCCGATGTGCCGTCAGTGCCGTTGCCTGCCGTCTGATCCGCCATGAGGCTCTCCTGGGCGCGTGACGAGGGCCGGCTCATCCACCCATTCTCCGGGCGCGGACATCGTGGGCGGCTGACCCCGAGGGCTAGCACGGATGGCGAAGCCACAGCAACGGTCTACGCCTGCGCTCAACACGCGGCAGCGTGGAAAATTTGTTCGGCGCCGGGTCGGACGGCGCCAGGCCGACTCGGAGAATGGTTCCATCGGGCACCTTGAGCCCGGTCGCGGCCCGGATGAAGCCCCAATGGGCGGAGAAACAAGACAAAGCCCGAGGAACTCCATACCCACCGGCACCGGTTGTGCTTGTCGCGGCGAGGCCGGCGCCCCATTTGAACCGAAGGCGGTATAGGGGCCGGGTTGCTGTGCTCTCGAGACGGTGACGGGTCGTAGAAGGCGATGGGCGAGTTTCAGCAATATTTCGACATCATCTTGTTTGCGATGGTCGCCGGGTTTCTGGTGCTGCGGTTACGCAGCGTTCTCGGCCGTCGGACAGGCAACGAGCGGCGCCGCGACCTCTTTCCGCGTCGCGCGGCACCGGCCTCCTCGGACAACGTAGCAACGATCGTCGAACCCGACAAGCGCTCGGCGAGGCCTGCCGATGATGGGGCTCCGGCCGACGCAGTCGCCGAGGGGCTCAGCCGACTTCGCCGGGCCGATCCGAGTTTTGACCCATCGCACTTCATCGAGGGTGCACGCACGGCTTTCGAGATGATCGTCGCGGCCTTCGCGAGAGGCGACAAAGCGGTCTTGCGGCCGCTGCTGAGCGGCGAGGTTTTTCAGCAATTCGCCACTGCGATCGACGAACGGGTCGCCGCCAAGGAGACTCTGGAGACCCGAATCGACAAGCTCAATGCCGTGGACGTGGTCGAAGCCGAGCTCGTCGGCCCCACGGCGCAACTGACCCTCAAGCTGGTGTCGCAGCAGATCAATGTAACGCGAGCCATGGACGGGAGCATCGTCGACGGCGATCCTGACCATCCCGTCGAGAAGACCGACTATTGGACTTTTGCGCGCGACACCCGCTCCGCCGACCCGAACTGGGTGCTCATCGCAACAAGCAGCGGCTGATGCCGCCCTGGGCGGCGTCCGAGGACGATGGCTGCGACGGGCGGTGCCCGCCGCAGCGTTGGCGGTGCTCGCTTTAATTCTCAGCCGCGATTCGGGCCCGGCACGCTTTTCGCTGATCGCCACGAGCTTTGATCGGCTTCAGGGATGGGCCGCGGACCGCCTTTCGGCGGCAATGCCGGCATTTCTCAGATCCTGTGCGCGCTTGGCAAGCCTGCCGGATACGGCGGCAACCGACCCGATCCCGAAAGTTGCGGATTTCGGCCGGGTCGGGGATTGGCGCGAGTTCTGCCAGGCGGCCG
>Ga0209217_1000363_pt1 | contig 12134 bp, 8 predicted proteins | sample JacPinW_OM3H0_M2_FD_187957 | JGI IMG/M metagenome (GOLD analysis project Ga0209217, IMG submission 187957) | Forest soil microbial communities from Algoma, Ontario, Canada - Jack Pine, Ontario site 1_JW_OM3H0_M2 (SPAdes) (version 2) | ecosystem: Environmental > Terrestrial > Soil > Boreal...
CTATTTCACGAACGAGCGAGATGGTTGCAGGTGCAACGAATAGGCGTCGACCTTGTCGCTGGCGCGCGGATAGATTTCGGTCACGATCGGATCGTGCCCGGGGATGACGCGGTCGGGATGGCCGGCAAGACGCGCCACGATATCCCAGCCCTCGAACATGTCGCCGAGATTATAGAGGATCGGAAACGGACTGCGGCGATGCATGTTGGCATAGTAATGCGAAGCATCCGACGCCAGCACCACCGGGCCTCGCGCAGTCTCGACCCGCACCACCTGCAGGCCGTCGGAGTGGCCACCGACGCGATGCAGCGTCACGCCGGGCGCGACCTCGCCATCGCCGGAGTGAAAGGTGACGCGTTCGCTGAAGACGTGGCGGACCATCAGCGTGACATGCTCCACCGAAAAAGGATGACGCAACACGCCGTGGCACATGCAGCGCCCGGTGGCGTAGCTCATCTCGCGGTCCTGCAGATGAAATCGCGCGTTGGGGAAGAGATCGAGATTGCCGGCGTGGTCGTAGTGCAGATGCGTGACCACGACATCCCGGATGTCGTCGGCGCGGACGCCGAAGCGCGCCAGCGCCTCGACCGGATTGAGCGTGAGCTTGCGGCTTCGCAGCTTCGCCTCATCAGCGTTGAACCCGGTATCGACCAGAATATCGCGGCCGCCGCCGCGGATCAGCCAGACGAAGTAATCGAGGTCTTGAGCCGAGGTCTCGTGGGGATCCGGCAGCAGGAAGTTCAGGTGGGGCGTGCGCGGCGACATCGTCGCATAGCGGATGGCGTAGATTTCGTAGGCGTTTCCCATCGGTTCCACTTTTTTCTCGAGGTACGATTGGCCGACCAGCGCACCAAGCCACCGTCATGTCAAAAGGTCAAACCGGGCGCGCCCCGGTGCTGCAATGTGAATTCGGTCACATCACACTCCCGCATCCGCGCTGCGGCGATTGCAACGCTTCGCTCATTTTCCGTCATGGCCGGGCGTTTCCCGGCCATCCACGTCTTTCTTGCTGCCAGGCTGTCAGGGCGTGGATGCACGGGACAAGCCCGGGCATGACGAGCTTCGCTAAAAAGCGCCCGTTCGATTGATTAATTTCGGGCGGGTTTCTGAGGTTCCGCAAAGGCCTCGTCGCGGTCAATTGTCGCGATTACCAGCGGCTTTGCAAACGGTTGACAGGGCTTGCGTACCCGGTTTGATAATGCGGTTTGCGTAGAGTAAGGTCGCCGAGGCGCAAGCTGGAATCGGCGCCCTGTTGGTTGGACCGCCGTGGCATGAGAACTCGTCTCGCTTTGCTTGTGATCTTTGTTTTGTCGGTCACCCCGATGCTCCCGTCGGTAGCTGCGGGCGCCGACCGGTTTGCGCTTGTCATCGGCAACGCGAAATATCCCGACGCCGAAGCGCCTCTGAAAGAGCCCATCAACGACGCCCGCGACATCGCCGAGGAACTCAAGCGCGACGGCTTCAACGTCGATGTCGGAGAAAATCTGACCGGCGACGCCATGCACCGCGCCTTCGATCGGCTCTACGGACGCATCAAGCCCGGCTCCGTCGCGCTTATTTTCTTCAGCGGGTTCGGCGTCCAGTCCAGCCGCCAGAGCTACATGATCCCGGTCGACGCCCAGATCTGGACCGAAGCCGATGTCCGCCGCGACGGCTTCAGCCTGGAGACGGTTCTGGGCGAAATCAACAGTCGCGGCGCGGGCGTCAAGATCGCCTTGATCGACGCCTCCAGGCGCAATCCATACGAGCGCCGGTTCCGCAGTTTTTCGGCCGGCCTCGCGCCGGTGATTGCGCCGAACGGAACGCTGGTGATGTATTCGGCGGCGCTCAGCTCCGTCATCTCCGACAGTGGCCGCGATCACAGCCTGTTCGTGCAGGAGTTGCTCAAGGAAATCCGCGTTCCCGACCTGATGGCCGAAGAGACGCTCAATCGCACCCGCGTCGGCGTCACCCGCGCATCGCGTAGCGAGCAGGTGCCGTGGATTTCGTCCTCGTTGGCCGAGGACTTTTCGTTTATTCCCGGCGCAAGCGGGCGGCCGGCCGGTCCGGCGGTGGCGACGCTTCCTCCTGCTCCTGCTCCTGCTCCTGCTCCCGCTCCTGCCGCCGCTCCCGCTCCTGCCGCCGCCCCCGAGCCTCCGCCGTTGCCGCGCTTCGACCCCGCGCCTGCCAAGCCGGTCGAAGTCTCGATTCCTCCTCCCGACCAGCCGGCGGACAAGAATGACGGATCGACGGCGGTAGCGCTTGCCGATGACCCGACCATCAAAAGCCTGACCGCCAAGCTCGCCGACAATCCCGACGATCAGAGCGCGCTCTATCGCCGCGGACAGGTCTATGCCAGCAAGGGCGCCTACAGCCTTGCCATCAAGGACTTCGATGCCTCGATCAGGCTCAATCCCAAGGACGTCGAAGCCTTCAACAACCGCTGCTGGGCGCGCACCGTCATCGGCGACCTGCAGGCTGCATTGAAGGATTGCAACGAGGCGCTTCGGTTGCGCCCGAACTTTGTCGACGCCCTCGACAGCCGCGGCCTTGTTAACCTGAAGAGCGGACAGACGAAAAACGCCATTGCCGATTTTGACGCCGCGCTCAAGATCAATCCGAGATTGACGTCGTCGCTGTACGGGCGCGGCCTCGCCAAGCAGCGCAACGGCTCGAATTCGGAGGGCGAATTGGATATATCCAATGCGAAAGCCATGGATCCGAATATTGTTAAGGAATTCGCGAGTTACGGTGTAAAGTGACGATTATTTGAGGCGTACGGCCGGCGTTTCCTCGAACCCCCGGGCGGGTGCCAGAGACAAACTAAGGAAGCCGCCAAGGCCGTGGCCGATTTGCCCGTTGGCTTATTTGTAAATTGATTGGAACCGCGCGAGAGCGCAGGAGGGACTGGCAATGTCGAGAATTTCTGGAAGGAGAAACCTGACCGCGATCCTTTCGCTTCTGACAATTGGCGCCGCGCTTTCCTTTGGCGTGGCAAGGGCCGTCGCCGCCGATGATGTCACTGAGGATCAAATCGTCCGGGCGCTTGTGCCGGCCAAGAAACCCCTGACCAGAGGCCTGTCGGCAGGTCCCCAGGCCGATCCGGCGGTTGCCGCCGCGGAGGGACGTTTCGTTCAGACCATCCGTGGCCGGGCGACGCGTTCGCTCTCGGTCACCGAGCGCGAGGAAATCGCCACCATTGCCAAGGACAAGCCGAATATCGATCTGGAAATCACCTTCGATTACAATTCGGCCGATATCAGTGCAAAATCGCTGCCCTCGGTTCAGTCCCTGGGGAAAGCGCTGACCAATGCTGATCTGAAGGGCTCGACCTTCATCGTCGCCGGTCATACCGACGCCGCCGGCGGCGAGGCCTACAATCAGGATCTGTCCGAACGGCGCGCCGACTCGATCAAGCGCTATCTGACCGACAAATTCGGCATTGCCGGCACCGACCTCGTGACCGTCGGATATGGCAAGAGCAAGCTCAAGGACCCGAGCAACCCGATGGCCGAAGCGAACCGCCGCGTGCAGGTCGTTAACATGGCGAACAAGACCACCGCGTCCAAGTGAAGGGGTCGTGGCGCTGAGTAAGGTTCTGCGGCTACAATGCGTCCCGCACCCTTGCGGGACGCTCATTCGTTTGGGGTCGGCCGCGTTGCGGCTTCCTCAGAGTATGACCCTTAGCAAAGCTCGTCATGCCCGGCCTTGTGCCGGGCATCCACGTCTTGGCTGCACTTAAACAAGAAAGACGTGGATGGCCGGGACGAAGCCCGGCCATGACGAAAAGCGAATGCGTGACGGGGATGGTTTGAGTGTGCGCCTTCGATCTAATATCATCATGCTCTAGCTACCGCTCCTCACGACTTTAAGTCTGGATTGATCCGGCGATGACGCTCTCCGAATACCTCAAGCCTGCGTTAGCGGTGGTCATCGTCGTCGCTTTGGGAGGCGGATGGTATTGGTTCGAACATCGGCCGCGGCCTGAAGAAAAGGGCACGTCGAGCAACGCGCTAGTCATTGTCGCGAAAGCCACCAATGCCTGTTTCTCCGACTTGGTGCGGGTCACCGGCTTTATCGTGCCGCGCCGGGAAGCGGTTGTCGGGGTCGATCAGGAAGGATCCAAGGTTACCGATGTTCTGGTCCGCGAAGGCGACATGGTCACCGACAATCAGGAACTGGCCCGGCTCACGCCGCCGCCGGCGCAGCCTGGAGGCGGCGGCGCAAGGCCCGCATCGGCCACCCCGATTTCGTTGCGCGCTCCGGCTGCCGGACTGGTCACCGAGGTCAGGACCGTCGTCGGCGCGCCAGCCTCGCCGCAGGCCGGACCGATGTTTCGCATTTCAGTCAACAACGAAATCGAACTGGATGCCGAGGTGCCGAGCTTCCACGTGCTGAAACTCAATCCGGGCGCGACGGTGCGAATAAGCCGGGATAATGCGCCGGACCTGGTGGGACGCGTCAGGCTGGTTTCGCCGCAAATCGATCGTGCCAATCAGCTCGGCCACGTCAGGATATCGCTCACCAACAACCCCTCGCTCAAGGTCGGCATGTTTGCCCGCGCCAACATCGACGCCAAGCGCAGCTGCGGCGTCGCCGTTCCCCGTACCGCCATTGACCATCTGACCGTTCAAGTGGTCAAAGGGAATACGGTTGAGACGCGAAGGGTTCGGGTTGGACTGGTGTCCGACACCTCTACCGAAATCCTTGAAGGCCTCGACGTGGGCGAAATCGTCGTGGCCGACGCTGGTACCTCGTTGCATGACGGCGACCAGATCAAGACCACGTTCGCCGAGGACCTCGATCGAACGCGGGTACGCTGATGGCTCTCAATATCTCGGCATGGTCGATCCGAAACCCGCTTCCATCCATCGTATTTTCGATCATCCTCTTGGTGCTGGGCTGGGTCAGTTTCACCAAGCTCGCGGTGACGCGCCTGCCCAGCGCCGACATCCCGGTGATCTCGGTCGCGGTATCGCAATTCGGCGCGGCCCCGGCCGAGCTGGAATCGCAGGTCACCAAGACCATCGAAGACGGCGTATCTGGCGTCGAGGGCGTGCGGCACATTTCGTCGTCGATCACCGACGGGCTGTCGCTGACGACGATCCAGTTCGCGCTCGAGACCAACACTGACCGGGCGCTGAACGACGTCAAGGACGCCGTCACCCGCGTCCGCAGCAATTTGCCGCAAAACGTCAACGAGCCGCTGATCCAGCGGGTCGACGTGATCGGCCTGCCGATCGTCACCTATGCGGCGATCTCGCCCGGCAAGACGCCCGAGCAGCTGTCTTACTTCGTCGACGACGTCGTCAAGCGCGCGCTGCAGGGCGTGCGCAACGTCGCCCAGGTCGAGCGCATCGGCGGTGTCGAGCGCGAGATTCTCGTCTCGCTCGACCCCGACCGGCTGCAGGCCGCCGGCCTGACCGCCGTCAACGTCAGTCAAAGCCTGCGCGGCACCAATGTCGACCTCGCCGGTGGCCGGGCCGAGATCGGAAAGAACGACCAGGCGATCCGAACGCTCGCCGGCGCCAAGTCGCTCAATGATCTCGCCGGGACGATGATCCCGCTGTTCGGCGGCGGCGAAGTACGGCTCGACGATCTCGGGACCGTCACCGACACCATCGCCGACCGCCGGACCTTCGCCCGCTTCAACGGCGAGCCGGTGGTGGCGCTCGGCATCAAGCGCTCGAAGGGCGCCAGCGACGTGGTCGTCGCCGCGGCGGTGCAGAAGCGCATCGACGCACTGAAGATCGCCTATCCCGATGTCGATCTCAAGCTGATCGACACCTCGGTGGAATACACCAAAGGCAATTATGAGGCCGCGATCTCGACGCTGTTCGAAGGCGCCATTCTCGCCGTCATCATCGTCTTGTTGTTCTTGCGCGACATCAGAGCCACCATCATCGCCGCGATCTCGCTGCCGCTGTCGATCTTCCCGGCGTTCTGGGCGATGGACATTTTGGGATTTTCGCTGAACCTGGTCAGCTTCCTTGCCATTACGCTCTCCACCGGTATTCTGGTCGACGACGCCATCGTCGAGATCGAGAACATCGTGCGCCACATGCGGATGGGCAAGTCGCCCTATCGTGCCGCACTTGAGGCCGCAGACGAAATCGGCCTCGCCGTGATCGCGATCTCACTGACCATCATCGCAATCTTCGCACCCGCAAGCTTCATGTCCGGCATCGCCGGTCAATTCTTCAAACAGTTCGGCATCACGGTATCGGTGCAGGTGTTCTTCTCGCTGTTGGCCGCCCGCTTCGTCACCCCGGTGCTGGCCGCCTATTTCCTGAAGCATCATGCGCACGAAAACCCGGCGCCGCCGCGCTTGCTGCAAACCTACACACGGCTGGTGACGTGGTCGGTCCATCACTACTTCATCACCGTGCTGATCGGCTTCGGAATCTTCGCGGCCTCGATCTGGAGCATCACGCTGTTGCCGCAAGGCTTCCTGCCCGCGCAGGACACCGCACGCTCGCTCTTGGCGATGGAGCTGCCGCCCGGCTCGCAGCTTGCTTTCACCGAGGCGACCACCGAGGAAATCGTCGCGCGCCTGCGCAAGCGGCCGGAGGTCAAGAGCGTCTTCGTCGACGGCGGACGCGTGCCGCCGGGGACGTTCGAGGTGCGCCGCGCGGCGCTGATCATCAATTACACGCCGAAAACCGAACGCAACATCACCCAGCGCGAGCTTGAGCTGGCGATCAGCAACGAACTGGAAAGCGTCCCCGATATCCGCTTCTGGTTCCTCGACGAGAACGGTCTGCGCGCGATATCGCTGGTCGTTACCGGTGTGGACAGCAACATCGTCGCCAACGTCGCCAGCGAACTGGCGACCCAGATGAAGCGAATTCCGCTGATCGCCAACGTGATTTCCGAAACCTCGCTCGACCGGCCCGAACTTCGCATCCAGCCGCGGGCGGATCTGGCGGCGCGCCTCGGCGTCTCCACCGAAAGCTTGTCGCAGACGATCCGCGTCGCCACCATCGGCGACGTCGGTCCGGCGCTTGCAAAATTCGACGCCGGCGACCGGCTGGTGCCGATCCGGGTCCAGCTCGAAGACGGCGCGCGCGGCGATCTCGCTTTGCTCGAGCAGTTGCGGGTGCCGCTCGGTCAGCACGGCGAAAAGGGCGGCGTGCCGCTATCGGTGGTCGCCGATATCAAGCTCGACCAGGGCCCGACCAGCATCAACCGCTACGACCGGGAACGCCAGGCCACCGTAGCGGCCGACCTCGTCGGCTCCGCGGCGCTCGGGGACGCCACCAAGAAAATCTACGAGCTGCCTGTCATGAAAAGCCTGCCGAAAGGCGTCAAGGTCAGCCCATCGGGCGATGCCGAAAGTCTGAACGAGCTGTCGGAAGGCTTTGCCACCGCCATCACCGCGGGGCTGATGATGGTCTACGCGGTGCTGGTGCTGCTGTTCGGAACCTTCCTGCAGCCGATCACCATTCTGTTCTCGCTGCCGCTCTCAATCGGCGGCGCGATCGTGGCGCTGCTCCTGACCGGCAAGCAGCTGACCACGCCGGTGTGGATCGGAATCCTGATGCTGATGGGCATCGTGACCAAGAACGCCATCATGCTGGTGGAATTCGCGGTCGAATCGATGCGCGAAGGCAAGCCGCGCGATGTGGCGATCATCGACGCCGGCATGAAGCGCGCGCGCCCCATCGTCATGACCACGATCGCGATGGCGGCCGGCATGATGCCATCGGCGCTGGCGTTCGGCGCCGGCGGCGAATTCCGCTCGCCCATGGCGCTCGCCGTGATCGGCGGCCTGGTGTTCTCGACGGTGCTGTCGCTGGTGTTCGTGCCGGCGATGTTCATGTTGATGGACGACATCGGCACCATCTCGTGGCACTTCGGCAAGAAACTGCTCGCCTCACACGCCGAGACCGAGCCTCCGCCGGCCGGCCACAAGGGGCCGCCTACGGCTTTGCATTCGCCCGCGGCGGAGTAGTTGCCCTACATTCACACCTGTCATCATCCGCGAAAGCGGATGATCCAGTAATCACCGGCGTCAGCTATCAATCGCGAAGCCAGCGGCGTAACCAGGTTTTGGGCGACGTTCATAGAAAAATGTGTTCCGTTGCTTCAACCAACGTCCCCGACATCGCTAGCAAGAACGACTACATAGCCGTCGGGGTCACTTATCCAACACTCTCTATGGTTCGCTCGCGAGTTTACATGTGGACCTTCAATGATTGCAGCAAGCGCGCGCGCCTGCGCTACCGCAGCGTCAAACGCACTCAACTGGAACCAGAGCAGAACACCAAAACCGTGGGGCGCCGCGTTTGTGTTGCAAAGGTTCGGATGTCCATGAACGTCCCACGCATGAAGCTGGAGAACTATTTCGTCATCCTTCACAATCTGTTCGTATTCATTCCCGCCATGACCGCTCTGGCAACCGAGCAACTGTTGATACCAACGGCTGCTGCGCTCCACATCTCGCACGGCGATCAACGGTTGAGCTTTCATACGGTGGACCTCGTCTGAGCTTGGAAACGGATCGACGTAAAGCGGCATTGCGAAATCGACGCTCGTTTGTCTTGATGGCTAATTATAACGAGCGGGCTACGATGTCTTGCGGCGCAGCCCGACCTACTCATTCCTCGCCACCGCCGTCAGCCGTCCCATGTTGAGCAACAAAATCCGGCCGCGCTGAAGGTCTAAAATGCCGTCCTTGCGCCAGAGCTGCAGCTGACGGTTGACGCTTTCGCGCGCGGCGCCGACGAAGACGCCGAGTTGCTCCTGCGAGATGTGCACCTCGGAGCCGAAATCGGCGGCCAGCGCGCAGAGCCTTCGCGCCAGCCGGACCGACAGCGGCTGCAGCACGGATTCCTCCATCCGCTCGCTCTGCCAGCGGATCCGCTGGCACAGAAGCTGGATGATCTTGATCGCAACGCGGGGCTCGCGTTCGAGATGCTCGAGAAAATCCTGCCGCCGCAGCACGAACAATTCGGTCGGCTCGCCCGCGGTCGCATCCGCCGTGCGGCTCTGGCCGTCGAGCACCGCGACCTCGCCGAACAGATCGCCCGGGCCCATGAAATTCAGGGTCAGCCGGCTGCCGTCGGAGGCGCCGGTTTCGATCCGAATTTGCCCGCGCCGGACGCCGAACAAGGCGTCGCCAGGATCGCCCTTCTGGAACAGCGCCTCGCCGACCCCGAGATGCTGGGTGCGGCAAAGGCTCGAGATCCGCTGCAATTCGTCGGTGCCCAGGTCCGCGAACATCGGATTCATCTTCAGGATGACCGCAAATTCGGCCGCTTTACTCATTGCAATGCCTTCCGGAGCCAAAAATAAGGATTCGGGAAATTCGCCTGCTTCGAAGTGTGTCATAAGTCACATAACTTTGCAGCACCCCCGGATAATTTTTGAGCTGCTTTGAGCCGTTTCCCCTTCCGGGATATGCTCGGTGAGAAGCCCACGCGCGGATATGGCGGCGTTCCGACGCGCTTGCCTGGTTTGGAATGTCGTCATGAGAGCACTGAAAATCGCCGGGGCCACCATCGCTGCCGTGATCGTTGTCGCAGCATTGCTTCTCGTCATCGGGATCCCTTCCGGATTCCTGACGTCGGAGATACAGGCCCGGGTCGAACGCGAAACCGGATATAGGCTGACGATCGCAGGCTCCACCAAGATCGGCGTATGGCCACAGCTCAATGTGACCTTGAACGACGTCACGCTGGAGAACCCGAAAGACCGCGACACCTCCAATCGCCTGACGATCGGCAGCGTCCAGGCCGACATGACATTGGCGAGCGTGTGGGCGGGCCGCCCGCAGATCACCGAACTCGTGATCGTCCGCCCGGTTCTGTCCGTTCCGCTGCTGCGCGAACGTATCCGAACGCCCAATGCATCCGCCAAACCGGCGGCCTCTTCCAGCGAGCGTGACGCCAATGGGCTCGCGATCGATCGCGTGACGGTTACCGACGGGGTGATCGCGTTTTCCAACCTGCGCGACCGCGTGGAAAATCGGATCGACGGCATCAACGCCAACGCGATGATCGGCAATGACCGCAAAATCAACGTCACCGGCAGCGCGCGCGCCAGCGAGCGTCCGCTCAAATTCGAGATCAAGGCGACGATGCCCGCCCCGCCGATGGAGCGGCAGAACATTCCGGTCGAGCTCACCTTCGACGCACCCGGCGCCTTGCAGGCGCCGCTGTCCGCCAAGGCCGAGGTCCGGCTCAACGGCTCGGTGGTCATGATCAACGGTCTGACCGGAACGCTCGGCGACGGCGCGTTCAACGGGTGGGCGTCGGTCGACGTCGCGAGCAAGCCTCTCGTCAAACTCGATCTCGATTTCCAGCGGCTTGACGTCGCGATGTCGAAAGCGCAGGCCGCATCGCCTTCGCAGGGTTCACAGGCTTCACAACCCTGGAGCAATGCATCGATCGACCTGATGGGTCTGAACTATGTCGACGCTCAGGTCAGGGTTTCCGCCGCCGAGCTCAACATTGGGGAAGCCCATTTCGCGCCGGTTGCGATCGACGCCGCGCTCGCCGGCGGCGTCATCAAAAGCGGATTTCCGAATCTCGGGGCCTATGGCGGCCAGGTAAGCGGTCAGCTCACCGTCGATGCGTCCTCGGGCAATCCGACCTATGCGCTCAGTAGCGACCTCGTCGGCGTGCGCGCGCTGCCGCTGTTGCGGGCCGCCGCCGACTTCGACAAGCTCGACGGCAAGATGCAGGCGAAAATCGCGGTGCGTTCCACCGGCTCAAGCCAGCGCGCCTTCATGTCAAATCTCAGCGGAACCGTGTTCGCCAATTTCCAGGACGGCGCTATCAAAGGCCTCAACGTCGCCCAGATGATCCGCTCGCTGACCTCAGGCACGCTGTCGGGATGGCAGGAGACCCGGGAGCAGACCACCGACCTGACGCAGCTCAGCGCCTCGTTCCGCATCGAGAAGGGTCAGGCGACCACCAGCGATCTCAATCTGGTCGGCCCGCTGGTCAAGATGACCGGGGCGGGCACGATTGATCTGGCCGCCAAGACGCTGGCGTTTCGGGTCGAGCCGAAGCTCGTGATGACGACCGAGGGCCAGGGCCGTGCTTCCGACCCGGTCGGACTCGGCATCCCCGTGGTGATCGACGGCCCATGGGCCGAGCCGCGCATCTATCCTGATATGGCAGGCGTGCTGGACAATCCCGATGCGGCCTACGCCAAACTCAAGGAGATGGGAAAGGGCCTGTTCGGGGCGGGCGGGGGCTTAAGCGGATTGGGCGGACTGGGCGGCAGCGGATCGGGCGGCGGTAGCGGACAGTCCGATCAGCTCGGCAAGCTCGGCGAAACCTTAGGCAATCTGCTGCAGCAGGGACTAAGCCAGGGCCGCAATGTTCCCCCGCCAACGTCCCCCACCCCGGCCGCACCATCCGCGCCGGCGCAGAACGATCCACCCCCGCAGCCCTCACAGGACAGCCAGCCGATGAATAACGTGCTGCGGCAGTTGTTCAACCGGTGAGGTCCCGCAAACCACGCCCACTATCGCCGTGAGGGGTGGCCACACGCAATGACGTCGCCATCGACACTAGGGCTAACCGCGCCGGCTGACCTCCGGCCAGCCCCCTCCAAAATGTGCTAAACAGGCGCCAGTTGAGCGCAACGCCCGCGAGGGTGGCGCACGAGGGTCGGGATGATCGGGGTCAAGGACAAAATCTGGTTTCTCCGCGAAGGCCTGTTCGCCAAATACGTCGTCTCGCTGGTTGGGCTGGTGGTGTTCGTGCTCGCTGTCAACGGCGCGATCGAGACCTGGATCAGCTACCGGGGGACCCGGACCACGCTCACCGACGCAATGAGCGAAAAGGCCGAAGCGACCGCGCGGCGGATCGAGCAATCGATATCGGAGCTGGAGCGGCAGATCAGTTGGGTGACGCGCGCCAGCGCCGTAACGCTCGAGCAACGCCGCGCCGACTATACCCAGCTGCTGAACCAGGTACCTTCCGTCAGCCAGCTCTCCTTCCTGAACGGCAACGGCCGCGAGCAGCTGCGGCTGTCGCGCACGACGATCCTGGTCTCCGGCGGAACGGATTTTTCCCGTGACGTCAGATTCACCGAAACCGTCGCCAAAGGAGTCAGCTACGCGCCGGTATATTTCCGGGAGCAGCGCCCCTTGATGTCGATCGCGGTATCGCATTCCGGGTTCAATGCCGGCGTCACCG
>Ga0209217_1000364_pt1 | contig 12125 bp, 11 predicted proteins | sample JacPinW_OM3H0_M2_FD_187957 | JGI IMG/M metagenome (GOLD analysis project Ga0209217, IMG submission 187957) | Forest soil microbial communities from Algoma, Ontario, Canada - Jack Pine, Ontario site 1_JW_OM3H0_M2 (SPAdes) (version 2) | ecosystem: Environmental > Terrestrial > Soil > Boreal...
GCCACTGGCGGGGCTGGACGCCGCCAGCCAGCGCGGTCTTGTGCGGCTGCTCGCGGATCGGCGCCGTGACACCGGGCTGACCGTGGTGGTCATTTCGCATGACTTCGCCGGGCTGGAGGAGCTGTGCCCGCGCACCCTGCATCTGCGCGACGGTCTGCTGGAACCGGCGGCGGACGCGGCTCTTCCAGACAGTGCGGCTGCGCTCGCGAAGCCGCCGACCCGCCGCCAGCCTCGCCCTGTTGTGCTGCTGCGTCCGGTGCCTGGGCGCTCCACAATCCACGGGCTGTGGGCCGGAACCAAACTGATTGTTGCTTTTGCTATTTCGGTGTTGCTGACACTCTATCCGGGATGGGTGGCGATCGGACTGCTGGCCGCGCTGGTGCTGGCGGGAGCGTGGATCGCACATATTCCCCGAGGCGTGCTGCCGTCGATGCCGCGCTGGTTGTGGATCCTGCTAGCCATCGTCGGTGTCACCGCGACCTTGGCCGGCGGCAGTCCGGTGATCCGAGTGGGCACGGCGGCGCTCGCTGTCGGCGGCCTGTTGGACTTCCTGCGCATCACTGCGCTGTCGATCGTGTTGCTCAGCCTGGGCGCGCTGGTGTCGTGGACCACCAATGTCGCCGAAGTCGCCCCTGCCATAGCCACTTTGGGTCGTCCACTGCGACCATTGCGAATCCCGGTCGACGACTGGTCGGTCGCATTGGCGCTCGCGCTGCGCACATTCCCGATGCTGATCGACGAATTCCGGGTGCTCTACGCCGCTCGCCGGTTGCGGCCCAAGGAAACACCGCGGACCCGCAGGGCCCGTATGAGACGACTTGTGACAGACGTGATCGACCTGATCGTCGCGGTCATCACCGTGACACTGCGGCGCGCCGACGAGATGGGCGATGCGATCACCGCCCGCGGTGGCACCGGTCAGATCTCGGCAGCCCCGTCGCGGCCGAAAACGGTTGACTGGGTGGCACTCTCGATCGCGTTCGCGGTTTGCGCGGCCGCGGTGGCGGCAGAGCTGACGTTGGGCGCCTAGCGGCTGACCGCGCTCAGAACCGCACCAATGCCGGCACGTCAGCCAGCGCACAGTCCGGGATGCGTTCGGCCGTGCGCAGCAGAAAGTTGAGCTTCTCGATGCGCTCGCCCGACCGCGGCGCGCCGTTTTTCTGGAACGGCGCCCGCAGTCCCACTGCCAGGTCCGTGACGACATCGTCGATGACACCGCCCGACCGGCCTGACGGGATCGCAAGAATAGCGTTCTGCGCGGCGTATTCGAAGCAGTCCAGTGCCTCGGCGATGGTCCCGACCTGATTGGGCTTCAGGATGAAGCCCTCTACGGCTGAGGTCTTTACGGCCCGTTCCAGGCGGTCGCGGTTGGTGACGATCAGGTCGTCGCCGAGGATGATCGAGCGGTCAATTGTCTGAACCGCTTTGGCGAACCCATCCCAGTCATCCCCGTCAAGCAGGTCCTCGATGAACACCATCGGGAAGTCCTCCGACAGCGCCCGGGCGTAGTCGATCAGAGCCGCCGCGGTCACCCGCTCGCCGTTAAGTGCGTATGTCTGCGAGCTCTTGTCGTACACCTCGCTAGACGCACAGTCCAGCGCGAACGCCATGACATCGGCACAACCGGCGCGTTCGACGGCCTCGGCCAGCACCTCCATGACGACCCGCGGGTCGCTGGACGGAGCGACATAGCCGTACGACGCTGCCACTAGCGGCGCGCGGCCAAGGCGTCGGGCAAGCACCTCGCCCAGCACGCCGAACAGACTCACTCCCTTCTCGACCGCCGACTCGATGGAGTCGGCGCGGTAAGGAACGACAAGGAACTCGTTGAACGGCTGGAAGATATCCCCGTAGCGGCCACCGTTGATCATGTTGAAGCTGGGCGCCGGTACGGTGGTCGGCGGTTCGAGTCCCAGCAGTGCGCCGACGTAGGTGTAAGTGGGCGTGCCCGCCGCCGCGGACGCCGCGCGCAGCAGCGCGATCGAGGTGGAGTAGATCGTGTTTCCGCCAAGCCGGTGCTTGTCCGGCGTGCCGTCGAGTTCGATCATGACCCGGTCCAGGGACCGCGGGTCGTCGAGTTCGGCTCCGACAAGAACGGGAGCGATTTCGTCGGTCACGGCGGAGACGGCGCGGCGCACGCTCAACCCGTTGTATTCAGCCGGGTCTCCGTCGCGCAATACGAATGCTTCGTGCGCACCGACCGAAATGCCGGTCGGCGACGCGCCGCGGCCGACATGGCCTGTGTCAGTGGTGATTTCGACCTCTAACAACGGCCGGGCCTTGCAGTCCAGCACTTGCCGGGCGGCGACGGATGCGATCTTCATCAACGACCTTCCGGTACGAGACGATGTTGACGTCTGTTGGACAGCGCCTCGTCTGATGGCTCGCATCGTTCTGTTGTAGCTGGATTGATCGGGTGCAGGTCGCCGGATCCGCAGGGTTGCGGTATGTCGGCCTCTGCGTCGATCACGTTCGGCCAAGCGGACTGCGGGGAGATTTCGACGAAACCCTCGTCGGATTGACTGAAGCCGCTAATCAACAACACGTGACAGTTGTCGGCGCCGTCCTGGTGATGCGGGTAGAGATAATTGCCCGAGATGCAGTGGTCAATGTGCGCGGGCGCTAAATACAGCGCTGCGTTCTCCATCCAGCCCATCTTGGAGTCCTCGACAACGATCGGCATATCACCCGGAAGGTCGGCGAGCACCCGGCGCAATTGCTCGACGTTCATCGGTCGCCAACCATGTCTGCTGGGTGACCCGCCCGTTGGCCGCCGATGACGTGGCGCGGATGGTAGTCCATCCCGCACCAAGGCCACCCATATCCCGAATCGCTATCCGTTTTCCGCCAAGTTCGATAAATCCGCTGCCGATAAGTTGCACCGCTATCGCCAGGACGCCCTACCCGACGGCTAGTGTCGCCGTCACGACACACTATCCAAAGCAGTCGAGTCCACGACCTGTGTGCCCGAAAGGCAAGGCGAGCCGTCCTAACCATGGGAGCGCCAGAGTATGGGGGGGTCGCTGAGAGGCCGCTGAGAAGCTCACTGAGCTCGGTGTCCGCCCGCACACCGTCATGCCATATCCCAGCTGCGGTGTTCTCAGCAGATCCGCACTCCTGCAGAATCAGACTGTGCGGGTGTCTGCCGTCTGGCCGTTTCGGCGAAGGGGGCTCGTGCGTTCGGTTCGCCCCCTTAACCTGGGAATCTCCGCTCGCTCAGCCGCGGTGTCGGCGATCGTCGTATTGTTGGCACTTACTTTTGCAGGCGCGGGATTGGACGCGATCCTGTACCGGTCGTTGTTGGCGGGTGTCGACGATGCCGCTGCCGGCAGAGTTCGCGACATCGCTGAGGCCCTGCAGTCCGATTCACTCAACGACCTCGACAGCGCCCTTTTGACCACCGACCAACGCGTGGTCGCAATCCAAGTGATTGCTCCCGACGGCAAGGTAGTAAAGCGATCCGGGTCTGCGCCTCAAACAGCACTACTTCCCATCACCGCGTTTGACTCCAATTTGCGCCGCGGCATGCCCGACGATGCGGTGCCGCGTGACGATATGCGTGTCAGCGGTCAAAGAGTCAACACGCCATCCGGTGATTACACGGTGCTCGTCGGAGGGGGTAGCGAGGCGGTCGAGGCGACTGCACGGACGGTCGCGCTCTTGTTGGCTTGCGGCGCCCCGATCATCATCGCGGTGGCAGCAGCTGCAAGCTACTGGCTCGTTCGCCGCTCACTGCAGTCGGTGGACGCGATCCGCAGCAGGGTGGCTGAAATCTCCACGTCCGATTTAGCCGAACGGGTACCCGTACCCAACAGTCGCGACGAGATCGCAGCCCTCGCAGTGACCATGAACGAAATGCTGGCGCGCATCGAAGCCGGCCACCGCGCGCGACAACGGTTCCTTGGTGACGCCTCTCATGAACTGCGCAGCCCGCTGGCCACCATCATCTCCGGATTGGAAGTCGCCGAGGCTCATCCCGAGCTGCTCGATGCGGAGTTGGCGATCAACACCCTACTTCCCGAGGCGCAACGCATGCGCACGCTGATCGAAGATCTGCTTCTGCTGGCCCGTGCCGACGAGCAAAGCCTGGTGCTGCACAAACAAGATGTGGCCCTCGACGATCTCGCCGAGGCCGAAGCCGCCCGTGCGCGGCGCGAAGTGGGATGCACGATCCACGCCGACATCTGCCCAGCGCGTGTGTCCGGTGACCCGGCGGCCATGTCTCGGATGATCCGCAACCTCGTGGACAACGCCGTCCGCCACGCGAAATCACGCGTCGACATCGCCGTCGGCAGCCGAGACGGTAGCGCCATACTCACCGTCAGTGATGACGGCTCGGGCATCGCGCCTGGCGAACGGGCCCGGGTCTTCGGACGCTTCGTGCGCCTGGACCCGGACCGCGCCCGCAGCGGCGGGGGAACCGGCCTGGGGCTAGCGATCGTCGCCGAGGTCGTGGCCGCGCATGGCGGCACGGTCACCATCGACGACCGGCCCGGCGGTGGAACCAAAATGATCGTGGTGTTGCCTCGCGACGCCAACCGGATCGCTGGCTCAGCGGAGACCAGCTAGCAGCTGGTTGAGCGTCTGCGTCTCGGCCGCCGCGTCAGGATGGCGCAGCCGCACGGCCTTCAGGGCTGAGTCGATTTGATGGTCGAGCACGTCCCAGGCCTTTTCGTCCATCGGCTTCAGGGTGGATTCGTCGTTGTCCCAGGCGGTTTCGAGGTCGGTGATGCGGGCCTTGGCGCCGCTTTGATCGCCGGCCTGCACCCTGGCAAGCGTGCCCTGGACAATGGCGCGGAACTTCGCGATCTCGGCCGGCGGAAATTGTGTGGTCGCCTGTCCTAGGACAAGAGTCGAGGCCGGCGGTGTCGTGCCGGCTTCCTCCTCGCTTACCCCGACGGAATGTGGCCGCCCGGCCGACCAGATGAGCAGCGCAGCGATACCTGCGGCGAGTGCGACGTAGTAGCCGAGCAGGATCCGTTCCCGCACTGGACGGGTCACGACGATTCGCAATCGGGTCCCCGCCGGCCCCTCAATGACGTCGGCGCGGGTGACGGTGAGGTAGGCGACCGTGGCCAGGATTGCAACCAGGAAGATCGCACTGGTGGCGGCGGTCCCTAAGCCGAGGCCTTGACCCGAGCGCGGGGACGCAAGCCAGTCACCGAGGTTTGCACCTAGCGGGCGGGTCAAAACGTAGGCAAGCCAGAATGACAGCACGGCGTTGGCGCCCATCCGCCAGCCGATCACGATGCACACGATCGCCCCGGCCGGTAGCAACACCGAGATGCCTGGTCCCCAGCCGGTTATCTGCATTGTCCAATCGCCAGCGGCGGTGCCCAGCGCGAAAGTGACCAATACGGCAAGCCAATAAAACAACTCTCTGGGCGGTGTCAGGATGCTGTGGATCGACAAGGTGCGCTCCCGCGCGAACCACACGCCGAAGACGACGGCTAACGCGACGGCGAACACGCTCGTGCTCACCGCGAGTGGAACACCCACATCATCGGTGAGGATGTCGGTGTAGAGCGTTCCGGCCACGCTCAAGATGACCACGGTCAGCCAATACACGTAAGGCACATAGCGATTGAGGCGCAACTGCCATGCCAGGACCGCCGCAAGAAGCACCGTGAAGATCAGCGCGGTCGCGTCCAGGCCCAAGCCCAACCTGGCATTGACCCAGTCCGCGAAGCTCTCACCCACTGTGGTGCACAGGATTTTGATGATCCAGAACCACACCGTTACCGCGGGCACCTTGCTCAGCAGCACCCTTTGAGTTTTCAGGGGCCCGGATCTGGTTGTTTCAGTCACGCCGCCCGACGTTACAAGAGCCACGCTGAGCCGACGCTGAGAAAACCTGAGCGACTGGGCCGGCCGAAAATCGCAAGTGATTTGGGCTGTCGGGTGGGCGCGAGCACGATCGAGCAGCCGCTCTCGCTGTGGCGGAGAAACAGCGCGGGGTCAGCCGATCAACGCCTCAGCACATCAACCGGTAGCCGACACCTCGGATCGTCTCAATGGTGTTGGTACCGAAGGGAACGTCGATCTTGCGGCGCACATATCCCACATAAACCTCAACAACATTGTCAGGCCCCTGATAGTGCGCATCCCACACGTTGCGCAATATCTCGGCTTTCGTCACCAGTGTGTCCTTATTGCGCATGAGAAACTCAAGCAGCCCATACTCACGGGGAGTCAGAGTGATTGGGGTCGAACCGCGTTGGACCGTGTGTCGAGCAGGATCCAGTGACAGCGATCCAGCGGTCAACACCACCGGCCGCTCAGGCGCGCCGCGACGCACCAACGCGCGCAGGCGCGCCACGAGCACCCGAAACGAAAACGGTTTCGTCAGATAGTCGTCGGCTCCGAGGTCGAACGCATCGGTCTCGTCGTACTCACCGTCCTTGGCAGTCAGCATGAGCACCGGTGTCCATACGTCCCGCTCCCGCATTCGTCGCAGCACCTCGTATCCGCTGTGACCGGGGAGCATGATGTCGAGAACCACGACGTCGAAGCTGTTCTCGATTGCCTCGTGTAGGCCCTCGACGCCCGTGCCGACGGCGACGACGACGAAGCCCTCGGCCTTCAACCCCCTAGACAGTGTCGCCGACAATCGTGGCTCGTCCTCAACGAGCAAAACTCTCACGTCGGTACGCTACTTCGCCGGGCCGTGTGCGCGAAAGATGGCCGTCGCCGACAGCGGTTGAACCATGCGGAGTAGGGGTCAGTTCTGCCGGCCAGCCAGCTCCGTGACAAAACGGTCGATGAATCCGTTCAGCGGTGTTCGACCGGCCGGCCGTATGACGAACTTCGTTAGGCCGGCGTCCAGGTAGCCGTCGAGTTGGCGGTGCAGCTGATCCCAGCCGACGGCGATCAGCTCGCCAGGATCGATGTCTGGACGACGCCGGCGCACCGCCACCGCCAACTCCTCCGGCAACTCGCCGTCGGCAACGGCCAACGAAATGCCGAAGTGATCGGGTTCGATGTGTCTGCCTGCCTGCGCTGCGGCCCGTTCGATCGCCTCACGTCCCGACCGCGCCTCGCTCGGGGTGAGAAAGCTGCCCAACCACCCATCGCCGAACCTGCCGATGCGTTGAAACGCCGCGGGTGCCGATCCGCCCAGCCAGATATCGAGCGGATGCGCCGGCCGAGGCGCGACGGCCGCCCCGTTCACCGTGAAGTACCGGCCTCGGTAGGTGGCCGAGTCATCAACCAGCGCCGCCCGCAGCACTTGCAGGGATTCATCGAACACCGCTGCCCGCTCTCCATCCGGGACGACGAACAGCTCGCGCTCAGCCGCAATCGCCGAACGCAACCCGAAGACGGGAAGGACTCGCTTGGGCGCGACCGCCGCCAGCGATGCCAATTGCTTGGCCACTAACACCGGATGACGCCCCGGCAATATTGCCACGGAAGTACCCACCTTCAACCGGGTCGTGCGCGCCAGCGCATACGCCATGCCGACCACCGGATCGACCGCCGGCGCGTACACCAGCTCGGAGAACCACAACGAGTCCACGCCATTGGTCTCCAGGTGATCGACGATCGAGGCAAGTTGATCAGGCGCGGTGTCCGCACCCAGACTCACACCGAAGCGAATCTTCATCCAGCGCCTCCCCTCTGGATAGTCCTGCGCATGTGTATGCCAACATCGCGGTGCCACCATTTGTGCCCTCGGCATGGCCAACGGCTTTTCGGGGTTCCTTCGTCGGCAAACGTCAGCGGTTGCGACCACGTCGCTGGACGAGCCATAGGCTTACCGCGACGGAGGCGACGACGGCGGCGACGAGCAGAATGTTTGTCATCCGAGCAATCTATCGGCGCGTCTGGTGAGTTGGTTACGCGGCGGGTAGGCGCGCGTCGGTGATCCCGAAGGGGCCGTCTGCGTCGAATGTGGCGCGGGTGGCGGCGACGTGCTCTTCAACGGTCATTGGCTTGGACCCGCCGATCACCTCGATGAGGTTGTTGTTGCCGGAGAAGACGCCGTCGCGATAATCCTGCGACACGTTGCTGAGATGCTGGACAAAATGGGCGGACCCACCGGCGGCCGTCAGCCCCGCGGCGAATGTCGAGATCTCAATCGGCTCGTAGCGAACCGGAATACCCAGAGTGTCTCCGGCTTTCGCGGCAATCGCGTACCAATCGAGCTCTTCGGCACCGAACAGCGGATAGACCTGGCGGTCATGCGGATCGGGGTTCTGCAGGATTGCCGCAACAACTTTGGCTTGATCCGCTGCGGCGATGGGGGCGTGGCGGACTTCGGCGAAGGGCAGCCGGAAGATTCCTTCGCTGGCTCCGGCGCGGACCCAGAACCCGTTCAGCCATTCCATGAAGAAGGTGGGTCGCAGATGTGTGGTGACGAGCGCGGTGCGATCCAGGAGCCGCTCGGCGATCCAGTGTTGACGGGCGGCATTGCTTTTGGCTTCGCGTCGCGCCGAGATTTGCGACATGTTCACGACCGCGTGCACACCGGCCTCACTCGCAGCCTGAGCGAAGTTCGCCGTGGCCTCAATCAGCCCCGATCGGATCGGGTAGACGAAGTAGGCCGCGGTGACGCCGGCCATCGCCGCGCTGACGGTCGGAAAGTCCAGTAGATCGCCGTGGACGACTTCGGCGCCCTGTTCAGTCAGCTGGTCCGCGCGGTCATCCAGGGCGTGCACGAATGCGCGGACGCGCAGGCCACGTTCACGCAGCAACCGGACGGTATGTGCACCAGTCTTACCAGTAGCGCCGGTGATCAGGAATAAGTCGTCTTTGGTGGTCATGCTTGTCGCCTTCTTCGCTCGCAGATGCCTGTGCTGACTTCCGCCCCAACGCCAGAAAACCGATCGGTATTCCGAGAACCGGTAGGATCAAGCATATTTGAACCTAAGAAAACTGATCGGTATCCTGGTTACGCTATGGAGGAGAAAAGCACCGATTCGGGGTCGAGCAGCCCCGGCTCGCGAGAAAGGATCCTGTCTGTGGCCGGGTCCCTGTTCTACCGCGAAGGCATCCACGCGACGGGGGTCGAACGCATCGCTGAAGAGGCAGGCGCGTCAAAACGCACGATGTACCAGCACTTCGGCAGCAAGACGCAGCTGGTGGAGGAGTACCTGCGCGGCATCCACGAGGCCGGGGGAATGCCCAACGAGAAGGCCCTCGACGCGCCTGGCGCAAGCCCGCGCAACCGGCTATTGGCAATCTTCGACAGCGCCCCGACCGACCGTTTCCGCGGCTGTCCCTTCCACAACGCGGCCGTCGAGGCGGCTGACCACATGCCCGGTGTTCACGACGTGGTGCACGAACACAAGCTGCAGTTCATCGCGCGCCTCACCAACGTGGCCGCGGAAGCCGGCGCGAACGACCCGTACCGATTGGGCCATCAGCTGGCAGTGCTCTTCGAAGGTGCCACGTCGCTGGCCACCTCACTCAACGACACCGCCCCGCTGCTGCACGCGCGATCTGCCGCGGAACTCGTCATCGACGCCGCCGTCAGGCGGCGCGCGCCGTCCAGGTGAAGCTGTGCATATCCGGACTTTGTGCCACCAACGCGGCGGCTACGACACATCCGACAGGTTGTGGCCGAAGTTGGTTAGGCTTGACCTGAAGTATGGTTTGGGTTTTAGGGTCAACGTCATGGCACAACAACCGTCCGCCGAATCGGTGACAAGCTGGCCCCGCGAATTGGCCTCGATCGGCGCGATCCGATTCGCTCGCCGCTCTGCACATTTCGAGCCAACCGTCCAGTTTTACCGCGACCTCGTCGGCGTACCGCTCTATGCCACGTTCGGGGATAGCTACGGCAGCACCGGCGCGATATTCGGGTTGCCCGGATCTGCTCTGACGTTCGAGATCGTCAAGGCCGACGAGCCCGTTGCGGTCGACGCTGGCGACCAGCTGTGCCTGTACTTCCCCGATGCGACGGCACAGCAGCAAGCGACAGCGCGGCTTGCGGGGGCGGGTCTACAACCCGCCGAGTCCCATCCATATTGGGCGGCGACGGGAGCGGTCACTTACCGTGATCCAGACGGCCGCGAAGTCGTGTTCGCGCCGTTCATATTTGGAGTCAACGAACCCGGCGAAAGTAACGCCTCAGGCGAACACTGGACCGCGTCGTAACAAACGGAAGACCACCGGGGTCGCATCCACCGGTGGCCGTCCTCTGCGGTAGTCGGTTGTGGCCTACTTCTTGAAGGCGTCCTTTACCTTCTCGCCCGCGTCTTTCAGGCTCGACTTCGCCTGGTCGATCTTGCCTTCGCTTTCGGTGCTGTGGTCTCCGGTGACCTTGCCGACGGCCTCTTTCGCCTTGCCGCCGACGTCGTCAATCTTGTTGCTCACTTTGTCGTGGGCGCCCATGCGCTTCTGCTTCCTCTTGATATGACCTGTGGTCACGCGGGTTTGGTCGGGGGTATTTACCCGGCCCGGCGGCCGGGCAAACCGCATGTGGGACATTGGCACGATGCGGGTCGCGATCCTCGACGACTACCAGAATGTTGCGCTGAGCATGGCCGACTGGTCGGAGGTGGCGGCGCGCGCCGACATCACCGTCTTTACCGATCACCTCGCCGACCAAGACGCCGTCGTGGAGCGGCTGTCGCCGTTCGACGTGGTGTGCGTGATGCGGGAGCGCACACCCTTGCTGCGTACCGTCATCGAACGCCTGCCACGGTTGAAGATGATCGCCTCCACCGGGCCGTTCAACGCTTCCATCGACGTCGCAGCCGCCAAGGAACGCGGCATCCATGTCAGCACCACCGGCGGCTACGTGGAGTCGACGGTCGAGCTGACCTGGGCGCTGATCCTTGCTACCGCCCGCCGGATCGTCGACGAAACCCTCTCGGTGCGCGGCGGTGGTTGGCAGACATCGGTCGGTAGCCAGCTGGGCGGGACGGTGTTGGGCGTGCTGGGCCTGGGGCGGATCGGCAGCCGGGTGGCGCGGGTCGGGACGGCGTTCGGGATGGACGTCATCGCGTGGAGTCCGAACCTGACGCCGGAGGCCGCCGAACAATCCGGGGCGACCTATGTGTCCAAAGACGAGTTGTTTAGCCGCGCCGACGTCCTGACCATCCATCTGGTGCTCAGCGAGCGCACCCGTGGTCTGGTCGGCGCCGCCGAATTGGGACTGATGAAACCGACGGCGTTGCTAGTCAACACATCGCGCGGCCCGATCGTCGACGAGCCAGCTCTGGTCGACGCCTTGCGGGCGGGCCGGCTCGCCGCGGCCGGCCTCGATGTCTTCGACACCGAGCCGCTGCCGACCGGGCACCCGCTGCGCTCGCTGAACACCGTGGTAGCGACCCCGCACATCGGTTACGTCGCCGACCGCGTCTACCGCACCTTCTACGGTGAGGCCGCGGCCAAGATCGCCCGCTGGCTGGGGCAAGCCCGCAGCGGTTGACGTCCTCGCGCGCTGTCGGAACCACCACGACTCGACAGGGCGGATTGACAGCACCACGATCACTGCGAGCGCCCAGCCCAACAGGATGTCGACTACGAAGTGCTCGGCGGAGTACACCAGCACGAAGGCCATTGCCAACGGGTAAGCCACCAGCAACGGACGCCACCTCGCCTTTACCAGCCGCCACAGAAAGACCGAGGTCATCGCCGTCACCGCGGCATGAAGCGAGGGAATCGCTGCGACCAGATTCACGCCGGCCTGTCCGGAGTTGACCAGTGCTCCCGCCGATTGGAGGTGCAGCGTTCCCCAGCCGCGAGTGGAGATCCGCTCCACAAACTGCTGGGCACCGGGCTGACTTCTGTGCATGGCGCCCAGCAGCCCGTCGTGCGGGAGTGCGGGGCTACTAAACATGCAGTGCGGGTAGGACGGGCCACCCTCGACGTCGGCCGACGTGCAGCGGGCGGCTGCCCACGGCGGTGCTGCCGGCAGCACGATGTAGACAACGAGCGCGGCGAAGGACAACGCGACGAACCTTCTGACAAACGCTGCCCAGTCGCTTCGGCTGCGCAGCCAGAGCACTCCGGCGACAACATAGGGCAGCACGAAAAACGACATGTAGATGCCGCTGATGATCACTTCCCACCACGGCGGTTGCGGCATCTTGATGCGCTCCTGCAACCACACGGTCGGGACGGTGCCGAAGAACAACCACCGGTCCGCCTGGGGCTGGAAATGCCACAGCGTAGGC
>Ga0209217_1000366_pt1 | contig 12098 bp, 8 predicted proteins | sample JacPinW_OM3H0_M2_FD_187957 | JGI IMG/M metagenome (GOLD analysis project Ga0209217, IMG submission 187957) | Forest soil microbial communities from Algoma, Ontario, Canada - Jack Pine, Ontario site 1_JW_OM3H0_M2 (SPAdes) (version 2) | ecosystem: Environmental > Terrestrial > Soil > Boreal...
CGGCTATTACGACGACAACATTTATTTCAACAGCCCGTTTCATTATCTGCCGAACACGACCGACCCGTGGAAATACAATCACATGGGAATCATCATTGGCACCGGCGAATGGGACAACACTCGCCACGAATCCTACCAGCTTTCGGAAATTCTGAATTCAAAGGGAATCCAGCACTGGCTCGATGACGGCAAATGGCGCGGCCACGATTGGAATTACTGGCGCGACATGCTGCCGTATTATTTGTCGAAGTTGTGACGGGTTCGAACGGCCGGAACAAATCGGAGATCCTTCTCGGCGCGCACATGTCGATCGGCGGCGGCGTGCACACTGCGATCGAGCGGGGTCGTTCGATCAAGTGCACCGCGATCCAAATGTTCGTGAAGAACAACATGCAATGGTTTGCGCGTCCCCTCGAACGCGAAGAAATCCGCGCCTTCCTCGAACATCGACAACGCGGCGAGTTGTTGTCGATCTTTGCCCACGCCAATTATCTGATCAATCTCGCGGCCACAAATCCGCAATTCCACGCCAATTCCATTCGCGCCTTGTCCGAGGAACTCACGCGCGCTGATCAACTCGAGCTGCCGTTTCTCGTTTTGCATCCCGGCGCTCATCTGGGCGCGGGCGAAGAAGCCGGTCTCGAAAAAATCGTCGCCTCGATCAATCGCGTGTTTCGAAAAATCCCAAAAGTGAAAACGCGGATCGCGCTCGAGACAACGGCCGGGCAAGGTTCATGCCTCGGCCACAGGTTCGAGCAGCTCGCTTACATCATCGACAATGTCCACGAGCCGGAACGTCTCCGTGTTTGTCTCGACACCGCGCACATTTTCGCGGCCGGTTACGACATCGGTAGCGAAGCCGGGATCAAGAAAACGTTTCGCGAATTCGATCGAGTAATTGGATTCGATCGTCTCGCCGCCGTTCACGTGAACGATTCCAAAACCGCACGCGGCTCACGCGTGGATCGACATCAGCACATCGGCAAAGGTCAGATCGGCCTCGACGCGTTCCGATTCATCATGCGCGACCGACGGTTCAAAAAGATCCCGAAGGTTCTCGAAACGCCGAAAGGCAAGGATTTACTCGAAGACATCGCGAATTTGAAGACGCTGCGCGGCCTGATTGAAACTCGCGCTCGGGTTGGCCGCTAACTAATCAACCGGATCGCCAGTGGATAGCGATAGAGTTTGCCTTCGCTCGCCTGGATCGAAGCGACGATGACAAAGATAATATTAAGAATGTGCAGCAGAATCAGGATTGGAATGCCAATTAAGACAATGATCAGAATGGCCGCGATCGCGTTCCAGATCAGCATCGAAATCTGAAAGTTCATCGACTCTTTGCCGTGGGCATCGATCTCGGGTGAATCCTGACGCTTTGCCAACCAAACAATGAGCGGTCCAACAATGTGACCGGCCACTGGCACCAAGAATCCGACTAAAGCGGTGGCATGCGCGAGCACGCACCATGTCCGCACACTGATAGATGTCGATGTTGATGTTGATGTCGTCTCCATAAGTCATCCTTTCACTCGCTCGATGTGGGCACCGAGCTCGCTCAGTTTTTCATCAAGATGTTCGTAGCCGCGGTCAATGTGATAAACGCGGCTGACTTCGGTAATTCCGTCCGCTTTCAATCCGGCAAGCACCAGCGCGGCCGACGCGCGTAAATCGCTCGCCATCACAGGCGCGCCATGGAGACGATCGACACCTTGGATCACGGCGGTTGGTCCCTCAAGATCGACATGTGCGCCCATGCGCTTGAGCTCCGCCACGTGCATGTAGCGCTGCGGAAAAATGTTTTCTGTGATCACGCTGATTCCACCAGTCGTGGAAAGCAATGCACACATTTGCGCCTGCATGTCGGTCGGAAAACCAGGATAAGGTTCGGTCGCAAGTTCGAGCGGTGTGGCCACGCCGTTGGGCGACACGGTAATGGAATTGGCGGACGATTCGATTTTGAATCCGCACTTGCTCAGCGCCTTGGTTACGGCCTCAACGTGTTCCGGCTCGACACGTTTGACCGTGATTTCTTTTCCGCAAATCGCGCCCGCAACTAAAAAAGTTCCAGCCTCGATCCGGTCGGGAATAATGTCGTGCTCGGTGCCGTGCAATTCCTTGACGCCTTCAACGATGATGCGGCGGGTGCCGGCGCCTTCGATCTTTGCACCCATCTTGTTCAGAAAATTTGCAAGATCGACAACTTCCGGTTCCTGAGCGGCGCCTTCAATCACGGTCGTCCCGTCGGCTAGTACTGCCGCCATCATCACGTTGTCGGTCCCGAGAACGGTCGGCCCAAATTTCCCGCGTAAATTGATGACCGCACCGGTGAGTTTTGGCGCAAATACTTTGATGTTGCCCGCTTCCACGCGAACGGCAGAACCGAGCGCTTCGAATCCCTTCAAGTGCAGATCAATCGGGCGATCACCAATGACGCAGCCGCCGGGTAATGAAACGGTCGCCTCCTTGCAGCGGCCGAGCAGCGGCCCGATAACACAAACCGATGCGCGCATTCTGCGGACGACATCGTAAGGCGCGACCGAATCTATTTTCGCAGCCGCGATCGTTACCGTGCCGCTGGCGCGTTCCACCTCCGCGCCGAGATGCTTCAAAATTTGCAGCATGTAATTCGTGTCGCTGAGGTCCGGGACACGGTGAATGGTGCACGGCTCGCGCGTCAGCAGCGTCGCCGCCAGGATCGGCAAGGCAGAGTTTTTCGACCCGCTGATCTTGATCGACCCGCTCAGCGGCCGCCCACCGTGAATGCGGATTTTATCCATACCTGGCTAACAAGAAACGAGTAATACCTGAATAATCCCTTTTCGATTCAATGTCGTGATAATTCTTTTGACGAAGAACGTCCGAAAGTCCTTCAGCCTGCCCAAGGCCAATTTCCAAGGCCAGCAGCCCGCCCGGTTCCAGATGCGACGGCGTTTCTTCGATCAATTTCCGCACCAACTCGTCACCGCTCGATCCACCAAAGAGTGCCACTCCTGGATCATGCAGCACTTCGCGCGCGAGCAGATGTCGATCTTGCATGGAAATATAAGGAAGATTCGCCACGATCAGATCGAATCTTTCAGACAAACTTTCGAGAAGATCGCTTTTTTGAAAGCGAACTCGCTCGAGTCCGAGTCGAACCGCGTTTTCACGCGCCAGCGCCAGCGCATCATCCGAAATGTCGACCGCAACAACATCCGCTTCTGGAAATTGTTTTGCCAGGCTAAGCGCAATGACTCCGCTGCCTGTGCCGACGTCTAGAATTCTTTCTGGTTTCCGCTTTCCGGTTTCCGCTTTCAAAAGCTCAACGAGTTGCTCAGTCTCCGGCCGCGGCACCATTGCGCGTTTGTCGATTGCGAATGTGTGACCGCAAAATTCGACCGTTCCTAACAAATGCTGAAGCGGCTCGCCTTGCGCGCGCCGTTTGACCAAATCGCGCAGCGGCACCAGTTCCGTGTCGTTAAGCGGGCGCTCGAATTCGAGATAAAGATCCATTCGTGTCCGCCCGAGCGCGTGAGCGAGCAAATGCTCAGCATTCAACCGCGGATTGTCGATCTTGTGCCTGGTGAAATACGCGGTCGTCGATTGCAGTACTTCCAGGAGACTTTTCGTTGTTGTCATGTCGAGCGAAGTCGAGACATCTCTAGATATTTCCGAAATAGTCACAGATTTCTCCACTTCGGTCGAAATGACAGAAGAAGAATGCTCACGCCGAAATCGACGACTCTTTCAATCGCTCCGCCACGTCGGCAGCCTGGAGCGATCGAATCATCTCGTCGAGGTCGCCATTAATCACACGATCTAAATTGTATAGCGTTAGTCCGATGCGGTGATCGGTCAGCCGGTTTTGGGGAAAATTGTAGGTGCGAATTTTTTCTTCGCGCCCGCCGGTGCCAATCTGCCCGCGGCGTTGCGCGCTATATTTTGCCGCCTCCTCCTGCTGTTGCCGTTCAAGCAATCGCGCCCGCAAGATCGACAATGCCTTTTCCTTGTTCTTGAGCTGACTGCGACCGTCCTGGCAACGAACAATCGTGCCGGTTGGAATGTGCATCACTTGCACTGCCGAGTCGGTCGTGTTGACGCCTTGTCCACCCGGACCGCCGGCGCGGGAAACTTCAATCCGCAAATCTTCCGGCTTTAATTCAACATCGACATCTTCCGCTTCCGGCAGCACGGCCACCGTTGCAGTCGAAGTATGAATTCGACCTTGCGCTTCGGTCGCAGGCACGCGTTGCACCCGGTGCACACCGCTTTCATAGCGCAGCTTTCGAAAAACCGATTCGCCCGAGACTTTGAAGATAACTTCTTTTAGCCCGCCCATCTCCGACGGACTTGATTCGAGATCTTCGGTTTTCAGTCCGGCCGACTCGGCGTAGCGGTGATACATCCGGTAAAGATCGGCCGCGAAAATCGCGGCTTCACTTCCGCCGGTTCCGGCGCGAATTTCGACAATCGCGTCGCGATTTTCGTTTTCATCCGGCGGCAGCAGCGAAATTTGCAATTCACGCGCCAGTTCGGCCACGCGCTTTTCCAAATCGGGAATCTCGTCATCGGCCATGGCCGCGATCTCGACGTCGCGCGACGTGGCCAACTCCCGATTGTCGTCCAGCTGCTTGCGCGCGTTTTCCAATTCGTCCCATTTCGCGAGCACGGCTTTGATGTTGGCGTGCTCGCGCATGATTTCCCCGGCCCGTTTGCGATTGTCGAAAAGCTTCGGGTCGGCGATCTCGCGTTCGAGCTGCTCGAACCGTTCGCGTTTGCGTTGAATGAGAGGATCAAAGTCCATGAGTGTGGCCTCGAAAACTTTCGAGGGCGTCCAACGGCGATCGCAGATCGCCGCTACCGTTCAGCTAACCTTTTTTGCCCGAGCGCGCAGCCTTGGTGCTGCCGTAGCGCTTGGCGAATTTTTCCACGCGACCGGCCGTGTCCACGAATTTCTGTTCGCCGGTGAAAAACGGATGACAAGCGGCGCAAATACCGATTCTAATGTCACGACGCGTCGAGCGGGTGTGATAGACCGCGCCGCACGCGCAGACGATATCTGTCTCGTGATATTCTGGGTGAATGCCTGCTTTCATCTTCGAAATGAGCGCGGAATGTAACCGCCTGGCCACTTTACGCAAGCGATGAAACCGAAGGACGCATTGCTGGAACGATGGAAGTCGACTGTTGCTCGAAAAGACGATGCGCCGGCGATTTTCAATACAGCCGGCGAGGTCTTGAGAACATTTCGTGGCATCGAAGAACACGCTCGCGCTGTCGAAGCGAAGGTGCGGTCGGCGCTCGCTGCCGCAGGGAAGACGCGTCCAGTCAAGCTGGGCAACGTCATCGGAATTCAAATCGGAAATCACCACGATTGGCCGTCGCTTTTTCTGACCGATTTGCGGAGAGGACAAGTTGTTCTCCCGATTGATGAATCTGTCGGCAAGCAGCAATCTGACATGGCGATGTCAATCGCCGCGAAGAGTGGCCTCATTGATTGGGGCAATAAGTTGCCGGCGGTTTTCAAACTCACCTCTGGCACAACCGCTGCGCCCCGCCTCATTCGATTTCGCAGCGAGCAGCTCCTGGCTGATTGCGACCAGATTTGCGACACCATGGGCATCTCCGATGTCGATCTTAATTTCGGCGTCATTCCAATTTCGCATTCCTACGGATTCAGCAATTTGCTCACGCCACTGATCGCCCGCGGCGTCCCGATGGTTGTCAGCCGCGACCGAACGCCGCGCGCAGTCCTTGACGATCTTGCCAGAACGAACGCGACCGTCTTTCCGGGCACACCGATTTTCTATCAAGCGTTTTGCGAAATGGAAAATGTTCCGCGGCTGCCGAAGCTACGACTTTGCATTTCCGCGGGCGCGCCACTGCCAATTGCGACGGCGAAAAAATTCCGGGACAAATTCGGATTGCCGATCCATTCCTTTTACGGCGCGTCGGAGTGCGGTGGAATTTGTTACGACCGCGAAGCGGCGAATGAGATCGAAGGTTTCGTGGGTGCGCCGATGAAAGATGTCGATCTTGAAATGATTAATCCAAACGCCGAGGCGAGTCAGGTGCGTGTCCGCAGCGCCGCGGTGGGCGATGGTTACTTTCCCGACGTTGACGAAGAAAAATTGGGTAATGGCGTTTTCGTTCCGGACGATCTCCTGGCGCGTCACGGTTCCGGTTTCAAAATCGTTGGACGCATTTCCGACGTGATCAATGTTGCCGGGAAAAAAGTGAACCCGGCCGAGATTGAAGAACGCTTACTCCGTTTCCCCGGCGTTCGCCAGGCGGTTGCCTTTGGTCGTGAATCAACATTGCGAAACGAGGAAGTCGCCGCCTGCGTCGTGGTGGATGTCGATCTTCGGGAGAATGAAATTTTGGAATTTTGCCGAAACGCGTTGAGCGCATGGCAGGTGCCGAAGCGGATCTTCATTGTCGATTCGATTCCGACGAACGAGCGCGGAAAAATCAGCCGTCGGGAACTGGCGAAGCGCTTCAGCAAGTAAGATCGACAATCACGCGGCGAGAAAAATTCTTTGCATTTGCCAAGAAGCGGGCATTGCTACCGAGAGCAGCAGCAAAAGCGCAGACCCTCCAGATTCAAGATCGATGAAACGGAAAAAATCGAAACAGAGGATGCGGATTCTGGTTTTGGAACCGGACGAACAGTTGGCGTCCGCGATCGTCTCTTCTTTGCAGCAAGCGGCTCCGGATGCACTGGTCGAGATGACGCGGAGCCTGGAGGAAGCGCAGCAGCTCGCTCTGGGAGTGAAGCCCGAACTTTTTGTTCTCGACGTCGATGCAGCTCCGGATCTTGGCCACGATTTTCTTTACGATTTGCGGACGAGCCACCCGAATGCGCGCGCGATCATTTTGACCGGCGTTCATTTGCCCGAGCAACGGGAACAAGTCGCCGGACTGGGCGCGATTCATTTTCTCGAGAAGCCGCTGGTGCAATGGGATTTTGTCGATCTGGTCGAGCATCTGTTGCGTCCTGCGACGGGCAGGGCCGCGGAAAAATTTCAAGGGACGCTCCGCGATCTCCAATTCACCGACATCATTCAACTCAAATGCATGAGTGGCGCGACCGCGGTGGTGGAATTCACCGGGCCGAGCGGCGAAAAGGCGCGGGTGTTCTTTGAGAAAGGCCAGGTCCGTCACGCGACTGCTCCCGGGCGACAGGGAATGGCGGCGTTCAATGAGATTGTTCGTTGGGAAGGCGGGACCGTTTCCGAAGTTGCCGACACGCCTTCCGGCCCGCGGACGATCGACATGGATTGGCAACGCTTGCTCATGGAAGCGGTGCGCGGGGCCGATGAAGCCGAGGCCGCCCCGGCAAAAAAATCGCGCCGCAAGAAGGGCAATCCAAAGATCCTGGCGGTCGATGACAGCCTGATGCTGCTCAGCTTCGTGAAAGAAGTTTTGAGCGAGGCGAATTATGAAGTGACGACGGCATCGACCGGCGAAGAAGCGGTCCGGGCGGCGCAAAGCGGTGTGCCGGATCTCATTCTGCTGGATTTCATTTTGCCGGACATGAAAGGCGACGAAGTCTGCCGGCGTTTGCTGGAAAATCCCGGGACCGCGGCCATTCCGGTTGTCTATATGTCCGGCTACGGGGCGGAGCTGCAGGCCAGCCGGAGCGAAAATTCAAATGTGATTGGGTTCTTGAATAAACCCTTCACTTCGGATTTGCTTATCAAAACCGTAGAGACCCATATGCCTCGAAAATCGGAAGAGCCCGAGCCAACCCAACCAGAAGCCGCCGAACCGACACCGGCGACGGAAGCGGACTTTCCCGTCGAACAGGAACCGGCCTACCGCGAAGCGAGCGAAGTTGGACCGGACGTCACCCAAACGCCGGAAACTCCGTGGTGGACTCCAGCCCCGGCGACCGATGCGCCAGCCGCAACACCGGCGGCGTTCGAGCCCGCGGCCGAGCAATATTACATTCCCGACGAATCGCTCACCGGCGGCGCTTATTTCTGCGGCGACACGCGCTTTTTCTCGTTAAACCGTGCGCTCCAAATCATCGCGACCCAAAAACTCACCGGGATACTGCGCCTTTTTTGGGACAAAGAGCCGGTCGAGCTTCTGACTCAAAACGGGCAGGTGCTGTTTGCGACTTCACTCGACCCGGAACTCTATTGCCCCGAAGCGCCGGTCACGTTGAGCAATGTCGATCCGGACCGGATCGCGGCTGCGCGCGCGCAACAACAGGAGACCGCGTGCCCACTCTTCATCACCCTCGCGCAGGAGGATTTGATTTTGCACGAGCCGGCGATGCAATTGACCCAGCATCACGGACAGAAACTTTTCGCCGAACTCTGGAGCGCGCCATGCGTTCGCTTTTCATTTCAACAAGGAGCCCTTCCGGACTTCGCCACTGCGCTCCCCGGCGACCTCGATGTCGATCAATGGGCACTCGCGACCTTGCGCTTCGTTCAATTTCCGCAACTGGGCGACCGCGCTTATTACGACCCTACTTCGGTTCCGGCTTACACCCGCGATGGATTCGAGAGAGTGCAGAATTTGCGGCTCACCGTCGCGGAGGCGCAGTTCGCGTCGCAGTTCAACGGCGCTCGTTCCGTTCAACAGATCGCAAAGAATCTGCGAATCGATTTGAAATTCGCCAGCGTCACGCTGTTCCGGTTTCTCGCCCTTGAGATTGTGGAGTGCTGGTCGGCCGGGAGCGCGGCGGGACAAGAACGCAAAGGCATCTTCCAGCGGCTCAGTCAGGCGATCGGTCTCGGCGAGTAGCATCGAAAATTTGGGAGTCGATGAATAAGACGCTCGTCGTCGATATCGGTGGCACGCACGTGAAGCTGATGGTCGAAGGAGTGGAGCAGCGCGCGTTTGATTCCGGCGCGCGGATGGAGCCGGACCAATTTGTCGCTCGACTAAAAGAAAACACTCGCGACTGGAACTTTGACAACATCTCCATTGGTTTTCCGGCGCCCGTTCGCGGCGGCAAAATCGTAAGTGCCCCGAAACATCTCGGCAAGGGCTGGGTCGGGTTTGATTTTGGCAAGTCGTTAGGCAAACCAGTCCAAGTCATCAACGACGCCGCGATGCAGGCGCTAGGAAGTTATCACGGCGGCCGAATGCTTTTTCTCGGACTCGGTACCGGCCTCGGTTCCGCGCTCGCATTCGAAAAAATGCTTTTCCCGCTCGAACTGGGCGATCTCCCCTATCGCGATCGCGACATCATTGAAAACTTTCTCGGCATTCCCGGAATCGAGCGACTCGGAGAAGAAGAATGGAAACACGAAGTGATCTTTGCGGTCACGCATTTGAAGAAATCGTTCATCGCCGATTACGTCGTGCTCGGCGGCGGCAACGTGCACCGGTTCGATCAATTGCCCGAAGGCATTGAACGCGGCAAAAACGAAAACGCTTTTCTCGGTGGCGTTCGTCTTTGGGAAACAGAACCCGGTGGCGAGAAGAAGTGGCGGATCTTTTGATCGAACGCCTCAACGGCTCAACAATGCCAGTCCGGCTCCGACCTCAACATCTCAACGCGGGTCATGTGCCAGGGAGGGGACTCGAACCCCTAAGGATTGCTCCACCAGATCCTAAGTCTGGCGCGTCTGCCAATTTCGCCACCCTGGCGTTACAATTTCAGATTGTAGATTTTAGATGGCAACAGCACAAGCCCAGCCAACACTCGCTGCGCTTCTGCTCTGCCTCTACGGGATCGCGACTATCCGACTTATCGACAGAGATTCGCACGAACGTGCGTCTTGGCATAAAGGCAGGCCGGCTCGACGAATGAGGCAAACGGTCTACCCAGCCAAAATGGCGGCGCGGCACAGGGATAATCATTCGACAACTACTTTCCCAGTTGCTGACTAAACAGCGGATTGCTACTCCGTCGCGAGAGTCTTTTTTGCTGTGTAAAGCCCGGTCGACCTAGCGATACTTCGTTCGGTTTTGGTAATGGTCGATCAAGGGAACAAGTCGCGCTCATTTCCCATCTATAGCCTGTGACACGTGAAACGAATCAACAATCCGGTTCACCTTATTTAAAGGCCGTATATGTGTAGCTGTTCGTCGTCCAGGAACCGTTAACCTGGGAACCTAGTGTCACGTAAATGGTGCGTCCATCAGTAGGGATGTTGTTCACCGTTTTCGAAAGCACGGTCACTTGGCCGGAGTTATAAATATCGGCGCCGTGTAGCGAGCTGCCCACGAAAAGGAAATAAGCGGTCGCGCTGCCCGCGCTCCAGGTAAAAGTCACACTGGAAGAAGTAAAGGTCGAGCCGGGTGGTGGACTCAACATCACGGCTGGACCGGTAGTGGGCGGTGTAGGCGTGGGAGTCGGTGTTGGTGTGGGTGTTGGCGTTGGGGTCGGCGTTGGAGTGGCAGCGATGGAGACTTCCCAAATCCCACGGCCATGTGTCGCGATGCGCAGCACGCGGTTAGGATTTTGGATCGCCACGTCAAAAACAGCGACGCGCGGCAAGCCGTTACTGAAGGCGATCCATGTCGCGCCGCCGTCAACGGAACGATAGACGCCGATGTCGGTGCCAGCATAAAGCGCGTTTGAGTTTTGCGGATCAATGACGAACGCATTCACGGGAACGTCCGGGATCTGACCCCCGTCAAGACCCGTCCAGGTTGGGATTGCATTGTTCAGGTTCGTGGTCTTGTAGATGTGCGCAGTCGAATTTCCAAAATATCCCGACAGCGTGACATACGCCGTGTTCGTGTTGTTCGGATCAATCACCGCGCGCGCGATATATTTGGCGGGTATCGTGCCAGTTATATTGGCCAGGGTTGAGGAACCACTGGTCGTGGCCCAAACCTGACCATTGTCCAAGCCTACGATGCGAACGCCGTCGTTCTGGGGCGAGATACCGATTGCGCTGATAGGCACTCCTGACACGATCGGTGCCTGGCTAACCACAGTGTGGTTAACCCCGGGACTGGTCCACCGATGAAGTCTGTCGGTACCAAAATAAATCGAATTGGGCGAGCCAGGGCCGAGCGCCATGGGCGCATAAAACTCCACGGCTTCGCTACAGAGAAATCCGCCGCCGGTTGTGCAAGTTGGTGCCCCTCCCGCTCCATTGAACGACCAGAAGGTGGAGCTTGTTCCGCTTTGGGCGTTGAACAGATTGGTGACATACGCGTAGCCGATTAGGACATTCGTCGTATTGAAATAGGTGTGGTACATGTTCAAAGTAGTAAGGCTACTCTGGCTTTGATCGATCAACGCGTAACCACCATCTCCAAAGTCCGATCGAATCCACGTGTTGCCACTGTTACTTCCACACGGACCAAGGCATTCCGTCCCGTTGTCCTGAGTCCCACCAATAGCAAAGCTGGAATCAGTCGAATGTAGCGCAATCGATTGAAACTGGGTCGCGTTATAACCCGCGTTATTCAAACTCGTCCACGTAGAAGCCGCATCAGTCGATTTAAAAATACCGCCATCATTGCCGACCCAAATCGTGTTGTGATTGGAAGGATCAATTTCTATCGCGTGCATGTCGGCGTGTAGGCCGTTTTGCATCGCGGTAAGAGTCGGGGTTCCGATTGCATTGGTAACTTTTGTCAGAATGTGTGCGCCGCCATTGTCATCCTGACCACCCAGATAGACGATACTGGCATCGGTCGAATCAACCGCAATCGGCATGTCGTAAGTGCACTGGTCATGGCAGAAGCCGGCGGCGAGAGCAGCAGACCAGGTTTGGCCGCCGTCGGTAGATCTTTTCAGGGTGCCACTTGAATCCGAGGTTGTCGCGTACACATAAACTGTAGTTCCTATTTTGGTGGTCGCGATCTCCGTTCTTGCAGTAGCTGAAGTACTTCCCGCGGCCAACGTTCGCGTGAATGTTGGTGTAGCAGCTTGTGCATTCGTGGTGCGATAAACACCTCCGTCGTCACCGGCAACGCCTCCTCCAAAAACAGTGATGAGCATGTTGTTGGGATTGCCGGGCTCATACTCGATATCGGTCACACTGCGATTACCGCCGTTAAGAACCCCGTTAATTGTGATTTTGCTGAACGATGGGTTTGCCGACGTCGCGTTGGTCGACCGAAAGAGACCGCGCGGCTTTGTCGAAGTGGACGAAGTATCATTTAATAAAATGAAACCAATTCCGCCAAAG
>Ga0209217_1000367_pt1 | contig 12095 bp, 6 predicted proteins | sample JacPinW_OM3H0_M2_FD_187957 | JGI IMG/M metagenome (GOLD analysis project Ga0209217, IMG submission 187957) | Forest soil microbial communities from Algoma, Ontario, Canada - Jack Pine, Ontario site 1_JW_OM3H0_M2 (SPAdes) (version 2) | ecosystem: Environmental > Terrestrial > Soil > Boreal...
GGTAATCACCACCGTGCCCTCACCCAGCGCACCACCTGGCCCAAAAGGCAGGGTCAACACAACCTTGCCGACATGACGCGCCTGACTCAAATACCGCAACGCCGCCGGCGCCCGCCGCACATCAAACGCCGTCACCGGCAACGGCCGAAGCGCACAGTCATCGAACAACTTGGCCAGGTCGGTGAGCATTCGCTCGATGTGATCTGCCCCGGCCTCGAAGAGGTCGAAGGCGCGGTAGCGCACCCCCGGGTGCTCTTGGGCAACGACACCGGGGTCGCGGATGTCGGTCTTGCCCATCTCCAAAAACACCCCGCCCGGGGCGACCAACCGCAGCGAGGCATCAACAAAGTCACCGGCCAGCGAGTCGAGCACCACATCCACACCGCGGCCACCGGTGGCCGCCCGGAACTTGTCCTCAAACTCCAGGCTGCGCGAATCAGAGATGTGATCGTCGTCAAAGCCCATGGCCCGCAACGTGCCCCACTTGCCCCGGCTGGCGGTGGCGAACACCTCCAACCCCAAATGCCGGGCCAACTGCACCGCAGCCATCCCCACCCCACCGGCCGCGGCATGCACCAACACCCGCTGCCCCGGCCGAACATCCGCCAACGTCGACAGCGCGTAGTAAGCCGTCGCGAAGACCACCGGCGCCGTTGCGGCATCGGCGTACGACCATCCAGTGGGCATTTCCATCAGCAGGCGGGCGTCTGTGGTCGCCATGGTGCCGGTGCCGTCCGGGAACAGCCCGGTGACGCGGTCACCGACGGCGAAACGATCATCGCCCGAGGCGGTTTCGACGACGCTGCCGGAGGCCTCGACACCCATCACCGCGTCCTCATCGGGGTACAGCCCCAGAGCGATCATGACGTCGCGGAAGTTGGCTGCCATCGTGCGAACAGCGACCCGGACCTGGCCGGGCTCCAACGGCGCATCAGCGTTCGGGATCGGCTCCAGCAGCAGATTCTCAAATGTGCCCTTAGTCGACATGCCAATCCGCCATGGCCCGTCACTCGGCGGCACCAGCAAGGCGTCCGCCGCACGACTGCCGTGCACCCGCGGCGTGTGAACTGTCTCGCCCCGCACCAGCACCTGCGGCTCACCGGCCGCCACCACCTCGGCTACCGTCGGCTCATCAAGGGGCGCATCGGAATCGACCAACACGATCCGGCCGGGGTGCTCGGTCTGCGCCGAACGCACCAACCCCCACACCGCAGCACCCGCCAGATCGGTGACGTCCTCCCCCGGTAACGCCACCGCGCCGCGGGTCGCCACCACGAGCATTCCTGAGTCATGCTCGGCGAGCCAGGATTGCAGCGCGGCCAGCGCTTCGTGGGTGCGCCGGTAGGTCGCGGCCAGCGGATCTTCTTCGGCGGCCACGGATTCGAAGACGTCATGCGAAGGCGTATCGGCGTGCGACGCGGGCGACGCGGGTGACCAGATCACCTCGAAAATCCCGTCGGGCCCCGAGCCGGATACCGCCGTCATCAATTGTTGCTGCGTCACCGGACGCGCCACCATCGAAGCCACCGACAACACCGGCAACCCCAACCCGTCGGCCAACTCCACCGACACCCCAGACGGACCCGACGGCGCTATCCGCGCCCGCACCGCCGACGCCCCCGCCGCATGCAACGACACGCCTTGCCAGGAGAACGGCACCAGCACACCGTTGTTGTCGCGGTCGTCGGTCTCGGTGGCCACGATCACCGCGTGCAACGCCGCGTCCAGCACGGCCGGGTGCAGGCCGAATCCTGCCGGTGATACACCGGCATCGCCCGGCAGGCTTACGTCGGCGAACACCTCGTCGCCGCGACGCCACATCGCGGTCAACCCTTGGAACGCCGGGCCGTACCCGTATCCACGCGCCGCCAACCGGTCGTACAGGCCGTCGATGTCGACCGGCTTCGCGCCCACCGGCGGCCAGGTCGACATCTCGGTGCCCGGCTCGGCGTCGCCGGGCCGGACGACACCTTCGGCATGCAGAGTCCAGCCCGAGTGCTCGTCGCTGCGGGAAAACACCGACACCGACCGGCTGCCTGATTCGTCGGCGGCGCCGACCACTGCTTGCACGGCTACCGAGCCGGTTGCCGGGATCACCAACGGCGCCGCCAACATCAGTTCGTCGACGACCGAGCAGCCGACTTCGTCGCCGGCGCGGATCGCCAGCTCGACAAACCCCGCACCCGGGAACACCACCACACCATCAACGGCGTGATCGGCCAACCATCCCTGCGACGCAGCCGAGAGCCGGCCGGTCAGCACCACTCCGCCCGAGTCCGGCAACTCCACCACCGCACCCAGCAACGCATGCTCACTGGCGCCCAGTCCCAGACCCGCGGCGTCCAGGGCAGCGCCATCACCCGAAAGCCAAAAGTGCCGTCGCTCAAAGGCATACGTCGGCAACTCGACAAACCCAGCCCCGGGCAACACCGCACGCCAATCCATGCCCACACCCGCTACGAAGGCCTGCGCGGCCGAGGTGAGGAACCGGCGGATACCGCCCTCCTCGCGGCCGAGGGTGGGGATGACGATCGGTTCGCCGTTGCTGTCAGTGCAGTCGTTGAAGGTGTCCTCAATGCCGGCGATCAACGCGGGATGCGGGCTGCATTCGATGAAGGTCCGGTAGCCCTGTTGGCATGCACCGCGCACGGCCTGATCGAACTGCACGGTCTGCCGAATGTTGCGATACCAGTAGTCGGCCTCCAAGCCGGCGGTGTCGAGCAGACCGCCGGTCAACGTGGAAAAGAATGCGGTGCGCGAGGAACGCGGCTCGAGGCCGGAAAGGATCTCGGCCAGCTGCTCCCGGATGCATTCGACGTCAACGGAGTGTGAGGCGTAGTCGACGTCGATCCGACGGGCACGGAGCTCACGCTCGGCACACTGTTGGACCAGCTCGTCGAGTGCGGCGACTTCACCGGAGACCACCACGGCAGATCGTCCATTGATCGCGGCGATGCTGATGCGATCACCGAAGGGAGCCAACAACTCTCGCGCATGCTCGGCACTGCACGCCAGGGAAACCATGCCGCCCCGGCCGGCCAGCGCCAGCAACAGTTTGCTGCGCAGCGTCACGACGCGCGCGGCGTCGCGCAGCGACAACCCGCCCGCGACGTAGGCGGCCGCGATTTCGCCTTGGGAATGGCCGATCACGGCGTCCGGCCGTACGCCCACCGATCGCCACAATTCGGCGAGCGAGACCATGACCGCGAACAGCACCGGCTGGACCACGTCGACGCGGTCCAGACCCGGCGCGCCCGGCGTCCCGCGGAGCACGTCGACCAGTGACCAGTCGACGAATTCGGCGAATGCCTCTGCGCATGCGTTGATCTTCTCAGCGAAAACCGGTGCAGTGTCGAGCAATTCGACGCCCATGCCGAGCCATTGGGAGCCTTGGCCGGGGAAGACGAACACGGTTTTGCCCGCCGGCGTGGCATGCCCCTGGACCACCGAGAGGCCCGGCATTCCGTCCGCCAGTTCCGCTAAACCGCTCAGCAACTCCTGGCAGTCGGCGCCGAGCACCACGGCCCGATGCTCAAATTTCGACCGACCCGCCAACGACCAGCCCACGTCAGCGGCATCCAATTGCTCACGCGCGCCGACGAATTCGCCCAGTCGCGCCGCCTGCGCCGAAACCGCCGCCGCGCTCTTGGCCGAGATCACCCACGGGACGACCGGCGGCGCAGTCCCCCGCTCGGCAGCCTCGTTTACCGTCGGGGCGGCCTCGATGATCACGTGCGCGTTGGTGCCACTGATGCCAAACGACGACACCCCGGCACGATGCACCCGGCCATCGGCCGGCCAGGGGTGCGCCTCGGTCAACAACTCCACCGACCCCGCCGACCAATCCACATGCGGGCTGGGTTGATCGACATGCAACGTCGCCGGCAGCGTCTCGTGGCGCATCGCCTCCACCATCTTGATCACACCGGCCACCCCCGCCGCAGCCTGTGTGTGACCCATATTCGACTTGATCGACCCCAACCACAGGGGCTGTTTTCCGGGCTCGGCCCTATCTTGCCCATAGGTCGCCAATAACGCCTGGGCCTCGATCGGATCGCCCAACGTGGTGCCCGTGCCGTGGCCCTCTACCACATCCACCTCGGCGCCACTGAGCCCCGCATTGGCCAACGCCGCCCGCACCACCCGCTGCTGGGAGGGTCCATTGGGGGCGGTCAACCCGTTAGAGGCGCCATCCTGATTGACCGCCGAACCGCGCACCACCGCCAACACCGGATGACCTAACCGCTGGGCATCCGACAGCCGTTCCACCACCAACATCCCGCCGCCCTCGGACCAACCGACACCGTCGGCAGCTCCGGAGAAGGGCTTGCATCGGCCGTCCGGCGACAAGCCGCGGTGCCGGCTGAATTCGACGAACACGGTTGGGGTGGCGTTGACGGTCACACCGCCGGCCAGCGCCAGGTCGCACTCGCCCGATCGCAACGACTGCACCGCCATATGCAGGGCCACCAGCGACGACGAGCACGCGGTATCCACCGATACTGCGGGGCCCTCCAGGCCCAGCACATACGCCACCCGGCCGGTCGCCACGCTGGACGTCGTACCGGTCAGCCGGTAGCCCTCGATCTCGTCGGCGAGCATGCCGTAGCCCTGAGCGATGATTCCGGCGAACACACCGGTGGCGCTGCCCCGCAACGTGGTCGGGTCGACTCCGGCCCGCTCCAAGGCCTCCCACGACAACTCCAACAGCATCCGGTGCTGTGGATCGGTCGCCAGCGCCTCGCTCGGTGAAACGCCGAAGAATCCCGCGTCGAAACCCGCGACGTCGTCGACGAACCCCCCGGCACGCGCATAGAACTTGTGCAGCGCGTCGGGATCGGCATCGAATAAGCCGGCCAGATCCCAGCCTCGGTCGGTCGGGAACTCCGACATCACGTCGCGGCCCTCGGCCACCATGTCCCACAGGCTGTCCGGGGAATCCACCCCACCGGGGAAACGGCACGCCATCCCGACGATCGCGATCGGTTCGCTGGACCGCTCCAGCAGTGCACGGTTCTTGCGCTTGAGGCGCTCGACCTGGACCAGCGCTTTCCGCAATGCGTCGGTCGCATGCTGAAGTTGGTCAACCATGTCGATACCCCTCGCCTAACGTCGGTCGTCGCTGAATCCGGAATGCGGCCCTGAGCGCAGCAGCCGGGTCAAACGCTTCCGACTTCGTACCCGGAGAAGTGGCGCCGTGCACCGACTTGCTCGCCCGATTGATGGCCTGGGTCCGCAGCCAATTCCGGCGTTGCCCAGCGATCCATGGCGAGACTTTACCCGTCAGCAGTTAGCCAGGGCTAAGCGCGTGGTGGCACGGCTTTCTGAGGTCTGCCCAGTCAGCGCCAGCCGTCGGCGGCCTGGGCGGCTTGCATCAGCGCATCGCACAGTTCGCGTAATTCGGTTGCCGCGGCTCCTTCGTCAAGTGCCGTGGCAACGTCTTCTGCCGCGCATCGTACCTGGTAGACGCGGTCGGACAGGTGAGCAGCTTCGTCAGCGGACAGAACCACCGCGTCGGGGGGCAGCGACGGGCCTTTCGCGCCGTTGATCGAGGCTCGCTGCTCGTAGGCCCGCTGCCGACACGATTGCCGGCAGTACTGGCGGCGACGGCCCAACCCGCTGTCGGCGACATCGCGTCCACACCAGCGGCACGGCTGCGGGCGGACGCGACGGCTCACGGGGCCGACTTTAGTCGGGGTGGTACTCAGATCCCGGTATCATGGATGGTCGAGTCGTGGCAGCCCTGCGACGATCCGCCCGGGAACTACGCCGAGCGCACCGGCGTTGTTAGAACGCCAGCTGCTGAGAACAGGTTAAGAGGAGTGGGTACCAATGGCTGATCGTGTCCTGAGAGGCAGTCGCCTTGGAGCCGTTAGTTACGAGACCGATCGCAATCACGACCTGGCGCCACGCCAGATTGCGCGGTACCGCACGGAGAACGGCGAGGAGTTCGACGTGCCGTTCGCTGACGACGCCGAGATCCCCGGCACCTGGCCGTGCCGCAACGGCATGGAGGGCACCCTGATCGACGGTGACCTGCCCGAGCCGAAAAAGGTCAAGCCGCCCCGCACACACTGGGACATGCTGCTCGAGCGCCGCACGGTCGACGAGCTCGACGAACTGCTCAAGGAGCGCCTGGACCTGATCAGGTCGCGCCGACGCGGCAGCTGACCGGTTGATCGCGGGTCAAAACAAGAAGTCGAACGGTGCTGGCGCGAGGGCGGCATCCGGGAAGAAGGCACTGGGGTCGAAGGCGGACGGATCGAACAGTTGGGCTTCCAGGCTCGCCCACGGCGACACGTCATAGGTGCCCGTCGGCGTAACCAACCAGGCGCCAACGGCATTGTCGACTCCATTGCTGCCCAGACTGGTTGTGCCAGGTCCGACCAGGTCGATGTAGTCATAGCTGTAGCCGTTGCCAAGGTTCTGAATGTCGATCACGCCGTGCTCGATGTTGGTGCCGGCAATGCTCGGAAGCAAAATCTGTTGTTCAGCTAGTCCGTCGAATAGTCCGTTATACTGCACCTTGTCGATAACGTTGGCGTGCACATCGGGATCGGTAAGCGGATTGGTGCTCAGGTTGAGCGGCTGGCCATTCACCGTCACGTTGCTGGTGAAAAAGTTGTCTACGAACGGCGCCAAGCCGCTGGAATGGAAGTCGACCGTCTGGCTGCCGTAGGCGGTATTTGCAAACACGTCGCCGGTTTGATACGTGATATCCGGGCCACCGACGAATGTGGCACCAAACGGATCGGGCACCGGGTTGGAAAGATCGAACAGTTGGCTTTCCAGGTAGGCCTGACCGCCGTAGTCGCCGCCGTTTTCCCACTGCGACACGTCGTAGGTGCCGGTCGGCGTTACCAACCAGGCACCGACGGCATTGTCGACGCCATTGCTATTTAGACTGGTGGTACCGGGTCCGACCAATCGATGTATTCATAGGCGTAGCCGGCGCCCAAACTATGAATGCCGATCACGCCGCTTTCGATGTTGGTGCCCGGGATGCTGGGAAGCAAAATCTGTTGTTCAGCGTGTCCGTTGGACTGCAGCTTGTCGATGATGTCGGTTTGCAAACCGGGATCGGTAAGCGGATTGGTGCTCACGTTGAGGGGCTGGCCATTCACCGTCACGTTGTTGGCGAAAAATTGTTCTACGGACGGCGCGAAGGTAGCCGAATCGAAGTTCAACGTCTGGTGGCCGTAGGCGATATTTTCAGACGCGTCGCCGGTCTGGTAAGTGATATGCGGCGCACCCACGAATGTGACACCAAACGGATCGGGCACCGAGACGGTAGTGGCGTCGGGATCCGCTGCGGCGACGCCCATCGTCAAGGACGCCGCCGCCGCGACCCCCCAGAGGCAAGAGTGACGGATGTGATGATGCGGAGCATGACTTCCCTCCCGTGGGCGTTGGCCCCCGGGCAAACCCAATCGCCAACGGAGGCAACGGGATCGTATCAGCTTGATCTCAGGGTTCGCTCCTTGCTGACGGGGACCGCGCGGTTGCGGTTGCGCCGACCGTCGATCCCCCACTGCGCGACCTTGACCAGCGCTTCGCGGATATTTGATCCGCTCATCTTGGACACGCCGAGTTCGCGCTCGGTGAAGGTGATCGGTACCTCGACGACGGTGAACCCGTTGGTGATCGTGCGCCAGGTCAAGTCGATTTGGAAGCAATAGCCCTTCGAGTCGACCTGATCGAGATCGATCTTCGGCAGAACGTCCCGACGATAGGCGCGGTAACCGGCGGTGATGTCGTGGATGCCGATGCCCAGCGCCAACCGCGCATACGTGTTGGCTGTCCAGGACAGCGCCCAGCGCCGCCATGGCCAGTTCTGCACGTTGCCGCCGTCGACGTAGCGTGAACCGATCGCCAGGTCGGCCCCGGCATCCACGGCTTCCAGCAGCCGATGGAGCTGCTCGGGCGCGTGACTGCCGTCGGCGTCCATCTCCACCAGCGTCGTGTACTTCCGGCTTAGCCCCCAAGCGAACCCCGCCAGATATGCCGCCCCCAGCCCATCCTTGGCGGTCCGGTGCATGACGTGGATTCGATCGGGGTCGGCCGAGGCCAGCTCGTCGGCGAGCTGTCCGGTGCCGTCGGGGCTGCTGTCGTCGACGACCAGTACATGCACGTCGGGACGAGCCTGGTTTAGTCGCTGCAGGATCAGCGGGACGTTCTCCCGCTCGTTATAGGTGGGGATGATCACCAGGGTGCGCTGGGTGGGGCGATCGCCCGCCGCCCCCTGCGACACCGAATCACCGGTGGTCATGTGTCTCCTTCTTCAGGCCCGTGCCGGGCTGAGTGTCGGCCGCCCTCGTCGAGCGCGGCGTCCTCGACGAGCTCATCGTCGGCCACTTCGTCGTCGCCGAGCGGGTCGTCGTCGTATTTCTGGCGAGGTCGGCGGACATTTTTCGCCAGCTCCGACAGACGACGGTTGATATCCGTGAACCATCCATTGTGCAGCATTGCTGCCAGCAGGACCGCGACAGCTACCGCGACCACAGTTCCCTGCACGATCGGACCCCACTTTGCGGCCGGCGTCAGCGTCGTCTTGCGGCGCACCTGGTTGTCCAGGTAGGCGGGCTCAAAAAACCTCGTCCGGCCCAGCTCGCGGCCGTCGGGCGTGACCAGCGCGGAGATTCCCACGTTGCTGGCGACCAGGGCGTAGCGGTCGAGCTCCACGGCGCGAACCTTCGAGAAGGCCAGCTGCTGCTCGCTCATGGTCTGGTTGAAGTTGGCGTTGTTGGCGGGCACCGCGAGCACCTCGGCGCCGTTGCGGACCGAGTCGCGCAGCGCGCGGTCGAAAATCACTTCCCAGCAGGTCGCGACCCCCACCGGAATACCGGCGGCATGCACCACACCGGTGCCGACGCCCGGGACGATGTAGCCGGCCAAGTCGGCGAGCCCGGACAGATGCCGGAAGAAGCCGCGCCAGGGCAGGTATTCCCCGAACGGCTGCACGATCCGCTTGTCGTGCCGGTCGCCGGGTCCCGTCTTCGGATTCCAGACGATCACCGTGTTCGTTTGCGCCGGGGACTCCGGCGGCCGGCCCGCGACGTCAAGCACCGTGCCCACCAGGACCGGCGCGCCGATCGCCTCGACGGCCACCGAGATCTGCTGCGCCGCATCGGGATTGCGCAGCGGATCGACTTCCGACGCGTCCTCGGGCCACACCACAAACTCAGGCTGGGGCGCGCGCCCGGCGTGGACGTCGTCGGCGAGATCGCGGGTCTCCTGGACATCGTTGCCCAGCACCGCAAGACGCTGCGCGTTGAACTCCAGCCCGAGCCGCGGCACGTTGCCCTGGACCACCGCCGCGGTGACGACGGGTTCGTTCCCCGATCCGGTGCCGGAATGGCGGACCTGCGGCCAAATGGCCGCGGCAGCGAAAAACGCCAGGCAGATGCAGATCGCCGGCAGCACCACCGCCGGCGGCGACTCGGCGGCCTGCACTCGGGAGGCCAGCAGCCACGACCCAATCTCCAGTGCGATCGCGGCGGCGCTGCAACCGACCAGCACGATCGCCAACGACAGCAGTGGAACGCCGCCCAGCCGGACCAACGGCAGAAATGGGCCATCGGTCTGGCCAGCGCCCACCACGCCCCACGGGAATCCCCCGAACGGAACTGTCGACTTCAACCACTCCTGTGCTGCCCACAACACCGCGAACCAGATCGGCCAGCCGGGAAGCTGCCGCACCACAACGGCCAGCAGACCGAAAAACCCGGGAAACAGCGCGCACACCAGCACCAGCGCCAGCAAGGGTATGGCGCCGACGAGGATGCTGACCCAGTGGATTAACGGCAGGTAGAACGCCAGGCCGAATAGGAAGCCGTAACCGAATCCGCCCAGTGGTGTGGTGGCCGGATGGGTCAGCACCCAGGCCAGCACGGCAAACGCGATGACGGCGGCCCACCACCAGTTGAACCCGGGATAGCTCGAGCAGAGCAGCAAACCGGCAAGGATCGCGGCGCTAAGGCGTGTCAAGCGCGGCCGCAGGGCTTTGCCGAATTGCGGTAACCGCGTCCGCGACTGGTTGCCCAGCCATACCAGCAGCACCCCGCCGAGCTGGACCAGTCGCTGACCTAGATAGGTCGCTCGTTGAAGGACTCGGTTGCCGAAGCTCGACGGCCGATCATCGTCGGCGCTCGGCTCGAGATCGGCCTGGGCTTCCTCCGAATCGAGGTCGGTCTCGAGGTCGACACCGTCATCGTCGGCATCATTGTCGACGTCATTGTCGACGGCGTCGTGTTGAACGCGGATCACGCCGGTGTCGTCGTCTTCGACCACCGGGATGACCTCGGTGTCCTCCCCGGGCCGCATCCAGCGGTCAAACCGCCTGACGCCCTTAGCCATATATGACGGCGCCCCTGTGCACGGTTCGCCGACAGCGGGGCAATGGATCGGTCGGGCCCAGCCGCGGCAACGCCGGCACCCTCGAACGCGGATCGGTCGACCACCGCTGGACGGCGTCACTTGGCGCGCTGGCTTCGAGCTCACTGAGGACGCCGACATCCCAGACGGCGTAGGACGCGGGCGCGCCGGGAACCAAGGTGCCCATCAGCCCGTCTCGGACACCGCCGGCTCGCCAGCCGCCGCGGGTGGCCGCGGCAAATGCCGCCCGCATGGAGATCGAGCTGCCTGGCGTGTGGTGGTTGGCAGCTGCGCGGACCGTCGCCCAGGGGTCGAGGCCGGTCACCGGGGCGTCGGATCCGAACGCGAGGGCCACGCCTTGGGATGCTAACAGCGCAAACGGGTTGAGAACCCCTGCCCGGTCGACACCGAGACGGCAGGCATACATGCCGTCACGGCCGCCCCACAGTGCGTCGAAATTGGGTTGCATGCTGGCCATGACGCCCCACGCGCCCAGCTTGGCTGCCTGATCTGCGGTGACCATCTCCAGGTGCTCCAAGCGGTGGCCACAGCGGGCCACCGCGGCCACACCGAGGTCTGCGACCACAGGCTCGAAAGCGGCGACGACCGCCGAGACCGCGGCGTCGCCGATCACGTGGAAACCCGCCGTCACGCCGGCCTCGGTACACGCCCGCACGTGCGTGGTGATGACCCCGAGATCCAGGTAGCAGGTCCCGACTTGGTCCGAGGCATCGGCGTAGGGCTCATGCAGCCAGGCGGTGCGCGAGCCCAGGGCGCCGTCGACGAACAGGTCACCGGCCAACCCGGCCGCACCGGTGTCCTTGACGAGCGCAAGCGCCTGCGCTGGGCTGGTCACCGCTTCACCCCAGTAACCGGTCACCTCGACGCCATGGTTGACGGCACCCAGTTCCCGCCAGTCGTCCAGCCCGCCGATCTCAGGGCCGGCGCATTCGTGTACCGCGACGATCCCGTTGGCGGCGGCGGCGTCCAGCGCTGCCACCCGGGCTTCGGTGCGCTGAGAATCCGTCAACAGGTCCCGGGCGGCGGCGCGGACCAGGTGATGGGCGTCGCCCACCAAGGGCCGCTGTTGGGCAAATCCGGTCGCCGACGATAGTCCCGCCACCCGCTTGCGCAGACCGGTCGAAGCCAGCGCCGAGTGCACATCGACCCGAGCCAGGTAGGCGGGTCGGCCACCCAGCACCGCGTCCAGGTCCGCGGTGCTCGGCGCGGCGTTCTCCGGCCACGCGGATTCATCCCAACCGTGACCCCAGACCGGCTGGCCGGGATGAGCGGTCGCATAGTCGGCGATCAGTTGCAGGCAATGCCGACGCGACATCGAAGCCCGCAAATCGAGCCCGGTCAGCGACAGACCGGTGGCGGTGAGATGGATGTGGCTGTCGACGAAGCCCGGCGCGACGAAGCCGCCGTCGAGATCGACCACCTCGGCATCGGGGAACTGGCCGCGACCGACATCGTCGCTACCTAACCACGCCACCACTTCGTTGCGGATCGCCATCGCGGTCGCATCCGGATGGGTCGGGCTGTGAACCCCGCCGTTGACCAACAGCGTGGTGGGGACGTTAGTCACGCTGTTTAGCGTCTACTTGGGCTCGCCCGGCAAGGTCGGCGGGTCAACCGCTGTGACATCAGCGACGTCAGTGACGTCTAAGACGTCGAGCACCTCGCCGTCGATGTAATCCGGCCGGGGTCGGGGTGGCGAC
>Ga0209217_1000369_pt1 | contig 12065 bp, 13 predicted proteins | sample JacPinW_OM3H0_M2_FD_187957 | JGI IMG/M metagenome (GOLD analysis project Ga0209217, IMG submission 187957) | Forest soil microbial communities from Algoma, Ontario, Canada - Jack Pine, Ontario site 1_JW_OM3H0_M2 (SPAdes) (version 2) | ecosystem: Environmental > Terrestrial > Soil > Boreal...
GGCGGCCGTGGAAGTGGGAGCAGCGGTTGCCATGAGAATCTCCTTGTTCGGTTAACTAATTGAGATAGTAGCAAAAATTCCGAGCGAAGCCAGCGGTACTGAAACAGCAACAGCGTCGCGGGAATTGCCATCACGACCGCGACGGCGCCGGTGATCTCCAGCAGCAACGCGAACCAGCCCCAGGCCGCCAGCAGCGCCGTCACCACAGCCCAGAACACGGTTCCGGCGGTGAATATCAGGCCCCACCGCAGCGCACGCCGGCGCTGGCGAAGCAGCCGTGCTCGCGGATCGGTGGCCGCGCTGATTTTCCGCGTCACCAGGTCAAACAACCCATCGGTGGTGTCCAAACCGCGCTGCAGCAGGGCGCGCCATGGCCCACCTCGTACGGCGCCGCGACCGGACTCCACCGCCATTTCGCTCCGCTCGTCTACTGCTGGCCGATGGGCTTCTCGGTCGGGGCAGCTTGAGGAGCGGCCGCCGGAGTGCCCGGGATAGCCGCGCGGTCACCCGAAGGCCCGCCGGCCGGCAACGCCTCGCCGCGCATCGATGCGCGGATCTGCTCCAACCGCGAGTGGCCGGCCATCTCCACGCTCGCCTGCTCAACCTCGAGCATGCGGCCCTGCACCGAGTTCTGCGCCAACTCGGCCTCGCCCATCGCGTTGGCGTAGCGCCGTTCGATCTTGTCGCGCACCTCGTCGAGGCTCGGAGTGTTGCCGGGTGCAGCGATCTCGCTCATCGACCGCAGCGACGCGCTGACCTGCTCTTGCATCTTGGCCTGCTCGAGCTGACTGAGCAGCTTGGTGCGCTCGGCGATCCTCCGCTGAAGCACCATCGCGTTTTGCTCGACGGCCTTCTTGGCTTGCCCGGCGGCGGCAAGCGCCTGGTCGTGCAATCCTTTGAGGTCTTCCACGCTCTGCTCGGCGGTCACCAACTGAGCCGCAAAAGCCTCGGCGGCGTTGTTGTACTCGGTGGCCTTGGCGGCGTCTCCGCCCGCGGTGGCCTGGTCAGCCAATGTCACCGCCTGCCGGATGTTGACCTGAAGCTTTTCGATGTCGGCCAGCTGCCGGTTGAGCCGCATCTCGAGTTGGCGCTGGTTGCCGATCACTTGCGCGGCTTGCTGGGTCAGCGCTTGGTGCTGACGCTGCGCTTCCTCGATGGCCTGCTGGATCTGCACTTTCGGGTCAGCGTGCTCGTCGATCTTCGCGTTGAACAGCGCCATGACGTACTTCCACGCTTTGACGAACGGATTGGCCATGGATTAGCTCCGCCTTCGTGTGTAGATGTCTGCACTCGTCCTGAGGCTCAACTTATCGGTTCCGCGCGGATTGCCACACCCTTGTTACGCGGCTAGGCGCGGGCCGATAGGGCCAGTGCGACGACCGGCGGGATGACGACCTTGGTGCTGGCGTCGATATTGGCCGCGCTGGCCGGCAGGACCGTCCGATGCTCCAGCCGTGCCAGTTGCTCACCGGCCTCAACAAGCAGCTGAGACAACGGCACGTCCAACGCGTCGCAGATCGCGCTCAGCAGCTCGCTGGATGCCTCCTTGCGACCACGCTCGACCTCGGAGAGGTACCCCAGGCTGACCCGCGCAGCGTCTGACACCTCACGCAGCGTCCGGCCTTGTTTGGTTCGGGCGCGACGCAGCACGTCGCCGAGGACCTCCCGCAGCAATGACGGCATCGCGCTCTCCTTACGTCCGGTCAGCAGTTCAACAGGTCAACGTGCGCCGCGCGGCGATTGGTTCCCGGGTGGCTCCCAACAGATTCACGCCGCCGCGACCAGCGCGCGCAGCCTGCTGATCGACTCGCGCACCGCCGAGATGCGGATATCCCAGCGCGTCCCGCTGAGCTGCAGCTCGACCACCTCGGTGTCGACCGGCCCGGCCAGGCCCATGAACACCGTGCCCACCGGGTGCCCGCCATGCGGCTCGGGTCCGGCCACGCCGGTCAAACCGACGCCCCAGGTGGCAGCGCATCGTTGCCGGGCGCCGACGGCCAGCGCCCGGGCGGTTGGGGCGGCCACCGGGCCGACCTCGTCGAGGATCTGCGGTGCGACTCCGGCGAGCACGACCTTGGTGTGTTCGGTGTAGGTGATCAGGCCGCCGCGCAGCACTTCGCTGGCGCCCGCCACTCCGGCGAGGGTGGCGGCGAGCAGCCCGGCCGTCAGCGACTCGGCGGTGGCGACGCTCTGGTGGCGGACCGTCAGATCCGCCACCAATCCGCGGGCGTCATCAGTCAGTAGTGGGTCGTCCACGGACATCCTTTGCGGCCGACGCGACGTAATCCACGCCGGTGACCACGGTCAGCAGGATCGCGGCCCCCATCACTGCCGACGCGGCCACCAGCCACGATCCCGACAGCGGCAGGATGAACAATCCGATCGCGATGGCTTGCACCAGGGTTTTGAGTTTGCCGCCGCGACTGGCCGGGATGACGCCGCGGCGCAGCACGACAAACCGCAACACGGTGATCCCGACCTCGCGAGCCAGGATCACCACTGTCACCCACCACGGCAGATCACCGAGCATCGACAGGCCGATCAACGCCGCGCCGATCAGCGTTTTGTCCGCGATTGGATCGGCCATCGTGCCGAATTCGGTCACCATGCCGTAATTACGCGCCAGCGCGCCGTCGAAGCGATCGGTGATGACGGCGACGGCGAAAACTACGAAAGCGGCGATGCGGCTGACGGTTTCATGGCCATTCCCGGCGAATAGCACCAGCAGAAACACTGGGACCAGCACCAGCCGCAGCAGCGTCAGCATGTTGGCGAGGTTGGTGACGCGAACGCGCGGCACTACCGGACCGGTTTGAGGCTGCCCCGACACGGCAACAGAATATCGGTTGTCGAGCCGATAAGCCGAAGCCGATACTGTGCACCCGTGAGCGCAGCGGGCGGTCCAGCGGCCAACCGGCCGGTGATCCGGCGCGCGCGAACCTCTGACGTGCCGGCGATCAAGCGGCTCGTCGACACCTATGCGGGCAAGATCCTGCTGGAAAAGAACCTGGTGACGCTATATGAAGCCGTCCAGGAGTTCTGGGTGGCCGAACAGGTGGGCAAGGAAGGTAGGGAGGTGGTCGGCTGCGGCGCGTTGCACGTGCTGTGGTCCGATCTGGGCGAGGTGCGCACCGTGGCCGTAACGCCTGAGTTGACCAGCCAGGGCATCGGCCATGCCATCGTCGACAAGCTCCTCGATGTCGCCCGGGAACTGCAGCTGCAGCGGTTGTTCGTGCTGACCTTCGAGACCGAGTTCTTCGCCAAGCATGGTTTCACCGAAATCGAAGGGACGCCGGTGACCGCCGAGGTGTTCGAGGAGATGTGCCGCTCTTACGACATCGGTGTCGCGGAGTTCCTGGATCTGAGCTACGTCAAGCCCAACATCCTGGGCAACTCGCGGATGCTGTTGGTTCTTTAGCGGTGCACACGTTGACGCTGATTGGGCTGGCGGCCGTGATGGTGTGGCCCTCAGCGTGTTTCGTCGATCGCCGTCATGACGCGGACTTGGTGGACCGGCAGATCAAAGCAATGCCCATCGACTATGGATTTTGTGCGGTGACCCAGGGATCATGTGGGGTCTGACCGACGTACGGCTCCCATTGATAGTTGCTGTCGCAGATGATGGCCTGACCGTTGGGGGCAACGTCCCGCCGCCCGATGTCAGCGCCGATGCACTGTTCGCCTACAACGTGCTCGGCCTTGGGTTCTGCGATGGCTACACCGGCGGTCATGCTGCCGATAGTTCCGGCGAAGGTGATTGCGGCCAGGGCTTCTGCGGTGCGCTTCATGGCTAGAAGTATGCGCCGCTCGCCAATGCCATGGTCAACAAAGCGGGACGCTGACTTGCCGTCAGACTCGGCACAACTTTCGAGAGGTTCGACCCTGCTGGACATGCTCACCTGGCGGTGAGTAGCCCCCCGGTTCTCGGAAGCTTGGTGACTGGCCCGTCGGTGCCGAAAGCGGATCGCGACCGACCCGATCTATCGGCCCCAGGAATACACGTCGAAGCCCAAACCGCCCAGCGATCACGACATGGCCCTGTGGAGGCAGATCACCACCATCGTCGACCCGCACGACGAAGCCAGCGGGTCTACCCGAACACCGGCCGCGCATGCCCAGGCCGAGACTGAGATCGAAATCAGCCTGCCGACCGCGGGCGACAGTGAACCGGACGCCCACCAAACCGCGATATCGGTCGGCGGATGCTGGTATCACGAGCCGGACCACCGCCGACTCCCACTGGAAACCGAGATGTCCCGCAGCTACGAGAAGTGCTGAGGCTCAGTCGATTTCACCATCGCCGTCGGCGCCACCATCCAAACCGCGGATGGAGGCCAGGGTGGCGGCCAGCTCGTCGGGCTTGACCAGCACGTCGCGGGCTTTCGACCCTTCGCTGGGGCCGACGATCCCGCGGGTTTCCATCAGGTCCATCAACCGGCCGGCTTTGGCGAATCCGACCCGAAGCTTGCGCTGCAGCATCGACGTGGAGCCGAACTGGCTGGACACCACCAACTCGACGGCTTGCAGCAAGACGTCCATGTCGTCGCCGATGTCGGGGTCGACGTCGGTGCGTTCCCCGGCGGGCTTGGCGGTGGTGACGCCGTCGGTGTATTGCGGTTCGGCCTGTTCTTTGCAGGCGGTGACGACGGCGTGGATCTCCTCGTCGGTGATGAACGCGCCCTGTAAGCGAATCGGTTTACTCGCGCCCATCGGCAAGAACAGCCCATCACCCATGCCGATCAGCTTCTCGGCGCCGGCCTGGTCCAGGATCACCCTGCTGTCGATGAGCGACGACGTCGCAAACGCCAGCCGGGACGGCACATTGGTCTTGATCAGCCCGGTGACCACGTCGACCGACGGCCGCTGGGTGGCCAGCACCAAGTGGATGCCGGCGGCGCGGGCCTTCTGGGTGATTCGGACGACGGCGTCCTCGACGTCGCGGGGCGCGGTCATCATCAGGTCGGCCAGCTCGTCGACGATCGCGACTACGTAGGGGTAGGGCCGGTATTCGCGCTGGCTGCCCAGTGGTGCGGTGATAGCGCCGGATCGCACCTTCTCGTTGAAGTCGTCGATGTGACGCACCCGCGACGCCTGCATGTCCTGGTAGCGCTGTTCCATCTCCTCGACCAGCCAAGCCAGCGCAGCCGCGGCCTTCTTCGGCTGGGTGATGATCGGCGTGATCAGATGCGGAATGCCTTCGTAGGGCGTCAGTTCCACCATCTTGGGGTCGATCAGGATCATCCTGACTTCTTCCGGGGTGGCCCGCGCCAGCAACGACACCAGCATGGAGTTGACGAAGCTGGACTTACCGGACCCGGTCGAGCCGGCGACCAGCAGATGCGGCATCTTGGCGAGGTTCCACGAAATGTATTCGCCCTCAATGTCTTTACCCAGCGCGATGACCAGCGGATCGTGGTCGCGTCGGGTCGACGGCGCGGTGAGCACGTCGGCCAGCCGCACCATTTCCCGGTCGGTGTTGGGCACCTCGATCCCGACGGCGGACTTGCCGGGGATCGGGGCCAGCATCCGCACACTCTCGGTGGCCACCGCGTAAGCGATATTGCGTTGCAGTGCGGTGATCTTTTCCACCTTCACGCCCGGGCCCAGCTCCACCTCGTAGCGAGTGACCGTCGGACCGCGGGTGCAGCCGGTGACCGCCGCGTCGACCTTGAACTGCTGTAGCACCGACGTAATCGCTTCGGCCATTTGGTCGTTGGCGGCGCTGCGCTTCTTGGGCGGATCACCGGCCACCAGCAGGCTCATCGACGGCAGCGTGTAGGGCCCGTCGACAACCCGGTCGAGCGCCAAAGTGTCTTGCGTGCCGCCGAATTTGCCGCCACGACGGCGGCTGCGCGACACGGCGGGCTCCGGCACTGTCGGGCTGTCGTCCGCACCGACGGGAGAGCTGCCCGAGGGCCACGCCTGCGCTTCGTCGTCGCCGTAGCACGACGGGTCGTCGTAGTAGCCGTCGGAAAAGTCTTCGGCCACATCACTTTCTACGCCTGGATCGTCGTACGCCTCGCTCTCAGGCCCGCTGTAGTCGAACATCCGGGTGCCGAACATGGACCGCAGCGTGTCGGGCACCTCGCGGATCGTGGTGCCGGTCAACAGCAGCACGCCGAACAACGCGCCGATGAACAGCAGCGGTGCGCAGATCCATGGGGTCAACCCCTCCGAGAGCGGTCCCCCGATCGCGAAGCCGATAAATCCTGCCGCGTTAGCGCGCCCGACCGGACTGTCCGGTGAGCCGGCCCACAGATGCCAAAGGCCCAGCACCGGCAGCGCCACCATCGTCGCGCCCAGAACCAGTCGCGGCCGCGCCTCCGGGTTGGGCTCGGTGCGCATCAACAGCACCGCTATCGCAGCGGTGACCACCGGCAGCACGACGACCGCCGAGCCGAAAAGCATCCGCAGCACCGAGTCGACCCACGCGCCGACCGGGCGGGCGGCGTCGAACCAGGAGCTGGCAGCGACCACGACCGCAAGCCCCAGCAGGGCCAGGGCGATCCCGTCCCGGCGATGCCCCGGGTCGATGTCGCGGGCCCGGCCGACCGACCGGGCCGTGCTGCCGGTCCCCTTGGCCACCATCAGCCACGTCGCGCGTACGGCCCGCCCGCAGGTCAGCCCGGCGCTGGTCACCAGCGAGTGATTGCGGCGCCGGGCGGGCCTGCGACGCGCCTTGACCGGCCTGCGCCGGGGCTGCGCCGACCGGGACCCGCCTCGCGAAGCGGCCTTTGACCTGGTCGTTCGGGCGCCGGATCGGGCGACAGTCTTGCTAGCCATGCCCGCAAGCCTAATCGCAAATGCATCATCTGCACCATCCGCCACACTGGTTGGCGTGATGTCGCGGCTTGGTCACGAAAGCGTCTGAGTAGGGTGACAGCCGTCACCCCAAAGCTCCCAGGAGGCCCCGCATGCCCGTCGTCGTTGTCGCCACCATGACCGTCAAACCTGAGTCCGTCGACGCCGCCCGCGAGATCCTCACCAGCGCGGTCAAAGACGTGCACGACGAGCCGGGTTGTCAGCTGTACTCCCTGCACCAATCTGGCGACACCTTCGTCTTCGTCGAGCAGTGGGCCGACGAAGAGGCGCTCAAGACCCACAGCACGGCGCCGGCGATGGGCAAGATGATTAGCGCGGTCGGCGAGCACCTGGCCGGAGCGCCAGACATCAAAATGCTGCAGCCCGTCCCGGCGGGCGATCCCGGCAAGGGACAGTTGCGCCCCTGATGGTCCCGCCGCCCGAAGGGCCGCTAAAAGGAAAAGTTGCCTTCATTACCGGCGCGGCGCGCGGCCAGGGACGCGCGCATGCCGTCCGGCTGGCCGCCGACGGCGCGAGCATCATCGCCGTCGATCTGTGCGAGCAGATCGCCAGCGTCCGGTACCCACTCGCCACCCCCGATGATCTGGCCGCCACGGTCAAGCTGGTCGAGGACACCGGCGCCCGCATCGTCGCCAAACAGGGTGACGTACGCGACCGGGAATCGCTGTCTTCCGCCCTGCAAACGGGCCTGGACGAGTTTGGCCGCCTCGACATCGTGGTGGCCAACGCCGGGATCGCTCCGATGCAATCCGGCGACGACGGCTGGCGCGACGTCATTGACGTCAACCTCACCGGCGTCTACAACACCATCAAGGTCGCGATACCGACGATGGTCTCCCAAGACACCGGCGGATCGATCGTGCTGATCAGTTCGTCAGCCGGGCTGGCCGGCGTCGGCAGCCCGGACGCCGGTTCGGTCGGCTATGCCGCCGCCAAGCACGGGGTGGTCGGGTTGATGCGCGTATATGCGAATCTGCTTGCAAGACAGAGTATCCGGGTCAACTCGATCCATCCTTCCGGTGTCGAAACACCGATGATCAACAACGAGTTCACCAGGGAGTGGCTGGCCAAGATGGCCGCCGCGACGGACACGCCGGGAGCCATGGGCAATGCCATGCCGGTGGAGGTCCTGCAAGCCGAAGACATCGCCAACGCGGTGGCATGGTTGGTGTCGGACCAAGCTCGATATATCACCGGCGTGACCTTGCCGGTCGATGCCGGCTTTTTGAACAAGTAGTCGCCATGCCACGGAATCCCGCGGCGCAGACCGCTTTTGGCCCAATGGTGTTGGCTGCCGTGGAACAACGCGAACCACCGGGGCGGCGGCTGGTGGACGACGACCTGGCGGCGCGGTTTTTGCCGGCGCCGACCCAGTGGCTGCTCACCGCGACGCCGCCCGCCCTGCTGCGACGTCTGATGATGTCCGCGATAGAGCGCAGCGGCCCGGGGATGTGGGCCAATTTCGTGTGCCGCAAGCGCTATGTCGCCGACAAGGTCACCGAAGCACTCGACGACATCGACGCGGTGGTCGTCCTGGGCGCCGGGTTGGACACCCTCGCTTACCGATTGGCGCGACAAACCAGCATCCCGATCTTCGAAGTCGATCAACCGGTCAATATCGCGCGCAAGGCCGCCGCTGTGCGACGGGCGTTGGGCGAGTTGCCGAGCTCGGTTCGGTTGGTGCCGTTGGACTTTGAGCGCGACGATGTGTTCACCGTATTGGCCGGGCGAGGTTACCGCACCGACTACCGCACTTTCTTCACCTGGGAAGGCGTGACCCAGTACCTGACCGCCGACGCCGTCCACGCCACACTCGAAAGTCTGCGGCCAGCCGCGTCGGGAAGCCGACTGGTGTTCACCTATGTGCGGCGCGATTTCATTGAGGGCGTCAACTTCTATGGCGCGCAGCAGCTTTACCGCAGGTTTCGGCAACGCCAGCAGCTGTGGCGCTTCGGATTGCAGCCCGAGGAGGTTGCGTCGTTTTTGGATGGGCACGGTTGGCGGCTGGTGGAGCAGCTCGGACCCGAGCAGATCGTGCAGCGTTACGTCGAGCCGACCGGTCGCAACCTGACCGCATCACAGGTCGAGTGGTCGGCCTACGCGAACAAGGCCTAGACACTCGAGCCACCGCGAACCCAAATCGGCGCATTTCCGACACGCCGCGATGCGCGCATCCCCAGGTCAGCCCCATAACGGCGTCATACTCAACACGTGGCCAGCAACGAGGCTGCCCGCTCAGTCGGATCGTCGGCACCGGTATCCCGGCGCCAGATAGCCGCGGCTTACCGATTCCTCTCGCCGCACCAAGCTGCGGTGCTCGACGCCGCCACAGACCACTTGCTTCCCGGGACAGAAGGCGGCGCGGGTGAGCTCGACCTCCCGGGGGGGCGCGTCGTCACCTATGTAGACGGGCTGCTGTCGCGGTTCGACGCCCAGACGGTCGCGCGTCGTGTGCGGGTTGCCGACCTTCGCGACCAGTACACCAGTGGCATCGGGTTGCTCGACCAGCTGGCTGGCGGCGACTTCACCTCGGTGCCGCGACTGCAACAAGACCTCATCGTGTCCCACGCTCAGGTCGCGCATTTCATCAGTTTGCTGCTCGATCACATGGTTGAGGCGATCTACGCTCCGCCGGAAGATATTCGGTGCGACGCCGCGGACCACTACCACGAGACCGGATAGCTCCGACACGCCGGACGCGTCCTTCCCCGGCGCGGTCCCTTATTCACGTCATACTCTGCCCGTGGCCAGCGACGAGGCCGCCGAAGAACTCGGCTCGTCGGCGCCGGTGTCCCGGCGCGCGGTGCTCGGCGGGCTGACCCTGCTGCCGCTTGCCGCCGTGGTAGGCGGCGTCCTTCCGGCCGCTTCCGCCGACACGGCGTACCTATACCTGTCACCGCATCAGGCCGCGGTGCTCGACGCCGCCACCCGCCGCCTGATCCCCGGACCGGCAGACGACCCGCTGGAAACCAGTCCGGGGGCGCACGAAGCGAACGTGGTCCACTACCTGGACGTCATGCTGGCGGCGTTCTCATTCTCGCCACCGATGGTGCACGCAGGCGGGCCGTGGAGCGACCGCGCCGGCGGCTCCCAGGACTTCATGGCCAACTTCATCCCGCTCGACCGCGCCCAGAACTACGCCTGGCAGCAGCGGATTACCAACCTTCGCAGCCAGTACACCACCGGCATCGCGCTACTTGACCAGCTGGCCGGCGGGGACTTCGCCTCGGCGTCCCAGACCAAACAGGACAGCATCCTGACAACAGGTCAGGCCCTCTCTTTCACCCAATTGTTGTTCGGTCACGCCATCGAGGGGATGTACTCCGTCCCGGAGTATGGCGGCAACGCGAACCTCGTTGGTTGGCAAGACATCCAGTGGCCGGGAGACATCCAGCCGCGCGGCTACACCGATGCCGAGGTCGAGGCCGCCCAGGGGGACGCGCTGGCCGCCGCGAGCGGGATCATCGGTTTGCTGATGCGCGGAGGCTGGGCGCAGGCAGTCGCCAAGATGGGCGGAAAAGGCGGCGTAAATGCCTAAGGCGATCATCGTCGGCTCGGGACCGGGCGGATCGGTGATGGCGTGGGAACTCGCCCAGGCCGGCTGGGACGTCGTGATCTTCGAGATGGGCCCCAATTACTACACCAATATCGAAGGGCAAGGGCCGTTCCCGACGGTGTTCTCCAACGACGAGCTCAAGTCGCAGTTCCGCTACTTCGAGCAGCCAGACCCCCTGGCCTACCCGCGCACGTTTCGCCAAACCGCCAGCCAAAACGCGGCGAACACCTTCGTCGGCGACGTCAACGATCTTCCTAACCAGGTCGGCGGCGCGTTCCCACACTCGGACGTGAAGTTCAGCCGGATGTGGGACATCGACTTCAAGGGACTGTCGCTGCTCGGCCCGGTGCCCGGCGCGGACATGGCGGATTGGCCGTTCGAGTACAGCGAACTCGCGCCGTACTACGACGAGCTAGAAACCTTTGTTGGCGTGCAAGGTGATCTCGCGTCGATACCCGCGTTCGTACTCAAGCACCAGCCGCAAACCAAGCCCTTCCCGATGCCGCCAGGGGCGCAGATGCGCTCGTCGACGCTGCTTGCCGCGGGAGCGAAACGCCTTGGGCTGCATCCTTTTCCGTTCCCGATGGCGGCCAATTCGGTCCCCTACAACGGCTCCCCAGCGTGCAACAACTGCGGGTTCTGTTCCGGGTACGGGTGCCCGGTGTCCGCCAAGCCGGCCAACCTGCTAATGCTGCGGCAGGCGCTGCAGACCGGGCGGGCGCAGTTGCGGCCCCAGACGACCGTCACCCAAGTCAACTACACCGGCCGCCGGGCCACCGGCGTCTCCTTTCTCGACCAGCAGGGCAATCCCGGTGGGGAAAGCGCCGACGTGGTTGTGCTGTCCTGCTCCGCGATCTTGACGCCGCGTCTGGCGTTGCTTTCCAACCTGCCGGATCCCTACGGCCGCATCGGCAAACGGATAATGTTTCAAAACTTCTACGACGGGTTCGCCATCTTCCTCAACCAGCGAGTGCACGCTTACCGCGGTCGCTCGAACACGCAGGTCGTGTTCGACTTCAACGATCCCAACTTCCCCGGGGCTCGGGCCTTTGCCCGGCTGTGCGGGCTGCCCTACATCCGTGCCGGCCTGTGTGAGCTCGGGGGGAGCCAGAACCCGATCGCGGAAGGCAAGTTCTACCAGGAGATCCTGGGGTTGCTGCCAGGTGTGCAGTTTTTCGGCCGCACGTTCAAGGAGCTGATGCGCGCCTCGCTCCTGCGCGACCGGCTCGCCGGCGTTGATTGCTTCGGCACCGACATGCCGTACCTGACCAACAACGTCACGCTCGACCCGACGATCAAAGACCTCAATGGGCAACCGGCGCCCCGGATCACTTACCAGATCGGAAAGTTCGAGACGGCCTCGCAAGACTTCTTCGTGCCGCTGGTTTCCGCGATGTGCGGAGCATCCGGTGCACAGCTGTACGCGGCCATACCCCAGAGCACCGCAAATTCACTGGGGGGCGTTGCACCACCGAGCGGCCTGCACACCATGGGCGGGATGCAGATGGGCGTGAACCCGGTGACGAGCGTCGTCGATGGGAATGGACGAATGCACCAGATGGACAACGTGTTCTGCGCCGACGGCAGCGTGTTCGCCACTTCGGGCGGCTCTAACCCCACCAACACGATCATGGCGGTCGCGCTGCGCACCGCACGCGGGATCACCGGCAGGCGGTACCCCTCACCG
>Ga0209217_1000370_pt1 | contig 12064 bp, 12 predicted proteins | sample JacPinW_OM3H0_M2_FD_187957 | JGI IMG/M metagenome (GOLD analysis project Ga0209217, IMG submission 187957) | Forest soil microbial communities from Algoma, Ontario, Canada - Jack Pine, Ontario site 1_JW_OM3H0_M2 (SPAdes) (version 2) | ecosystem: Environmental > Terrestrial > Soil > Boreal...
ACTGGACACGCACACAAGGCAACCACACCATCAAGTTCGGCGCCGACCTCCGGCGCTTGCAGCAGAATGCCTTCGCGGATGTGGAAACTCGCGGCCTGCTGGAATTCCTGGGTTTCACCGGGAACGCACTGGCTGAGATGCTGCAGGACGCGCCAAGCTTTACGGCGCTGGCGCGCCTCGACAACCCACAGCATCTGCGCACGCAAAGCTACAATTTCTACGCCCAGGACGGTTGGCGCGCGCGCCCGAACTTGACGCTAATGCTGGGGCTTCGCTACGAGTACAACACACCCGCAGTCGATCCGCGCGATCGCGCCACCATCTACGATCCGTCCACGCAGTCGATTGTGCCTGTGGGGAAGAACGGCATTCCGCGGGCCGGCTATTACCCCGATAAAAACAACTTTGCTCCGCGTCTGGGCGTCGCCTGGACACCCGACACCGCGCGGAAGTGGGTCATCCGCAGTGGGTACGGCATCTATTACGATCAATCAGCGCTTGCGCCAAACCAGGGCCTCTATTTCAGCCCGCCGTATTTCAACTTGCAGGTGTTCGTTCCCTCCGCGCAGTTTCCCATTTTTCTCGAAAACCCGTTCCCGTCAAACTACCCGGGCTTCATTCCAACTCCGGCATTCACCTTTCAGCGTAACCTGCGCACGCCTTACATGCAGCAATGGAATTTCAGCTTGGAGCGAGAGCTGGACCGCTCGAGCGTCGCCGAGTTGGCGTACGTGGGAACGAAGGGCACGAAGCTGATCGACAATCGTGACATTAATCAGGCGAAGCCGAGCCCGCAGCCTGTAAACCTGCGGCCCGTCCCGCGGTTCGCGGATATCGACGCGTACGAATCGCGCGGCAATTCGACCTACCACGCCCTACAAGCAAAGTTCACGCAGCGTCTTCACGCGGGCTTCTCAGCGCTCGCGAGTTATACCTGGTCGAAATCCATCGACGACGCCTCGGGCTTTTTCTCCAGCGCGGGCGATCCGAATTTCCCGCAGGACAGCAACAACACATGGGCCGATCGCGGTCTTTCGAACTTCGATGTTCGGCACCGCTTTACCGTGGCGTATTCTTACGACCTCCCGTTGCCGGCCAACAACGCCCTTCTAGGCGGCTGGCAGACGAACGGCGTGTGGACGTTCCAGACCGGACGGCCATTCACGGTCACGCTGCTGCCTGGCGTCGACAACAGCAACACCGGCATACCCAGCATCCAATTCGGCGTGGTGGACCGCCCAAACCTCGTAGGTAATCCGCATGTTTCGAATCCGAGTTCTGATGCCTGGTTCAACACCAGCGCCTTCGCAATGTCGCCCTACGGCACGTTCGGAAACGCCGGACGCAATATTCTGACGGGTCCTGGCTTTGGGTCTGTGGATGTCTCCGCGGTCAAGAACACGCCGATTCGGGAGCGATGGACGCTTCAGTTCCGAGCGGAGTTCTTCAATCTGCTGAATCGCCCGAACTTCAACCTTCCGGACAGTTTTCTGGGTTCCCCCGCTTTCGGCCGCGTTCTGTCAGCGGGTACGCCTAGGCGAGTCCAGTTTGGACTAAAGTTACTCCTCTAAGGACGTGCCTCTCGCCAGAATCTTAGCAACGATCTGGTGACGGGCGGTTGGCTTGGCGTCGCTGTTGCCGACGGGTTGCTGACGGCTCGGCTCACTGCAATACTGCTGCCCCCGGTTACAGCGGCGGCAAATCGAGAAATAATTTTCATGTTGTTCGGCGACGGCGGCGTGTCGTGTTTTGCTTCGAGCGTTTTTCGATCCGCAAATCGGTACGAGATCGGGGAGCAGGACGGCCAGCGCTTCATCGCCATGGAGTTCCTCGACGGCCAGACGCTGAAGCCCTTGATCGGCAACCACCCACTCGAGTTGGAAACTCTGCTGTTGCTGGCCATTGAGATTGCGGACGCACTGGATGCAGCCCACGCGGAAGGCATCGTTCACCGCGACATCAAGCCTGCGAACATTTTCGTGACCAAGCGTGGGCACGCCAAGATTCTGGATTTCGGACTAGCCAAGATGACTACCGCCGACACCAAGTCAGCGACCGATGCCACGGAAACCGGCACAGCGGAACCGCACCTGACCAGCCCCGGCGCCGCTATCGGGACCGTGGCTTACATGTCGCCGGAGCAGGCGCGGGCCAAGGGATTGGATGCCCGCACGGACTTGTTCTCGTTTTGGGGAGCGTTGCCCTTTCGCGGGGAAAGTACGGCAACGATGTTTGATGCCATCCTGAATCGTGCACCAGTAGCGCCTGTGCGCCTGAATCCTGACCTGCCAGCCGAACTGGAACGGATCATCAACCGGGCTCTTGAAAAAGACCGCGACCTGCGCTACCAGCACGCCTCGGATATGCGAGCTGAGCTGCAGCGTCTGAAGCGCGATACGGGGACGGGGCGCCTACCCGTGGCAAGTTCTGGGTCGGTACCCGTCGCGCAGGAGAATGGCGCTCAAGCAGCAGCTCGACGGCCATTGCCGGCATCGGGTTCGACTCCTGCTGTCTCATCTTCGCCGGCCGCCGTAAAGGTCGCTGAACTTCCTGGGGCTCGGGCCAAAAGGCTCCGGAAGATTCTGGTTCCCGCCGCCGTGGTCATCGTCGCTGCCCTGGTTGGTGGTGGTCTCTACTACCGTTCGCGTCCGGCAAGGCAACTCACGGAGAAAGACACGATCGTGCTGGCGGACTTCGCCAACACCACCGGGGACACGGTTTTCGATGGCACGCTGAAGCAGGCGCTGGCCATCCAGCTGGAACAGTCGCCACTGTTGAATGTGCTCTCCGACGAAAAGGTGAACGGCACGCTGCGGCTGATGAACCGTCCGGCCAACGAACGGGTGAGCCAGGACGTGGCGCGGGAGATTTGCCTGCGCACCGACAGCAAAGCGCTGATTGCCGGCTCGATTGCCAACGTCGGCAACCACTACCTGGTCGGGCTGAAGGCGCTGAACTGCCAGACCGCGGACACGCTGCAAAGCGCCGAGTCCGAGGCCGAGAACCGCGACAAATTGCTCAAGGCGCTGGAAGAAGCCGGAAACCGCCTGCGCGAGAAGATGGGAGAGTCGCTGGCTTCGGTGCGGAGTTTCAACAAGCCCCTGGAGCAGGCCACGACTTCCTCGCTCGAGGCGCTGAAGGCGTAGCAGAATCCAGTACGAGAAGGAACTTACCGAGGCTCTGCCCTACTACAAGCGGGCCGTGGAGCTCGATCCGAACTTCGCGCGCGCATACGCTTCTCTCGGCACCGCCTAGCTCAGCGTCAGCCAGTTCGGTCAAGGAGTCGAGAACTACAGGAAGGCGTACGAGCTGCGCGACCGGGTCAGCGAGCGGGAGCGATATTACATCGAAGGCCAGTATTACAGCATGGTGACGGGAGAAATTGAAAAGAGCATCCAGACCTACACCCTGTGGGCGCAGAGTTATCCCGCAGACGACATCCCAGCCAATAATCTAGGATTCGACTACTCCCTCATCGGTCAACTGGACAAGGCTCTGACCCAGACTCAGGAATCGTTGCGGCTGACGCCGAACAGCGTGATCGGTTACGGCAATGTAATGGGAATTTACCTGGCCCCGAATCGCCTGGACGAGGCCAAAGCCGCGTTCGATAAAGCGATCGCGCTCAAGCTGGACGGCCCCGGCCTGCGGATCACCCGCTACCAGCTGGCGTTTTTTCAGAATGACGAAACTGCCATGCAGGAACAAGCAGCGTGGGTTCTGGCCAAGCCGAGCGTGCAAGACCAGATGCTGACGGCGCTGTCCGATTCCGAGGCCTACCACGGCCGTCTGACGAAGCACGCGAACTCTCGCAACGCGCGCTGGAAGCAGCCAAACACAATGGTTCTGAGGAGGCGGCAGCGGTCTGGCCGGTCAATGCGGCGCTGCGCGAGGCCGAGTTCGGGAATGCAGCTCAAGCGCGCAAAGCCGTGGCGGAAGCGCTGGCGCTGAATTCAGATCGCGATATCCAGATCATAGCTGCCCTGGCGCTGGCACGCGCTGGGAGATACGGCGCAGGCGCAAAAGCTGGCAGCCCGGATCAGCCAGGAGTCGCCACTGGATACGCTGATCCAAGCATACTGGTTGCCGACGATTCGAGCGGAGATGGAGTTGAACGGCGGCAACACGCACCGGGCAGTTGAACTGCTGCAGGCCACCTCGGTGTATGAACATGGGGCTCCGCGTCCCTTCCAGTTCGGCACTCTTTACCCGATCTATGTCAGGGGAAGGGCGTACCTGAGGGCTGGGCAGGGGCAACAAACTGCTATCGAGTTCCAGAAAATGATCGACTACCGGGGCGTGACGATTAATTTTCCCCTGGGCGCGCTGGCCCATCTCCAGCTGGGACGAGCCTATGCCTTGTTGGGCGACACCGCGAAAGCGCGCACCAGCTACCAGGACTTCTTCGCCCTCTGGAAAGACGCCGACCCCGACATTCCCATCCTCAAAGAAGCCAAAGCGGAGTACGCGAAGTTGCAGTAGCTGGACAAACCACATATGCCCAGGGTGCGACCGGTTCTAGAGACACCACGGCGCAGTGTAAAGTCCCCTCTTATCTTGGCCAGGCTGGCGTTTCAGCTCAAGGCAGCGAGGCGACGATCTTGCGGTACTCAGCTTCGGTGAAGGCCTTCAGGGTCTGGGTCGTCACGTTGCCCAGAGCACCCGTGGACAGCATGAATCGAGCCGCTGCCTCGTCATTGGGAAACTCCGAGACCAGCACAGCGTCGTACTTTCCCATGGTCAAGTACCAGCTGTGGATCTTTCCTTTTGCGGCTTCGGCGGCCTTCTTGGCAGCGTCGAGCCGCGCCGGGCTTTCCTTGATTTTTGCAGCGCCCTGCTGCGTGTAGCGGAGCAGTGTCACGTAGTGTGGCATGCGGATGTCCTTCCCTGCACTGGGGACAATATGCGGCCGACCACACTGGAGTCAAGCCGAGGCTTGCGGTGGTCGTGGCCGATTTCTCGAATCTTTTTTGAAATACGGTGAGGTCGGACCCGCGATAGTGATACGGGATGACAACCTTGGGGTGAAATGCCGTCTCTTTTCGTAGCGGATCGCTCGCGCTCCGGCTCCAACAGTTTTTTCTCGTCCGGCCCGCTGCGAAAACTCTTGGTTTTTGTTCTGTGACTATTTCCAAATCGGACTGAGTCATAATGACGGACATGTGTGCCTTCCCGAATGAAGCCGCCGAGTCGTCCGTCGTTTTGGATCGCGACCTCGATCAAGAGAACAGCCTCGAACCATCCGGCCCTCGGATTCGATGTCCACTCTGTGGTTGGTCGCCCCGCAAGGACGACCGCTGGTCCTGTAGCTGCGGCCATGAGTGGAATACGTTCGACACCGGAGGAGTGTGCCCTGCCTGCCTCCACCAGTGGACTTCAACGCAGTGCCTCTCTTGTAGCCGCTGGTCGGCGCACTCCGATTGGTATGCGCAGTGACTCAGGATGAACGAGGGTAGTGATACGACAGCGTAAGGAACACTCTGGAATCCCCGCCCATTCTATTTGGGAACAAGGGTTAGGTCAGCAAACACAAAGCCGTCGCGAGATACAATCTCTCCTACCTCCATCGCCAGACTGTGCCGGAACATCGGCCCAGCGTAAACGAAGGTGTGAAACTCCCCATTTTCGCTACACGGATCGATCTCTGGCAGCAACTCTGAGAGCAGTCCCTCATCGAATTCCCTGCCCGCAAATTCCGGTTTCAAACGTTTGCAATCCACACACGATAGCTTCGCTCGCAAGCCTGAGTCGAGCATGGAACGGGCAAGCTCCGGCGTCGGAATGCCCCACACCGGAAAGATCGGCTGTAATTTAGAGCCTTCTAGCTGCTTCTCGCGATATGCTCGCATGTCACTTAAGAAGAGATCGCCGAAGGCAACATATTCGATACCCGCCTGAACAGCGGCTTTCCACGTTTCACTCATGATGCTCTCATAATCCGCATTCGAGCACGGCCAAGGCAAATCCACGTCCCACAGAGGAACATCTGCCGCTTTCGCCTGTGCTTCGACTAGGGCACGGCGCACCCCATGCATGGCGACTCGATTCGCTTCTCGATTGAACGTGGTGAGCAGCCCAACAATTTCGTACTCATCTTGGTGCCGGAGAAGGTGAAGGCTCCAAGCACTGTCTTTTCCACTGCTCCATGAGAGCAATGTCGGTTTCATGCTAATGCGGGCTCCGTTTCTGCTGCTGCTCTCCATGAGAACGAGGCGTACCATTGGGCATGGGCAGAATACGTCCAGAATACCTCGACGCAGACCCTTTCGATCGCTCGGTAGCTGCCGATGTCCTCCTTCGACAAGAGCCAGACGAGGAAGAGGAAGACGAAGGCGACGGCAAGGAAGATGACAATGATGAGGACAAAGAAGAAGACGACGAAGGCTACTCGGAGTGAGGCGCGCCCTTATTCTTGTCAGAGGGTGAAGGATGAAGCGTGAACATTTCGTCAAGGTAGTCGAAGAGGCGCTCGACTCACTCCCACAAGAATTTCGCAGTCGCATCCGCAACGTCACTGTTCTGGTAGAGGATTTTCCGGCTAACCAGCCATCACCGCAGTCGGGGCAGCAAAGGCGACTACTTCTCGGTCTCTTCCACGGTGTGCCCACGACCCAGAAGAGCATCTTTGATCTACCCACGGGGCCTGATTACATCGTGCTTTATCAGAAGCATATTGAAGCGATCTGCTCCAGCGAGGCCGAAGTCCGCGAACAAATCCGCCTAACGGCATGCATGAACTAGGCCACTATTTCGGGATGGATGAGAACCAACTGAAGGATGTTTAGATTCTTGGATCAAAGATCGTAAACAAGAATACTTCAACATTTGAAGTTGTAAGTTAAGTTAAGTTATGCGGCAGCGAGCAAATGGACGATGTTCTGGATGGCTTGGTCGGCTTTGTAATAGGCGGCCTCGAGTTTGCTGTCGGGTGCGTGGGCTGGGTCGGGAGTGTGGTGAAAGCGGCTGTTGGCCAGGGGACCGCAGAGACGTTTGTGGAAGAACAGAAACAGGAGTGCCACCTGAACACCTTTGGGGGTGAGCCGGTAGGCATAGCGGGAGCCATCGCGTTGCAGCAGGCCATGTCCCTTGAGTTTGCGCAGATCGTAGCGGAGCTGGTTGAGGCCGTAGGTTTTGGGGGGAAGCTGAAAGGTGGTGATAACGGCCTGGTGGATTTGTTTGGCGGTCCAGCCGCCGACGGTAGGGCTGCCATGCAGGAGAACTTCCAGTAAACGGATGATGCGGGTGTCGTGGATCTTGATTCCGGGATAACGGACCGAGCCCAGGGTGATGGGCAGGGCCAAGCGCTGCAGCAGTGGGAAGTCCACGTGGACGTTGAGGCATTGCGCCTGGAAGCAGGCAAAGCGGTCGGTGATGGTCTGGAATCGGGTGCGCACGGCGTCCAAATGATCGAGGCCTTTCTTCAGACCAAAGTCGCGCAGATTATTGGAGCAAAGCTCATTGCGCAGGTAGCGGGCGAACTTTTCGTACTGCTTGAAAAAAGCGTTCTTCCAATAAGCGCGAAAGACGTGATGGCCATGCTCGATCTGATCGAGGACGGTGGCCAGCTTTCCCCGCAGCCTCTTGTTCAGCCGGACGCCGAAGATCTGACTGATGCGGTTGGCGGTGAGGCGCCACAAGCCGATCTCGCAGCTGCGCTCGAAGATCTTGTGAATGGGAAAGTGGCGCTTAAAGATGAAGTTGCGACAGTACTCCACCTGGGCCAGGGCGTAGAAGCGGGACAGATTCATCTGGCGGCGTTCTTTTTTGGAGAACTTGGGTCCCAGCAAGAACGTCCAGTAATCGAGCTGTTTGCGGATGATCTGCGGGCTCAGCCGGTCGGCCGCTGCCTGCAGGGCGGCCACGTCGTCGACGGCGAGAAACGCGTTGTCGCTCTTTTGGAAGCCAATGTGGGTGCGCTGCAGTTCTTGCTCGATGAAGGAGTGGCCGTTGAGCCAGTAGGTGGCGTGAAAGGGAAAGAAAGAGGCCACCCGTAGCACGATCGGTCCCAGAACCTCATCTCGGATATAGAAGTAATAATGCGTGAAACGGCTGCGTTGGTGCGCCAGAATGCGGTAGTTGGGGTCCGGGGTAGGATATTTTGGGACACTGATGCGGAAGGTCGGGCCCTGTTCCATGCTCTTGAAGATGAAATAGACGCCGTAGGCATTCTTCTTGACCAGACGACTGAGTCGGGGGGAGACGTAATCTTCTTTGCGTACTCCTTTTTCCGCCCATTCGCTGGGAATGCGGTGGTTGCGGGCATACGCCTCCACCCAGTCCCGGTAATCGGCGGTGCGTTGGCGGAGCACTTCTTTGCTCACTACCGGGAGGCCCAGAACCTGACGGACGAAATACACCACCTGCTCCGGTCGAGACAGCCCGCTCAGGTAGCCGTGAATCATGATGCGGTCGAAGCAGTGATAGACAAAGGCCAGCAGATTTCCGAATAACTGGATGAACTCTTCCATGGTCCCGCACTATGCTCGCAGGGAGAAATCAGGGGGAGTACGGTGAGCGGCAGAACCAGGAAGAAGCACGGAGCGGGACAGCGCTGGGTGGAGGGCAAAGACTTCCGCCTGGCCGACGAAGTTCGCTACATCCAGAACAAGGCTGCCGAGTACGATGGACGGGTCGTCCGCCTCGGTCAACTGGTCTTATTTTCCACCGATACCGGAGATGCCTGGCTGCTCGATGTCACCGATCAGTTGGCCGCCCCACTGGCTCGGGATGGCGATCCTGAACCCATCCACCTGGAGGAAACTGACACCACCTTCGCCATCAGGTGGAAGGGGCACTATCACATCGAGGGGACTGCCTTCATCTATGCCGACCGTGATTCGGGCCGGGTCAGGACCATCTTCGGCTATCCTACGCAGACGATTGCGCGAGCTGGTTAGTTCGAAAATTTCAAATATGTTTGGCTAGGCTTTAGCACAGGCTCGTCGATGTTGCGGTGCTCACCAGAGCTTATGGAATCGAACCCACTGACGCGACTGAAGCGAGTAGCGAGAAGGCACACCCTGACTCTGACGCACTACGGCCGCAAGACCAGGAAGCCCCACGAGGTCACGATCTGGTTCGTCGTGGACGGCGACAAGGTCTATCTCGGAACCGCGAACGTGAACCGTCAGTGGGTGCGCAACGTGCAGAAGACGCCGCAGATCAGGCTGTCCATCGGCGGCGAGACGTTCGAGGGCACGGCACGCTTCCTCACTGACCGCGCCGAGCATGAGCGTGCTATGGCGGCGATTCGACGGAAGTACTGGATGTATCGGCCGCTCATTGCGTTGGGACGGGTTCTCACCTCCATCGGCGTGATGCGTGATAAGACCGCAGCGTTCGAGGTGGCGTTGGCGAGATAGAGTGAAGCCATGTCCGGTTAGTGCAGAAGCCCAGCAGAGCCAGCAAGAAGGAGCACGCAGGTTCAGCATGCCGAGTTCAAAGGATGACCTCAAGCAACGCCTGACTCGGTACCGCCAAATAAGGATCAGCGTGATCGGGAGGAAGTCCGGGCGGACGACCTCGATTCCCGTCTGGTTCGCGCTGGAAGGGCCCGACCATACCAGTAGGCTGCGTTGTCCTGATCGCCTTCCTTGCGATGCAGGTAGGCCTGCACTCACGAACCCTCGGGGCCTTCGTCCTGCTGAGCAGATTCGTGGGCCCGAGTCCAATCGCCCTTGGCGGTTTGGCCGCGTTGACTGATTGACGAAAATCGTCCAAGGTCATTTTGAGACTCCGTGGAGTAAGCCTCATAGTATGTCGGCGCGACGCAATCGCCGGATGCTGCCCCTCCTCAGCCTTCCCAAACACATTATCAATCTTCTTCATGATCCGCTCGCCCACTGAACCGCAGCCGCAACCAGAGACTCCATCCTCGCGGGACTTCGAATCGAAGAGATCGTCGGTGGTCTTCAAGGTGACGCGCCACGAGGATTCCTGCCACGATTGCCAGTACCCGTTTCCGGCCCTCGTCTATGTCAGGATGGTATATTTTCGCCTTTGTTCGTCTAGAGGATTCGGGCAAGCGCAGCACTTTTGATATGGTGAACCTGGACCCAACATGCCCAAAGCGAAAAAGCCGGACGAGTCGTTGAAAGGCTGGGCCGCGATTGCGAAATTTCTGGGGCAGCCGATTCCTACCGTGCAACGCTGGGCGACCGAAGGAATGCCGCTCACTCGCATCGGTCGGTACGTGGCTGCATCACCGGGTGAGTTGGAGCGCTGGCTAACGCGGGAGGCGGGCGCGAAGGAGACCGTTCACATCCCGTCTGCCAACACTGACCTGCTGGCAGACCTGAAGCGCGGCTTGTCAGAAGCTCGCAAAGCTCGCCGAAAGGGTCCCCGCTCATGAGCGGCACCCGAACCCGCGAGGCATGGCCGAGTTCCAGGCTTTCATTGACTCAGCCGAGATCGCGGACGTAAGATTCGGCCGCTGTGATCGGCCAAACCATCTCGCACTACCGAATTGTCGAGAAGCTGGGCGGTGGCGGCATGGGTGTGGTCTACAAGGCTGAGGACCTCAAGCTAGGACGCTTCGTCGCCCTGAAATTCCTGCCCGATGAAGTTGCAAAAGATGCGCAAGCACTGAGTCGTTTTCGGCTCGAGGCGAAAGCTGCGTCGGCTTTGAATCATCCCAACATCTGTACCATCCACGAAATTGACGAGCTGAACGGGAATGCTTTCATCGTGATGGAGTACATGGAAGGGCAGACCCTGAAACACCTAGTCACCGGGCGACCCTTGGAGATGGAGCAACTGCTGGACATAGGGATCGAGGTTGGGGATGCGCTGGACGTGGCTCACGGCAAGGGCATTGTGCACCGCGACGTAAAACCGGCGAATATTTTCATCACCGAGCGCGGCCACGCCAAGATACTTGACTTCGGGCTGGCGAAGGTGACAACAGGCGGGAGTTCGTCGAGTCAAGTCGCGGTGGCGCAGAGTGCCGCCACCGTGGCGGAACAACATCTCACCAGTCCGGGTACGGCGCTGGGCACAGTGGCATACATGTCGCCGGAGCAAGCGCTAGGCAAGACGCTGGATCCCAGGACCGACCTATTCTCTTTCGGAGCAGTACTCTACGAAATGGCCACGGGCACGGTGCCGTTTAAGGGCGATACGTCGGCGGCTATCTTTGACGCCATCCTCCACAAGGCACCGGTTGCGCCGGTCCGGCTGAACAATGAGGTTCCGGTCAAGCTGGAGGAGATTATCAACAAGGCTCTGGAAAAAGACCGCAACCTGCGCTATCAGCACGCCTCGGATATGAGGGCGGATCTGCAGCGGCTGAAGAGAGACACTTCTTCCAGCCGGAGCGCGGTCGTCGCCGCTGCAGAACCAGGCATTTCCGTGAGCAGCGGCGGCGGAATGCCGGTAGCAGCTACTCCCGCAATTCCGGGGACCACCCCGGCTGCGTCAAGCGCAGCAGCAACTGTCTTAACGACATCGGCTAGGGGAACGTTTGCCGCTCGACCCTCTCGTTCCAGTGTGGCGGCTGCCGAGCTAGCCAGGCCGAAGCCATGGGCCGTGGTTGGGGTCGTCGTTGCCCTCGTCTTCGGGGCGGTGGCGGGCGGGTATTACTTCACGCACCGGGCCCCGAGCGCAATCAACTCGGTGGCGGTGTTGCCGCTGGCGAATGCTACCTCGAACGCAGAAATGGACTATCTCGCGGACGGCATCACCGAAGGAGTGATTAACCATCTCTCGCGGCTACCGCGCCTGCGAGTCATGGCACGCAGCACGGTTTTCCGCTACCGGCAGGCGCAGCAGGATCCAATACAGATCGGGCGCAAGCTGAAGGTGGGAGCTGTTATCGTGGGGCGGCTGTCTCAACACGGGAACACGGTCAACGTGGAAACCGAGATGGTGGACGTTAGCAACGGCTCGCAGATCTGGGGTGAACAGTACCGGCGCAAAGCCTCCGACATCGCGACCGTGCAGGACGACATCGCCTCTGACATTTCCGGCCAGTTGCGGCTGAAGCTGAGTGGCGAAGAGCAGAAGCGTCTAGCAGAGCATGCCACCCAGAACAACGAGGCCTACCAGCTCTATGTGAAAGGACGCT
>Ga0209217_1000372_pt1 | contig 12047 bp, 9 predicted proteins | sample JacPinW_OM3H0_M2_FD_187957 | JGI IMG/M metagenome (GOLD analysis project Ga0209217, IMG submission 187957) | Forest soil microbial communities from Algoma, Ontario, Canada - Jack Pine, Ontario site 1_JW_OM3H0_M2 (SPAdes) (version 2) | ecosystem: Environmental > Terrestrial > Soil > Boreal...
ACGAGCCGCCCGTCATCGGGCGAATCGTCGACGAGCGGGTTCTCCTCGATCCGCGCACCGTGCTGCCCGGCGAAGACGATGTCGTCGTCGAGGCCGTGCTCGCGGCGCTGGCATGAGCGACCTGCCGGCCGGATCGTTCGTCGTCGGCACGGCGGGTCACATCGACCACGGCAAGTCGACGCTGGTACTGGCGTTGACGCATATCGATCCGGATCGATTGGAGGAGGAGAAGCGCCGGGGCATGACCATCGACCTCGGCTTCGCGTACATGGAGCTACCCAGTGGCCGGCGGGTCGGGATCGTCGACGTCCCCGGCCACCAGCGCTTTCTCAAGAACATGCTCGCGGGCGTGCATGGGATGGATGCGGTCCTGCTGGTGATCGCGGCCGACGAGGGACCGATGCCGCAAACGCGCGAACATCTCGCGATCATCGATCTGCTCGGCATCGAGCACGGGCTCGTCGTCCTGACCAAAGCCGACCTGGTCGATGATGCCTGGCTGGGGATGGTTCGCGACGATGTGAGCGGACTGCTCGCCGGGACCTCCCTGCAACAGGCGCCGCTCGTTGCGGTGTCGAGCAACACCGGCGCCGGCCTGGACGAGCTTCGCGCGGCGCTCGACGCGGAGCTCGCAAAAACCGCCCAGCGTCCCGACATTGGGCGGCCACGGTTGCCGGTCGACCGCTCCTTTGCCATGTCGGGATTCGGCACGGTCGTCACCGGCACCCTGGTTGGTGGGGCCCTGCAGCAAGGCGCCGAGCTCGCCCTCCTGCCCGCGGGACGGCGGGTGCGCATCCGCGGACTGCAGCAGCACAACCGCCCGGTCGAGGAAGCGCGGCCCGGAAGCCGCACGGCCGTCAATCTCAGCGGGCTCGACCATTCGGAGGTGCGTCGCGGAGACGTGCTGGCGCTCCCGGGAACGTTGCCGGCGAGCCGTCGCCTGGACGCACGCCTCGTCGTGCTCCCGGGCTCCCAGCCACTGCATCACCACCAGCAGCTGCAGATGTATCACGAGACCAGCGAGGTGATGATCGAGCTGAGCTTGCTCGAGGGCGATGAGCTTCGCGGAGGAGAGGCGGGTTGGGTCCAACTTTTCGCAACGCAGCCTGTCGTCGCCCTCGACGGCGACCGCTTCATCCTCCGGGTCCCCTCACCGGCCGCCACGGTTGCCGGCGGTGTGATCGTCGACAGCGCGCCACGCCGTCACCGGCGACGGGATCCCGCGGTGCTGGCCGATCTCGCCGCGCGCGAACGCGCCGACACCGCAACCTCGGCGGTGCTGGAGCTCGGCAAGCACCCGTGGGGCCTGGTGGAGTCGGAGCTGGCCAGCCGCCTGGGCGTGTCTGCCGGCCAGATGGAGAAGATCCTGGCGCCCCTCGTCGATCGCGGCGCGGTGCGCCGGCTGGCCTCGCGCTGGTTGACCCGCGAGCAGTGGGAGCGCTCGGTGTCGCGAGTGGTGAGTGGCCTGGATGCGTATCACGAGGCGCAACCCCTTCGACGCGGAATGCCAAAGGAGGAGTTGCGCAGCCGCACCGGCATCCCTGCCGAGCTCTTTGCGGAGCTGCTGACGGTGCTTGCCGCCGAGCAGACGGTTATCGACCAGGGCGGCGAGGTCGCCGCCGCCACCCACCACCCGGAACTGACCCCGGAACAGGAGACCGCGATCGGGGCCTTTGTCGCCGAGCTCGAAGGGCAGCCGTTCAGCCCTCCGCCGCTGCCCGACCTCGTCCGCCGTTACCGCCTGACGCCGGCGCTGCTCCAGTATCTGGTGGTCGATGGCCGGGTGGTGCGCGTCAACGAGGACACCGCCTTCGCCCGGTCCGCCTACGACGATGCCGTCCGCCGGCTTCGCCTCCATCTCACGGAGCACCGAACACTGACGGTGGCGGCCGCTCGCGACGTGCTGGGATCGAGCCGCCGCTACGTTCTTCCCTTGCTCGAGTGGCTGGACGCGCAGAAGATCACGCGCCGGGTCGGAGACGACCGTATCCTGAGGAGTTGATGCTGGCCGCCGCTGCTTCGCGGTCCCGAGGCCTATTCGCCGGCCTCGCGGTCATCGTGGGGCTCGCGGCGTGCGGGCCGTCGCCTCCGGGCGCCGCGACCTTGCTCAACCAGTCGAGTCAGCACATGCTGCATCTGAAGGGATTTCATTTCCAGATGCAGATCACTGGCTTCACCGGCACCGGAGAGCCGGTGCAGAGCGCGCAGGGTGATGCGCATCCGCCCGATCTTCACGCCCGCGTGAATCTCAAGGAGGGCGCGATCCTCCTCGAAGTCGAGGTCATCTTCGCAGCCGACAAGGTGTACCTCAAGTCCTTCACCGGAGGCTGGCAGCAGCTGACCGACGCCGAGGTCGCCGCCTTCTTCGATGCCCGGAGCCTGTTCGATCCGCAGGCGGGTCTCTTCGCGGCGATGCGCGACACGACATCGCCCAGGCGCGGCAACAGCGAAAAGATCGCCGACCACGACACCTATCCCGTTGACGGCCAGGTCACGGCGGCGCGGATGCACCAGTTGCTGACGCTGATCCGCGACCAGGGCACCTTTCGCGCAACCTACTGGATCGAAAGCCCGGGAAGTAACCTGTGGCGAGCGCGTTTGACCGGCAATCTCTTCGATGCCTCGAAGGCAGCGACCATCACCTTCGACTTCACGAATCATGATCACTCCGTTTCGGTCACTCCGCCGCCGCTCGGCTAACCGGTCCGTCCTCCTCGCGCTGACCGGCGCCGGGCTCTTCCTCGCGTCCCTCGACGCCTATGTCGTCGTCACGGTCCTCTTCAACTCAACCGATCCGCGGGCATCGATCCTGACGTCCTTGAACATACCGGCGAACCATTTCGAGCGGGCGACCCCGATCATCACGGGCTTTTTACTCGGCTACCTGGCGGCAATGCCGCTCGCCGGCGGTCTCAGTGATCGCTTTGGCCGCCTCCGCGTGTTCGCGCTGTCGATGATCGTGTTCGCCTTCGGCTCGTTACTGACCGCGACGGCGCCCAACCTTGGGCAGCTCGTGACTGGCCGCTTCCTCCAGGGCGCCGGTGGCGGCGCGCTCGTGCCGGCTGTCCTCGCGCTCGCGGCGGACCTCTACCCGGCGGGAGACCGCAGTCCCGCGCTTGGCGCGGTCAGCGCCCTGCAGGAGATCGGCAGCGTGCTCGGCCCGCTCTGGGGCGGCTTCATCGCCGCCCTGCTGGGATGGACATGGATTTTCTGGATCAACATCCCGTTCGCTGCCCTGCTCCTTTGGGGGATCTGGCCGGAGATCCGCGCCGGAGGTGAACCGCGCCGGGAGGGGCGGGTCGACGGGCTCGGGGTCATCCTGGCCACTGCCGGACTTGCCTTTCTGACGCTGGCGCTCTACGCGGCGGACCCGGACCGCAGCCCGGTCGGCGGAGGCTTCTTCTGGCAGGCGCCGCTGGCGATCCTCTTCTTCGCCGTCTTTGTCTGGCACGAGCGCCGAAGCCCGCACCCCCTGATCAACGTCCGGCGGTTCCGCGATTCATCATTCACCGGGTCGGCACTGACGAACGCGATCGCGGGTGCGGGGCTGATGGTCGCTCTCGTCTACATCCCGGTGCTCGCCAACGCGGTCTTCTCGATGAATGCCAGCAGTGCGGCGCTGCTCCTCTTCCGGCTGATGCTGGGCATCCCGATCGGCGCCCTCCTCGGTGGCTTTCTGGCGCAACGGCTGCGGAGCTACCGCTTCGTCGCGGCGCTCGGACTCGTCCTCGCGGCCATCGGGTTTCTGATGCTTTCCGGGTGGAACGAAGGCTCGCTCAAACCGCACCTCCTGGGCCTGCCCTTCACCGTCGCGGACGGCGAGCTGTTCCTCACCGGCCTGGGGCTCGGCATCGAAATCGCGCCGGTGAGCGCGGCACTGCTGGACGCAGTCGGTGAGGCGGAACGCGGCGCCGGCGCATCGTTCCTCATCATCATGCGATTGGTGGGCATGCTGGTCGGCTTCTCCCTGGTGGCAGGGTTCGGGCTATGGGAATTTCACCGAGCGACGGCTCACCTGCTGCCGCCGCTGCCGGGCCTGAACCCGAACTTTGCGACGCAATTCGCGATCTACACGCTCAAGGTGAAGGGCGCGATCTTCGACGAGTACCACCTGATCTTTCGCGGGACCGCTATCGCGCTGTTCATCGGCGCGCTGCTGGCCGCGGCGACCTTGCGGCCGCTGCCCCGCCCTCGCTGGCAATAGCCGGACTATTCTGAGCCGCGACAACTATGGGCTTGATCGGCGTCGATCTTGGCGGCACGCAACTGCGCGTTGCGGTTGCGGATGATCGCGGCCGCCTGAGGACGGTGGTGCGGCGTCCGACCGAGGCCGCCCGCGGGCGTCAGCACGTCATCAACCGCATCGTGGCGGCGGTGAAGGACGCGCTGCAGGAGGACGGCACGGCACCTCGACGCGTGGGGGCGCTGGGCATCGGACTCCCCGGGCCGGTCGACCCGGCAGCGGGCCTCGTCATCAGTCCCGCCAACCTGCCGGGCTTCAAGAACGTCCCCCTCAATCGGATTCTGACCCGGGCGACCGGCATCCCCAGCTTTCTCCACCACGATGCGCACCTGGCCGCCCTGGGCGAGCACAAGCGCGGTGCGGCGCGGGGCGCGACCGAGGTGATCTATGTGACGGTCTCCACCGGCATCGGCGCCGGACTGATCCTGCGTGGCGAGCTCTACGCCGGCGCGCATGGGATCGCGGGTGAGATCGGCCACATTGTTGTGCAGCGCGACGGCCCGCTCTGCACCTGCGGCAATCGGGGATGCGTCGAGGCGATCGCCAGCGGGACGGGCATTGGCCGCGCCGCACGGGAACTGGCGCCGCAGACGCCGTCCAGCGTGCTCCACCGTCTCGAGAATCCAGGGCCGGAAGACGTGGCCCGCGCCGCCCGCGCCGGCGACGCCTTAGCGACGTCCATCCTCGAAAACGCTGGAGCCTACCTCGGCATCGCGATCGGTACGCTCGTCAATCTCTTCAACCCGCAGCTGATCGTGCTGGGCGGCAGTGTCCTCAAGGCGGGGGCCCCGCTGCTGCGGCCGATGCGCCGATCGATGAACGCGTCCTCCTGGAAGGCATCGCGCCGCGGTCTGCGTATCGTCCCTCCCGCGCTCGGGGACGACGTGGGTCTGATCGGCGCGGTGGAGTTCGCGCGGCTTCGTGCCAAGCATGCCCGTCCGGCTTGATCCGCCGGCCCTCCCGGAATGGGAGCCGGCCTTTGCCGCCGTGCAGGAGCAGGCCCGGCGCCGCGGGCAGCGCGCCCTGGTCGTCGGCGGCTACGTCCGCGACCGCCTCTTGGGTGGCGCCCGCGCCGACGCGATTCGCGAAGTCGATGTCCTGGTAGAGGGCCAGGGTGCGATCGAGCTCGCGACCGCGGTCGGCGCCGCATTGAAGCTGCATCCACCCGTCATCTTCGAGCGATTTGGAACGGCGCATCTGGACCTGGATGACCATGCGCTGGAGTTCGTGTCCAGCCGCGTCGAGCGATACGAGCGCTCCAGCCGAAAGCCGGATGTCAGTCCCGGGACGCTGAAGGACGACGTCATGCGGCGGGACTTCACCATCAACACCTTGCTGATGGACTGGGACGGCACCGTGCTCGACCTGACCGGCCGCGGACTCTCCGATCTGCAGGCCCGCCGGATCGTGACACCCCTCGAGCCGCAAGCGACCTTCGACGAAGACCCGCTGCGGATGCTGCGCGCGGTTCGCTTCGCCACCACGCTCCAGTTCACGCTCGATCCGTCGGTGGAGTCGGCCATCCGCGATCAATCGGGCCGGCTGCAGCCGCCCACCGTGTCGATGGAACGCATCCGCGACGAGTTCTCGAAGTTGCTGTTGGCGGATCACGTGCAAGCCGGCCTGGAGCTGCTGGATACGACCCGGCTTCTGCCGCGCATCCTGCCCCAGCTCGAGGCGGGCAAGGGCATGCAGCAAGGAGGCTGGCACAGCCACGACGTCTTCGGCCATGCGCTACTGGCCGCCTCGCTTGCCCCGCCTGAGCTCGTCACCCGGCTGGCCGCGCTCCTGCACGATGTTGGGAAACCGGCCGTGCACGAGCTCCGCGATGGGAAACCGACCTTCATCGGTCACCAGGAGAAGGGTGCGGAGATGGCCGGGCCCGCCCTCCGGCACCTGCGGTATCCGGGCGACGTGATCGACGCCGTCACGAAATTGATTCACCTGCACATGCGTCCCATCCAGTACGATCCGCAGGGCTGGGAGGACAAGGCGGTGCGCCGGCTGGTCCGTGACGCCGGCGAGCAACTGGACCGGCTCCTCGCATTGGCGCGTGCCGACATGCGTGCCAGCCATTACCCCGACGTCAAGAAGATCGACGATCTCGAGGCGCGCATCCGGCGACTCGACGCCGGCGCGATCGCGGCCATCCGCTCGCCGCTGACCGGTGAGGAGCTGATGGCACGTACCGGCCGTCCCGCCGGACCGTGGATCAAGCAGGTCAAGTCGGCGTTGGAAGACGCGATCGTGGATGGAACGTTGCCGCCTGACGCGCAGGCCGCCTGGCGCTACCTGGAGGCGCACCCCGAGCTGCTCGGCCCGTGATCGCCTTGCGCCGCTGGCCCTGGCCGTTTTTGCTGCTGGCGGTGGGGGCGGCGCTCGCCACCGCGCGCGTGGTGCCGGTTTTCACGGTGAGCCCGACGCTGGTACTGGCCCTCTTTTTGCCTCCGTTGCTCTTCGACGCCGGGTTCTCGATGCGAGCGGCGGCGATACGCCGCGAGCTGCCGTGGATCCTCTTACTCGGCCTGGCCGGTGCAGTGCTCACTGCCGCGGTAAGCTTTGGGATCCTCCGGGCGGCCGGCCTTCCGTCCGATGAAGCGGTCTTGTTGGCCGCCATCCTGGCGGCGACCGATCCGGTTTCGGTCTTCGCCGCGCTGCGCCGGCTGCACACGCCCGAGCGGCTGCGCGTCGCACTCGAGGGCGAGAGCCTGGCCAATGACGGCGTCGCGGTTCTGCTTTTCGTGGTCGCGCTCGCGGTGGTCGAGCGGCGCGTGATCGATCCGCCCGGCGTGCTCGGTCTCGTCTTCTCCCAAACGGCGGGCGGCGTGGTGGTCGGGGTCGGGATCGGGCTGCTGACGCGCCGCATTCTTGGTGGCCTTCCGCATGCGGTGCAAATCGTGGTCACCGTGTTGGCTGCGTATGCCGGCTACCTGCTCGCCGACCTGATCGGCGCCAGCGGCCTGCTGGCGGTGATCGCGATCTCGCTGATCCTGGGGACCGCCTATGAACCAGCGACGCACCACCAGGTCCATCGCTTCTGGCGCCGGCTTGGTTTTGTCATGTCGAGTGTCGTCTTCCTGCTGGTGGGTCTGCAGGTCCGCCTCGACGAGGTGATCCGCGGCGGCGGACGGTTGCTGCTGCTCGTGGCCGCGGTGCTGCTGGCGCGGGGGCTGATGGTCCTCGTGGTCACGATCGCCCGCACGGACCTCTGGCCCTGGTCGTGGCGTCTGGCGCTGGTCTGGGCGGGGCTGCGGGGCGCCCTGTCGTTGGCGCTCGCGCTCGGCGTGCCGGCCACGGTCGCGCGCCACGACGAAATCCTGGTCCTGGTCTTCGGCTTCGTGTTCCTCTCCCTGGTTGTTCAGGGTCTTTCCACAGGCCCGGTATTCAAGGTTCTGGGGATAACGCGACAGACAGCTGTCACAACGGTTCTTTAGGCTGTGCTCTGCTAAAATCTGCGGCGCCACGGCGCGTCGGGGAAGGGTCGACGCGACCGAAGGCTCGCAAGAAAAAGAGGAAGCATGCTGTTTACTCTCGGGCTGCTCCGGCGGATCGCTCGGGAACTTCCTCGTTACGGAAAGCTCACCTACTGCCTCTATCGAGATTCGCGCGTGCCCCAGCGCAACAAGCTGGCGCTCGCGGCCGCGATGGCGCTGATCCTGAACCCGGTGGTCGATGTTCCACTGCGTCTGCCCGTCTTCGGCGAGATGGACGCGGTGGCCCTGACCGTGCTCGCGGTCCGCTTGTTCGTCGAGAAGGCGCCCAAAGACGTGGTTGCCGAGCACGAGGAGCGGATCGCGCTCGGAACGAGTGTCTTCGACCAGGACCTGCGCAATAGCCGGGAGGGACTGCGTGCTCGCATCAATGCGCTGCGCGGACTGGCGCTCGAACGCGTCGGCCGCAGGGGAGTGGTATGAAAGTCGTGCTGATCGAGGATGTCAAGGGAACCGGGAAGGCCGGTGAGACCAAAGAGGTCGCCGACGGCTATGCGCGCAACTTCCTGCTGCCGCGGAAGCTGGCCCAACAGGCGACCAAGGGCGCGCAGGAACAAGTTGATCGCACCAAGGCCACGGCTGTCCAGCGCGAGCAGCGCGAGCTGGACGAAATGAAGGCACTGGCCGTCAAGCTCGAGGCGGCACAGGTGGTATTGAAACTACGCAGCGGGAAGGATGGCAAGCTGTTTGGTGCCGTGACGAACGCCGATGTGGCGTCGGCCCTCAAGCAGCAACACGGGATCACGCTCGACCGCCGGAAGATCGAGTTTGACGAGCCGGTGAAGGCTATGGGAGCCGGTACCGCTCATGTCAAGCTCCATCGGGAGGTCACGGCCCGGATCCCGTTGATGGTCACCTCCGCTTGACCGTTGACCTGAGACGCGCGCCGGCACCGCCGGCAGCCGGCGGCCGCGTGCCGCCCCACAATCTGGAAGCGGAAGCATCGGTTCTGGGCTCCTTGATGCTCGATCGCAATGCGATCGTGCGGGTCGCCGACTTCCTGCGACCCGAGGATTTCTATCTCGACCACCATGGCCAGGTCTACCGGGCGGCGCTGAATCTCTACGACCGCGCCGATCCCATCGACCTGCTGACGCTCGCATCCGAACTCGAGAAGATGCTGGTCCTCGAACGAATCGGTGGTCAAGTCTTCCTCGCGGAGCTGGAGAGTCGTGTGCCCACAGCGGCCAATGTCGAGTACTACGGCCACCTCGTGGAGGAGGCAGCGACGAAGCGGAAGTTGATCAGCGCCGGTGGCCGGATCACAGCGCTCGGGTTCGACGAGAGCACACCCGCCGGCCAGGCGCTCGATACCGCAGAGGGCGTGATCTTCAACATCGCCGAAGGACGCATCACGCAGGACTTCGTCGCCCTCAAAGACATCCTCAAGACGACTTGGGACCAGATCGAGCAGATCCACAAGGATCAGTCAGTTTTATCGGGCGTACCGAGTGGTTTCAGCGACCTCGATGCGAAAACTGGCGGCTTCCAGAAGTCAGACCTGATCATCATTGCAGCTAGACCGGGCGTCGGGAAGTGCCTCCCCGGTCGGACTTTGATCGATGACCCAGTCACTGGAGCTCGGCTCACCATCGAACAATTCTTTCGCGAGCGCAGGCCGATCGTTTTTGGTTTGTCGCCGCGAGGACGAATCGAATGGCGTCACATCAGCGATTGGGTTGACAGCGGTGTGCAGCCGTGTTTCGCGGTGACAACGCAGAGCGGCCGGCGGGTCGAGGTGACGGGGCATCATCCGTTCATGACGATCAGCGGCTGGCAGCCGCTTCATGATTTGGTCGTCGGCGATGCCATCGCCGTGCCGCGCGAATTACGGCTCTTCGGCAAGGAATCGATTGACCCGCGGCGCGCACGGTTGCTTGGATATTTCATTGGGGATGGCGGTTTGTCGAGGGGCACCCCGGCCTTCACCAACGTCGACCCAGTGATCATTGACGACTTCAAATCGATCGTTTCGTCGCAGTTTCCAGGGTTCCACGTTGCTCAACGAGGCATTACGTACCTCGTTAGCGCCTGGCCACGGACGCGTGGGCTCGCCGTTAAAGAGCGCGTTGCCGCGTACGTCGATCGTATCCGGCGGCCAATTGCGAAGAGCGCCCTAATAGGCTGGCTGATGCAGTTCGGTCTGTGGGGAAAAAAGTCGGACGTCAAGCGCTTCCCAGATCAAGTCTGGCGCTGGAACCGCGAGACCCTTCGAGAATTCATGCGAGCCTTGATGTCGTGCGACGGGAGCATCTTCGCGACGCAAAACGGCCGCCCGCGAATCGAGTTCGGCGTGGCGTCCGAAGGGCTGGCCAAGGATGTCCATCACGCGTTCGTTCGTTTTGGCATTGTCTCGCGCCTTTATCGAAAGTCCGAGCGCTGCTGGCGCGTGCAAATCACCGATTCCGAATCGGTTGCTCGCTATCAAGCCGAGATCGGCTGGATTGGTGAGAAAGTAGGGCGCTTTCCGCGGGACTTGCCTCGATTCCGGAGCAACAACGGCCACCTGCCAAACGCCGTATGGACCATGGTGGGTGAGGCCGCGTTGTCCCGTGGTCTTTCTTGGGCAAGGCTGGCAGTTCTTTCTGGCGAGCGCGCCCGCACAACGAAGTTCGAGACCTACAACCCGCGGATCAACCACGGCTTGTCTCAGCGTCGCTTGGCGATCTTTAACGAGGTTCTCGAAGATCGGCGGCTCGCCGCCCTGGCGAACCCGGAGTTGTATTGGGATCGGATCGTCTCAATCGAGCCGACCGGTGAACACCAGGTCTATGACCTCACGGTTCCTGAAGGCGCCAACTTCATCGCCGAGGACGTCATCGTCCACAACACCTCTCTGACGCTCAACATCGCGCAACATGCAGCGATCCAGTACAAGATTCCGGTCGCGATCTTCTCCCTTGAAATGTCCGAGCAGCAACTCGTCACCCGACTGCTCTGTAGCGAGGCCTCCGTAGATTCGTATCGGCTACGTACGGGCTTACTGAAGGATGCCGAGTGGCCCCGCATCGCCCAGGCAATGGGTGCGCTTTCGGAAGCCCAGATTTACATCGACGACTCGCCGAGCGTGTCTGTTATGGAGATGCGCACAAAGGCTCGCCGGCTGAAGTCCGCAAATAACCTCGGGCTGATCATCGTCGACTATCTTCAACTGATGCAGGGTCGCAACCAAGAAAACCGCGTGCAAGAAATCTCAGACATCTCGCGCTCGCTCAAAAGCTTGGCGCGCGAACTTCAGATACCGGTGATCGCATGTTCCCAGCTGAGTCGCGAGCCGGAAAAGCGACCTGATCACAGGCCCGTGCTTGCGGATCTTCGTGAGTCCGGAAGTATTGAGCAAGATAGTGATCTCGTCCTCTTCATCTATCGCGAGCGTTTCTACAACGACAACGTCGCGGAGGACAGGCGCAACATCGCCGAGATTCTCATTGCCAAACACCGCAACGGGCCGACCGGGAAGATCGAACTCCTCTTCATCGACGAGCAAACGAAGTTCGCCAATCTCGACCGGAGACGCGGGAGCTAGCGCATGGTCACTGTCCTCGTAGGTGGCCAGTGGGGCGACGAGGGGAAGGGCAAGATCATCGACCTTCTCTCGGAGAAGGCGGACATGGTGATCCGCTCCCAGGGTGGCAACAACGCCGGACACACGGTCGTCAGCGCCGGCCAGGAGTTCCGCTTCCACCTCATTCCGTCGGGAATCCTCTATCCGACGACCACCTGCGTGATCGGCAACGGCGTGGTGCTCGATCCGCGAGTTCTGCTCGAAGAGATGGAGCAGGTGCAGTCGCGCGGCATCAGCATCGACCGGCTGGTCATCTCCGATCGCGCCCACCTGATCATGCCCTGGCATCCGATCCTCGACAAGCTGGAAGAGGAGCAGCGTGGCGATGATCGGCTCGGCACCACCTGGCGCGGAATCGGCCCCGCCTATGCCGACAAAGTGCGGCGCATTGGCTTCCGCGCCGGCGACCTGTTGAAGCCGCGCTTCCTGCAAAAGAAGCTCGGGTTCGTCCTCAACAAGATCAAGAACCCGATCCTGGAGGAGTTGTACCACGTGCCGCCACTCGACCCACAGGCGGTGCTCGACGAGTACACGGGGTATGGCGAGCGCCTCGGCCCTTACATCAAGGACATCTTTCCGATCGTTCATGAGGCGCTCGCGCGCAACGACCAGATCCTGCTGGAGGGCGCCCAGGGTAGCATGCTCGACCTCGATTTCGGCACCTATCCTTACGTGACCTCATCGTCGCCCACCGCCGGGGGCGCGCTCACCGGCTCGGGGATCTCGCCAACCGCCGTTGACCTGACGA
>Ga0209217_1000373_pt1 | contig 12018 bp, 11 predicted proteins | sample JacPinW_OM3H0_M2_FD_187957 | JGI IMG/M metagenome (GOLD analysis project Ga0209217, IMG submission 187957) | Forest soil microbial communities from Algoma, Ontario, Canada - Jack Pine, Ontario site 1_JW_OM3H0_M2 (SPAdes) (version 2) | ecosystem: Environmental > Terrestrial > Soil > Boreal...
CATGGTTACATTGCTAAGGCGAAGCTGCGTCGCGCGTCAGGAGCCATATATCCCCGGGGCCTTATCGATCCTTTAGGGAACTGTCCCTGGCCGGGTCCGTGGATCCGGTCATATGGTGCCCACCTACTTTCGTAGGGAACTCCGGGATCGAGCGCTCCAACGGCCATTGCGGCTTCGCACTTTTGTTTCTTTGTTTGCCGCCCGAGTTCATTGATGCCGTCATACCCCGCGCAAGCGAGGTATCCTGTACGCCGCAGCTTCGCGGTTTTATCACGAGTACTCTGGAATACGGGGTCGCCCGTTGGAGCCTGTCATCCGGCCGACCGAAGGCCGGACCGGGTGGCGGGTGATGCCGGCGGGGTGGGTGATGACAAGTGGAGCGGATGATGACAGCGAAGACGCAACGCCGCATGTCCAGTACGCTTGCGAGTTCATCGAAGGCTGATCTACGCACCGCCGCGCTGGCGACGCGCGACACCTTGAGCACGGAGCAGCGCACTGCTGCGGCGCAGGCGATGGCGCTTCGTGGGCTGCCCGTCGACGTCAAGCCCGGCGCGGTTATCGCCGGCTATTCGCCGATCCGCAGCGAGATCGATCCGGCTCCCTTGATGCGCAAGCTCGCCGAGCAGGGCGCGCAGCTGGCGCTGCCCGCGATCACCGCGCGCGGTCAGTCGCTAAAATTTCGGCTCTGGCATCCCGGCGAGCGGTTGCTGCCGGGACCGCTCGGCATCCTCGAACCCTCGCCCGCGGCGGCCGAAATCACGCCAGACATCGTGCTGGTGCCGCTCGCGGCGTTCGACGGCGTCGGCCACCGCATCGGCTACGGCGCCGGACATTACGACCGGACGCTGGCACAATTGCGCAAATCAAGAGCCGTCATCGCCATCGGCCTCGCCTTTGCGGCGCAGCAAGTCGAGGCGGTGCCGGCACTGCAGCACGACGTGGCGCTCGATTATGTGCTAACGGAAAACCATATGTTTGATTTCCGGAGCCCATGAAGTTGCGCATTCTGTTTGTCGGGGACGTGGTCGGCAGGGCCGGTCGCACTGCCATCGCGGAACACCTGCCCGGGATGGTCCGCGACTGGGCGCTCGATCTCGTCATCGTCAACGGCGAAAATGCCGCCGGCGGTTTTGGCATCACCGAAGTGATCTACCAGGAATTCATCGACGCCGGCGCCGATGCCATCACGCTCGGCAACCACGCCTGGGATCAGCGCGAGGCGCTGGTATTCATCGAGCGCGCGCCGCGGCTGGTTCGGCCTGCGAATTTTCCAAAGGGCACGCCGGGCCGCGGCTCGACGCTGATCGACACCAAGAACGGCAAGCGCGCGCTTATCATCAACGCCATCGGCCGGGTCTTCATGACGCCGTTCGACGACCCGTTCGCGGTCATCAACCGCGAGCTCGAAGCTTGTCCGTTGCGCATGGCGGCGGATGCCATCGTGGTCGATTTCCATTGCGAGGCGACCAGCGAGAAACAAGGCATCGGCTTTTTCTGCGACGGCCGCGCCAGCCTCGTCGTCGGCACCCACACCCATGTGCCCACCGCCGACCACCAGATCCTCACAGGCGGCACCGCCTACATGACCGACGCCGGCATGACCGGCGATTATGATTCGATCATCGGCATGCAGAAAGAAGAGCCGCTGCGGCGCTTTGTGACGGGCATTCCGTCGGGGCGGTTCGAGCCCGCGTTGGGCACCGCGACGCTGAGCGGCGTCGTGGTCGAGACCGACGATGCCACCGGGCTCGCGCTGCGGATCGCGCCGGTGCGGGTAGGCGGAAGGCTGGAGCCGACGCTGCCGGGTTTTTGGGTGGGGTAGGGCGACTAATTAGCGTGCAAATCTCTTGATGATATGAACGCCTGCGACCGGACTATGAATCTGGGGGCAAGAGTTCGAATCTCTTCGGGCGCGCCACGTTCGATGAAGATGGGCACTATTGTTTTGCCGTGGCGCTATGATCTGGGAGCCTGTATCGCTCCACCCTAGCCGAAACTGCGACGACCAGCGATTTCGTGCTACGCTTGAATGCCACCTGCATACTGCGGATGCATGGCGCGCAGACGGTGACCTCCTTCGTCAACTACCCGCTCGGCTCACTTGTGCGCCACGCAAGCGCTCCTGCTATCCAAATACTGCATCAATGTTTGAGGGACGCCCCTCCCGCGCCCCGGCCGTGCTATAGTGGATCGAGGAAAGAGCATGCGCGGAGGGCCGTACCATGTCGGGTCCAGCCAAGTCGATCCTGGGCCGCCTCAGCCGGTTTCACACGCGCGACGCGGACGAGGCACGCGCGTTCCTGAGCACCAAAGACTACGAGCTGGATCTGTCGCGCAGCGATGCGCGGCAAACCGACCTGCGTATCAACGGCGTCTATTTGCCTGGCGCCTACGTCGGATACTATCAATTCGGCGCGCCATTAGTGGCTCGAACCCATGCGGCTCGCCACGACTACTGGATCAATCTCCCGCTGGAGGAGGCGATCGAGGCGACCATCGGGGCGGAAACGCTGATATGTGGCCCCCAACAGGGGTTCGTGTCGTCACCGACGTTGCAATATGTGGTCCGCACGCAGGGCGTCGGGGCGCGCGTGCATGTGCAGATCACAGAAGAGCGTATGAACCGCCAACTGACCGCGCTCCTGGGAGCCCCTCTCTCCGAGCCAATCGTTTTCACGGCGTCGATCGATTTGACCAAAGGACATGGTCGCAGCTTGGGAAACTGCATCGGTCTGGCTATCAGTGATCTCGAAGGCGGCGATGCGCTCACGAACAACCCAATCGCGACAGGCCTGTTCGAGGAATGCATCACCACCAAGCTTCTCCTTGAGCATCCCAACAATTACTCCGATGCTCTGCATCGGATGCAAAAATCCATCGCCCCCGCGTCCGTTAAGCGTGCCCTCGAGTATATGAATGCTGAGCTGGGCTCGCCGTTCGGAATTAGCGAAATTGCAGCCGCCGCAAGAGTCGCAGGCCGAACTTTGTTCAAACACTTCAAGGACGCCCACGGCGCCTCTCCGATGCAGTACGTGCGGAACGCCCGATTCGAAAAGGTTCACGAAGCGCTGTTATGCGCTGAGCAAACCGACAGCGTTACGGCCATCGCGCTGCGTTGGGGCTTTAGCCACCTTGGACGTTTTGCCGTCGAGTATCGCCAGCGCTACGGCGAACCTCCATCACAGACACTAAGCAGAAGCCCGCTGCAAACGGCCAAATAAACCCTGGCAAGCCTGCCTGGCACATTTCCGACGCGTGCGGAGTGTCAGAGATTCATGGAGGGAAACATGCATACATCAACGAGCCGTCCGATTCCGGCCGCCTTGATCGCGGCCTCGCTTGCAGTTGCCATCCCTGTGCCGGCGCGCGCCAACGTCATCACCGATTGGGACGTTAACGCTGTCGCGATCGTTCCACCAAGCGCGGCGGGGCTGCGCGAGATGGCGATCATGCATGTAGCCATGTTCGACGCCGTTAACTCGATCGACCGGCGCTATCGCCCGTATGTGGTTCAGCTCGCGGCATCAAAGGCGACGTCCCAAGAAGCGGCTGCAACGTCCGCGGCAGCCGGCGTGCTGATCGGCCTCCATCCAGAGGCCGCGGCGCAAATCCAAGCGGCGTCAGCGAGCGCGCTCGCTGAAATCCCCGAGGGCGAGGCGAAGGCCAATGCGCTCGCGCTCGGCAAGGCGGTCGCGGAAAAGATCCTGTCCGTGCGGTCGAAAGATGGAGCCAACGCCCCCGACGACTATTGCCCAAAGACCAAGCCCGGCGTCTACGTGCCGACACCGACCGTGATGGTCGGGTCGACGTGGCCGAGGATGACGCCCTTTGCGCTAACGAGCCCTTCGCAGTTTCGCGCGCCGCCGCCTATCTTGCTTACCAGCAGCGAATGGGCGGCCAATTACAACGAGCTCAAAGAGTTTGGTGGCAAGAACAGCGCCAAGCGCTCGGCGCAGCAGACGGAAACCGCGCGCTTCTGGTTGGCCGTGGGACCGCCAGCGTATCACCAAATACCCCGCCAGCTCGTCACGGCCAAGCAGATGAGTGTGGTCGAGAGCGCGCGCTTCATGGCGCTTTATTCAATTGCGCTAACGGACGCCTCCATCGCGGTGTTCGACGCCAAGTACCATTATGAATTTTGGCGGCCGGTCACTGCGATCCGCAACGGCGATATCGATGACAACCCCGCAACCGAGCGCGAGCCGACCTGGCAGCCGATCGACAGCACGCCGATGCACCCGGAATATCCCTGCGCGCACTGCATCCAAAGCGGCGCCGCGGCGGGGGTGATCGAGGCCGTGCTCGGCTCTCAGGAAATACCGGAAGTGACGATGACGAGCACAACCGCACCTGGCGCCACCCATCGCTGGACCAATACGGCAGCATGCACCGAAGAGGTTGCAAACGCTCGCATCTGGGCCGGCTTCCACTACCGCTTCTCGACGCGAGTCGGCATGGAGATGGGGCGCAAAATCGGCGAATATGTCGTGAAGAACGTGATGCAACCAGTTGTGACGAGTTCACGATGAACGGTTGGTCCGCAGGCGGATGCGGACCGAGTCGGGCGGCTACCGCCGCGAGCACCCGCGCGCGTCAGCCCAGCGGGTCGAAGAGGACGCGAAAGAAGTTCGCATCATGGGATCGAAAAGCGTGCTTCTGCGTACGAAGTGGCGCGCCACGACGGCGCATGCCGCGGATTTTGTGCTTTAGTCCAATCCATTAGCAGTCGTTGCGCTGTAGTTAGGTGCTTACGCCGCTGATCAGCCGGTATTTATTGCCGCCGTATTCCGCCAATTCAATTGCCTTTCGGCGTAATACGCTGATGCTATTGCGCCCTACGTGCTGAATAGGGGATTAGCGAAGCGCAGCACGTTTGGACACGGATTGCACTTGCCTGTCAGGCGACCTTGCGCTGGTCCTGGAGCTGAAATTCCAGTTCTTCGATCAGCTGGGCCAGTCGTTCTTGCGTGAGCGGATCAGTCGGCTCCAAGGCCAGCCGATAGGCCTGCCCCAGCTTCCGTTCCAGCTCTAGATGCTTCGTCCGGTTCATTTTGAGCGCTCCTGCCAATTGGACGGCCGGATCGTTAAAATGTTCATGAAATTCTTTACAAGTCGTTAACTCTCGCTTTCTTGCGTGACGTATCGCACAAAAAGGCGATCGTCGGGGAAGACCACCTCTAGCGGTTTGGCTGCGGTTTCGAACGGGTGGCAGTGCCGACGTCGCTCAGGCAAATATCGTTGCGATCAAGCGGCAACTGGCGGGTCGCGGCATCAGAGTAGTCGATGCGTTCGGGACCATGAGCTCGGTCATGCATCAGCCCGGCATGTTACAGGCCGACCATGTTCATCTCACTGCCGAGGGACACCGCAGGGTCGCGATGCAATTGGCTGGGTCTGTCAGGTAGACGGCCGATATCCAGACCCATCGCGGCGAAGAGGATGGATCACCTGGTCAAGCCCGGTGACGACGAAAACTGGAATCGCTCTCAGCGCTGTTTGAAATTTGAATCACAAAACGTCATAGCATTCGCCGCTCGATGGCCATATCGTTCGCGCCGAGCCACCATCGGGGCGCTGGGCTGAGATACATGCGGACCTATGCAACATTGCTGCGGATCGTCGTGGGCTGCACGTTGCTGCCGCTAGGCTTGCATGCCGAAGGCATCGATACCGAGCATCTGTTCGGCTTTACGATCGGGTCCGATGTCGGCGAGGCCGGCGAGCGGGAATTCCAAAATCAAGCGACCGGGCGCTTCGGAAAGAGCACCGGCACCTATCGCGCGCTGACCAACTCGGCCGAACTCGAATTCGTACCCGTCAAGAATTTTCGCCTGGAGATCTCCGCGGTCGCAGCATCCTACCATGTCGGCGGCGTCGCCGGATTCGACGATGTCAATCAAACGGGGTTGCAAGGCGCGTCGGTAGATTTTCGCTACAGGTTTCTGGATCGGGAAAGCTCTCCGTTCGGCATGGTATTCGACGCCGAGCCGCACGCCGACCGCCTCGATGAAACCTCCGGGCAACATGTGCGCGCGTATGGAACGGATTTTGCGCTGGCGTTCGATCGCGAGCTCATTCCCAACAAACTGGTCGCCGCCGTCAACTTTCTCTACCAGCCGGAATGGACGAATTTTCTGGCGACCGGCACGACCGAGCATGACGTCACGATCGGCGTCGCAGGGGCGATGATGGCGCAAGTGCAGCCCGGCGTCCTGATCGGCGGCGAAGCGCGCTACTTACGAAAATACGAAGGCTTTGGCCTCGACGTCTTCACCGGCCACGCGCTGTTTGTCGGGCCGACCCTCTACCTCCAGCTATCGGAACGTTCGCGCCTGACGGCGGCCTGGAGCTTTCAGGTGGCCGGCCACTCGGCGGCGATGCCGGGCTCGCTCGATCTCGTTAATTTCGAGCGACACCAGGCCCGGCTCATCTACGGCATCAATTTTTGAATTTGGGCGGCCCGAGGGAATGCGTCAGGATTGGGCCAGCGCCATCTGGGCACGGCGGCGGCGCACGCCGATGGTGCGCATAGTCGCATAGCCGATCAGGAACAGGGCGGCCTTGCTGACGATGCCGTAGATCGACATGAACGCCGACCACGTCACCACGCTGAAATTCAGCGCCGTGACCAGGTTGAGTGCGGCGGAAAAGAACATCAGGCCCGCCCAAACGTAGCCGAAGATGACGGCGATGTCCGGTATGATCTCGATGGCGACGGGCGGCAGATAGCGGTTCATCCATCCCGGCTTCAGCATCACGATGCCCACGATGGTGTAGATCACGCTCGGTTTGATCATCACGAACCGCGGGTCGTTGGTGAGCAGCGTGGCGGCGCCTGACCCCAGCACCAGGAAAAGGCTCATCCACTGCATGGTGTCGATCGGCAGCTTGCGGGCGAACTGCCAGCCGATCTGGGCGGCGCCCAGCGCCATGCCGAGCACGACCGACAGGGTCACGTTGTGCGTCAGCAGAACGAGGATCAGGAAAAAGAACGTCGACGCCATATCGAGAAGCAAAAGCTTCCCGGCTTCGAACAGATTTTTCATGGTGTGCTGCTGAACTCTGTGGCCGGTCCGGCCATTGTTACACCAGGGATTGTGTTTCGGCGAGAGCTTCGCGCGAACACCGATGGCGTCAGGACTGCCGAAAACCCATGCGGAACGCGCCCCAATGGCGGCCGCGCACATAGACCGGCGACGAGACGTCCTTCATCAACACAAAATTGCCGCCGCCCATGTCGCGCCGGTAGGTCTGCAGCAAAAACGGTTTTGTGTTTGCCGCCACCTTCTTCACCGCGCGATCCTTGAACAATCGCTTGTTGCGGCAATTGGCATTGTTCCAGACCGGGTCGGGCCCTTGCGGCAGGCGGTAGTTCGGATTGTGGGTGGGAAGATAGCCGCCCTTGGCCCAGGCGACGCAGAACACGACCCGGGGATCGATCTTTTGGACGGGATCCTGGATCGCGGGCAAGATCCGGTCGGTGAATGCGACATACTCGGTGAGATATTGCTTGGGATTGGTACCGACAATCTCGCGATATTTTTCGTCCATCAGCTGACCGACCGTGATCTCGCCGCGCTCGACCGCACTCTCGAAAGCCTTCGAGATTTGCTTTGCCGTGTCGATCACGACGCGGATCAGCGGCGCATCCGAGGTCTCGACCCCGCTGTCGGCGATCAGCTCGATCAGCCCCTCCGACAGCTCGAGCAGTTTCGCGACCCGGTCGTCGGCGCGCTTGAGGTCGGATGAGGACAGCTCAACGCCCTTGGCGAGGTTGCCGAGTTCATCGATCACGGTGTCGCAATGCGCGAGATTGGAACTAGCCGCTTTGGCAACACCGTCGATCTCGCGGCCGACCGCGGTAAAACCGTCCTGGACGCGGACGATGATGCCTTGAATCTGCTGGGCGCCTTCGCCGGCGTTCTTGGCCCGCAGCGAGGCATCGCCGCTGGCGCTGATCAGATTGCCGACCTGGCCATCCAAATCGCGAACCGTATCGCCGATCAGATGCGTGGCCTGGCGGGTCGCCTCGGCGAGGCTCTTCACTTCGCTGGCGACCACCGCAAAGCCTCTGCCCGCGGCGCCGGCGCGGGCGGCCTCGATGGTAGCGTTCAAGGCAAGCAAATTGGTCTGTTTCGCGATCGCCTCGATCGAGCCGGAGACTTTGGCGACCTGCGCCAGCGCAGCGCCGACGTCGCCGAGACGAAGCTCGATGCGAGCCACCGCCTCGATCAGTTCGGCGATATGCTGGACCGCGGTCTCCACCGCGCCGCGCGATTGGGTGATTTCACTCACCGCCGCGGTCGCGGCGGACTGCACCGCGCCCGACGCGTTTGCAATACCGTGGTTGGCGGAGACCATGGTCTCGGCGGTCTTCTGCAGATGGCCGAAGCGATCGGCCTGGCTCGACACGCGGCCGGCGACTTCCTGCAGATTCCCCGCGACGTCGGCGAGTTCGACCCCAAGCGTGCCGATCCGGTTGGCCAGCTGATCGACCAGACGTTCGCTGGGCGAAGGCGTGGCTGCAGCACGTTCGAGTCTTGCGGGTTGTGTCATCGGTATCGCTTCAAGTCAGAGTTTATACGCCGTGCGGAACCCGCCCCAGTGCCGGCCATTGACGCGCACCGGCACGTCGATCTCGCGCATCATGATGGTTTTGCCGTTGCCCATGTCGCGGGCGTAGCTCTGGATCAGATAGGAGCGGGTGTTGCGGCCGGCGGCGAGGCCGGCGGGATCGTTGAAGATGCGGCGGTTGCGGCAGTTGGCCGTGTTGAAGGCGACATCGCCCGGGCGCTGCGGATGCGAATAGACCTTGTTGTGCACCGGCAAATAGCCGTTGCGGTCGATCATCACGCAGAACACCATGCGCGGATCCTTGGCGAGGAACGCCTCCTGGAACGGCGGCAGCGCGCGGTCCGCCCAATCGAGAATTTTGGTGCAGTGTTGCTGCGGATTGCTGCCTGGTATCTCGACATAGTTGGTATCGAACATGTCGTCGATGGCGATGGCGCGGCTCGCCACCGCATCCTCGAACATCCGGGTCAGCGCGGTGCCTGCTTCCATGGCGCGGGTGACGAATTCGGTGTTTTCGTCGCGGATCATCCACAGCCGGTCTTCGACCTTTTCGGCAAGCTCGGCATCGAGCCGTTCGAACCGCGCCTGCGCGCCGGCCTTGGAATGCTCCGTGATGCGAATCCGGCAGGCGCCGATGCTCTCGATCGTCGCATTGAGGTTTTGGTTTTGCGGCAAACGTTCGGCATCCGGCCCGCAGATCAGGACACCTTCCATGGAAATCTCGTAGACCGGCGCCGCGACCAGGCCGCGCGCGGTCTGGATCTCTATTTTCAGGTTGCACGGCAGTTTTTCGCGCTTGCGTTTATCCTCGCGGTCGCCCTGACGCAGCAGGACCGCGCAGCGCGTTTTGAGCTTCTGCGCAAACTGGGTGACGGCGGAGCCGGCCTTGGCGACGCTCTCGCCATGGGCTTCGGCTTCCTTGGTCGCGCTGTCGATTTCGGCGGCGCTGTCGCCGACCGAGACGATGAAATGCGAGGCGGTGGCGGCGTTTTCGGAGATCGCGCTGGTGGTTTCGTTCTGTTCCGCCACCGCGCCATTGACGTTTTCGAACACCGGGCGGATCGCCTCGATCGCCTGCGAAATGCGATGCACCGCATCGACCGAACCGGCGGCATCCTTCTGCAGCGCGTCGATCTTCTTGCTGATCTCTTCGGTGGCGCTCTGGGTCTGCACCGCGAGCGCTTTCACCTCGGTCGCGACCACCGCGAAGCCGCGCCCGGCGGAGCCAGCGCGTGCCGCCTCGATGGTGGAGTTGAGCGCCAGCAATGTGGTTTGCCGCGCGATCTGCGCGATCAAATTGACGACGTTGCCGATCGCGGCCGAGGATTCGCGCAACCGATCGACATTGGCGCTGGCTTCGCGCGCGGCGGCGCTGGCCTGATCGGCGAGCTTGCTGGCGTCGCGTACCTGGGAACCGATGCCCTGTGCCGAATGGGTGAATTTTTCCGCGGCCTGCGAGAACGTGGTCGCGGTGTTCTGCGCGGCGCTGGTGCGCCCGGTCAGCGCGTCGGTGCGCTGGCGGATGGTGGCGAGCGTCGCCGCGGTCGCCTCGGCGCCGCCGGCGACCGAATTGGCCGCGCGCTCGAGCTGCCGGATCATCGCACCTAGTTCGAGTTCGAGCAGTTCGAGGATTTCCCTGGCCGAATCGCTGTCCGAAGGCGTGCCAGCATCAGTCTCGACCGCCGGCGTCACAGCCTTCGGTTCAGCTACCGGCGCAGCCGGTTCCGGCAGACGCTTTCGAAACAATCCGAACGCCATGGGCCTCTCTCGGGAACATCGAATGAGACGCGCATCCTCGCATCCGGGCGTGAAGTCGTGGTTAACGATTGCCTCTTATGCGGGCAATTGGCACTACCAGCATACCAAAAATGCCGGCAAATCTTTGATTTTGGCCGAACATCGGCCTATAACGCCGCGCTTTCCAATCCCGATCAATTCCGGACGAATCCCAAAGAGAGACGCATGGCCGGCCATTCCCAGTTCAAGAACATCATGCACCGCAAGGGCCGGCAGGATGCCCAGAAGTCGAAGCTGTTCAGTAAGCTGGCGCGGGAAATCACGGTTGCGGCCAAGATGGGCCAGCCCGATCCCTCGATGAACGCGCGGTTGCGCGCCGCGATCATTTCCGCCCGCCAGGAAAACATGTCGAAGGACTCGATCGAGCGCGCGGTGAAGAAGGCCAGCGGCAACGACAGCGAGAATTACGACGAGATCCGCTATGAGGGTTATGGTCCGGGCGGGGTCGCCGTGATCGTCGAGGCGTTGACCGACAATCGCAACCGCGCGGCGTCTGACATCCGCTCCTACTTCACCAAGGCCGGCGGCAATCTCGGCGAAACCGGTTCGGTCGCCTTCATGTTCGACCGCACGGGCATCATCGAATACGACGCCAAGGTCGTCTCCGACGATGCGATGCTGGAGGCGGCGATCGAGGCTGGCGCCGACGACGTGTCGTCGAGCGAAAACGGCCACGAGATTTATGCGTCGTCGGACACATTTCGCGAGGTAGCAAAGGCGCTGGAAGCGAAATTCGGCGAACCCCGCAAGGCGGCGCTGACCTGGAAGCCGCAGAACACAGTTCCCGTGGACGACGAGACTGGCGAAAAGCTGTTGAAACTGATCGATCTTTTGAACGAGCACGACGACGTCCAGAACGTCTACGCCAATTTCGAGGTTTCCGACGCGCTGGTCGCCAAGATGGGCGGGTAGTCACAAAGACAGTGTCATCGCCCGCCTCGGCGTACTGGATCACCCGCTTTCGCGGGTGATGACGACTGGTGGACTATTTCGCAGACCCGGCTCCGGCGTTATCACTACCCCATGACCTCACCGCCGATTCGCCAGCCCATCCGCATCCTTGGCATCGATCCGGGCCTGCGCCGCACCGGGTGGGGCGTGATCGAGATCGAGGGTAACCGGCTGGTTTTCCTCGGCTGCGGTTCGGTGGAACCGGCTGACAGCCTGCCGCTGGCGAGCCGCCTGCTGGCGATCCATGAGGGACTTGCCGCCGTGCTCGGTGATTTCAAGCCGGCGGAGGCCGCAGTCGAGCAGACTTTTGTCAACAAGGACGGCGTCGCCACCCTGAAACTTGGACAGGCGCGGGGCGTCGCGATGCTGGCGCCGGCGATGTTTGGGATTTCGGTTGCGGAATATGCGCCGAACCAGGTCAAGAAGACCGTGGTCGGCGCCGGCCACGCCGACAAGAACCAGGTTCTGGTGATGCTGAAGATTCTGTTGCCCAAGGCCGAACCGAAATCCCCCGACGCCGCCGACGCGCTCGCCATTGCGATCACCCATGCGCATCACCGCCTGAGCACTTCGCTGCGGTTGAGGATGGTCGGGGTATGATCGGCTGGCATCAGTCTCCGCCGTCATGCCCGGGCTTGTCCCGGGCATCCACGTCTTTCTTGCCGCCGGTCATCAAAGACGTGGATGGGCGGG
>Ga0209217_1000374_pt1 | contig 12018 bp, 15 predicted proteins | sample JacPinW_OM3H0_M2_FD_187957 | JGI IMG/M metagenome (GOLD analysis project Ga0209217, IMG submission 187957) | Forest soil microbial communities from Algoma, Ontario, Canada - Jack Pine, Ontario site 1_JW_OM3H0_M2 (SPAdes) (version 2) | ecosystem: Environmental > Terrestrial > Soil > Boreal...
AGTCAGTTCGATGATCGCCAGTGGGTTCCCCTGGGTCTCGGTGATGATTCGTTGCGAGACCTGGCCGTCGACCGGCCCAGTCGCGACAGAGGCAACCAACTCGCGAGCATCGGCGTTGGTGAGTCCAGCAATGTGCAGCTCCGGCAGTCCCGCAAGGGGTACGCGCCGCTCAGTGGGTTCGCGCACCGCAAAGAGGAAGGCGATCCGGTCGGCGTACAGACGGCGCGCGACGAACGCGAGCACGTCGGCTGACTCCAGGTCGAGCCATTGCGTATCGTCGATGACACAGAGGAGCGGGACCTCGGAAGCAGCATCCGCGAGCAGCGTGAGTGTCGCCAGCCCGACCTGGAATCGGTCGGGCGGTCCGCCGGTGATGAGCCCGAAGGCCGAGGCGAGCGCCTGATACTGGGGAGCCGGTAGGTGTTCAAGCCGCGACAGGAAGGGGACGACGAGCTGATGGAGGCCGGCGAAGCCCAGCTCCATCTCCGACTCGATTCCGATCGCCCGCACGACTCGGCAATCGTTTGCAGAACTGATGGCGCACTCGAGGAGCGCGGTTTTGCCGATGCCGGCCTCGCCGCGGAGAACAAGCGTCCCGCTGAGTCCGCGACGGACGGCGTTGAGCAGGTCGTCGAGCGCCGCCTTCTCGCGGACGCGATCAACGAGACCCGCTCTGTATGGAGTTACGACCGTCCCAAGCGCTGTGCCCGCTAGCGACGTGCCCACGAACACCCCCTAACAGGCCCATCGTACGCCAACCTCGGCGGCCACACCCGAACAAAAGACTGATGATTTCCATGATTCGAAGCGGGCCGGCGATACCTACGGTTGCAGGTATGGACGAGGCGCCCGCACCAGCCGGGCGACCGACGAGGCTCCGCAGCGGCCTACCGTCCGTTGCGGAGGCGCCCCGCGACGACCAGCCGATCTGGATTCACCTGCCCCTTGCCGAGGCGGAGCGCCTGAGCCCCAGCCTGGATATGCCGGCATATTGCGAAGCCCTTCGCTGCCAGAGCCGGCAGCGGACGGCCACGACCTTCCATGCTCTGATCAGCGGGGCAGCGGAGGCCGACTACGTCTGGGTGGCCTGCGCCGAGTGCACCGGCCTGATGCTCGAAGGAGCCTACGCGACGTAGATCTGGCCGGTTTCACATGGACGCGACGCCGAACGAGTTGTACCTGTATGGAACAAGAACGGGCTAGCATCAGCACCCACGCGATCATGGACAAGGTCCGCGAGATGGGCCTTTATCCCGTCGTCGTTGCCGAGGGTCGATTCACGGCATCGAAGCGGCTGGCGCGGGCCATGGAAATCGCCTACAAAGCGTTGTCCGCACCGGAAGCCAGCGTGGCGATATCCGCCCGTCCTGGTCAGGGTCTGACGGCGATCACGATCAGCTCGACCGCGCCGGTGGGACCTCTCCTCTAACAGAGCCTAATAAGTCGTCGATCGGGCTAACAATCCCGATTTACGGTGGGCCAAACATTCGGGTGGACCGATCAAGTCTGCCCGGAAGGGAGGTTCACGAAGATGGGCGCATCGATCGGACGACAGCCACGGCGGTTGGCCGTGGTCATTGCGACGGCGGGTGTGCTGGTAGCCGCCTGCGGAACCGGGACCACGAGTCAGACCAGCACGGTGAAGAACGGTGGCACCCTCGTATGGGGGCTGGACGCCGACGCGCAAAGCCTCAATCCATTTGTGGCGGGCGATCTCCCATCGTCACGGGCGCTGGCGTTCATGTTTCCCAACCTGTATTCGGCCGACAAGAACGTCAACGTCGTCCCCGACCTGGCCGATGGAATGCCCCAGGTGTCGTCCGATGGCAAGGTCTGGACCGTCAAGCTGAAATCGGGGGCGAAGTGGACCGACGGAAGCGCGATCACCGCTGACGACGTCGTGACGACCGTCAATCTGCAAAACAATCCCAACCTCGATACCGATGCGGCCTTCGACTGGAGCGTCCTGGACAAGGTCGAGAAGGTCGATGCGCTCACCGTCAAGTTCACGCTCAAAAGCCCATTCGCCCCGTTCCTGGCCAACAACCTGGTCGGGTGGATCGCGCCGGCCTCCGTCTACGGCAAGATCGACCCCACGCGGCAGCGCACGGACCCCGTCAGCCGGAACCCCACGGTCACCGGCGGTCCCTATAAATTCGCGAGCTGGATCCCCGGCCAGGAGATCGACTACGTCGCCAACCCGACCTACTTCGCAGGGCGGCCACACTTCGACAAAGTGGTTGGTCGCGTCATCACCGACGCGACGGCGTCCACGAACGCGATCATCACCGGGGATATCCAGTGGACGCCCACCGTCGCCGAAGCTGGCCAGGGGGCTGTCCAGAAAGTCCAGTCCGCCAGTAACCTGACCTCCCACTCGTTCGCCGACTTGCAGTACATCGACGTGCGGATGAACGAGCGCGCAGGCCACCCGTTTAGCGATGTGCTGGTTCGGCGCGCCTTTGCCTACGCCCTCGACAAGGATTCGATCGTCCAGGCGGCGAAGGGGAACACCGGCGTTTCGCTCTGGGGCGACATCACGCCCGCGTCCTGGGCCTACGACGCCGCCGCGCAAGTCAAGTACGCGCAAGACGTCAACAAGGCAAAGTCGCTGATGCAGCAGGCCGGCTGGACGATCGGCGCGAACGGCATCGCGACCAAGAACGGCAAGAAGTTTTCGTACAAGTTGCGCGTGCGTGCCGGCAAACCGGATCGGCTCAAGGCGGCGCAGATCATCTCCGACCAGGTGAAAGCCATCGGTATGGACCTCCAGCCGGATCCTGTTGACTTCAAGATCTTCTACAAGCCGCTGCAAGACGGGACCTACGACGTCGGGATTGCGGGATTCAGCCTGACCCTCGACCCTGACGAGTACACCGTGCTGCACTCGAGCCAGCTGCAGCCGGAGCACAAACAGGGCAACAACTGGACCGGCTACAGCAACCCGCAGCTGGACCAGCTCATCGACCAGGAGCGGTCGACCGTGAAGGCCACCGTTGCGGAAACGCAAGCCGCTCGCAAGCCCATCTTCAACCAGATCCAGCAAATCCTTGGAAATGACATCGTCACCTACTACCTGTGGGCTGACAGGTCGACGATGGCGTGGGGCGGCAACGTCGGCGGGGTCGTCGCCGGCAACGGCGACAACGTGATCTACGTCGACCAGGGACGCGACACGCGGGTCTTCTCCGAGTGGTGGTCGAAGACCGCTAAGTAACCGGCGTCGAGGCGATGCGCTGATTGGGAGCGGAGTGGTTCAGGCCCACTCCGCTTCCGTCACGTCGCCGTCGGCGACAACCGGAGGTAGGACTGCAACGGCTGTCCGATGACGCGCATGATGTCGCCGCGAAGTTGGTAGGTGATGAACTCGTCACAGTTAATCTGGACGATCCGGCTGGCCCGCAGCACCGCGATGTGCGCCCGGACCACGGGTTCCGGTTGCTCGATGCGGCGACAGAGCTCCACCAGGGTCAGCGCATCGTCGGCCAGGACCTTGACAATCCGAAGGCGCACCTCGTCGCCGAGGGCCTGGTAGGTGCGCGCCAGACCACGCCGCGCGGTCTCGATCGAGGTCGGATCCTCGGTAACAGGGTAGGCGTAAATACACATGCGTTTGTAGTGCACGACCCCCACCCAGGGCCGCATCACGAGTGTGGGGACCAGCAGGAACTTCGTGAACCGGCCCCGGCGGCTGTATTTGATCCCAGTGGCGATCAGGACCAGGCGCTCCGGATCGGTGCCGAGGAGGTTGCGTTTCGCTCGCGCATCCGCGGCGAGGACGTTGCGCACGGCCGGCTCATCCGTCACGAAGACCCGCTCGTACCACTCGCTCATCAGCTCGAGGGTTAGGTCCTTGAGGTCGCCGGGCGGGGTTGCCAGGAGCTTTGCCAAGGTTGCTTCGCGTTCGGGCATCGAGGTTGCTAGGGCCCGGGCGGCGGGACGGCGGGCTGTGCGGCTTCCGGAGACGGCGGCCATGATGGTCGCCGCGACATCCTCTGGATAGATATCCGAATAGAAGCCCGTGACATGCAGGGCGATCTCATGTGGCGTGAGCTGCTCCAGCCGGTGGAGGAACGCCGGAACGCTGGGCGATGGCTGGACCGCTTGAAGTCCCATCAGCTGGTCCACGTTGGTAAACGCGCCGCCAAGGCGTTCCAGGGCAGCCAGGAGTCGGGGCGAACAGCGTCGCCGTTGGTTTTCGGCCCACTCCCTGCCAACGTCGAAGGTATCGAGATTTTCCAAGCCCGCGAAGACGAGGATCTGGAGCAGGAGCTCGTAGATAGGGGAAGCGTCGACGTCGACTCGCACCGGGTTCGTCTTCACCAAGGGTGGACGAATTATATTTCCGTCGCCCACCCTAATACTTTCTAACAGTGTCCCCGCGCGTCGACCAGGTAATCGCCTATTAAGGTCCCACCGCCGCAAAACTCATCGATCGGCGACGGTGCGATGAGTTCTCACTACGCGCGCCGTCTAACCAATTGGACATACGATGCCGACGCCAGAGGGCCGCGCGATCACGATCGTGATCAGCGGGCCAATCGCGCCCGGCGATTTGCCTGGTCTGTACCGGCGCGTCTGCGCGTTACTGGACGGCTGCGATGCTGCCTTGGCCGTCTGCGAGGTCGACGGGATCGAGGCCGACGCGGTGACGGTCGACGCCCTGGCGCGTCTGCAGCTGGCCGCCCGACGCCATCAATGTCAGGTCAGGCTGCGGGGTGCATCGAACCAGCTCCGTGAACTCGTGGCCTTCATGGGGTTACGGGACGTGCTCCCCGGCTGAGGTGATTAGTCGATGTGGGCGGGCAGTCCGAATAGCGGAAAGAGCTTTGCTGTATCGAGGAAGAACGTGAACTCGATGATGCGGTCAGCCGCCGTCTCGACGACCAGGAGAGCCCAGGGGTCGCGGCCAGGTCCGGACTCACTCGGCTTGTACTGTCCGTAGGCCACCGAGCCGTTCGCCCCAGCGGTAGCCAGGAGCCGCGAGCCGCGACAGCCAACGCCCGGCCCGAACCACCAGGCCAGGATGTCGTCTCGGCCGCGCAACCAGAGGTCGTACGGCGGCATCGACTGCTTGGCGTCCTCCTGGATCAATGCGGTAAGCGCGCTCAGGTCGTAGCGCTCGAAGGCCTGGACGTAGCGGGCAAGAAGCTCCTTTCGGGCATCGTCCATTTGAGGGACCGGATCGTTCGAGCTGACGCCGCTCGCTTCGAGCGTCTCTCTCGCGCGCTGCAGCGCGCTGTTGACCGAGGCGACGCTGGTCTCGAGGAGCTCGGCGACCTCCTTCGCTTTCCAGCGCAGGACCTCGCACAGGATCAAGACGGCCCGCTGGCGGGGAGGAAGGTGCTGCAGGGCCGCCACGAAAGCGAGCCGGATCGACTCCCGCGTTACTGCCAGCTCAGCGGGATCACCCTCCTCCGCGAGCAGACTGTCCGGGATGGGCTCGAGCCAGGCAACCTCCGGGAGCCACTGTGCGTTCTCTAGGACAGGGGCGCGCGCAGGTCCGAGGTCCATCGGACGGGCTCGGCGGTTGCGTCCGTCCAGCATGTCGAGGCAGACATTGGTGGCAATCCGGTAGATCCACGACCGCACGGCCGCCCGGCCCTCAAATCGCTCGAAGCCTCGCCAGGCGCGCAGCAACGTCTCCTGCACCGCATCCTCCGCCTCGAAGGGCGAGCCGAGCATCCGGTAGCAGTAGCCGATCAGCTCCGAACGGTACTGCTCGAGCTGGCTCTCCAACTCAGTCGGCGCGACGGTACGAGACGGAACCTCCACCGGGGTCATCCTACGGCTTAGACGGTGACGCGGGCCTGAAATCATCGGCGTTTAGCGAAGAACCGCAGCGCGAAGCCACCGGCGGAGCGTCGCGTCCGCACATCGGTGACAGGCAGACGCCCGAGCAACATCTCCAGCTGTCCGGGGCCCATCAATCCGGTGCTGCGCGGCCCGTCGTGGTGCCCGTGGTGCAACGGCGCCCCGTGGAGTAAGTCATAGCCGACGAAATAGCCGCCGGGGCGGATCACGCGGATGGCCTCGGCCGTCGCCCCCGCCCAGTCACCGACATGGTGGAGCATCGCAAAGGACAGCACGACGTCGAAGCGGCCATCGGGGAAGGGGAGGGCCGCGGCGTCGACCCGTTGCGCGGTCGCCCGCTGCCCGAACCGCGCGAGGCTCCGCTCCGCGACGGCGACCATTTCGGGGTCGTAGTCGGTGGCGACCAGTCGGAGCGCGGGAAACTTCCGCAGCAGTTGAGCCGCCATGGCTCCGCTACCGCTGCCGATCTCGAGCGCTTCACCGCTTAACGAGAGACCCTGCAGGGCCCAGGGAAGAAGGACCCAGCGGGCGAGCGCGCGGTACGGCGGGCTGGTGCAAAAGCTCCTGGCGAGCGCCGACATCTCCGGCATCGGATTATGTTGTCAGGTTAGAGTGCGGGGATGGTGGCGCCGCCTGACCCGTGCTAAGCGTTTGCCCTGGATGCGGCCTGCAGCGTCCGAGCCTCGGACTGGACCCTGATCGAAAGGCCAACGCCTCCGGCGAGTGTCGCGCCTTGATGAATGAGATGACGTACTACACGCTCGCCCACGGCGATCCGAAATTCATCCATCAGCACCTGGTCGACGCCTACGGGGCGCAGCATGTTCGCCAATCGAACTCAACCATCGGGGCGGCGTTCGCGCTTGCCGGCCTCTGCCTCGCTGTTGAACGCGGGTTCACCGGCCGGCAGGTGCAGAAGGCGCATATGCGGATGGCCCGGGCATCGAAGCAATGGCCCCGCTTCGTCCCGCCCGAGGATGTCGGGCCGCTGACGGTGGGGGACGTCCTGGCGCTTGAGCCGGGACCACGTCGAGACGAGAAACTGATGGAATGGTGCGCCAGCGTCTGGAGCGCGTGGTCATCGGAGCACGCCCGCGTGAGACAGATGGTGGCGTTGACCGATGATATTGCACCCGGGAGGAGGTCGTAAGGGCATGAGCTCTGTTTCCTGCCAGATCTCGATCTCCCTCGACGGCTTCGTCGCTGGGCCGAACCAGAGCCTCGAGAACCCGATCGGCGAAGGTGGGCTGCGTCTGCACCAGTGGGTGTTCGAAACCGCCAGTTGGCGCGAACAGCACGGGGAGGCCGGTGGCGCGCGCTCCGTCGATTCGGACATAGTCCACGACCTCTTTAAGAATGTCGGCGCGTACATCATGGGCCGCAAGATGTTCGGCGGCGGCGACGGGCCATGGGACGAGACCTGGAGCGGCTGGTGGGGCGAGGACCCGCCCTACCACGTGCCGGTTTTCGTTCTGACCCACCGTCCGCGTCAGCCGTTGCCGAAACAGGGCGGCACCACCTTCACGTTCGTGACAGACGGGATCGAATCGGCGCTCGAGCAGGCTCGGTCCGTTGCCGGCGACAAGGACATCGAGATTGCGGGTGGCGCTCACACCGTGCAGCAATACCTGCGAGCGGGTTTGCTCGATGACCTCTACCTGCATATCGTGCCGGTCATCCTCGGGGCCGGTGAGCGTTTGCTGGAGAACGTCGGCGATCCCACCCTCGAACCCATCAACGTCATCGCCTCGCCGGCGGTCACGCACGTTAAGTACCGCATCGTTCGATAAGCTGCGAATGTGAGCCGGTTCATCGACGTGAGCCATCCGGTGGTAGAGGGCATGGAAACCTACAGGCCGTTACCCACGCCTCGAGTCGAGGTGCTCAACAACTATGACGCATCGCGATACGACGGCAAGGCGGAGTTCCTGATCGCAACGTTGCACCTCTGTGGCAACACGGGAACCTACGTCGATTCGCCGCGGCATCGGTTCCGAGAGGGTGCGGACCTTGCTGGACTTCCCCTCGAGCGCCTCGCCGACCTTCCGGTCATCGTCGCCGACGCCACGGGCGCCGGTCGCGCGATCGGCCTTGATGTCCTCCCAGAAGGCGACCTGCGGGGCAAGGCCGTGCTTGTGCGCACCGACTTCTCGCGCCACTGGGGCACCGACAGCTATTTCAGTGGCAATCCCTATTTGACGGCCGACGCATCCAGGCGACTCGTTGACGCTCGGCCGGCCCTGGTAGGGATCGACTCATTGAACATCGATGACATCGCCGACATGTCGCGACCTGCCCACACGCTCTTGCTCGGAGCCGGCATCCCAATCTGCGAGCACATGACAAACCTCGGGTCGCTGACGTCCGGCGCGGGACGTCTGCACGCCGTCCCAATCGCCTGGGTCGGCGGCGGGACGTTTCCGGTGCGCGCATACGTCATCGCGGCATGATGGCCGATGTCTTCCGCCATTTCTACGACTATCACTTCAGTGAGAACCGCACCATCTGGGATAGGTACATCACGCCGCTCTCCGATGAGAAGTTCACGCAGGACGTGGGCTACTCCCATGGGTCGGTCCGAAACCAGATCGTGCATCTTGTGAACGTTGATGACGCGTGGTTCAGCGGATTGCGAGGCGTCGAGATCCCAGACTCGCCCGATCCTGTGGATCGGAACAGCATTCGTACGCGCTGGGACGCCGTTGAGCAGCGCATGCGCGAATATCTTGCGCAGCTGCACGACGACATGCTCTTTGAGAAGCCGTTCGCAGAGGGGGAGGATAAGGATCTCATCCTCTGGCAGGTGCTGCTCCATGTCGGCAATCACGGCACCGATCATCGCGCGCAGCTGCTCAGGCTGCTGAATGATCTGGGCGTCAAGACCGTGTCTCAGGACTACGTCTTCTACGCGTATGACCACCCCACTCTTGCCGTCGCCCAGAGAGCGAGGGGAAAATAGGAATACGCTTGAGGTAACCCGTTAGAGCGCTCAGCGAGGAGGGAAAGCATGGCCGGTTTGATCTCTCGTGGATTCCTTGGACGCCGGCGGCCAGCAGAGGTGGAGGACCGCCTTCCGCCCGGCCAGTATCTGGTGACGGACTTCCCGGTCCTTTCGGCCGGACCGACACCGCACACACCCCTCGACCGATGGTCGTTCACGATGGAGGGCCTGGTGAAGTCGCCGGTGACCTGGAGCTGGGAAGATTTTCAGAAGCTCCCCACGCAGACGTACACCGTCGACATCAGCTGCGTCACCAAGTGGACCAAGCTCGACACTAAGTGGCTTGGTGTCAGCGTCGACACCCTGCTGAAGGCCGTCCAGATTGATCCTGCCGGCCGGTACGTGACGGCGTACAGCGACGGCGGCTACACCACCAACGTTCCACTGGATGAGATGGTGAACGGACAGGCGTTCGTCGCCTACCAGTTCGACGACAAGCCGCTCGAACCTGTGCACGGCGGGCCGGCTCGACTGGTCGTGCCGCACCTCTATTTCTGGAAGAGCGCCAAATGGATCCGGGGTCTTCGATTCATGGACAAGAACCTGCCCGGGTTTTGGGAATCGCTCGGGTATCACATCCATGGCGACCCATGGAAGGAGGAGCGATACAGTGGCGACTGAGGTGATCGTGCGGCCTGTTCTGGAATGGCAGGCCGGGACGGTCACCGCGATCCGAACCGAAACCCGGCAGACGAAGAGCTTCACGTTCGCGCTCCCGAAGTGGATGGTCCACCGACCCGGTCAGCACTACGACGTCCGCCTGACGGCTCCCGACGGGTACCGCACCGAGCGCAGTTACTCGATCGCCTCCCCGCCCGAGCGTGTTGGCGAGCTCGAGCTGACCGTGGAACTGATCCCGGATGGTGAGGTGTCGCCGTACATGCACGACGTCCTCATGCGGGGCGACCAGCTCGAGGTTCGCGGGCCGATCGGCGGCTACTTCGTTTGGGACGTGAGCCTGGGCGGCCCGCTGCTGCTGGTCGGCGGCGGCTCCGGCGTCGTGCCGCTGATGGCGATGCTGCGCCATCGAACTGCGCAGCATTCGACCGTGCCGGCGCGGATGCTCTACAGCAGCCGCACCGCCGACGATGTGATCTATCGCGACGAGCTCGACGGGCTGGCCGCCCGCGACCGAGCGTTCGAGGCGTTCTATACGTTCACCCGCCAGCCGCCGGCGGGCTGGACCGGGTACCGGCGCCGAATCGATGCCGCGATGCTGGCCGAGGTGATCAAACCCTTCGACAAGCGCGCACGCGTCTACGTTTGCGGACCCACGTTGCTGGTTGAGTCGGTCGCGAACGCGCTGGTTCAGATGGAACTGCCGACCGAGCAGATTCGCACGGAACGCTTTGGTCCAACTGGAGCCTGAGGAGGGCAGAACAATGGCTAACGACGAGACCGACATGAATACCGCCTTGATGGTCGATGGCAACGCGGTCGCTGGACAGCTGGAGCAGATTTTCGGCCGCGACATGACGATGACGGTTGCCCGATGTGCCGGCTGCTCCCGCGATGCAGCGATGGGCGCCTTGATGGCCTTTATCCGCGGTCCCGGCGTCGTGCTGCGCTGTCCCGCGTGTCAGAATGCGATCGCGCGGATCGTGGAGACGCCGACGGCGATCTATCTGGAGGCACGCGGCGCCGCGTATCTGCGGATGACGCCCCAGCCGTAGGTCGCTAGCGCTTGCCCGCGGTGTGCGGGACGGGCTCGTCCTCGATCGGGCCTTCGTCGGCCGCTTCGCTGATCTCCTCGGACAAGCGCGGGAGGGCCTCGGCGTGCACCTCCCCGGATGGGCTTGCGGATAGGGGAGTGTCCTCGCCGCGTCGCGCCCGGTAGAGGGCGCCAAGGAAGACGTTGGCAAGAGCGGCAATCGGCACGCCGAAGAGCGCGCCGAGAATGCCGGCCAGCTCGGCGCCGATCAAAAGGGCCGCCATGGCGACCAGTGGGTGAATGCGCGTCGCGGATCCGGTGACGCGCGGCCCAAGGATGTACGCCTCGATGGCGTGGCCGCCGAGCGCGACGATCAGGGCCAGGAGTCCGACCAGCGGTCCCTTGAAGGCGAGGGCAATGAGCACCGCCAGGCCCATCCCGACCGGTGCGCCAATCAGCGGGAGGAACTCGAGGAAGAAGGTCAGAATTCCGAGCACGACGGCGTAGGGGACACCGATGAGCGTCATGGCGACGCCCGTGTACGTCCCCATGACAAACGACATGAGTAACTGGCCTCGCGCGTACTGGCCGACCGTGGTGCCCACGGCGAGCAGCGTGAAGTCGTAGACCTCTTCGCGACCGGGAAAGATTTTTCGCATGCTGGCGATCAGCTGGCGGCCTTCGACCAGCAAGTAGATCGAGATCACGACCACCAGGAGGATGTTGATCAGCGTTCCCAGCGTCCCACTGAGGATGCCGAGAACCGACCCGAGAACCGCCGTGCTGATCCCCCCGGCCGCGTTGGGCAGACTCAGCTGGAGCGGAATGCCCGCACTATCGATCGCGTCTTGCAGCGAGCGGACGAAGGCCAGGGCGCGCGTTTCCAGCGCCGGTAATTGCTTGGCCTGGCCGATCAGCGCGGGCGTCACGAGGGCGATCACTCCGGCGATCAGACCAATGATGACGACGTAGAGCAGAAGCACGGCAACGACCCGCCGGCCTTTGAAGATGCGCAGCATCTCCATCCGGTCGATCACCGGTGTGAGCAGTAGGGCGATGATCGCGGCGAAGACGAACAGGAGCAAGACGTTGAACAGGTGCACGACGAGGTACTCGGTCTGGTGGTAGAGCATCACCACCGTGAGCGCGATCAGCAGATAGATCAGGATCCGGACCGGGCGCTCGAGGTGGCGCCAGGCCCTGGTCAGGTATCCACCCTCTTCGTGGCTCGCCATGAGGCCAGTCTCGCAGACCAGCCGTCCCGAAGGATGTCAGGCTTTCGTGCGGCGGCGAGGTTTTCCCGCGGGAGCCATGTACCGTTCCGCCCAGTCGCCCAGGCTGAGGAGGCCGGGGCCAAGCGCGCGCCCGCTCTCGGTCAGCTGGTAGAGGACACCGAGCGGGGGGCCATCGAGCACCGTCCGATCGATCAAGCCTGCTCTGGCCAACTCGTTGAGACGGTCGGAGAGCATGCGCTCGCTGATCCCAGGGATCGTCCGAGCCAGCACGGCAAATCGCGCTGGACCCTGCAGCAACAGGCCGAGAATCACTCCCG
>Ga0209217_1000375_pt1 | contig 11983 bp, 9 predicted proteins | sample JacPinW_OM3H0_M2_FD_187957 | JGI IMG/M metagenome (GOLD analysis project Ga0209217, IMG submission 187957) | Forest soil microbial communities from Algoma, Ontario, Canada - Jack Pine, Ontario site 1_JW_OM3H0_M2 (SPAdes) (version 2) | ecosystem: Environmental > Terrestrial > Soil > Boreal...
TTCCGTTCGAGATCCGAGCCGAAGCTGCCGCTCCGCCCTCCAGCCGCAAGCTGGAGGATCTAAGCGGTCTTGATGTTCTGGTGGTGGATGACAACGCCACTAATCGGCGAATTCTGGAGGAGATCCTTACAGCCTGGGGAATGCGACCCACGCTAGTCGATGGAGGTCTCACCGCGATCGCCGCGCTCGACTACGCCGTCAGCATCGGCAAACCATTTTCATTGGCGATCATAGACTTTCAGATGCCGGATCTGGACGGATTCGGGTTGGCCGAGCAGATAAAGAAGCGGCCGGAGCTCGGGACGACACTGATCATGATGCTCTCGTCAGTTGGCCATAGGGGCGATGGGATTCGCTTCCGCGAGCTTGGCGTCGCGTCGTATCTCACGAAGCCGGTCCGTCAGTCAGTTCTGATGGACGCCATGCTGTCGGTCCTCGCAGGAAAGGATTCCCCGCGGGATCGCCAAGTGCTGGTGACGCGCCACAGCCTCAACGAATCGCATCGATCGTTGCGCATCCTCGTGGCGGAAGACAACGCAGTAAACAGGATGCTCGTAACGGCCCTCCTCTCGAAACGTGGACACACGTCGATTAGTGTCGTAAATGGACGCGAAGCTGTCGCCGCGGTCGCGAATAGTGTATTCGACGTCGTTCTGATGGATGTCCAGATGCCGGAGATGGATGGTTTGCAGGCTACCGCGGCCATTCGCAAAGCAGAGGAATTGACGGGAGTCCACGTGCCCATCGTTGCGCTGACGGCGCACGCGATGAAAGGCGACCGCGAAGCGTGCCTCGCTGCGGGGACCGATGAGTACTTGTCCAAACCGGTAAACGCGACTGAGCTCTTTGCGCTCATCGAAACTCTAATGGGCACAGGGACCAGCGCAACGCCTACGGAGTCGGATATCGCTCTGTTGTCAGAGCCGGCATTTGACATGGGAAGCGTTCTGGCTCGAGTCGAAGGAGATCGGACGCTGCTGAGCGAGCTGGCGCAGATCTTCCGGATGGAGGTCCCGGGCGTCATTGCCGAAATCAGACGTTGCGTGGCGACGGGTAACTCCGCCGGCCTCGAGCGCGCCGCGCATGGGTTCAGAGGTGCGTGCGGCAACTTCGGAGCGGGCGGCGCAGTACGGGCGGCGCATGTGCTGGAGTTGATGGGACGTCGAGCGAGCTTCGAGGATGTCGATGCTCGTGTGGCCGATCTCGTGCGTGAAACGGACAGTCTGCGGCTTGCACTCGTTGGCGTTTGAGAAAACGCCAACGCGTTGATTGAGAGCGTTACAGTCGAGCTTCGCCAACTTCGCTCTTGCGAGTTAGGTCAGGCGGTCTACCTTAAACACCTGTCCACCCCTGCCTAGCGCCATGACGCAACAGAGTCCTCGGTCTCTCAAGCACGAGTACGAGCTCTACGTAGAATACGAAATCGAGAATTACAAGGAGTCGGTGTCGCGGTCCGCCATTCTCAAGATTGGCGATGAGGCTGCAGCATCTCTACGCGCTGGCGAGCAGTTCGCTATGGACGAGCTTCTGCTCTGGGCGGAAGTCGACCGCATCATCAGGAAGCGCATTCGCATCCCCGCGTACGCCACGTGGCGAAGAAAGCGGATCAAACTGCTCGAGGAGTATCGCCGGCCGGAACACTGGGGAATCCGTCCCGATGGAGTGCTGGCGCGCGAGATCCATCCTCCGGCTGAATCAAAGGTGCTCGTCGCTGGCGGAGACATCGATCGGACCGCGCTTTATCTGGCCGCGCACGGATGCGATGTGACCGCGGTCGACCGCGAAGTGGATTCACTCGAGCGTGTGATGAACGCAGCTCATGCGGCTGGTCTCGGCGACCGCATCAAGAGTTATGTGGCCGATCTCTCTGACTGGTCGCCCGATGTGCCACTCGGCGCCCTCGTCTGCACGTCAGAGGCGTTCGGTGACCTGTCCCTTGAGGAGCGTGGTCGAGCGTTCGAGCTTCTTCAGGGCGCGACCCGCGACGGGGGCGTTCACCTGGTGGGGACGATCGTACGCGGCAAGAGGGGCGTATCCGTCGCCGAGTTGCGCCGCCAGTACAAGGGCTGGTCGATCTCAGTCGAAGACGATTCGAGTTCCTCGAAGACCTTTCTAGCCAGGAAAATCGCCAGCTAGGTCTGTGTCTTAGCGACACAGGTGTCTCACGACCGCGTGTCGTTTCGCGACACATTCCCCGATTCAAAATAGCGACTCGATTGCAACTCATTGACTACAAACCACTTGTGAATTGGGCGTGTCGGGGCACGTCGAGTGCTTTCCATAGGCCGCGAGCACACGTGCGCCACCTAACCGAGTGAGAGCTGAATGAAAAAGGATCGTAAGGAAGCAGTCTCCGAGGGGCCTCTCGGCATCATCATCTCCAGGGGAGACAAGACGGAGCCAACGCCCGTTTTCTCCGCTTACATTTGGGGACCGGTGCCCGACGCAGATGTAGAATCCGCGACGCGAGCCGCCTAAGTCCGGACGCTACTATAAGAAGGATGGTAAAGCCCTGCTGAGCATCGCGGGGCTTTTTCGTTATTCGTCTGTAACTGCAACTGAAGACTACCGGCCAGGGGTTATCGGCGAGCCGGTCGCGGGCTACGGGCGGTGCTAATCTTGCCCGACTGGCCCCCGTGGAAGAAACTGCCCCCAACTGGGAAGGCGAGCGTCACGCGCTCCTCTCGCAGCGGATCTCCGACATTGGTCTGGCGATTCGCGGGACCCTGCTCGAGAAGCTCGTCGATCAGTTGTACGAGGAGTTAGCCGCCAAAGGGCTCGACTTCCGTCCCCCTGTTTACCTCAGCGACCAGTGGGGTTGTCCCGACGGCGTACCGCTGATCGGAGTGCCGTTTTATCTCGCCGATGCCCGCCTCTCCCGGATCGAAGAGGACTATTCGACGACCGTCGAAGGCGAAGAAGAATCGATGCGATATCTTCGTCATGAAGCGGGGCACGCGTTCAACTACGCCTATCGGCTCTACGACCGGCCGGACTGGCGCAAGATCTTCGGCCCGTACTCGCGTCCGTATCGCGAGCGGTATCGCGCCGATCCGTTCTCACACGATTTCGTGCGGCACATACTCGGCTGGTACGCGCAAAAGCATCCCGACGAGGATTTCGCCGAGACATTTGCGGTGTGGCTCACGCCCGGTATCGACTGGCGCCGCGGGTATGAGGGATGGGGCGCGCTGGCCAAGCTGGAGTACGTCGACAAGGTGATGAAGGAGATCGCTCACGAGGTGCCCGAAGTTCCCGAGCCGTCGGCTGACGATCTTCCCGTGACGGCGATGCAGTACACGCTCGCGGAGCACTATGAGGACAGCGAAGAGAGAATTCCGATCCGGGATCAACGAATCTTCGACGGTGATCTGAAAACAATCTTTGCCGACGCGCAGCATGCGCCAGGCGCCGTGACGGCCACGGAGTTCATCGCGCGCCACAAGCGTGAGATCGTAACCAGGATATCGTACTGGACTGGTGAAAACGCATCGGTCGTGCGACAGTTCGTTGACTTTCTCGACCAGCGCGTTGCGCAGCTCGAGCTGAAGCTTGCTGGCCTGGAGGCGGCTACGCTGATCGAGCTCACGGCCTTCGGGACTGCAGTGATGATGAACTATCGGCACACGAACGCGATCGACGGGACCGAAGCGGCAGACGATAGGTGAAGATCACCGTACTGCACAGCAAGGACGCGCTCGATCCGCCGGTCGATCCGATTCTCGATCAGCTGGACGCCGCGCTCGTCGCCAACGGCCATACGTCGCGCCGACTGGCTGTCGATGACACCGTGCAGCCGCTGATCGACGAGCTGTCGAACGAGCAGCCCGATCTCGTGTTCAATCTCGCCGAATCGTTCCGCGGAAAAAGCGCGCTCGAATCGAACGTCGCCGCGCTTCTCAATCTGATCGATCTGCGTTACACGGGGTCGAGCCCGGCCGGTCTCATTCTCGCCGGAGACAAGACTCTCACGAAGAAAGTTCTGGCGTTCCACGGAATTCTGAGCGCCAAGTTTGCGACGATGTACCGCGGTCAGGTCGACTGGGCTGGGGACATCGAGTTTCCTCTGCTCGTGAAGCCGCCGCAGGAGGATGCGTCGCTCGGGATCACTCAGAAGTCGATCGTCAACAACGTGAAGGAGCTCCTCGACGTGATGGGCGGGACGCAACAGGAGTATCAGTCGCCCGTGCTGGTCGAGGAGTTCATCGACGGCAGAGAGTTTTACGTGGGGGTGCTCGGAAACAGCAACGTCGAAGCGCTGCCCATTATCGAGCTCGACTTCTCCAAGTTTCCGGCGGGATTGCCCAGGATCGCCAGCTGGGAAGCGAAGTGGGGAGACGATGGAGACGAGAAGGGCGCTGAGTTCGACGGAACCGAGTCCGTGTTCCCGACGGATCTTTCCGAAGAGATGACTACGAAGATTCAGAAGGTCGCGATTGATTCCTTCCAGGCGTTGCGTCTCAGAGACTACGCCCGCATCGATCTGCGCGTCACGGCCAAGGACGAGATCTACGTGATCGAGGCCAACCCGAACTGCTACCTAGAAGAGAAGAGTGAGTTCGCGCGCGCAGCGCAGAGAGGCGGCATGGAGTATCCCGCGCTCATCGAGAGAATCGTGCAGCTGGCGAGCGCGCGTTACTCGAGGTGATGCGAGAGAACGCAAAAAAGCCGGCGATGTCGCCGGCTTTTCCGCTTGCCTTGGCTCTGCGCGAGCTACCGCCGCTTTTTCCGAGCTGCGGCGCGGGCCGCCTTTTTTCTCGCACGCGTGCGCGCGCCCTTGCGGGCCGATGCGCTACGTTGTGCTTTGGTCCTTCTGCCGCCCTTCTTAGCGGCGGCTTTGCGACCACGTCTCTTCGCTGCTGCCATTTTGTCTCTCCACGATGAAGTAGAACTCTCACCAGCGCCCCGATGGAACCGGCGAGTCCTGCATCGCGTCCTGACCGGCACGCGTGTGACCAAACAAAAGCACGGCGACGAGATCGCATCACAACCAGTGACTCGTCGCGAATATAGAATGCAAGAGATGTGCGTGCAATGCTTTTCCGCGGCGATTGGCTCGACGCAATCATCACTTCCAAAACCGCCGCGCTCCTGTCAGGTTAGAACTCCCCGCGCGCAAGAAAACTTTTTTCTCGAATTCAAACGGAGTAGCTGCTAGTGAAAGCGCTGGTAAAGGAATCAGCGGCGCCCGGCTTCAAGCTCAAGGACGTTCCTGAGCCGAGAATCCGCGAGGATGAAGTTCTGATTCGCGTGCGTCGCGCAGGGGTGTGCGGCACCGACGTTCACATCTACGACTGGGATGCCTGGGCGAAGGGACGCTGCAAGCCTCCCTTCGTAGTCGGACACGAATTCGCGGGCGACGTAATGCAAGTCGGCCGTCTCGTCACCGACGTCAAGGAGGGAGACCGCGTCACAGCGGAGGGTCACATCGTGGACGGACGGTGTCTGCTCTGCCGAACCGGCAACGCTCACGTGTGCCCGCACGCGAAGATCATCGGCGTCGACCGCGATGGCTGCTTCGCGGAATACATATCAATGCCGGCGACGAACGTGTGGCATCTCGACGACGAGATTTCCTTCGACGTAGGGGGAATCCACGACCCGATGGGCAACGCGTTTCACACCGTGCTCACCGCGGATATTCCCGGCTCGGTGGTATTGATCACGGGCTGCGGGCCGATTGGAATTTTCGCGGCCGGGATATGCAGAGCGGCGGGAGCGTCGCGCGTCATCGCCACCGACATCAATGACACCAGACTCGCGCTCGCCAAACAGATGGGGGCGAACGACGCGATTCATCCCGACCAGGCCGAGCAGATCGTGAAGGCGGCGACTGGTGGGTTGGGAGCGGACGTGGTTCTGGAGATGTCGGGAGTGCCCGCCGCCATCCACCAGGCGTTCGCGCTGGTGCGAGTCGGCGGGCGCGTGCAGATGCTCGGCATTCCTTCCAAAAAAGTGGACTTCGATCTGGCGACGGAAGTGATCTTCAAGGGTCTCACCATCTACGGCGTCGTCGGACGCCGCATGTACGAGACGTGGCACCAGATGACGCGCTTTCTCCGTTCCGGAGAATTCGATCCGACGCCAGTGATCACGCATCGATTCCCACTCTCCGAGGCGGACGCCGCGATCGCCGTGATCAAATCGGGCGAGGCGGGCAAAGTCATTTTCGAAATCGCCTGAACTATCGACTCACCGAGAGGCTGAAGTGGCGCTGAACACAAAGTTCGATTCCGAGCTCAAGAACGCGATCGAAAAGCTCAAGCAGGATCGGGTGTACAAACGCCTCAACTATCTCGCGTCGCCCCAGGACGCGCGCGTTCAGATGGAAGGGCGTGGAGAAATCATCATCCTGTCATCGAACAACTACCTGGGTTTGTGCAACGAGCCCAGTGTGGTGGAGTCGGGAGTGGAAGGACTGAAGCTATTCGGGGCCGGTACCGGCAGCGTTCGATTCATCTGCGGCACGTTCACAATTCACCGCGATCTGGAGCAGGCGATCGCGGATCTGGTCGGCACCGAAGCCTCGCTCAGCTACGTGTCGGCGTGGAATGCCAACGAAGGACTCACCGCGACGATCGTCGAGCAGAACGATTTCGTAGTCTCGGACGCGCTCAATCATGCGTCGATCATCGACTCGATCAGGCTGGCCAAGGCGATCACCAAATGCACGACGGCCGTCTATCAGCACTCGGACCTGGACGATCTCAGGTCAAAGCTCGAGAGCGCAAAGAGCGCGCGAAGGCGAATCATCTGGACTGACGGCGTGTTCTCGATGGAGGGAAGCATCGCCAGGCTGCCTGAGATACTTCAACTCGCGGAAGACTACGACGCCATCGTCGCCGTCGACGATTCGCACGGAACCGGAGTTCTGGGCGCGACCGGACGGGGAACGCCGGAGCATTTCGGGGTCCTCGGCGAAGTCGACATCATCACCTCCACCCTCGGCAAGGCGCTGGGTGGGGCGGCGGGCGGGTTCGTGGCGGGAAGTGCCTCGTTGTGCGACATGCTTACACAGCGGTCGCGGCCGCAGCTCTTTTCCAACGCGCTCCCGCCCACCGTGGCCGCGAGCGCCCTCGGCGCGATCAACCATCTGGAGCACAATCCGCAGCTGGTGCAGAAGCTCCGCGACAACACACGTTATTTCCGGGCGGCGATCACAGAGGCCGGGTTCAAACCGCTCCCTGGAGAGACCCCAATCGTCCCAATAATCGTGGGGGAGACGGCCACCGCCATCAAAATGAGTGACATGTTGCTGGACGAAGGCGTCTTTGTGACAGGGTTCGGCTTTCCGGTCGTACCTCAGGGGCAGGCGCGTGTGCGCTGTCAGCTCAGCGCTGCCCACTCACGCGACGATCTCGATCAGGCCATAGCGGCTTTCAGGACCGTCGGGACGAAGCTAGGCATAATCTAGAGGACGCCTTCATGCAGAAGCTCAGAGCAGTAGCCGTGGCGGTGGTCGCCACGCTGGTCGTTTCCGCGAGCGCAAGCGCGCAGGAGATGCGGAACTTCGACAACTCGTGGTTTTGGGGATTCAAGAGCGGAGTCAACACATTCCGCGCGCCAGGTCACGGGAACACGTCTACTGTCGACCTCGGTGTAGACTGGCTCATCACCCGTACCCGGGGCGGTCTTTACGTCTCGGCGAATCAGTCAATCTTCACGCGCAATGTCGACATGTTCGATCCGGCGTCCCGCACCAGCCAGCGAACGGTCCAGGTCAAAGATCTCCGGCGCATCTCTTTCGCCGCGCTCGCCTTTCCAAAGCACTTCGGGGGAATCACTCCCTATGCAGGCGTAGGCTACACTATCGCGGTTCTGGGAGATGCACGCGTCTTCGTGGACAGTGCCAACACCTTCCCGAACAACGCGTTTCTGGACAAGGTCGATGCTGCCCGCAGCCGTGGAGCAGTGTTTGGAATTGGCGGCATCCAGATCCAGACCAAACGCGCCGCGATATTTGCGCAGGAAACGATGCTGCCGAGCAATGCCCAGTTCATGTTCCCCAGCGTTCTTTCGTTTTTCGAATTCGGCGTTCGTTACAACTTTGGAAGCTCGATCGATCGGGAATAGCAGCTCTAGGCGCACCCGACGATTTTAGAGCGACGGCCCCGTAACTGGGGCCGTTTTTCTTGCCTACCTCGGGGGTGAGGCTACGGCGCTAGCTGGCTTTCACAGAACTGAAGCAGGGAGCTCTCAGGCAACTACGCTCAAGCTCGGAGCTTTCGCTTCGCGATCGCTACGCCGAGCACTAAGCGGAGAGTTTCCCGCGCGACACAAATCGGTTTCCGCGCACTATCCACCGGAGCGGCCAGTCTGCTGAGCGCGTGATTCCGATCCGGGTCGTGACCTCGACTTTGTCGTCGGAGACCGACTCTCCTTCCCGGATGATGAGCGGCTTGCGTTGAAGGCTCTTTGCGCTCATCGAGCGCGTGATGCCAAGGGCTGCGCAGAGTTTTCCGGGACCATTCGTCAGGTCGACATCGTTTTTGATTCGGGGGCGACGCTTGTGCATCAGGGCGATTCCGTCGAGCGGCTCGAGCGCTCGCACCAACACGGCACTCGGAAGTCCTTCGGCGCGCGTGACCGCGTTGAAGCACCAGTACATCCCGTAGATGAAGTAGACGTACGAGGTGCCCGGTGGTCCGTACAACGCTTCGGTGCGAGCGGTGCGTCCAGCGGCTGCATGGCAGGCGAGATCGTGCTCGCCCAGGTAGGCTTCGGTCTCGACGATGATTCCGCTGGCCCGTCCTTCGTCGGTCTCGCACTCGAGGACGGTGCCCAGCATTTCACGAGCTACAATCTCCGTCTCGCGCTCGTAAAAGCCGCGGGGCAGCCTGCTCACCCTACTCGCTAGCGGTCTTGCTGCGGCCCTTGCGAGGAGCACGGCGCGGCGATGGCGTGTCGCCGTCCTCGGCCGATGCAGACGTTGACTTCCGGGCGCGACGCGGCTTCGCGTCATCACCACCGCGCTTCCTCGCGCTCCTCGCCTTTGGCTCGGGCGGCGGCTCGTGGAGCGCGTCTTCGCCAGTCAGCGGGAGATCCGGCACTGATTCCATGAAGATCGGCTCCGGAGCAGGTCGGGATGTCTCGACGACACCCACGGAGAGAAGATTCGCCGGTGGTGTGCCAACTCGAGCGCCTATTGGACCGCGTCCGCGGCCGCGACTCGGCGCGCTGCGCGCTCCCATTCCGGTCGGCATCGATGGCGCCGAGGGCGCGGTCACCTTTGGAGGCTCCGCTGCGGCGAGCTGCTCACTGACTGGTGTCTCGGCGGCGGCCGGGGCGACCTCGTAGTCCGCGCCGCGGCGACGGAGATCAATAAGATTCGCGTCGTGAGCGTCCTGAAGGATCCGCAGAAAATTCCGTTCGCTCAGACTTTCACTGTCGCGTCCCAGAATCTCTCGCGCGACGGCCCTCACCTGGCTCGCGCGTGCGGGACCGCTCTCGTTGACCGCGCGACGAACCAGATTGAATGCGTCCTCGCGCGTGAGCCGCAAGCCACTCGACCCGATCCCATCGCCATTCAGCGCTGGAGCGGCGACAACAGAAGTGTCGGCTGGAAATTCGCCCGTCGATGTCGCTTCAGTTTCGGTCGGCGTTGGCGAGTGCGCGGCGGTTGGGCGCTGTGCGCGTCCGTCGCGATCGCGGTCACGACCTCTACCACCTCTTCGACTGCGTCGCGGCCGATCGCTGGTCTCGGGCTCGTCCGTGCGAGGTGTCGCAATCCTCGCAACCGCGTGTACTGTGGCAGGCTCACCCGACGTAACTGCGCCCGCGGCACGCGGAGGCCCGACCTCGAATTGTCCGTTCTCGAGCTTGGTCAGTGAAAGCAGGCCGCGTTGCGCGGCTTCGGTTACGAAGCGTGAGAACTTCGACATCCCGAGATTCTTCTCGTCGAAGGAACTGTCGATTTGCTGCATCACCTGCTTGAGACGGTCGGCGCGCATCACGTCGCCGTTCCGCTTCATGCGCGTGATCGCTTCGGTGACGAGCTCCCACGGATCGCGCTTGACGATCTCTTCTTCGCCGGTCTTCACCAGTCCCGCGAGCGCGTTGTAGCTGTAGTACTCGTCGCAATTCTGAACGAGCAGATCGCTCGACGACTCACGGATTCCGACGCCGATGACGTACTTGCCGTATTCCTTGAGCTTGATGACGAGGCTGGAGAAATCCGAGTCGCCGGAGAGCAGAATGAAGGTGCCGATCTCCGGACGCGTGAATACCAGCTCCATCGCATCGATTGCGAGTCTGATATCGGTCGCGTTTTTCTTGGCCGACCCGTAGGCGGTGGCGAAGATCAGATCGATCGAGGATTCAGTGAGGGGAACGACGTACTGCGGATAGCGCCGCCAGTCTGCGTAGGCGCGTTGTACCGCGACTTTTCCCTTTACGATGTCGGAGGAGAGGAGGTTTTTGAGCTCCGTCTGCAGGTCGGAGCGAATCCCAAGCGTTACGTTGTCGAAGTCGATCAGCAGGCAGGCGTTGGGAGCGTGGTGGGGGCTGGCTAACGCGGTCTGGGACATTGCCTGCGGCCCGCGATGTATCGGGGCGACATGGCGGTGCGTGCTATGTGCGGGCACGGACCGGTGTGGTCGTGGAGTCATGAATTGTTGGATTACGTGTGCGCGGCTGCGTACCGGCGAACCTTTCTTGGGCGGGTGCACGCCATGTTGACCCTGCGACAGTCGCCGCAGGCGGTGCGTCTTCAGGTCAGTGCGAGCGCGTCAACCTGCTGGTTGACCGGTCGCCGGATCCTCGAAGTCGCGCCGTAGAGGTATAATTTATACTCGAATCCCCATGAATCAACTGCGATTCCGTTCGCGCCTGGTACTGATCCTCTCTTTGTTCGCGATCGTACCAGCGCTTTTGCTCACGCTTTTGTGGAGCGGAACCGTGAGCACCGCGCTTCCATTCGTGACCGGACGATCGGCCTGGGATAGCGTGGCCGCCAGCGGTGAGAAGGCGATTGCGGCCGCTCGCCAGGCCCCCCTTACGGCGTCGCAACGCCGCGCAATCGACGCCCACGAACGTGAGCTCCGGCTATCCGTCGAACAAGCGCGCCGTTACAGCTTCCTCGCGACGCGGACGGTGCGGGTGATAGCGATCGCCGGGGTTCTGGCGCTCCTTGTCCTGACGGGCGCGGCATCCCGGGTAGCCGGTCATCTCAGCCGACAGTTGAGCAGGCCGCTCGACGAGCTGGTGCGATGGACCGAGCTGATCGGTCATGGCAAGCCGCTCCCGCCCCCGCCGGAGCCGACCGTAAACACCGCCGCACGGAAGAATGGCGATGATGGAACTACCATCGAAGTCACTACGAGCCGCGTTCGCGGAGCCCCGGAATTCGAGACGCTGCGGCGCAGTATGCGCGAGATGGTGTCTGAGCTGGAGCACGGGCGGCAGCAGGCGGTGGAGGCCGAGAGACTGCACGCTTTCAGAGAGAGCGCGCGAAGAGTCGCGCACGAGATCAAGAATCCGCTGACGCCAATTCGTTTCGCGCTCGCCAGACTGCGTGGTCAGGCACCGCAGGAGCTGCAGGAGGATGTCGGCGTAATTGCGGTCGAATCGGACCGCTTAGACCGAATGGCCAGGAGCTTCGCTGAGTTCGGAAGGCTTCCGGAGGGCCCGCCAGCGGAAATCGACATGGGCGAGCTCATTCGGTATACTGCGCGAAGCTGCGTGCCTCCGACCATTGCCCTCGATCTGCAGATAGACGACAATCTTCCCAGAGTGCACGGCCACAATGGGGCGCTCGCCGGAGCTTTGAGCAATGTTCTACTCAACGCCGTCGATGCATCCGCCGAGGACGGCCGGATTACGGTGAGCGCCCACTCGGTATCTGCGAGCGGGCGAAATGCGGTCCGGATCTCGGTGGGGGATAACGGCAGGGGTATCGCGCCGGAGCAGCTGGCGACGATCTGGGAGCCGTACGTCACCAACAAGCCGGGCGGAACAGGACTGGGGCTGGCAATCGCGCGGCAGG
>Ga0209217_1000378_pt1 | contig 11961 bp, 9 predicted proteins | sample JacPinW_OM3H0_M2_FD_187957 | JGI IMG/M metagenome (GOLD analysis project Ga0209217, IMG submission 187957) | Forest soil microbial communities from Algoma, Ontario, Canada - Jack Pine, Ontario site 1_JW_OM3H0_M2 (SPAdes) (version 2) | ecosystem: Environmental > Terrestrial > Soil > Boreal...
CGTTCTCGGGCAGGGTGAAGGCGCCGACCGGGCCGATCGGGGTCACCTCCCCGCCGATCCTGGACAGCCGGAACGTGCGGGTGGCGCCGCGGTCGCGGTCGTGCCCGACGAGATACCAGCGGCCTTTCTCGGTCACCACGCCCCACGGCTCGACCGTGCGCACGGTGTACGGCTCGGCGCGCGACGGACGGTGCGGAAATTGCACGGCCTGCGCGGCGTCGATAGCCGACAGCAGCGCTCCGAGAACGTCTTCCGACCCGCGCAGCCCCAGGGTCCCGGCAGGCGACGCAATGGCGACCGGCGCATCCGGGTCGACGTCCACGCCGGCGGCCCGCAGCTTGAGCAGCGCACCCTGGGTGGCGGTAATCAGTTCCGGCGACTCCCACAACTGGGTGGCGACTGCCACGGCCGCCGCCTCGTCGGCGGTCAGCTCGACGGCGGGCAGCGCGTAGGCCTCGCGGTTGATCCGGTAACCCTCGACCGGATCGAACGACGACACCTTGCCGGTCTCCAGTGGTATGCCCAGATCGCGCAGCTCGTTCTTGTCGCGCTCGAACATTCGCGAGAACGCTTCGTCGCTGGCGGTGTCCGAGTAGCCCGCCACGCTGGACCGAACTTTTTCGGCGGTGATGTAGCCGCGGGTGGAGAGCAACGCGATGACGAGGTTCACCAATCGCTCGACTTTGGAGATCGTCACCCGTAGCAGCTTAGGGGTGCAGTAAAGCCAGTCGAGATCGACGTGTCGGTCACGTCGATCTGCCCGAGTGACGAGGTCGCAGGATGGCCCCCTAGGGGCCGCGATCGCAGGCACCGTTCAGCCGACGTGTACTAGTGAGTCGGCGAGTTGCTCGACCCCCCGGGTCTCGGAGTACCGGAACGGTTGTGTCGAGCTGAGAAACGTCTCCATAGCCGGAAGTAGCTGCGCAGCACTTCAGAGCGCCGCACACACATGAAGTTCGCCAAATGGCCCACCAGCGAGTAGCGTTCATGTTGGTTGGTATTTCAGCAGTCCGCAGCGGTCCAGTCACGAGCCGCGGGCACGTGCCCACGCCGGACATCTCATCTGAGTTCACGTCCCTCCGACGCGACTCGTCGACTCCGATGATCCGATGCCGTCGGACGCAGTCAGTCCGGTAGGAGCCGAAACCCCGGTGCTACCAACCTATTTCGCGAAACCTTTTGTCGAGGTTAACGCCCGTCGGATCGGTCGAGCACGTCGATTGGACTGCAAACTTCAGGAACACAAGCTCGATCAGTGATCCACCCGCCGCGCACGGCCAACGTTAGGTCCACATGGCCCGCATTTCGCGCAGCACAAGGGATTAACACGATCTCTCGCACCCGGTCTGAACCGGATACGAGTCGGCTACGACCCCAACGCGGGGTCGTTGCACGGTCATCCGCAGTCCGCGGCTGACCACCACAGAAGGGATACACCACATGGGATTCGTCGATAAGGCCAAAAATGCTGCTCAGGATGCCGCCGGTAAAGCTAAGGAGCAGGCCGGCAAGGTTACTGGCGACAAGCACACCGAAGGCCAAGGCAAGAAGGACCAAGCCACGTCGAGCTTGAAGAAGGCCGGCGAAAACATCAAGGACGCGGTCAAGTAACCGCTATTGGTGTGGCCTGCCGCCGACCGCGGTTGGCAGGCCACACCAATTCCAACAGCACCGAAACGCCTCGAAACATCAGTACGACAAGACGATTCGCGGAGGCCGACGATTCGTTACGCCCATGGCGGGCACACACCCCAAGAATTCCGAAGCAGATAAACCCGAAATCGTCAGGAGAAAAACAATGACCCACGCAACGACCGATAAGCTCATAGGCCAACTTCGCATCCTGCATCACCTCACCAACAGCGAGGCCCAGATTGCCCAGACCCGGCGTGTGCAGGCCCGCAACGATACTGTGCGCCAACAATTCACGACGAACGCGACCAACGCGCAAGAACGTGCGAGGCTGATCGCCGCCGCGCTGCGTGAACTCGGCGGCGTCCCCGATGTGGTCACCCCCACGCTGGGCCGCGCTACCGCTCTGGCCAAGGCCGTAGTCGAACAGGTTCAACCGATAACGGCCGCGCTGTTCAGTGACCTCGCCCTAGAACACCAACTGCTCGACCGAGCACGCTATCTCGAGGCCCTCGCCGACGCGGCCGACCATGTCGACGCTCGACTGCTTGCGCGGCGTCTGCAGGCTGCGCATCAAGAAACCATCGAGTGGATCACCTCAGTACTCGCCCAAGAAGCCTCAGGAAAGCTCACCGCGGTGCAGCCCACCGCCGTGCAGAAGGCAGTGGGTCGACTGACCAGGGCCGCCAATTACCCGACCCGCTGGACTGCCGCGCGGATCAACGCAACCGCCGAGGCTGTTGCCCGCGCTCGTTCACGCGCCGCCACCGTAACCGAAGCCGCCGTCGACTCCTTGAGCGCCGGGCGTGACGCTGGACTTCATCAAGCGGAGCAGATCGCCACCCGAAATGGGGCACGCACCATCGCGACCACCCTGCACCGCACCCGCGTCCGCACCGGCGGCCTCACCGAAGACGAACTAACTGTCGACCACTACGACGACCTCACAATCAACGAAGTCGAGGCCGCGGTGCAACAACTCACCGATCCCGCCGGATTGGCCGCCCTGCTGCGCTACGAGCAGAACCACAAGGACCGCGTCGGCGCGTCCACCGCGATCGAGAACCAACTGGCCGCACTCGGGGCGCAGGACAGCAACAGAAACTGACCCGACTCCTCGCCCGATCGCGGCGTGACCGCACAGGTCTGACCAGTAGTTTTGGTGCCACAAGGCTTGCCGCACCAGCTACATGCTGGCGATCAGCCTCTTAACTCGCTCGTCGACCGACCGGAACGGATCTTTGCACAGCACGGTGCGCTGGGCCTGGTCGTTGAGTTTGAGGTGCACCCAGTCGACGGTGAAATCGCGGCCGGCGGCCTGGGCGGCGCTGATGAACTCACCCCGCAGCCGCGCGCGGGTGGTCTGCGGCGGCTGGTCGACGGCATCCTCGATTTCTTCGTCGGTGGTGATGCGCGACGCCAGACCCTTGCGTTGCAGCAGATCGAAGACGCCGCGGCCGCGCTTGATGTCGTGGTAGGCCAGATCCAGCTGGGCGATCTTCGGGTCGGACAGCTCCATGTCGTAGCGGTCCTGGTAGCGCTGGAACAACTTGCGCTTGATCACCCAGTCGATTTCGGTGTCGACCTTCGCGAAGTCCTGGCTTTCCACGGCGTCGAGCTGACGACCCCACAAGTCGACGACCTGCTCGATCTGCGCGTTGGGTTCGCGGGTTTGCAGGTGCTCGACGGCGCGTGCGTAGTACTCCCGCTGGATGTCCAGGGCGCTGGCCTGACGGCCGCCGGCCAGCCGCACCGGCCGCCGGCCGGTCACGTCGTGGCTGACCTCGCGGATCGCCCGGATCGGGTTGTCCAGTGAGAAGTCGCGGAACGCCACGCCGGCTTCGATCATCTCCAGCACCAGCGCTGCGGTGCCCACCTTGAGCATGGTGGTGGTCTCGCACATGTTGGAGTCGCCGACGATGACGTGCAGACGGCGGTACTTCTCGGCGTCGGCATGGGGCTCGTCGCGGGTGTTGATGATCGGGCGGCTCCGAGTGGTGGCCGATGAGACGCCTTCCCAGATGTGCTCGGCGCGCTGCGACAGGCAGAACGTGGCGGCCTTCGGGGTCTGCAGCACCTTGCCGGCGCCGCAGATGAGCTGGCGGGTGACCAGGAACGGCAGCAGCACATCGGAGATACGGGAGAACTCGCCCGCGCGCACGATCAGGTAGTTCTCATGGCAGCCATACGAGTTGCCTGCCGAGTCGGTGTTGTTCTTGAACAGGTAGATGTCGCCGCCGATGCCCTCATCGGCGAGCCGCTGCTCGGCGTCGACGAGCAGGTCTTCCAGCACCCGCTCGCCCGCACGGTCGTGGGTGACCAGCTGCACCAGGCTGTCGCATTCGGCGGTGGCATATTCCGGATGGCTGCCCACGTCGAGGTACAACCGTGCGCCGTTGCGCAGGAAAACGTTGGAGCTACGCCCCCAGGAGACCACCCGGCGAAACAGGTACCGGGCCACCTCGTCCGGCGACAGGCGCCGATGACCGTGGAATGTGCAGGTGACACCGAATTCGGTCTCGATGCCCATGATCCGCCGCTGCACAATTCGAGCGTACTGGTTGTATGCGCAACTGGTGCGGAACCCCCGCCGAGAGAGTGGCGTGGTCGGCGGGTGCACCCGATTACTCCGGTAGAATCGGCGCTGCTCGTTACCGCGAGCACAGTCGTCAGAAAGGTCTCGCCAGTCCTGTGGACAGAGCCAGGGTCGCGGAGCACCCGCGGCCGGACCACGTCATCGCACACATCAGCGACACCCATCTCATAGCCGGCGAGGGAGACCTCTACGGCGATGTCGACGCGGAGGGCCGATTATCCGAGCTGCTTGGGCGGCTCGAGGGTTCTCAAACTCGCCCCGATGCATTGATCTTTACCGGCGACCTCGCCGACAAGGGGCAGCCCAACGCCTATCGCAAGCTGCGCAACCTGGTCGAGCCATTGGCCGATCGCCTTGACGCTGAGGTCATCTGGGTGATGGGCAACCACGACAACAGAGCGGCGTTGCGCGAACACCTGTTGCGCGAGGCGCCAACGATGGCGCCGATGGACCGCGTGCACGAGATTGCCGGTCTACGTGTGATCGTCTTGGACACCTCCGTTCCCGGCCACCACCACGGCGAAATCGCCCCAGAGCAATTGCAATGGCTCGCAGCACAATTGGCCGAACCCGCGCCTTTCGGCACCATCCTCGCGATGCACCATCCGCCGATTCCCAGCGTGCAGGACCTGGCCGTCACGGTCGAGCTGCGCGACCAAACACCACTTGCCCGGGTGCTGCGGGGCACCGATGTACGCGGCATCCTCGCCGGGCACCTGCACTACTCCACGACGGCAACCTTCGCCGGAATCCCGGTCTCGGTGGCCTCAGCGAGTTGCTACACCCAAGACCTGCTGACGGCAGGTACCCGGGGCCGCGACGGCGCGCAGGCGTTCAACCTGGTGCACTGCTACCCGGAAACGTTGGTGCACACCGTCATTCCGCTGGCCGGCGGTCCTACAGTTGGGCGGTTCGTGTCGCCGGAGATCGTGCAACAGGAGCTCGCCGCCGCCGGGGTGAGCATCCTGCCGGCAAGCCGGATACCGCATATCGCACAGCCGCTCGCGCGCACCTAGGGGCGATCACTCGCCAGATCACCCGCCTGCCGAGGGGATTCGACCCAGACTGGCCGGACGGATTCTAGGTGACTCCCACCGCGATTGCCGCCACGAATGGGCGTCAAGAAGGCGTTATGGTTTCGCCCGCCGTGCGTCAAGAAACATAATGGAATGCGTTGGCCGTCAAGAAGGCGTTATGGTTTCTCCTGCCATCCGTTAAGAACACATAATGGAATGTGTTGGCGGTCGAGACTGCGTTGCGCCGTGTTGCGACGCTCGTTATATAGGAATGCGACGCATCCACCTACGCGGCTGGCGATCTGGAGAAACCGGGATCGCTCAGTTGCGTGATGTATAGCACACGCAACCATATCCGCGAGTTGGATCTCAGATAGGGACACAACGATGTCTCCCGCTTGTGATCTCAATCGGCAGCTAGGGAGAATCGATGCCACTCGGTAACGTGCTGCAAGCACTGATCATGCTGGCCGTAGTCTTGATCGGCTCGGTGTTTGTCGGAAACCTGTTCCGTAGGATTAACCAGCCCGCAGTCGTCGGAGTAATCGCTTTCGGCCTTTTGCTCGGCACAATTCTGGCCCTTCTCCCTCATTCCATGAAGTCTGTGCTACTTTCGGCGACCTCGAAATCTCTCATCGAGGACGTGGGCCAAGCGGGCCTCTTGTTACTGTTGTTCTTGGTCGGAATTGAGCTGCGTTCCTACAGCAAAACAAGCCAGAAGTCACCGCTCTGGCAACTGGTGCCCTGCGTGGTGATTCCGGTCGTCGTCTGTGCAGCTGCAACTTTCCCCTTCGCGCACCGACTCGTTGGCCCAGATCACAACCCGCTGCATGTGTGGTTATTCGTCGGTGTGGCGCTGAGTGTCACCGCCGTTCCGGTTCTCGTGCTGATTATCAAAGATCTTGGGGTCCCGGCGCCCATCCCGGGGGTTGCGCTGCGAATTGCGGTCGCGACCGATGCGGCGGCATGGGCACTGGTGACCGTGTTGATCCTGCTGACCACAGACTTGAGCGCGGTCTCGGTGCCTGCCCTTTGTGTGGGCGCCGCGCTGCTGTTCACAGTGATGTTCGTGCTGCCGCGGCTCCTCCGGCGGTGGTCCCAGGTCCACCAGCTGAGTGCTGCTCCGTTTGTGGTGGCGGTGTTCGCTTACGTGCTTGTCGGTGCGGCAGCCACGCAGGTGTTCGGCCTTCACCCCGCCCTCGGTGCCGTGCTTGCCGGTCTGTTCTTCCCCGCAGGGCTGGCCAATGAGTCATCGCAGCGGGCCATAGCCACGGTTGCTGACATGCTCATTCCTGCGTTCTTCGTTTCGAGCGCGCTGTCTGTGCCGCTACAGGTTCTGGCGGATCTGTTTCGATGGAGCGGTCTGGCGTGCCTGCTGACCCTGATCGTCGCCGCTTCCGTTTCAAAGTTCGCGGTCGGTCTCGTGGCCGGCAGGATGCAACGCTGGCCACTTACCACCTCGGCCGAACTTGGCGTCTTGCTGAACTGCCGCGGCGTCACCGAACTAGCCATTGCGTCGATAGGTCTCCAAGCCCGCTTGATCGGCCCCTATGCGTTTGCGATGTTGTGCGCGCTTGCCATCGTGACCACCGCGGTGACGGCTCCGCTGTATCGCGCGATCAACAACCGCGCGACGCGCGAGCGTGTTCATGTCGCGCGCGAGGAAGTCGAGCTGGCCGCATGAAAACCATGTTGCCGCACGCGCGCGACCCTTCGTTTAAAAAGAGGTTCCCTTGAGCACCTTGGAAGAGCGGGTGCGGATCGGGTCAGACGAGCCCCCGCCGTCAAAGGCTCCCGGCCGCCGGTGGTGGCCACGCATCAGACTCGGCGTCATCGCGCTTTTGGTTGTTGCCTGCGCAATGATCACGACGGTCGTGTTGTACGTCGATGGAGCAGCGTCCCAACGTATTCCAGCTCATGGGGCACCCACCAGCGACGGTACAACTGTGACGCTGGATCTGGTAAGTATCAAAAGCGATTACAGCGAGCTCGTTGGCGACATCGTGATTAAGCCCGGACCTGGGTTGGTGGATCCCGCGACCGACGCTCTCAAGCAAGACCTCACCGTGGCGGTCACATCCGTGACGACGCCGGTGCGGCGCACATATTCCAAGGGTATGTTGCCCGGCGTTTTCCCTGTCCCGCTGACCTTGGCGCGCGACGTCGAACGCTGGCCGTTCGACAGCTACTACACCGGGCCGATCACGGTCACCCTGTTTACCGGCCCGGCGCAAACGCCGGAACGCGCCAACGTGACATTCGTGGATCGGCTGGCCGGCTGGAAAGTCCACGTGGCTCGCGTGAATCACGCCAATGCGTTGGCACCCTGCGAAATCCAGTTGCAGCGATCAGCGAGCACGATGGTGTTCGCGATCACCATCCTTTGCATCTTCGTCGCGATCGCGGCAGTTGGCTTGTTTGTCGCGATTCAGACGACTCGTGACCCAACGAGGTTTCAGTCGCCGATGACAACCTGGTACGCAGCGATGCTGTTTGCGGTGGTGCCGCTGCGAAACGCGCTTCCGGGTTCGCCGGCGTTTGGAAGCTGGATCGATCTGACGATCGTTTTGTGGGTACTGGTGGCGTTGGTGGTCTCGATGCTGCTCTATATCGCCGCCTGGTGGCGCGCAACATCTAAGAAGTGACCCGCGCAGCCCGGACGCACACAGGCGAAGTACCAGCGGACGGGGGGCCCGACGCACCCCCGCCCGCTGGAGCTTCACTCGTCGCCGGCTGCCCGCTCCCACGGCGCGGGCACCGGGAAGTACCTCTCCAGGAACTCGCCGACGACATCGGCTCGCTCCCGCGCGCTCACCTCGGGGAAGCTGCCGTCGTTGAGGCAGAAGAAGTCAAACTTGCGCTTCTTCAGCAACATCGGCAACTTCTCCAGCCCGGACCGCAACGTCGTGTCGGCGTAGAGCACCTTCGCCGACTCATGCTGCACCGCACGCCCGGTCATCAACGCGTAGTAGTGGTACAGCGAGTTGGTCACCGAGATGTCCGTGCTCGCGCGGAAGCGGCTGGCCTGAGTGCGCGCGAAGTCGGTCGCAAACTCACGCTCGAGTTCGCACAGCACGCTCTTGCGCAGTGGCGCAGCGGTGTGTTCGAGGTGGCGGGTGATGATCTTCCCGAACCTTTCCCACAGCAGCTGCCGGTTGACCCGCGCAGCGTTCTCGAATCCGCTGCGCTCAGGGTGGTTGGACCCCAGCCCGATGCGCGTGCCCGCTTCGATGAACTTCGTCACCCCGCCCGGCGAGAAGAACGTCGTCGGTGACAGGGCCCGGCCGAAGAACATGTCGTCGTTTGAGTACAGGAAATGCTCTGCGAGACCGGGGATGTGGTGCAGCTGCGTCTCCACCGCGTGGCTGTTGTACACCGGTAGCGCCGACAGATCGGCGAAGTGGTCCGTCGCACGCACGATTGTGACTTTCGGATGCGGCGCCAGCCACTCGGGGACGGACGAGTCCGTCACGATGAAGATCCGCCGCACCCAGGGCGCAAACGCGTGCACCGAACGCAGGGCGTACTTCAGTTCGTCGATCTGACGGATCCGCGCGTCGGCGTCGTCGCCTTCACCCACAAGGTGATTCGCCATTGCGGCTGCGCGTCGTGCCCGGAACTCCGGGTCGTTGCCGTCCACCCAGGAGAACACCATGTCGATGTCGAACGTGACATCGGCCGCGTGCGGGGCGAACATCCCGGCGATCGTCGGCCACGTGCGGCCGTGCAGCTCGACTTCGGCGTACACAATCTCGCTGCACGGCAACGCCTTCCGAGTAAGCGAGTTCTCGATCGGGCAGATCGCCTGCTTGCCGTCGAATACCCAGAACTGCAGCTCCACCCCGGCGGAGGCGCCGTAACGCAGGCCGGAGCGCGGGCATTCGCGCCGCCGAAACACCCGCAGCAGCCGCGGGTCCGGGTCGGACGACAGCAGACCGTCGCCCAGGTACACCGACCTGCGCCCGGTCCCGTCGAGAATCTTGGCACGCAACGGTGCTTCCAGGCACGCCGCCATCAACGTTTCGGCGACGCGTGCACGCAAACCGATGTCAACGACGAGTGCTGGACGCCCGTCGGCACCGCGGATGAGCAGGAACGGAATTCCCGCCGTCTCCAATTCTGCGCGGATGAACAAAAGGTCTTGCGCCATCGCCTCATAGGCAGTCAGACGCAGCCCATCGGATGAGCCGGCCAAGTTGACACGGGCGACGTCGATCATGCTGGTCATGGGGACACCTGCCTTCCCTACTCGTTGTCGGTCAAGACGCGCACAAAGAGGGACCCCAGCGGACCAGTGGAGCGGCGACGATGCCCTCACACGTTGAGCTTTGGCACTGAACGACGTATCCCCGCATAGCTGGGAAAGCCACTTGGGACCACCCCTTAAGCCGGGGAGATCTGTCCTGATCTTGGGCGTCTCTCGACGTCGTCAGATCAGTGGCCTGTGTTCGTTTCAGAAGCCTCGCCTAACGAGGTGCTTTGAAAGGATAGCTCCGAATCTGGCTTGCGGCAACGCGGCTGCGTGTAGGTAGCGGAATGGCCTCGGTCACAAGTTATTAAGACTCTGCAGGGCTGGGCGCCTCGCCGAATCGGCTCAGCGCCAGCGTTGCGGCAACCGCTATGACGAATCCGGCCACCACCATCCAGCTCATGCCCGGACGGGTCCGGTCGCCGAGCCACGCCACCCCGACGAGCGCAGGGCCAACAGTTTCACCCACCACCATCCCGGCGACGGCAGTGGTCACCGATCCGCGGCTCAACGCGGAGGTAAGCATCAAAAATGCGGCCGCTCCCCCTGCGATTACCGCGTACACGGCGGGGTTGGTGTAGAAAACGGCCTTGGTCGGATCGATCGGATCGATCAGGCGGACGGCGACCTCGACGACCCCGAAGCCGCCGCCGGCCCCCAGTCCCAGGACGAGCGCGCGGGAGCGGTCGCCCAACCGGCCTGCCGCCGCGCCGGCGATGAACAACACGGCGACCACCACCAGCAGCGCCCAGCCGAGCCCGGCGGGCCCGCGCTGGGAACCTTCGGGGCCGGCGGCAAGGCCGAGCATGGCAAGGCTCGCACACACCACGCCCACCGCCACCCATTCCATTGGTGACAACCGCGCCTTTAGCATCCAGGCGGCCACGATCGCGGTGACCGCGAGCGAAGCCGCGAGGGCCGCGGCCACGACGTAAATCGGTACCAGGCGCAGCGCCGCCACTTGCAACAGAAAGCCAAGACCGTCCAGTCCGATGCCCGCGAGGTAACGCCACTGCCGCAGCGCTCGCAACAGCAAGACCGCGTCAACTCCGGAGTCGCTGCCGGCGTCCACCGAGCGGGTGGCCTCGGCCTGCAGCACCGTCGCCGTGCCGTAGCACACCGAGGTGCCCAAGGCGAGCAGCAAGCCGATCAGCACGGACCCGAGCCTATTTCGACGATTTCTCTGCCGAGCCGTTATCCGATTCGGAGCCGGTGTGTTTGGGCAGCAACCGCTCCAGCGCCGGACCGGTGATTCGCCGGAACGCGCGTCGCGGCCGGTTGGCGTCGAGGATGGCGACCTCCAACGTCGAGACCCCCAGGCTGGGCTCATCGCCGCCGTTGGTGCTGCCCGCCTGCAGCGCGTCGACAGCGATGCGCACTGCGTCGGCCAAGTTGGCGTTCTCGGCGTAGGAGTCCTTGAGCGCGGTGGCGATCGGCTCGGTCGTCCCGCCCATCACCACGAAATGCGGCTCGTCGGCGATCGACCCGTCGTAGGTAATCCGGTACAGCTCAGGCGGTTTGGTTTCGCCGTAGTGGGCGACTTCGGCGACACACAGCTCAACCTCGTAGGGCTTGGCCTGCTCGGTGAAGATGGTGCCCAGCGTCTGCGCGTAGACATTGGCCAGCTGCCGGCCGGTGACGTCGCGGCGGTCATAGGCATAACCGCGGGTGTCGGCAAACTGGATACCGCCGCGCCGCAGATTGTCGAACTCGTTGAACCGGCCGACGGCGGCGAAGCCGACCCGGTCATATAGCTCACTGACTTTCTGAAGCGAGCGCGACGGGTTCTCGGCGACGAACAAAACACCGCCGGCGTAGGCCAGCGCCACCACGCTGCGGCCCCGCGCGATGCCCTTGCGCGCCAGCTCGCTGCGCTCGCGCATCGCCTGCTCGGGCGAAATAAAGTACGGAAAACTCATGAATCACTTCCCGCGCGCTCCGCGTCCAGCCCGAAAGTGTCGGCGCGGGAACGACTTTCAATCACCTCACGGGCCAGCTCGGCGATTCGCTGCTCGGGAACGTTGGCTGCGCCGTCGGCACCGACGGTGACTGCGGTCGGGTAGATCCCACGGACCAGATCAGGCCCACCGGTAGCCGAATCGTCGTCAGCCGCGTCGTAGAGCGCCTCAACCGCAACCCGCAACGCGGAATCCGCGTCGGTCACCTGCGAATACAGCTTCTTCATTGACGATTTGGCGAAAATCGAGCCAGAGCCGACCGACTGGTAGCCCTCCTCCTCCAGGTTCCAGCCGCCGGCGGCGTCGAACGAGACGATGCGGCCGGCCTTCTCGGGTTCAGGGTCGTCGATGTCGAAACCGGCGAGCAGCGGAAGTGCCACCAAGCCCTGTAACGCCGCGCCGAGATTGCCGCGGACCATGATCGCCAGCCGATTCACCTTCCCGGCGAAGGTAAGCGGCACGCCTTCCAGCTTCTCGTAATGCTCCAGCTCGACGGCGTACAGGCGGGCG
>Ga0209217_1000379_pt1 | contig 11959 bp, 10 predicted proteins | sample JacPinW_OM3H0_M2_FD_187957 | JGI IMG/M metagenome (GOLD analysis project Ga0209217, IMG submission 187957) | Forest soil microbial communities from Algoma, Ontario, Canada - Jack Pine, Ontario site 1_JW_OM3H0_M2 (SPAdes) (version 2) | ecosystem: Environmental > Terrestrial > Soil > Boreal...
ACCGGCTTCGGGCAGGTCGCGTACCAGGGACCCTACGGCACCTACACGGGGGCGTACATGCGCAACGGCGCGGTCGACTCGGGCTCGCTCACCGCCGCTGGGGCGCTGGTGCTCGTCGACGGGGCGCTGATGGCGAGCCGCCCCGTCCAGGACAGCTACGCGATCGTCTCGGTGCCCGGCCTGGAAGGCGTACGGGGTTTCCTCAACAACCAGGAGGTCGGCAGGACGGACTGGCGCGGATATCTGCTGGTACCCAGGCTGCAGTCGTACTACGGCAACCGGGTCAGCGTCAGCGACGGAGATGTGCCGCTCGACTACGAGATCGGTCAGACCGAGCAGGTGATCGCGACGCCGCTCCGGGGAGGCGCGCTGGTGCGGTTCGACGTGCATCGCATGCAGAGCGTGACCGGCGCGTTGAAGGTGGAGGCGGGAGGCCGGGCGACGGTGCCTGCCTTCGGTGAGCTGGTGACGATCGCGGGGGCACGCCGGATCGCGTCGCCGGTAGGCGCCAAAGGCGAATTCTGGTTGACGGACCTGCCGGCCGGGCGGCACCCGGCGCAGATCGAGTTCCGCGAAGGGACCTGCCGCTTCGACCTGGTCGTGCCGGAGGACGCCGGGCGGATCGTGAACCTCGGGACGGTCTCCTGCACCAGGCTAGAGGCGGTCTCCCAGCTGGAGATGTGACGGCTCCAGCGCCGAAGGGATGCCGGCCTCAGGCCGCCGCCGGCCGCGGCTCTTCGAGCAGATCCAAGAGCGCCCGCAGCGCGGCCAGCGCCCAGTCCTGGCGGCGATCCAGATCGGCTCCCAGCTGCTCCAGCGCCTTTTCGATCACGTGCGTGTGGAGCAGCATGTTCAGCTCTGCGCGGGTCTGGGGCAGGAACGGCGATCCCTTGGCCGCCTCCAGGTAGGCGGAGAGGAATTCCGCCGGCAGCCAGGTGGCCCAGAGCTTCGCCCAGGGTTCCGCGGCCCCGCGCTCGCTTTCGCGCACCGTGGCGGGATCGCGCAGCGCCATGTTGGCCGCGATGTCGAAGGAGCGGAGCATGGAAGCGATGTCGCGCAAGCCGCTGCGCTTGCGGCGGCGCTCGGCGAGCGGCTTGTCCGGGTGCTGCCCGAAGTCGACCACGGAGAAGTCCTTGCCGGTCCAGAGCACGTTTCCGAGGTGGTAGTCGCCGTGGATGCGCGCGCGCTGCGCGGTGAGGCGGCCGCGCAAGAGGGGCTCGAAGCGGGCGTACAGGTCCTTCTCGCGCGCGAGAAGCTCCTTGGCCAGCTCCGCGGGCCGCCCCTCGAGACGGGCGGCGCGAAGCTGCCGCAGCACCTTGCCCGTGAGATTGCGCTTGGTCTGGTAGACCGACCTCTGGTCGTGGGCGGTGTAGGGTTCAGGGACGAAGGCGGGGTCCTCCGGGCTGAGCAGCGCGGCGTGCAACTCGGCGGTGCGCGTGCCCAGGAGCCGCGCGGCCGCCAGGGAGCTGCCCAGCATCTCGCGGGCCGCGGACGGCACCTCGGCCTCGGCAAAGTCGACGACCGAGCTGGGCGGGCGCGCAGAAGGCTTCAGGTCGCGGGGGGTGGCCAGCGCGCGCTCGTAGTAGCGCCGCAGCTCCTCCCGGAAGAAGTGCCAGGCGGTGCCCTGGTTCGGCACGTATCCGAGGAGCGTGCCCAGCGTGATCGGTTCCCCGCGCCGGGGACGCAACTCGAGCGAGCCCCACAGCGGCGGAACCGGTGCGGAGGGGGCCCGCTCGCCCAGCGCGCGGCCGATCTCGAGCTCGGGGCTCACGCCTTCGCCCAGGCGGCGGTAGAACTTGAGCAGCAGCGCGTCTCCGTACTGCACGGAGGCGGCGTGGTGCTCCTGCTTGTAGGGCCGCGGCTCTCCTTGGGGAAGCCCGGGCCGGGCCGTTCCGGCGATCGTCCCGATCGCCCCTTTGCTGCGCGTGCCGGTCCGGATCGCCTCGAGCAGCGCCGCGGAGGCAGCTGGATCGCTGAGCGCGTCGACCAGCGCCGCCTGGGATCCGTCTGCGCGCCGCACCGTGGCGACCACCGACTGCGGCGGGGCCGGCTTTTCGCCGGATTCGAGTGCGAGGGGCAGGACGTACTGCTCCGGCTCGCCCTGGCTGAATTCCACGTCCAGCACCGCGAGGCGGATGGAGTCGAATGGAATGACGTCGAGGATGCGCGCCTGCGAGATCTCGCGGCCGTGCGCGCGCAGCCACCGGCGCCCTTCGAGCCAGGCAGGCAACACCGACTCTAGCGCGGAGCGCTCGGCGGCGGTGAACCCCTCTTCCCAGCTGCTGCCGGTGTCCAGCGCCGGCGGCTGGTACGCCGCTTCCTTCGCGTCGACCGCGGCGGTGCGCGGCTCGTCGAGCGAGAACCAGGAGAAGGCGTGCTCGCCCAGGGTGAGCAGGTAGGGCAACTCCCCGATCAGCGGGAATTTCGTCCGGCCAATCAGCTCGACGGGGATGCGGCCCTTGAACTGCCGCAGGTCCAGCTCGACGAACTGGGTGAAGCGGGAGAGGTTCGCCACCACCAGCACCGTCTGGTCCTCGAGCTGGCGGATGAAGGCGAGCACCTTGGGGTTCTCGGGCGAGAGGAACTCGATGGTCCCGCGGCCGAACGCCTGGAAGCGCTTGCGCAGCGCGATCAGCCGCTTGGTCCACCAGAGCAGCGAGTTCGGGTTCCCCTGCTGAGCCTCCACATTCAGCGACTCGTAGTGGTACTCGGGATCGATGATCACCGGCAGGATCAGGCGCTGCGGGTTCGCCCGGCTGTAGCCCGCGTTGCGGTCCGGGCTCCACTGCATCGGGGTGCGCACGCCGTTGCGGTCGCCGAGGAAGACGTTGTCCCCCATGCCGATCTCGTCGCCGTAGTACAGGACCGGCGTCCCCGGGAGCGACATCAAGAGCGCGTTCATCAGCTCGATCTGGCGCCGATCGTTGCCGACCAACGGCGCCAGGCGCCGGCGGATGCCGAGGTTGATCCGCATGGTCGGCTCGTGCGCGAAGGCGCGGTACATGTAGTCACGCTCTTCGTCGGTCACCATCTCCAGGGTGAGCTCGTCGTGGTTGCGCAGGAACAGCGCCCACTGGCAGTTGGGAGGGATGGCAGGCGTCTGCGCCAGGATGTCGGCGATCGGGAGCCGGTCCTCCATGTGGATGGACATGAAGATGCGCGGCATGATCGGGAAGTGGAAGTTCATCTGGCATTCGTCGCCGTTGCCGAAATAGGCGGCCGCGTCCTCCGGCCACTGGTTCGCCTCCGCGAGCAGCATGCGGTTCTTGAAGCGGCTGTCCATGTGCGCGCGGACCTTCTTGAGGAACTCGTGCGTCTCGGGGAGGTTCTCGCAGTTGGTGCCGTCGCGCTCGTACAGGTAGGGCACCGCATCGAGGCGCAGCCCGTCCACCCCCAGGTCGCACCAGAAGTCCACCACCGATAGCGCCGCCTCGTGCACGGCCGGGTTGTCGTAGTTCAGGTCGGGCTGGTGGGAGAAGAACCGGTGCCAGTAGTACTGCTTGGCCACCGGGTCCCAGCTCCAGTTGGACGGCTCGAAGTCCTTGAAGATGACCCGGGCGTCCTTGTAGCGGTTCGGGTTGTCCGTCCAGACGTAGAAGTCGCGCTCGGGCGAGCCTGGAGGGGCGCGCCGGGCGCGCTGGAACCAGGGGTGCTGGTCGCTGGTGTGGTTCAGGACCAGCTCGGTGATCACGCGCAGCCCCCGGCGGTGCGCTTCCTCGACGAATTGCCGGAAGTCGTCGATGGTCCCGACGTCGGGGTGGACGTCGGTGTAGTCGGAGATGTCGTAGCCGTCGTCCTTGCCCGGGGAGGGGCAGATGGGCAAGAGCCAGAGCGTGTTCACCCCCAGGTCCTGGAGGTAATCGAGCTTCGATGTGAGGCCGGGAAAATCCCCGATGCCGTCGCCGTTCGAGTCCATGAACGAGCGCACCCGCAGCTCGTAGATGATGGCGTCCTTGTACCACTGCGGGTCGTCGCGGAGCTCCGTCCGGCGCATCTCCCATGGTTTCGTCTTGACGATCACAGCGCCGACCTCCCGTAGATCCTGGTCGCCTTCCGCAGCCGTTCCCGCACCTCGGCAGGAGGGAGCGCGGAGAGGCGCCACTCCCAGTTCCCCTCGCTGGTCCCTGGGAGGTTCATCCGGGCTTCCGAGCCGAGTCCGAGGAAGTCCTGCATCGGCGCGAGGGCGAGATTCGCCACCGACGACCACACGCCGCGGATCATGTCCCAGTGGATCTCGCGGCCCGAGTCCTTCACCCCCAGGTACGCGAGCGCTGCGCGGCGCTCCTGCTCGCACTGCTCCTGGGAGCGCTGGGGTGATCCGGGATCGTGGAACCAACCCACGGTGGTGTCGTTGTCGTGCGTGCCGGTGTAGGCGGCCGAGTTGCGCTCGTAGTTGTGGGGGAGGAACGTCGGCGCCTGCGGGTCGGTGCCGAAGGCGAACTGGAGCACCTTCATCCCGGGGAGGTGGAACCGCTCGCGCAGCGCGGTCACCTCCGGCGTCACCTCGCCCAGGTCCTCGGCGATCAGCTGCGCGGGCCCCAGCGCCTGGAAGAGCTTTGCCCCGGGGCCTGGCCGCCAGCGGCCGTGCTCCGCCGTCGGCTCGTTGGCCGGGACCTCCCAGTAGCGCGTGAAACCGATGAAGTGATCGAGGCGCACCGCATCGAATCGGGCGAAGGCGTGCGCGAATCTCTGCAGCCACCAGCGGAACCCCGTCCGCTCGATCTTCTCCCAGTCATAGAGCGGATTGCCCCAGCGCTGGCCGGTGGCGCTGAAGTAGTCTGGAGGGACGCCGGCGACGACCGTGGGCTGCCCCTTGCGGTCGAGGCAGAAGAGATCGGGATGGGTCCACACGTCGGCGCTGTCGTGTGCGACGAAGATGGGGATGTCGCCGATCAGGCCCAGCCCCAGGCTCCGGCACCGGTCGCGCAGTGACTGCCACTGCCGGGCGAAAAAGAACTGCTCGAACCGGTGCTGGCGCACTTCGCCGCTCAGCGCCTGCCGGGCGCGGGCGAGCGCGGCAGGCTCGCGGGCGCGCAGGTCCGGCTCCCAACCGGTCCAGGGACGCTCGGAACGGGCGTGCTTGATGGCCATGAACAGCGCGAAGTCCTCGAGCCAGGCGGCGTTCTCCGCGCAGAAGAGCTCGAATTCGCCGCGATCGCTCGTTCGCTTCGAGAACGCCGCGAACGCGGCGCGCAGATGCCGATCCCGCCAGGCACGGCTGGCAGCGTAGTCGACCCGGCCGCTGGGGAAAGTGGGAGAACCGGTGAACGAGACGCGCTCCAGAAGCCCTTCCTCGGCCAGGTCGTCGAGGCTGATGAGCAGCGGATTTCCCGCGAACGCGGAGGGGGCGCTATACGGCGAGTTGCCGGTCCCCGCCGGCCCGACGGGCAGCATCTGCCACCAGCCTTGCTCAGCGCCGGCGAGCCAGCGGGCGAACGCGTGCGCTTCGGGACCGAGATCGCCCGATCCGTGGGGCCCCGGCAGCGAGGTCGGGTGGAGGAGGACGCCGCTCGCCCGCTCGCTGAGATGGGAAGCCATTCCAGATCACCCTGGATCCCGGGTCGAAGCCTTGGATACCGCCTCGAGGCCGGGAATGCCGCGTGATCTACGCTGTACTCTTCGGCGAATCAAAGGCGCCCTGAACATCGGTACAGGGTTTCCGGGGCACTGGGGATGCAAATAGACGGGTAATTTGTTACAGAGACGGACCGCCGCAGTCGCGGCGAGCTGGCAGCAAGTCGCTGCCTGAACATCGAAAGAAGTGTTTCAATGGTCACTGGTACCGTGAAGTGGTTCAACGACGCGAAGGGATTCGGGTTCATCGTGCAGGACAATGGCGGCCCGGACGTCTTTTGCCATCACACCGCCATCGTGGCGGACGGCTTCCGCTCCCTGGCCGAGGGGCAGAAGGTCGAGTTCGAGGTCAAAAAGGGCCCCAAGGGCCTGCAGGCCGCGAACGTCCGCCCCATCGCGTAAGCGCGAGCGGGACGGTGTGAACGAGCCCGGCCTTCAGCGAGGCCGGGCTCTTTCGTTGTGTGGGGGATGGAGGACGCGTGCAGCCCAGATCGAACAAAAGACAGAAAGAGCTGTCGCGCCTCGAGAGGCGCAAGGAAAAGGACGAGCGCCGCGAGCAACGCAAGAAGGAGCGCGCGGAGCGCGTGGTCCCGGAGGGTGAGGATCCCGACATCGCCGGGATCGTGCCGGGGCCGCAACCGAAGGCCGAGGAATGAGTCAGGAGGCGGTTTCGCGGGCCGCCGGCGTGGCCGGCGTGGTCAGGAACGCTTCCAGCTCGTCCTTGCGCGCCGCGGCGTCCCGCTCGCCAAGCTCCATCAGCTCGCTGGAGTACTCGACGTCGAAGAGCAGGTAGCTGAGCATGTCGGAGGGGTCTCCCCGCCCGGCGGCTTCCCCCAGCCGGCGCAGCAGGTAGCCCGCCGGCCCCGACAACCGTGCGCGGACCGAGGGTCTCCCCAGGACGTGAGCGGCCAGCTCACTCAGGTCCTGTGACGGCCTGATGAACACGTCGCTGACCGGCCGCAGGCCGCCGCCGGCGGTCTGCAGGGCCGCCGCCACCGGGCCGGGGACTGCTTGGGCCACGAGAGACAGCTCCTGCAGCGCCGCATTCACCTGGCGCAGGTTGGACAGGTCGTTCTCGACGCGGTCGAGCAACAGCGCATCGAGCAGCTTGCCGAACAGGTAGAGCGGGGAGGAGAAAGCCAGCTGGTCCTCCGCGTCCTGCCTCCCCGCGCGCGCCGCGGACACCGGCCTCGGCGTGCGCAGCCCCACCACCAGCACGCGGCCGGCGCCGAGACGGAGCGCCGGCGCGATCGGCGTGTTCTGGCGCAGGCTGCCGTCCGAGTACATGCGGCCGGCGACCCGGACGGCGGGAAAGATGATGGGGATCGCGGCCGACGCGAGGGCGTGCTGCGCGGTCAGGCGCACCACGGCCCAGTCGAGGGCCCGGTCGCCCGAGGTGTGCAGCGCCCCCGTCGGCTCGTCGGTCTCGATGAACACGACGGTGTGGCCGGTCTCCACGTCGGTGGTCGACACCGTCACGCCGAGAACGCGCCGGTCGGCGACGCCCTGGTGCAGGCTGCGCCAGGGGATCACCGTCCGGACCAGCTCGGCCAGGGGCGCCGCGTCGAGCAGGCTCCGCGGCCCGTCCGCCCGACCCGATCCGAACAGCCAGCGGAAGAGGCCCCCCAGATCTCCCCAGCCGAGCTGGAAGATCTGCGTCAGTCCGAGCTCGCGCCAGCGCTCGCCCAGCTGGCGCACGGCGAAATCGGCCACGTCGTGGTGCGCGGCCACCGCGCAGGCGTTGATGGCGCCCACGCTGGTTCCGGAAAAGATCCGCGGCCGGGCAGACTCGCCCAGCCGCGGTGCAAGCTTGCCGAGGACGTACCGGAGGACCCCGACCTCGTATGCACCCCGCGCTCCGCCTCCGGAGAGGACCAGCGCGAGGGGTGAGTCAGGCTCCGCCACGGCCTAGAAGTGGAAGTCGACGCCCGCGCCCAGCCTGAAAGCCCATGCCGAGAAAGCGCCGGGCGCATTGCTACCGCCTCCCAGCGGGAAGTCGAGATCGCCCTCGAGGTAGATCTTGAACAGGACCAGGGGGATGTTGAACCCGGCGCCGACCCGGAGGTCGAACCTCTCGCGCTCGTTCCCCGTGGGCTGCTCGATGTTGATGGGGATCGCCCCGCGCAGGTAGAGGGGGAAGGCGGGGGGGCTCAGCCGGATGCCCGGGCGCAACACCGTGCCGCGCCGATTCCGGCCGCCCGCCGCGTCCTTCGCGACCCACTGCTCCGAGACCTCCAGATCCAGCGAGAGCACGGACCCCGGCGTCCAGTAGCTGAGCATCAGGTCGAGCGCCACCGGCCAGTTGTCGGTGATGGCGTGGGTCCCCGTGGTGTCGTTGTTGTTGTAGGCGAGGTCGGCTTCGCCTCCCAGGCGGAGCCCGGTATCGGCGCGGGCGGCCAGGGGTGCGGCGAGAAGGGCAAGAGCAAGAAGGATCTTCTTCACAGAGACCTCCGTCGGGGGTTCGTACTCATTCGACCACCCCCGGCCGACGGCGGCCACTTTTCAAACCGTCACGCGGACAACTCCAGCATCCGCTGGACGGGCTTGAGCGCGCGCAGCCGCAGCTCCTCCCCAAGCGTGATCTCGGGAGACCGGTCACGCATGCAGAGGTACAGCTTTTCGAGCGAGTTCAGGCGCATGTAGGGGCAGATGCTGCAGTTGCAGCCGCTGCTCGGAGGCGCGGGGATCAGCTCGGCGTCCGGCCGCGCCTTCGACATGAGGTGGAGGATGCCCACTTCGGTGGCGACGATGAAGCTCTTCGCCGGGCTCGCTTTCACGTACTCGAGCAGGCCGCGAGTCGAACCGACGAAGTCGGACATCGCCAGCACGCTCGCTTCGCACTCGGGGTGGGCGATGAGCAGCGCCTGCGGGTGCCGCGCCTTCAGCTTGTGCAGCTGCCGCTCGGTGAACTGCTCGTGCACGATGCAGAAGCCCGGCCACTTGACCAGTTCGCGCCCGGTCTTCTTCTCCACCCAGGCGCCCAGATGCCGGTCTGGAGCGAAGACGATCTTCGTCTCCTGCGGGAAGCTGTTGACGATCTTCGCTGCGTTGCTCGAGGTGCAGATCACGTCGCTCAGCGCTTTCACTCCCGCCGAGCAGTTGATGTAGCTGACGACCTTGTGGCCGGGATACTGCCGCAGCCAGGTGGCGAACTGATCGGCCGGGCAGCGGTCGGCGAGCGAGCACCCGGCGTCCAGATCCGGCAGGAGCACCTGCTTCTCCGGGTTGAGGATCTTTGCCGTCTCCGCCATGAAGTGCACGCCGCAGAAGACGATCACCTTCGCCTTGGTCTTCGCGGCCTGCTGCGAGAGCTGCAGCGAATCGCCCACGAAGTCGGCGAGGTCCTGGATCTCCGCGTCCTGGTAGTAGTGGGCCAGGATCACCGCGTCCAGCTCCCTGCGGAGCCGCTGGATTCCATCGAGCAGCGCCTGTCCCTGGGGCAGGTCCGGCATGGGCGTATTCTAACCTGACCGGACGAGCGCGCCGAGTCGCGAGACGATGGCCCGCCCCTCATCCTCCGCCTGCCCGAATCGGTAGTCGCTGCGGCCGGCGCCCAACTCGTCGCAGGCGGACAGATCGATGTCGTCCCGGAAGGTGGCTGCGGTGACCGCGCGGCCCTCCACGACCACGCCGATGGGCGCACGCTCCTCGAGACGCGAGAGCAGCGCCTTCTTCACCGGCCGGGGGAGCGCCTTGGCGACTCGCGCCACCAGCACGCCTCGGGCTTCCTCGCGCGCCTGGGCCGCGAGCGCGTCGACGGGCGCCAGCGCCTCCTCGTGCGCCCGCGCCAGGTCGTCAATGCGCTTCTGCAGCGCCGGGGGGATCTCTCCTTGGACCAGCGCCTCCACCAGCTGCTGGCGGAGCGAGTCGCGCTGCGCGCTGCGCAGCTCCGCTGCGGCGTGCTCCAGCGCATCGGAGATCCGTTTCGCGCGCGGCGAGTACGCATGTCCCCGGCCGGGACTGTCCGCGGCGCGGGCATCCTCGTCCGCTTCCGGCCACGGCGGAGCGCCTCCGCGCAGGAACTTCACCGCGGAGAGCAGGCCGTCGAAGTCGGCGTGCGCCACCACCACGTCCACCGGGCCCGCCCTGGAAACCACCTCGGGAGTCACCAGCTCGGGGCAGGCGTGCGCGATCCGGTTCGGCACCAGGACGAAACGGGGATCGTCCCGGAACCGCGACCAGCCGACGGGGTGCTCGTGGTGATCGACCCAGATCGCCAGCCGGTCGCCGAGCGCCTGGAGAAAAGGGACCGTGCTCTTCTCGTAGTTGTCGCCGCCGGCGAACGCGACGTCCACCACCGCGACGCGCCCTTCGGCCGGAGGGGCGGGCAGGTTCCCGGGCTGCTCGACGAACATCACACGCACGGCGGTGTCTTAACGCTTTCACCCCGCTGTTGGCTGCTCAATCGCCTTTCGTGCGCGCCGGGCCTTGGCTAAGCTGCGGCGGCATGCAGAACCTCCGCGACAAGCTCCTGAAGGCGGGCCTGGTCACCGAGAAGCAGGCACAGGAGGCGGCGCGCGACCAGAGGCAGGGTTCCGCGAAGAAGCACCGCGAGCGGGAGAAGGCGCTCTCCGAAGAGGAGCGGCAGCGGCGGGAGGCATTCGCGGCGCGCGAGGCCGAGTTTGCGATGAAACAGCTGGGCGCCGCCGGCCTCGTCATCGCTTCGAACGTCGAGGGCGTCAATCTGGGCGAGGTGGCGCTCGACGAGTTCTGGCACGCGGCAGTCGAGCTCAACGCGCCGATCTTCATCCATCCGGTGCAGGCCATGCCCGCACCGAGGACGGCAAAGTTCGCGCTGGCGCAGATTGCGCAATACACCTTCGACACCACGCTGTGCGTCGGCTCGCTGATCTTCGCGGGCGTGCTCGACCGCTTTCCCGCTTTGCGCATCATCCTCGCCCACGGCGGGGGCACCTTTCCCTATCTGCTCGGCCGCTTCGACTGCCTGCATGCACGCATGGACCGCGTCGCGCAGGGCGATGTCGCGCTCGCGCCCCCGTCTGCCTACGTGCGGCGCTTCCATTACGACACGATCCTGCACAGCCCGATGCATCTGCGCTGGCTGGCCGAGGCGGTGAGCGTCGAGCGCATGCTGCTCGGCAGCGACTATTCGTTTCCTCCTTCCGATCTCGATCCGGTCGGAACGGTGCGAAAGGCAGGCTTCTCCGACGTGGAGACCGCGAAGATCCTCGACTACAATGCGCGGGCGCTGATGCCGCGGCTGAAAGCGTGATTATAAAGCGGAGGGACGGCGATGGACTTGGGTTTGCAGGGAAAGAAGGCCGTGGTCACGGGCGCGAGCGCGGGGATCGGCAAGGCGGTCACGCGCACCTTGGCGCGCGAGGGCGTCGATGTCGCCATTTGCGCGCGCCGCAAGGAGCCGCTCGAACAGGCCGCAGCCGAGATCAGCAAGGAGACCGGCCGCAAGATCGTCGCCATCGCCGCCGATCTGACCAAGGCGAAGGACGCGGAGAATTTCATCAAGCAGGCGCATGCCGCTCTGGGGCGCATTGACATCCTCGTCAACAATGCGGGCGCCGCCCCAGGCGGCGTCATCGAGCACCTGAGCGAGGAAGAATGGGCGAACGCACTGCAGCTCAAGTTCATGGGCTATGTGCGCTGCATGAAGCACGTGCTGCCCATCATGCAGAAGCAGAGAAAAGGCCGGGTCGTGAACGTCATCGGCAACGACGGAGTGAAGGTCTCCTACTGGGAGATCGCGCCCGGCGCGGCCAATGCCGCGGGACAGAACCTCACGGTCTCCCTCGCGAGCCAGTACGGCAGGGACAATATCAGCTTCGTCGCGGTGAACCCCGGGCCGGTGCGGACGGAGCGGTGGACCGGCCTGGTGCACGCCATGGCGCGCGACATGAACCTCTCGTTCGAGGAGGCGGACAAGCTCGCCCCTGCCAGCATTCCGTTGGGCCGCATCGCGGAGTCGGAGGAAGTGGCGAATCTCGTGACGTTCCTTGCCTCCGACCTCGCGTTCTTCGTCAACGGCACCATGATCGAGATCGACGGCGGGCAAGAAAAATCGCTGATGGACCGCCTGCGCGACCGGTAGCTGCATGGGTTGACCGGTCGTCGCACCGGCCCGCCCCGTTGTCTCGCGAAGGGGCAGCCGCCCCGCTATATTCCACTGCTTCGAACCGGAGGGATGGCCGAGTGGCTGAAGGCGCACGCTTGGAAAGCGTGTATACGGGAAACCGTATCGTGGGTTCGAATCCCACTCCCTCCGCCAGAAGCCTTTGAAATCATTATAGTTATCTGCTTTTTATCGTCCTCTGCCCACAAATCGACCCACAAAGCCCCTAAGGGAGGCCCCGCGCTGCCACTCATTCAACCGGCGTTGCTGCCGCCGTCGCCGGTCGATCCGCACGCTTGA
>Ga0209217_1000381_pt1 | contig 11936 bp, 9 predicted proteins | sample JacPinW_OM3H0_M2_FD_187957 | JGI IMG/M metagenome (GOLD analysis project Ga0209217, IMG submission 187957) | Forest soil microbial communities from Algoma, Ontario, Canada - Jack Pine, Ontario site 1_JW_OM3H0_M2 (SPAdes) (version 2) | ecosystem: Environmental > Terrestrial > Soil > Boreal...
CGGCCAGGTGCAATTGCGGGACGAAAGCAACTACGCCGGGCCGACCATCAATAGGACGGCGCGGCTGCGCGATCTGGCGCATGGTGGCCAGACTGTGCTGTCCGGCGCGACTGAGCAGCTGGTTGTCGACTGGCTGCCGGCTGATGCGTGGTTGTCCGATCTGGGTACCCATCAGCTGCGCGATCTGCCCCGCCCGGAGCGGGTCGTGCAGCTATGCCACCCCGATACCCGCAACGCGTTCCCGCCATTGCGTACGTTCAAAAGTGCTGACACGCATAACCTTCCGGCGCAGCTGACCAGCTTTGTCGGTCGCGGCGCGCACATTGCCGAGGTGCGAAAGCTGTTGAGCGACAACCGGCTCGTGACGTTGACCGGTGCAGGCGGTGCCGGCAAGACGCGTCTCGCCGTCGAGATCGCGGGCCGGATCGCGGCCGAATTCAGCGACGGCGTGCGCTATGTCGACCTTGCGCCGATTACCGATCCGGCAGTGGTGCCCGTCGCGGTAGCCCGCGCGCTCGGTCTGCCCGACCAGCCCGGCCGTTCGACGATCGACACGCTCGTCCGGTTTGTCGGCGAGCGTCGGATGTTGATAGTGCTCGACAACTGCGAACATCTGCTTGACGCAACGTCATCCCTGGCGGTCGAACTCTTAGCCGCCTGCCCGGGGATGAAGCTGCTGACAACCAGCCGTGAGCCTACTGGCGTTGCCGGTGAAGTGACGTTCCTGGTGCCGTCGCTATCGCTGGGCGACGAAGCCATCGAACTGTTCGCCGACCGCGCCCGTCGGGTCCGGCCCGAATTCAGTGTCGCCGAAGTCAATGTCGCCACGGTGACGGAGATCTGCCGCAGGCTTGACGGTATGCCGCTGGCCATCGAACTGGCGGCGGCACGAGTGCGGGCGTTGTCACTGGAGGAAATCGTCGGGGGTCTGCACGACAGGTTCCGGCTGTTGACCGGCGGTGCGCGAACCGCGGTGCGCCGACAGCAGACGCTGCGCGCATCGGTGGACTGGTCGCATGCGTTGCTGACCGAACCCGAACGCGTTCTGTTCCGCCGACTGGCGGCGTTCATGGGCGGGTTCGACCTCGACGCGGCCCAGGCTGTCGCCGGCGGCACCGAGGTCGAGCGCTATCAGGTGCTCGATCAGCTGGCCCTACTGGTGGACAAGTCGTTGGTAGTCGTCGAAAATGCCAGTGGCGCAACGCGGTACCGGCTTCTTGAGACGGTACGCCAGTATGCTCTGGAGAAGCTCAGCGAGTCCGGCGACGCCAACGAAGTCCGCGGGCGGCACCGTGACCATTACCTGGCGATGGCCGCTTTGCTCGACGAGCCAGCACGTACCGACTACGAGCGGCGTCTGGAGCAGGCTGAAATCGAGATCGACAACCTGCGGGCCGCTTTCGCGTGGAGTCGCGAAAACGGCGAAGCGGAACAGGCATTACAGCTTGTGTCATCACTGCAGCCTCTCTGGCTCGCGCGGGGCCGGATTCAGGAAGGGTTGAGCTGGTTCAACGCCGTCCAACCACACGAGACGCCTGATCAAAATGTGACTGCTCCGGTGCGCGTGCGTGCGATTGCCGATAAGGCCGTGCTCGACGGCTGGGCCGGCATCTACAAGATGGCCGATGCTGAACAGGCGCTGGCCATGGCGCGTCAACTCGATGATCCGGCGCTACTGGCCCGAGCGCTGTATGCGTGCGGCAGCGCCGCGGTTTTCAACGCCGAAGTGGCCCGGCCTTACTTCGCCGAGGCAAGCGGCCTGGCCCGCGCACTGGGTGACCCGTGGAGGCTGAGCCAGATCCTCGCCCGGCAGGCACACATGGCGTTCGTCGCAGGTCACCCCGTCGAGCTGCGCGCGACCGCCGAAGAAGGACGACAACTCGCCGACGGCATCGGTGACCGGTTCGAATCGCGGCAGTGTCGGTGGCGGCTCTCCGCCGCACAGTTCATGGAGGGCGATCTGGTCGGAGCGATCGCTGAGTTAGGCGACTTGTTGGCTGCAGCCGAGGCCGATCACGACGAGATGTTGAGGGTCACGATCCTGTTCATCTTGCCCCACTGGCTGGCGTATCACGGTGACGCTCACGAGGCGCGGGCCGCGGCCGATGCGGCCATCGAGGCCGCTGCGGGACTCGGCGATCTTTACGTAGGTGCCAGTTACATTTCGTTGATCGTGGTGGCGCTGGCCGCCGGTGACGTCGCACTGGCGGCGGGTGCGGCTGACGCTGCTTGGTCGCACATGGGCGACTTTCGCGAGGCCGCGGCGATAAACATGACGTACATGGCCCAGGCGGCCCTGGCGCGCGGTGATCTCACCGCGGCCCAACGCTTTGCGGATGAGGCCGCCGCCACAATGACCGGATACTGGCTGGCGTATGCGCTCGCCACCCGGGCCCGCGTGGCGATCGCGCGGGGGGCGCCGGATGAGGCCGAACGCGACGCCCATGAAGCCCTCGCGTCGGCCGTCGGCGTGACCGCGTATCTATGCGTTCCGCACATTCTCGAGTGCCTGGCAGGTCTGGCCACCGATGCCGGCCGTCACGCGGAAGCGGCCCGGCTCTTCGGTGCCGCAGAGGCAATCCGGCAGCGCACCGGCGAGGTCCGCTTCCAGATCTATCAAAGCGGCTACCAGGCCCTGGTGGCAGCGCTTCGTAATGCCATGCGGGACGCAGACTTCGAGGCCGCTTGGGCCGAGGGTGCCGCATTGTCAACCGACGAGGCGATCGCCTACGCACAACGCGGGCGCGGCGAACGCAAACGACCTGCCCGTGGCTGGGCGTCGCTGACGCCCGCTGAGCTTGACGTCGTCCGCCTCATCCAAGACGGGCTGGCCAATAATGACATCGCCACACGGCTTTTCGTCTCACCGCGCACCGTGCAGTCCCACCTCACCCACGTCTACACCAAACTTGGCCTCAGCTCTCGGGTGCAACTCGCGCAGGAAGCCGCCCGTCACAAGAGTTAGCAACACCAATTACATCGGGTTGGCGCGCAGATACGCGTAGATCCCGGCGAAGCCGGCGTTGACGTCGTCGGGAATCGGCACTGGCCCACCTAAAGCCCTTGCACCCCAGACGATTTGAGCGGTCCGCTCAACCAGCGCGGTGACATGCAGCACCTTGTCTGGCCTCGGCCCGACCGCCACCAGACCGTGGTTGGCAATCAGCGCGGCCGCCCGACCCTCCAACGCCTTCACCGCGTTGCTGCCCACTTCGGGTGTGCTCGACGCGGCGTAGTCGGCGCAACGGATCTCGCCGCCGCAGTAGATGGCGAACTCGTCGATGCACGCGGGAATCGGCTGGTGTGCGATCGCGAACATGGTGGCCCACACCGGGTGACTGTGAATGACGCTGCCGATGTCGTCGAACGCCTGAAAACAGGCCAGGTGCAGCTTCATCTCCGTCGACGGCGATCGGCCCTCGGCGGCGTGCAGTACGGCGCCGTCCGGATCGACCACTACTAGGTCGTCGAGCGTCATTTCGGCGTAATCCACCGATGACGGGGTGATGACCAGGTTGCCGTCCTCGCGGCGCGCCGAGATGTTGCCCGCGGTGCCCTCGACCAGCCCGCGGCGCAGCATGTCCTTGGCCGCGGCCAGCACCGCGGCCTCAGCGTTGTCGACGGATTTCACGGATGTCATGGTCCTAGCACCTCCGGGTTGACGATATGGGTGGGCGTCTTGCCGGACAGCAGCGTTTCCAGGTCGTCGGCCACCATCTGCGCCTGGCGCGCCTCAGTGTTCCACGTAGCGCCGCCGATGTGGGGGGTGAGCACCACATTGGGCATCGCGACCAACGGGTGATCGGTCGGCAGCCACTCGCCGGCGAAGTGGTCTAGACCCGCGGCGGACACCTTGCCGCTGCGCAGCGCCTCGACCAGCGCGTCGGTGTCGTGCAGCTGAGCCCGGGCGGTGTTGAGGAAGACCACCCCGTCGCGCATGGCCCCGAACTGCTTGGCGCCGATCAGCCCGGTGGTGTCGGCGGTGACCGGCGCGTGCAGCGAGACGATGTCGGCTTCGGCGAGCAGTTCGTCGAGGCTGTGCCGGGCCTCGTCGTTGTACGGGTCACAGGCGATGACCCGCATGCCGAGCCCGGCCATCCGCCATTGCACTGCTCGCCCGACGGCGCCGAGGCCGATCAGCCCGGCTGTTTGGCCGGCGACTTCCCACGCGCGGAAGCGCTGATACGGAATCGTGCCGTCGCGGAACACCTCGCCGGCCCGCACGTCGGCGTCGGCGCCCAGCACCTGCCGGGTGGCTGCGAAAAGCAGCGCGAGAGTCATCTCGGCGACCGCGTCGGCGTTGCGGCCCGGGGTATTCAGCACCGGGATTCCGGCCGCGGTCGCACCCGCGATGTCGACGTTGTTGGGGTCTCCGCGAGTGGACGCGATGGCTCGCAACCCCAATTCGAAAACCGGTCCGCCAACCGAATCGCTTTCCACCACAACGATATCCGCGGCTTCGGAGGATATCCGCTCGGCCAGCTGCTCGGCGGTGTAAATGCGCAGCGGGGTCGCCTCGATCCACGGGTCGTAGACCACATCGGCCAGCCGTCGCAACTTTTCGAACCCCTCGCCACGCAACGGGGCGGTCACCAAAGCACGGGTCACGAATGCCAATGCTGGCGTACGGTGACGCCCGTGTCACGCGAAGAGGTCACAATCGGCATCGACATCGGCACCACCGCCGTCAAAGCGGTGGCCGCCGACGAGGAGGGCCGGGTGGTCGCGAGGGCACGCATCCCGCACGAGCTGCGAGTGCCGACGCCGGACCGGCTGGAACACAACGCCGACGAGGCGTGGCGGCTCGGCCCGCTGGCGGCGCTGGAGCAACTGGCGCGCCCGGATGCGGCAGCGGTCGCCGTTTCCGCGATGGTCCCGTCGCTGACCGCGGTCGATCCCGGCGGCCATCCGATCACGCCGGGGCTGCTCTACGGCGACAGCCGAGGCCGGGTCGTCGACACAGACAGCCCGGACAGCGGCGGCCCGTTCCCGGTCGGCGAGGCCGCGGAATTTCTGCGCTGGACGGCCGCGCAAGCGCCCGATGCGGAGGGGTACTGGCCGGCGCCGGCGGTCGCCAATTACGCGCTGGCGGGCGAGGCGGTGGTCGACTTTCCCACCGCGTATACCGCCCTGCCGTTGTTCGACGGCGGCTGGAACGTCGAAGCCTGTGCGGACCGCGGTGTGACGGTCGACCGGATGCCCCGGGTCGAAGCACCCGGTGTTGCTGCCGGGCAGCTACGCAAAACCGGCGCCGTGCTGGCGGTCGGCGCCATCGACGCGCTGTGCGAGCAGATGGTGGCCGGCGCCGACGACGACGGAGACGTGCTGGTGCTGTGCGGCACCACCTTGATCGTCTGGGTGACCATCCCCGAGGCGCGGCAGGTGGCGGGCCTGTGGACCATCCCGACCATGACCGGAAAGACTCAGATCGGGGGAGCGAGCAATGCCGGCGGGCTGTTTCTCGGCTGGGTCGACCGGGTGCTGGGGCCGGGCGACCCGGCGGCGGTGGATCCGCGGCGAGTGCCGGTGTGGTCGCCCTACCTGCGTGGCGAGCGCACACCCTTCCACGACCCCGACCGTCGCGGGATGCTGGACGGCCTGGACCTTACCCACGACGCGGCGACGCTGCGCCGAGCCGCCTACGAGGCGTCCGGCTTCGTCGTCCGCCAGCTCATCGAACTGAGCGGGGTGAACGCATCGCGGATCGTGGCCGCAGGCGGCGGTACTCGAGTCGAGCCGTGGCTGCGGGCCATCGCCGACGCCACCGGCCGGCCGGTGGAGGTGTCGGGAGTGGCCGAGGGCGCGGCGCTGGGCGCGGCTTTCCTCAGCCGGATGGCAATCGGCCGAGAATCGTCGATCACCGACGCCGCGCGATGGGCCGCCATCGAGCGCGTCGTGCAACCCGATCCCGCCTGGACGGGTCCGATGGAGGAACGTTACGGCCGGTTTCTCGAACTGGCTGGCCGGCCGTCCAGGGCGTCAGCGAACGAAGTATTACGGTAGCGCCGCCGACACGTATCTGATGTCGCCGAATGCGACCATCGTCGGGCCTTCGGGGAAGTCAAAACCGTTGTCGGCGTATAACTCTGGTGTCGTATGGACCGTCGCCTGCCAGCCGCGCTCGGTCAGGTACTCGACGGCGTCGTTACGCTCGCCGTCGTAGACCAAATCGGCCCAGTTGAGGTTTAATCCGAGGCGGTGCCAGCGCTCGCTGATCTCTCGGCCCCGTTTGGCGATGCGGTCCCGGATATTTGGGACGTAGCCAGTACCCAGTCGGCTTCCGCAGAAGCTGAGCGCGGTGATGTTGTCGAACAACCGATCTTGGGCTTCCGGCGGCAGATAGCCCAGCAACCCCTCGGCGATCCAAGCTGTCGGCCGCCCCGAATCAAATCCGTTGTCCCGCAAAGCTTGTGGCCAGTCGTCGCGCAGGTCGACAGCCACCGGCCTGTGGTCGGCAGCCGGAGCCGCACCCAGATCGGCCAGCGTGCGGGTCTTGAATTCAATGACCTGGGGCTGATCGATTTCATAGACCACGGTGTCTGGCGGCCACGGCAGCCGGTACGCGCGGGTGTCGAGCCCGGCAGCCAGGATGACGGCCTGGCGTACTCCCGCCGCGGCGGCGTCAGCGAAGAAGTTGTCGAAAAACCGGGTCCGGACCGCCATTCCCTCGGCCAGTCGCTGCGGGGTGAATGCCGGATCGTCTTCGGCGAGCTCGATTTCGCCGTTCATCATCTTGATGAAGGCATCGACTCCGACGGCGTTGACCAGTGGTTCGGCGAAGGGATCGTCGATCAGGCGATTCGGTCCTTTTGACGCCATCGCGCGCCGCGCGGCCACAGCGGTGGCGGTGGCGCCCACACTGGATGCCAGATCCCAACTGTCGCCGTCATGGCGTCTGCTGTCGCTTGCGGCCATGGTTACCTCTCTTTTTTGCGAGTCTTATTTTGCGAGCTAGCTGCGGGTTGCAATAACGGCGATGATGTTGCGGAAAGCGGCCAGTGCTTCGTCGGTGGGGAATGCGCGATCGTAGTCAGCAAAGAGCTCCCGTCGAGCGCGGCTGGCTACCTGCCAGCCCCGACCGCTGAGGTACTCGGCGACGTTGTTGCGCTCGCCGTCGTAGAACAGCCCCGACAAATCGAGGTCGCAGCCCAGATTGGCCCATCGAGCGTTCATCGCCTTGCCGCGTTCGGCCATCGTCGGACCGCTATCCGGGTGATATTCGGTGGCCAGTTGACTGCCGGGGGCGCTGAGCGCGGTGATGTGGTCGAAGAGCCGATCTTGGGCTTCCGGCGGCAGGTACATCAATAGCCCCTCGGCGCTCCAGGCTGTCGGTTTGGTGTCGTCGAAACCGCTTTCGCGCAGCGCAGTCGGCCAGCCTTCGCGCAAGTCGATGCCGACCGTGCGGCGCTCGGTGGTCGGTGCGGCGCCCAGCCGCGCCATGGTGTCGGTTTTGAAGTCGATGACCTTGGGCTGGTCGACTTCGTACACGACGGTGCCGGGCGGCCACGCCAACCGGTACGCCCTGGCATCCAGACCGGCCGCCAGAATCACCACCTGACCGATCCCCGCCGCGGTCGCACTGGTGAAGAAGTCATCGAAGAACCGGGTGCGCACCGCCAGCGAGTCGGTTTCCGTCTGCAATTCGACCTTGCCGGTTTCCCCGACATCTTCGTCACGGGTCGGGTTGATCTCGCCGTCGACCATGCGGATGAAGAAATCGATCCCCACCGCCCGCACCAGCGGGGCGGCGAACGGGTCGTTGATGATCGGGTCGGCGTCCATGGTGGCCAGCGCCCGCGCGGCGGCGACCATCGTCGCGGTGGCGCCGACGCTGGATGCCAAGTCCCAGGTGTCGCTGTCGCTGCGTGCCATGGTCACTCGCCCTTCAGTACGGAGGTGAGGTAGACAACGTCACCGAACGGCGCGTCGACCCCACCGACTTGATACTTAGCCAAGGTAAAGAGCCAGTGAAACTGTACGCCTCGTTGCTATGTGCAGCCCACCCGTTTGCGGGGGAGCGCGACCACCGCTGTTACTCTCGTAGACTGTCTGACGCGCGCTGGACACCTCCTGGCCTGCGAGTGCTTGGCGCGTGACGCAGGACCATCCGATGCTGGTCACACCAGCCCCGTTGGCATGCCGCGACCAAAGACCGGCTGCGCAGGAGGAAGAGTGCTTTCGGCTTTCATCTCATCGCTGCGAACAGTCGACCTGAGACGGAAGATCCTGTTCACGCTGGGCATCGTGGTGCTTTACCGGGTGGGCGCCACGTTGCCGTCGCCCGGGGTGAACTACCCGAATGTGCAGAAGTGCATCGCGCAAGTCAGCGGCGGGGAAGCGGCCCAGATTTACTCGCTGATCAATCTGTTTTCCGGCGGCGCGCTGTTGCAGCTGACCGTGTTCGCGGTCGGGGTGATGCCGTACATCACCGCGAGCATCATCGTGCAGCTGCTCACCGTGGTCATCCCGAGGTTTGAGGAACTGCGCAAAGAAGGCCAATCCGGCCAGGTCAAGATGACGCAGTACACCCGTTATCTGGCGATCGCGCTGGCCATCCTGCAGGCCACCAGCATCGTGGCGCTGGCCGCCAACGGCGGGCTGCTGCAGGGCTGCAACCTGGACATCATCGCCAACCAGAGCATCTTCGCCTTGGTCGTGATCGTGCTGGTGATGACGGCGGGCGCGGCCCTGGTGATGTGGATGGGCGAGATGATCACCGAGCGCGGCATCGGCAACGGCATGTCGCTGCTGATTTTCGCCGGCATCGCCGCCCGTATTCCTGGTGAAGGCAAAACCATCCTGGACAGCCGCGGCGGGGTGGTGTTCGCGGCGGTCTGCGTGGCAGCGCTGATGATCGTCGTCGGCGTGGTGTTCGTCGAGCAGGGCCAGCGCCGCATCCCGGTGCAGTACGCCAAGCGTATGGTGGGCCGGCGGATGTACGGCGGCACCTCGACGTATCTGCCCTTGAAGGTCAACCAGGCCGGTGTTATCCCGGTTATTTTCGCCTCCTCGCTGATCTACATTCCGCGTCTGATTACCCAGCTGATCCGCAGCGGCACCGGGGGTGTGGGTAACAGCTGGTGGGACAAATTCGTCGCCAATTACCTGTCGAACCCCGCGAGCCCGGTCTACATCGCCGTCTATTTCGGGCTGATCATTTTCTTCACGTATTTCTACGTCTCGGTCACGTTCAACCCCGACGAACGTGCTGACGAGATGAAGAAGTTCGGTGGTTTCATCCCCGGCATTCGGCCCGGAAAGCCGACCGCCGACTACTTGCGTTATGTGCTCAGCAGGATCACGCTGCCGGGCTCGATCTACCTCGGCGTCATCGCGGTGCTGCCCAATCTGTTCCTCCAGATCGGCACCACGGGGACGGTGCAGAACCTGCCGTTCGGCGGCACCGCGGTGCTGATCGCGATCGGCGTCGGCTTGGATACCGTGAAACAGATCGAGAGTCAGCTGATGCAGCGCAACTACGAAGGGTTCCTCAAGTGAGAGTTGTGTTGCTTGGTCCGCCCGGAGCGGGTAAGGGCACGCAGGCCGAGAAGCTGGCAGAGAAACTCCAAATACCGCACCTCTCCACCGGGGAGCTGTTTCGGCACAACATCAACACCGGCTCCAAGCTCGGTCTGGAGGCCAAGCGCTACCTGGACGCCGGCGATCTGGTGCCGTCTGAACTGACCAACGAACTCGTCGACGACCGGCTGACCAATCCGGACGTAGGCGACGGTTTCATCCTGGACGGTTACCCACGCTCGGTCGGGCAGGCCAAAGCACTGCACGACATGCTCGAGCGCCGGGGGACCCAGCTCGACGCGGTGCTGGAGTTTCGGGTGTCGGAGGACGTGCTGCTCGAGCGGCTCAAAGCGCGCGGCCGCGCCGACGACACCGACGAGGTCATCCTCAACCGGATGAAGGTCTACCGCGACGAAACCGCGCCGCTGATCGAGTACTACAGCAACGAGTTGAGAACCGTCGACGCGGTCGGCAGCGTCGACGAAGTGTTCGCTCGCGCGCTACGGGCCCTGGGAAAGTAACCGTGATCGCGCTGGGCGGGCTGCGCAGTCGCAAGCTGGTGCCGCAGCGCAGCGCCGGCGAACTCGATGCGATGGCCGCTGCGGGCGCCGTGGTCGCTGCCGCGCTCGCGGCGGTGCGTGCGGCCGCAGTCCCGGGGGCGTCGACGCAAGACCTCGACGCGATCGCCGAATCGGTGATCCGCGACGCCGGTGCCACGCCGTCGTTCCTGGGCTACCACGGCTACCCGGCGTCTATCTGCGCATCGGTCAACGACCGCGTGGTGCATGGCATCCCGTCGGCCGGCGAGACACTCGCCTCCGGTGACCTGGTGTCCGTCGACTGCGGCGCAATCCTGGACGGCTGGCACGGTGACGCCGCGATCACGTTCGGTGTCGGACCGCTCATCCCCGCCGACGAACTGCTGTCGCAGGCGACGAAGGAGTCGATGGAGGCCGGCATCGCCGCGATGGTTCCCGGCAACCGCTTGACCGACGTATCGCACGCCATCGAAACCGCCACCCACGCGGCCGAGGCCCGCTACGGGCGGGAGTTCGGCATTGTCGAGGGCTACGGCGGACACGGCATCGGCAGGCAGATGCACATGGATCCGTTTCTGCCCAACGAGGGAGCTCCCGGGCGCGGTCCGCTGCTGGCCCACGGATCGGTGCTGGCCATCGAGCCGATGCTGACGCTGGGAACCGGCAAGACCGTCGTCCTCGACGACCAGTGGACGGTCACTACCGCCGACGGCTCGCGGGCTGCACACTGGGAGCACACCGTCGCGGCCACCGATGACGGGCCACGCATTCTGACCCTCGGGTGAACCAAACGGACACCTGAACCGTTTCATCACCGAGAGGCTGGTGATGGACATACCGGGCACCGGCGCGGATGCGAACGCTATGAAGCGGCTGTGGGACGAACATGCCGCCCCTTTGTGGCGCTATGCGTGGCGGTTGACCGGTGATTCTGCCCATGCCGAGGACGTGGTCCAAGAGACCTTGCTGCGAGCATGGCAGCACCCGCAAGTCCTCAACAACGGGCAATCTCCCCGCGCGTGGCTGTTCACCGTTGCCAGGAACATGGTGATCGACGACCGGCGCAGCGCCCGGTTCCGCAACGAGGTGGTGTCGTTCGACGGGTCAGGCCCGCCGGAACGCGCTGGTCCCGACGAGCAGAGCGGGACGTTGAACCGGGCGTTGATCGGCGACGCGATGGCGCAACTGTCCGCCGAGCACCGCGCGGTGGTCGGCCGCTCGTACTACCTGGGCTGGACTACGGCGCAGATCGCCGCCGAGCTGGGGATTGCCGAAGGCACGGTGAAGTCGCGCCTACATTACGCGCTGCGCGGACTGCGCCAGGCACTGTTGGAGATGGGGGTGGCGCCATGACGGAACCATGGGACCGAAACATGCCCCGCGACGGTGAGCCCGGCATGCTGGACGGCGAGCACGATTACGCGACGTGGGACGCGGCGTTTGTGTTGGGCTCGCTGTCGGATGCCGACCGGCGCGTATTCGAGGCGCACCTGGTCGGCTGCGCCCCGTGCCAGCAGTCTGTGACCGAGCTGACCGCCGTCTCGCCGCTGCTCTCGTTGCTCGACTATGACCAAGTGATGGCCGGCGACGGCGCCGATGGGTCGGTCGCCGCGCCGCCGTGCCCTGACCTGATGACGTCATTGCTGGCGAAGGCGGACCAGCGGGCGGCCGCTGCCGCGGATCGATTCCAACCCCAGTCGTTGGTGGCGCCGGCGGTGGTGGACGCACAGACCGTCTTGCCGGTGTTTCGCACCGGCAACTATGCCCCGGTGCACGACGAGCTGACCGCCTTCGACCTACCTGTTGAGGGCAGCATCCCGGCCGAGTTGAACGGCTGGTATCTGCGCAACGGTCCGAACGCCCGTGGGGGCGCGGCCC
>Ga0209217_1000382_pt1 | contig 11901 bp, 10 predicted proteins | sample JacPinW_OM3H0_M2_FD_187957 | JGI IMG/M metagenome (GOLD analysis project Ga0209217, IMG submission 187957) | Forest soil microbial communities from Algoma, Ontario, Canada - Jack Pine, Ontario site 1_JW_OM3H0_M2 (SPAdes) (version 2) | ecosystem: Environmental > Terrestrial > Soil > Boreal...
CCGACCATGTCGACGTCGAGTTCGGTCCCCGCTTTGGAGGTTACGCGCATCCGCTTTGTGCCTCGCAGCATCTTCGCCGCCGCGCGCACGCGTTTTTCCAGGGCGGTGTCGGGCACCATGCGCTCGAGCGCTTCGGGATGTTCGTTGGAAATGACCAGAATGCGCGCACCGGCTTTGAGTATTTCGGGCGTCTCGACGGCGTGCATCAACCCTTCGATGGTGCAGTCGACCACAAAACCCGCCTGCTGGAGCGCGGTGACGACAGGCGCAAGCCGCTGGATCGCCTCGCTGGCGCCGGTAGAGCGGATCGGCACGACCTGGCGGTTGCGCGGCGTCGGCACGACGATGTGGAAGGGTTTTGCGCCCATCCGTAGCAACGCGAGTTCGGCCAGGTGAACATTGAGCTCGCGCGACTGTGTTTCGGAGAGTATCGCCGCGGTGTCACCCGACTTGACCGCGCAGCGCTCAAATATCTCGCAGAACGCGTCGATCCATTTCGCCTCGATGCGATCCGCCAGCATGCTCTATCTCCGCTCCAACAATGACATCAGACTTCCGGAAACCCGCGCAGCAGATACGACCGCACCCCCTGCAACAGGCCGTTCAGAGCCAGCCCCAGCAGCGAAATCGTAATCAGCGGCACGAACATATCGACCGCCTGGAAGGTGCGCGCCGCCGTTACCAGCACATGGCCAAGGCCATCGGTCGAGGTGATCATTTCAGCGAGGAACACCACAATGCAGGAGATCACGAGACCGATCCGGCAGCCGGTGAGGATAGATGGTACCGCCGCCGGCAGCACCACCTTGAACAGGATTTGCCGGCGTGGTGTACCCGCCGCCATCGCCGACCAGATCAATTTCTGCTCGACCATCGAGGCGCCGTAATAGGTCGAGAGCAGAATCGGAAACAATGCATCGGCGACAACCAGCGTGATCTTCGATCCATGACCGAATCCGAGCAGCAACAACAGTGCCGGATAAAGTGCGACTTTGGGCAGCGGTGCCAGCACCCGCACGATCGGACGGACCACGGCGTTGATGGCCGGATTTGCGGCGGCGAAAAGGCCGATGGTAACGCCCAGCACCACTGCAATCGAAAATCCCGCGAACAGCCGGAACAGCGTGGCGGCGATGTCCTGCTGAAACGTACCGGAAACGAGTTGTTGGATGAGACGCGTGAACACCATGCCGGGCGGTGGCAACAGCGTCGCAGGAGCATAGCCGAACGAGGCGATCGCTTGCCAAAAGGCTATCAGCAACGCGATCGGCACGATGCCGAGCAGAACGTCCGATGTAACCGCGCGCGCGTTCATGCAAAGCTCAAGGGAATATCGAAGCCCGGCTCGGACCATTTTACCAATTTGCTGCGCATCCTTTCAAATCCGGCGTCGAGGCCGATACCCATCGCGCCGATGATGATGATCATCGCGTAGACGGTGTCGTATTGTCCCATATCAAGCGCATTGAACAGGATATTTCCGGCGCCGGACTGCCGCGCGATCATTTCGCTGGTGACCATGGTGATCAGCGCCAGCACCAGCCCGGTGCGGCAACCCGTGAGAATTTCCGGCAACGCCGCCGGCAATACGATCCGGGCCATTCGCTGCGCCGCCGACAGCCCCATCGCAGCGCCCGACCACAGCATCTTTTCCTCGACCGCCTTGGCGCCCTGAAAGCTGTGATAGATCACGGGCAAGCTGACGCCGAGGAAGATCACCAGCATCTTCGCGATATCGCCGACCCCGAGCCAGAGCATGATGATCGGCATCAGCGCCGCCTTCGGGACCGGATAGGTCACCATCAATAGCGGATTGAAAAACGACGCCACGGCGCGGCTACGGCCCATCATCAATCCCAACGGAATAGACACGATAACCGCGACACCGAAGCCGATGGCCATACGTCGCAGCGAGGCAAAGATGTTGATCAGGGATTCCTTGTCGCCGAGAATGGACGGAATTGCGCGGATCGCCTCCAGCGCGGTCGGAAAGCTGTCGGTATTGATGATCAGCGCCGCAACCTGCCAGATGCCGAGCAGACCGAGGCAGGCGAGCAATGGCGCCGAGCGTGTGAGCAGAGCGTGACCTGAAATCATGGGCGCAGCTCGTCTTCGCTGGTGTCGTCGATCATCCGCTCGATATCGACAACGTATTTCTGGTAGCGGGGATCGAGCAGAAGTTCCGCCCGGCGGCGCGGACGCGGCAGATCGATATCGACGATCTCCTTGATGCGGCCAGGCGAACGCGTCATCACCACGACCTTGTCGGACAGAAACACCGCCTCCTCGACCGAATGGGTGACGAACAGCACCGTCTTGCGGTCGCGTTCCCAGATGTTGAGCAAGTCATTCTGCAGCCGCGTGCGTGTGTGTGCATCAAGCGCGCCGAACGGCTCGTCCATCAAGAGCACCGCGGGGTGATAAGCGAGCGTGCGCGCGAGCGCGACGCGCTGCTTCATGCCGCCGGACAATTCCTTGGGGTAAAAATGCTCAAAGCCCTTCAACCCGACCATCTCGATCAATGCGCGGCTTTGCGCTTCGGCGTCCGCGGTCTTCACGCCCTGCTGACGCGGGCCGTACATCACGTTGCCGAGCACGCTCTTCCAGGGAAACAGCGCGAACTCCTGAAACACCGGCCCGCGGTCGGGACCGGGCCCGGTGATCGTCTTGCCCTTCATCCTGGCGGCGCCTTCCGTCGGACTGACAAAACCGCCGACGATATAGAGCAACGTCGATTTCCCGCAGCCGGAGGGGCCGAGAATGGAGACGAAGGCGCCATCCTCGATGGCCAGCGAAATCTCCGACAAGGCCAGATGGTCCTGGCGGCCCGAGGTCCGAAAAACCTGTGAGACCCGATCGATCTCGATCATGGCAGCCGCCTGCTTGGGCGACAGCGCAGCTTCAACCCGAGCATCTGGTCGCGATGGCAATACCTTCATTCCCGCTTTGCTTCCCGGCATAGGTCCCTTGGGCGCTCAGGGTTTCCCGATCAACGGACTGAGCATAGCGGAAACCTGCAAGTTTTGGCGATGTCGATTTGCCACCACCATCTCATTGGGGACCGGATCGCCTGAGCACCGCGCGTACCGGCGCCGCGTCGAGACCGCTCAGTTTCAACGGCAGCGCTATCAATTCGTAGTCGCCTGGCTCGACCTCGGCCAGCACAAGATTCTCGACAATTCGAAGATCGTACCGCTTGCAAACCATATGTGACGGCAGGACTTTTGAGGCCTCCGGGTCGACGGACGGAACGTCGACGCCGATCAGCCGCGTACCACGAAGCGCCAGCCGCTCGACCGTCTCCGGAGCCAGGGCACGGAAACCGGTCGGCCAGGCCAATTGATCGCCCCTGTCCATCAATTTGAAGAGCAGCCGTGGCGGAGCGCCGTCGAGGGCGGATGCGATCTCATCAAAACTACAGAGAGCATCCGTTCCGCGTGCCTCAATGACCCTCGCCGGGCCGATGAAATCGGCGAGATCCAACATGTCGATGCTGGCGCCGGCGGGATCATAGTGCAACGGTGCATCGGCATGAGCGCCGCAATGCGTCGACATCGCGATGCTGGCCACGTTGACAGGACAGTCGGGCCCGATTGTAAATGTCTGATTGACCGCGAACGCGGCATCGCCGGGAAAGACCCCCATGCCGACGCGCAGCGCGGGCGATATGTCGATCAGGGTTTTCACAATTGAGTCCTGACCTGCCAGAGCTCTGGGAACAGCACGACGTCCAGCATCTTGCGCAAATAAGTAACGCCGGAAGAGCCGCCGGTACCTCGCTTAAATCCGATGATCCGCTCCACCGTCGTCACGTGGTTAAAACGCCAGCGGCGGAAATAATCCTCGAAATCCACCAGCTTTTCGGCAAGCTCGTACAATTCCCAGAAGCGGGTCGGGTCTTGATAGACCGCCAGCCACGCGTTCCGGACGCTGTCGCTCGCTTCGTGCGGCACGGAGACATCGCGCTCGAGAATGGCGTCATCGATGCCAAGACCGCGGCGATACAAGAGCTGTATGGTGAGATCGTAGATACTCGGGGCCCGCCGGACCGCCTCGAGGCGTTCGACAGCGGCGTCGTCGTCCCTGTGAGTCTGGATCATCGCGGCATTCTTGTTGCCGACCAAAAATTCGATCACCCGATACTGCCAAGACTGGAAGCCGGAAGATTGCCCAAGCAAGCCGCGAAATTCCGTATACTCGCTCGGCGTCATCGTACGAAGCACGTCCCAGGCCGAGTTGAGTTGCTCAAGGATGCGGGACACGCGCGACAGCGTCTTGAAGGCCGGCTGCAGGTCGTCCGCGGCGATCAGCCGGCAGGTGGCGCTCAGCTCGTGAATCGCGAGCTTCATCCAGAGCTCCGACGTCTGGTGCTGGATAACGAACAGCATCTCGTCATGGGCGGTGGAAAGCGGCTGCTGTGCCTGAAGAATCTTGTCGAGCTGGAGATAGCCTGAATAGGATATTTCCTTGCGCTGACTCATCGCGTTCACGCCTTTTGACGAGTCGATGATGCTTTCGCAGCATGCCGTACCCGGTATGCTGCGGACGATATTTTAAACTTAAAATGATTGTCTTTTGCTGTCAATCCGGATTTCCGCTATGCTTCAGGCATGCCGTCCGGCTCTTGATCGCAAGGCTCTCCATGATGTCGTCAGCCTCCATGACTTCTCGCGAGGCATGCGTCGCGCGCGATCTGGTCGATCCGCTTCGCAGTTTCCGCGACCGTTTTGTCATTCCCGACGGGATCATCTATCTCGACGGAAATTCGCTCGGTCCAATGCCCCGGGCCGCGGCGGACGTCCTCAACCATACGATCGAGCGAGAGTGGGGCCAGGATCTCATCAGGAGCTGGAATAGCGCGGGATGGTTCGACATGCCCGTTCGGCTCGGCGATCGCCTCGGGGCGCTGATTGGGGCGGCTCCGGGTCAAACGCTGGTATGCGACACCACGTCGATCAATCTCTACAAAGCCATCCACGCGGCCATCGGGTTGCGGCCCGATCGCAACGTGGTCATTGCCGAGGACCAGTCGTTCCCGACGGACCTCTACATCATCGAGGGCGCCATGAAGTCCGCGGGCCGTCCGATGAAGCGGCGATTGATCGGCACCGACGGACCGTCGATCGAAGCCCTGATTGATCGAAACGTCGCAGTCGCAGTGCTCTCGCACGTCAATTACCGCACCGGCGAGCTGCTCGACATGGCCGCTATCACCAAACAGCTGCACGACGTCGGCGCGCTGGTGGTATGGGACCTCTGTCATTCGATCGGCGTGGTGGAGATCGCCTTCGACGGTCATGCTGTCGACTTCGCCGTCGGTTGCACCTACAAATATCTCAACGGTGGTCCGGGCTCTCCGGCATTCATTTCCGTCGCGAAGGCGCATCAAGCCACCGCCCAACATCCATTATCGGGCTGGTGGGGTCATGCCGCCCCCTTTGCCTTCGATCGCGACTTCCGGCCCGACGCAGGCATCAAGCGTTTTCTCTGCGGAACGCAGCCGATCATTTCCACGCGCGGCGTGGAGGTCGCTCTCGACGCCATGGAGGGCGTCGAGGTGGTGGCTTTGAGACGAAAGAGCCTCGCGCTCACCGAACTTTTCATGGCGCGTGTCAATGCGCTCTTGCCGGGCCTCGATATCGTGACGCCGCGGGAGCCGTTGCAGCGCGGCAGCCAGGTAGGGATTTCCTTCGACAATGGCTATGCGGTGGTTCAGGCGATGATCGAACGCGGCGTGATCGGCGATTTCCGGGCGCCGGACCTGATGCGGTTTGGCTTTGCGCCGCTCTATGTTCGATTCGGAGATGTTTGGGATGCCGCCGAAATACTCGCCGAGTGCATCAACGCGGAGGTCTGGCGCGATCCGCGCTACAACCGGAAGCTTGAAGTCACCTGAGGCTGCCAGAACATGCGCTAGTCGAACCACGGCCATTCCGCCGCACCGTCATGCGTGACGGCGCCACCGGGCGCCTGTCCGACCAGGCGGGCATATTTGGCGAGCGCGCCCGCGCGATGCCGCGGCGGTCGCGGCGTCCAGGCCTTTCGCCGCGCTGCGAATTCCTTCTCTTCAATCAGCAGATCCATGCGGCGCTCGATGGCATCGATCCTGATGCGGTCACCATCGCGCACCAGCGCCAGCGGGCCGCCGATAAACGATTCCGGCGAGACATAGCCGATGCACATCCCGCGCGTGGCGCCGGAAAAACGCCCGTCCGTGATAAGTGCGACCTTCTCGCCCATGCCCTGGCCATAAATCAGCGCGGTGACACCCAGCATCTCGCGCATGCCCGGGCCGCCAACCGGGCCTTCGTTGCGGATGACGAGAACGTCACCGGCTGAATATTTGCGATTGCGCACGGCGTCGACGCAGTGTTCCTCGTCCTCGAACACCCGCGCCGAGCCCTCAAACACCAGGTTTTTCAGGCCCGCGACTTTGATGACGGCACCATCGGGACAAAGATTGCCCTTTAAAACCGCCACGCCGCCATCCGGCATGATCGGCGTCTTCGTGGAGAAAATAATCTCGCCATCAGGCGCATTCGCGCCGCCGTATTCTTCGGCGATTGATCTACCTGTTATCGTCAGGCAACTGCCGTCGATATGGCCGCTTTCGACCAGCGCGCGGATGACGACGGCGGTACCGCCGATGTCGTAGACATCCTTGGCGGTGTATTTGCCACCGGGGCGCAAATTACCGATCAGCGGCGTGCGCGCAAAAACCTTGCCGACGTCGTCGATGGTGAAGGAAATGCCGGCCTCGTTGGCAAGCGCCGGCAGATGCAGCGCCGCGTTGGTCGAGCCACCGGTGGCGGCGACGATGGCTGCGCCATTTTCCAGCGCCTGCCGCGTCACGATCTCGCGCGGCAACGGCCCGCCCCGCTCCAGCATCTGCATCACAAGGCGTCCGGCGCGGCGCGCAACCTGCGCGCGCTCGGCATAGACGCCGGGGATCATCGACACATTGGGCATCGTCAGCCCCATCGCTTCGGACACCATGCCCATGGTGTTGGCGGTGAACTGTCCGGCGCAGGCGCCGATGGTCGGCAGGCAGGTGCGCTCGATGCCCTCAAGCGTCGCCTCGTCGATTTCGCCCGTCATGAAGCTGCCGACGGCCTCATAGGAATCGAGCACGGTGAGGGTTTTTCCCTCAAACCGGCCAGGCAGCGCGCTGCCACCGTAGATGAAGATCGACGGCACATTGCAGCGGATCATGCCCATCATCACGCCGGGAAGCGTCTTGTCGCAGCCGCCGAAGCCGATCAGCGCGTCGTAGGCTAGGCCGTGCACCACGGCCTCGATTGAATCAGCAATCAGCTCGCGGGAGAGCAGCGAGAACTTCATTCCCTCATGGTTCATGCTGATGCCGTCGGAAACCGAAATGGTTGAAAATTCCCGCGGCGTGCCGCCTGCCTCCGCGATCCCAGCTTTCGCCGCTTCGACCTGGAAATCGTGGGTCATGTTGCAGGGCGTCTGTTCGCCCTTCATGCTGACAACGCCGACCATCGGCTTTGCCACCGCCTCGTCGTCGAGGCCCATCGCACGCATGAAGGCGCGGTGGGGCGCACGATCCAGACCATCGGTCGTCACGCGTGATCGCCACTTCTTCATCGGAATAAATCTCTCTCCAGGTCGTCCCGGCGAACGCCGAGACGACTCGTGGATCAATTCTGCCTATTGCAGCGGCGCGACGATGGTCGGATGCTTGAACTGTGCGACATCCAGTTTCGGCAGCATTCCCGTCTCGGCATAGATATCGAGCATTTTCTGGATCGCCGGGAAATTCGGTGCGGCGCCGGGATCGCGGCCGAAATCATTGTCCTTGAGCAGATAGGTGTCGAGGACCGGGATCGGCGCCTTCAGCACTTCGTTGACAACCTTGAGCGTCTCTTCACGATTAGCCAGCGCCTTCTTCATGCCGGAAGTGATATCGCGCACGTAAGCCTTTACCAATTCCGGATTCTTGTCGACAAAGTCGGCACGGCAGGCTTCCAGGATATGGACGATGTTCGGCATTGCCTGGGAAAGCGAAAACAATTTGCGTGTCCCGCCCTTGGCCTCGGCGCGCGCCGCGAACGGCTGGTTCATGTTGACGGCATCCACCCTGCCCTGGCGCAGCGCGTCCTCGGAGACAGCGAAGCCGACTTCGACCAGCTTGATGTCCTTTGCGAGGTCGACGCCGTTTTGCTTCAGAAGCATGTTGAACGGCCCTTGGGTGCCGCCGCCGATCACCGAAATGCCGACGGTTTTGCCCTTGAGGTCAGCAATGGTCTTGATCGGGGAATCGTCCATGACCGCCCAATAGACCGAAAAGCCGCCAGGCTTCTCGAAGACGTGCTGCGCGACGATGTAGGCCTTGAGATTTCCGCCGACCACGCCGTTCGCCAGCGACAATGGCGCCTGCGTCGCGCAGTCGAGCGCGCCGGCGGCCAGCGCTTGCGTCATTGGCGCGGTGCCCTGGAATTGCGTCCATTCGACATTGTAGGTCTTGCCGAGGTCGGGAAATTCCGCGGGCCTTCGCATCATCCAGTATTTCGATTCCTCGGCCGGAATGGTCCAGCCGACACGGATCGTCTGTTGCGCGTAGGATGAACTTACGCCCGCAAGTGCGGCGGCCATCGCTCCGGCGGCCAAAATCCATGTCGAAGGTACCCGCATCATCCCCGCTCCACTTTTTCGATGCCAACAGGCACCCGCGCAAAACTAGTTTCGCTAAACCTTTCATGGTTCAAACAATCAGGCAAGCCACCGGAGATTGCCTATCATCGCCCGGCAAGGCCTGGCGTATGGTAGACCCCGCGTGCCGGACAGGGTTTTACCGGCCGCCAAGCTTGGGAGACGTGGAATGGCAATGGTTGGCAAAGCGGATGGACAAAACCGAGAGAGGCTCGGGTATCTCGGGCTTGGAATGATGGGATTTCCCATGACGCGGCGGCTGCTGAACGCCGGCTACGACGTCGCCGTCTGGAACCGCTCTCCGGGCAAAGGCGCCGCACTGGTGGAGGCGGGGGGGGCGAAGCTTAAAGCCCATCCGCGCGATGTCGCCGATAGCGCCAGCATCATCTTCGTTTGCCTCACCGATGCCGCCGCCGTGGAAGAGGTAATGTTCGGTCCCGGCGGCCTTGCGAGCGCGGCCGGCTCCGGAAAACTCGTCGTGGATTTTTCGTCGATCCACCCGGACGCGGCACGCTCGATAGCCGCGCGGCTGAAGACGTCGAACGGCATGGGATGGATCGATGCGCCGGTCTCAGGCGGCACGCCAGGCGCCGAGCAAGGCACACTGGCGGTGATGGCTGGCGGCGATGCCGCCGACATCGAAAGAGTGCGGCCCTACGTACTGGCGATGGCGCGAAGGCTCACGCATATGGGTCCGACGGGCGCGGGTCAGACCGCGAAACTCTGCAATCAGGTGATCGTCGGCTGCGCCATGGCTGTGCTTGCGGAAGCGACGCGGCTTGCCGTCAACGCCGGGATCGACGCCAAGCGGCTGCCGGAGGCGCTCGCCGGCGGCTTTGCCGATTCAATTCCCCTGCAATTGTTCGTGCCGCGCATGGTGCAAGGCATTCATTCGCCGCCGCTCGGCCACATCGCAACAATGCTGAAAGATCTGGATACGGTGATCGATGTCGCCCGTGATACGTCCAGCCCGGTGCCGATGTCGGCGCTGGCCGCGCAATTGTTCAGACTGGCCAAGACGGCGCGGGGCGCGGATGCCGACGCGCTTGAAATCTATAAACTGTCAGCTTCCGAGGTTGGTTGAGGTCGTCTGGATCGGTAAGCTGGGGATCTCAGTTGCCAAAAATCCTATGGGATTATATTCCTAGACGAGGACATGCGCCATGTACGACCCCACCGGCGTCAAGACATCGCCCAAGCTTCCTGTCCCCGATCAGATGAAGGCTTGGGTCCTGGGCGACCCCGACCAGCTTTTCCTGCGCGACAAGCCCGCGCCGGTTCCTGGGCGCGCGGAAGTACTGGTTCGCATCGACGCGGTCGCGATCTGCGCAACCGACCTCGAGATCATTCGCGGCGGATCGCCGGCGAGCATCGGCGGCGGCGTGCCCTTCAACAAGAATTTTACACCCGGCCATGAATATATGGGTACGGTCGCAGCCCTCGGACCTGAGGTCGACGAGTTCGAGATCGGCGAACGCGTCAGTGTGGAAATCCACGCCGGCTGCGGCCAGTGCAAGCGATGCCGCCAGGGCATGTACACCTCATGCCTCAATTATGGGAAACCGGAGAAGGGCCATCGCGCCAACGGCTTTACGACCGACGGTGGCTTTGCCGAGTACGCGGTCAATCACATCAACACGCTCGTGCGGGTGCCGGACACGATGAGCGACGCGGAAGCCACGCTTGTCGTCACCGCAGGGACCTCGATGTACGGCTTGACCGAACTTGGCGGGCTGGTTGCCGGTGAAAGCGTGGTCGTCATCGGCCCCGGTCCCATTGGACTGCTCGCCGTCGCCGTCGCAAAGGCACTGGGCGCAAGTCCCGTGATCCTGACCGGCACGCGCAACAAGCGCCTCGCGATCGGCAAGGAGCTAGGCGCCGATCGCGTCATCAACATCGCCGAAGAGAACGCGGTCGATGTCGTGAAACGGCTCACCGGCGGGATCGGCGCGGATTATGTGGTCGAGTGCGCCGGCACCGAAGCCACCGTCAATCAAGCCATTCACATGGCCAATCGTGGCGGGAAAATCTGCCTGGCGGCGTTCCCGCACGATCCTGTGGCGACCGATATCAAGCATCTCGTGAAGAACAACATCTATGTCTACGGCATTCGTGGCGAGGGCCGCAGCGCCACCCACCGCGCGATGGCGCTGATGGCCGAAAAGCGATTCGATGCGACGAAGATTCATACCCACACATTTGCGCTCGCCGATCTGCCGACCGCGCTCCGATACGCACGCGACCGGGTCGAGGACGCCATCAAGGTCGTCGTCACCACTCGACAAGCGGGGATGCTTGCCGGCGTCGCGGCAGAGTGAAGCAGCGGTAACGCAAGGACGAAGCTACTGTCTTCGGCCGTCGCCTGGGAAATACCAATCAAGCCGCTTCAATAGCGGGGATCGTACATTTGCGACTGAATGTATCCGATGAGATCGTTGGGCACTGGACCGGTTGCAAGGCCGCGCTTGTAGGCAACCTCGGCAACAGCGGCTGCGATATGAGCCGACACTTCGCGGATCCTCGGCAACGCCGGAAACAGGCTGCCTTGTTCGATGTCAGCTTCGTCAACGAGGTACGCCAGGGTGCGCGCGGCGGCCATGAACATCTCATCCGTCACCAGTCTTGATCCGCTCGCGATGGCGCCAAGGCCGACGCCGGGGAAGATGTAGGAATTATTGCCCTGGCGCGGCACGAACGTCTTGCCGTCGAGTTTTACTGGATCATACGGGCTGCCGCATGCAAATAGCGCGCGGCCGTCAGTATGGCGGTAAGCCGCCTCGGCGGAACATTCCGCCTTCGAGGTTGGATTGGAGAGCGCAAATACGATCGGCCGATCGTTGATCCGCGCCATGGCCTCAAGCACCTCAGGCGTGAAAGCGCCGCCGACGGCCGCAACGCCGATGATCGCGGTGGGCTTGAGCGTTTCGATCGCGGTCAGAAAATCGCTGATCGGCGTATGATCGTGCGCGTAGCGAAGCTTGTGCTCGGTAAGTCCTGGCCGATCTTTTACGACCAGGCCACGGGAGTCCACGAGCCAGTTGCGCCGCAGCGCCTCGGCTTCGAATACACCCTCCGCCATCATGGCCGAGACCACCAGGTCGGCGATGCCCGTCGCAGCCTCTCCTGCGCCGAGGAATAGCAGCCGCTGTTCCCCGAGTTTGCTACCGCTCACACGTAGCGCCGAGAGCAGACCCGCGAGCGCCACCGCGGCCGTCCCCTGGATGTCAT
>Ga0209217_1000383_pt1 | contig 11891 bp, 10 predicted proteins | sample JacPinW_OM3H0_M2_FD_187957 | JGI IMG/M metagenome (GOLD analysis project Ga0209217, IMG submission 187957) | Forest soil microbial communities from Algoma, Ontario, Canada - Jack Pine, Ontario site 1_JW_OM3H0_M2 (SPAdes) (version 2) | ecosystem: Environmental > Terrestrial > Soil > Boreal...
GGTTAATCGTCATCTCTCTCGGAGCGACGTGGATTCTTGACGGGCTCGAAGTCACTCTCGCTGGCTCGTTGGGCGGAATTTTAACCCGACGCGAAACGCTCGGACTGACGGATACGGAAGTCGGGGCGACCGCGACCTGCTATCTCGCTGGAGCGGTGATCGGTGCGTTGTTGTTTGGCTACGGAACAGATCGATTCGGCCGAAAGAAATTGTTCTTCATTACGGTCGCGGTTTATCTCATTGGAACGGCGCTGTCGGCGTTCTCATGGAATTTTGCGAGCTACGCCTTCTTTCGCGCGCTGACCGGCGCCGGAATTGGCGGTGAGTACGCCGCGATCAATTCGGCAATCGACGAACTGATTCCGGCGCGGGTGCGTGGTCGCGTCGATTTGATGATCAACGGTTCCTATTGGGTTGGAGCGGCTGTTGGTTCAGGCGCGACTGTCATTTTGCTCGATCCGAATCGATTTCCGATCTCGTTAGGCTGGCGCTTTGCGTTTGGGATCGGTGCGACGCTGGGTCTGGTCGTGATTTTCTTTCGCCGCTGGATTCCGGAAAGTCCGCGCTGGTTGATGATTCACGGACGAAATGCTGAAGCGGAAGTGATCCTCGATGAAGTTGAGCGCAGGATTGTGTCTGATCCAAAAAAATTGCCGGCGCACACATCGCCGCCGACGCGAATTCACACCCGAACGCACACCCCTTGGCGAGAAATTTGGAACGCGGTCGGACACGAACATCGACCTCGGTCCTTTCTCGGTTTCGTCCTGATGCTGACGCAGGCGTTCTTCTATAACGCGATCTTTTTTACCTATGCGCTCGTCTTGATACGGTTCTATGGAGTGCCTGAACGCAGCGTTGGCGTCTATCTCGTGCCGTTTGCGCTCGGCAATGTCCTGGGTCCGATAGTGCTCGGACATTTGTTCGACACCATCGGTCGCAAACAAATGATCGCCGCGACTTATGGACTTTCGGGAATTTTGCTCGGGCTTACTGGGTGGCTTTTTCATGCGGGGCTCTTGACCGCCCAGACTCAGACGCTGGCGTGGACGATCATCTTTTTCGTTGCTTCGGCAGCGGCGAGTTCAGCGTACTTGACGGTCAGCGAAATTTTTCCACTGGAAATTCGCGCGTTCGCCATTGCAATTTTCTATGCCGTCGGGACTCTGGCCGGCGGAGTCGGCGCGCCGATACTCTTCGGATGGATCATTGGTACCGGTTCGCGCGATGCGTTGTTCATCGGATATCTGGTCGCAACCGTGCTGATGATTTTTGGTGCGATTGTTGAACTTTGGATCGGGGTGGCAGCTGAACGCCGGCCGCTCGAAGATGTGGCCGCGCCATTGTCGAGTCGCTGCCTTTAATCATTCTCGCCTTTAGTAGCCAAGATCGACATCTCACAAGTGTGAATTGGACCAGTCGGCGTGAGTTCGCTGCAATAAAGATGAAACGCGTCGACGCGAAACATTCCGACGTCGAGTTCGGCATTCGACTTTAGAAATTTTCGAAGCACGCCGCCATGGGCACCGTGACATCGCGCGAGCGTGATGTGCGGATGCCAGGGGCGCAAATCGGCTTCGAGCCCGATGGCTAGTGCTGCATCCTGCACCCGTTTATGAAGTTGAAAGAGGTGCGGATGACCTTTTCCGACGCCGATCCAGATGATTTTCGGCGGGCCTTTCGATGGAAACGTCCCAATGCCTTGAATGGGAAGAAAAAATGCGCGGAACTCGATTACGCTCAGTTTTTTGCGGAGCGCAACATCGACACGCTCCGAGACGTCAGGAAAGAAACCGAGCGTGAGATGCATTTGATCACGCGCGGTCCAGCGCACACCACGAATGCGCGGGTCAAGATCGACGAGGGATTGCTGGATAACTGATGTCGGGGTGATCGCAACAAAGAGGCGCTTGGGTTTCACGTCTTGCCGCGAACGTCCGCGCCAGAGCGCGCTTCGTCGCCGCTTTTACTGACCCGCGGCGGCATCGATCGATTCACGATTTTCATGACGCGCGCGGTTAGGTTCGGCAATAACGCATTCGCGGCGATGATGAAATGGACTGACCAGGGCATGACAAGGTTGGGTTTACCGCGCCCGCACGCGCTCAAGATTTTTCGGGCTGCGCCTTCGACCGAAATGGAAGCGAACGGCAACCTGCGCGACCAGTCGAACCATTTGTATTCGGCAGAATGATCTCCTTTAAACTTCGCGTGGATGTGTGAACCGGTGCGCATCAAACCGGGCGTGACCGTGGTGACGAAGATATTGTCTCGCGCCAGTTCCGCACGGATCGCGTCTGAGAAACCGGTGAGCGCAAACTTACTGGCGGAGTAGGCGGCCATGTGCGGCACAGCGATTCTTCCTCCGATGGAAGAAATATTCACAATGCGGCCGCCGTTGGCGCGCATTTGGGGCGCGACGAGCAGGTACAAAATAAATGGCGCCCAAAAATGCAGGCGCATGGCGCGATCGAAATCCTTGAGCAGCATATGTTCGACCGGACCGATTTCGATAGTGCCAGCGTTGTTAATTAAGATGTCGATCTTACCAAAGCGCCGCAGCGTTTGCTGGACGGCGGATTGAATTTGCGCGGTCTCGAGCAGATCACATTGCATCGTCAGGACTTCGGTAGCGAAGCGATCCAAGTCAGTTTTAGCGCCCGCGAGCTCATCGGAGTCGCGCGCGATCAGAGCGACATTGCCTCCGCGCGCACAAATCTGGCGTGCGATTTCCAAACCAAGACCGCGCGAGCCGCCGGTGATGAGGGCGATTTTGTTGCGATATGAAAAGCTAGCCATTTCAGAAAACGTCCAACGCCAAACGTCGAACGTCCAATACTGAATGCAGAAGCAAGAGATCTAACCGTGCTTACGATTGAAGCGGGCGACTTCACGCGCTGTTTCACGTTCGACGGCGCGCTTTTTCAAATCAGCACGTTTATCGCGAGCGACTTTGCCTTGTCCGACACCGAGCTCGGCCTTGAGTTTGCCGTTTTTCCAATAAAGCTTGAGCACGACCAGCGCTCGACCTTTGACCTGGCTTTCGCCGTAAAGTTTGTCGATCTCCTGACGGTGCAGCAAAAGTTTGCGGACACGTTTGGCCGCCGGAACTTCGTGACTCGCTTTTTCGTAGGGCTGAATGTCAGCGTTGTAGAGAAACGCTTCGCCGTTCTCGATCCGCGCGAAAGCGTCGCTGATGTTGGCTTTGCCGGCACGAATCGATTTAACCTCACTGCCGTTCAACTCGATACCGGCTTCGTAGCGCTCGAGGATGTGAAAATCGCGCAGCGCCTTGCGATTAGTGATCGACTCGGCGGGCATGATCGCGTGTGAAACGCGATGGCAGCTTACGCGTTCTCCGGACCTTTGAGAGGCTCGAACGCGAGCTTACCGGCGATGATTTCCTTGAGAGCGATATCGGTGAGAGACATGCGCGGCGTCGTTTCCACCATTGGCCGGTGTCCGAGACCGAGCTGACGGACGCGCTTGGAGACAACGTTGATCAGGAGTTGCTGATTGGGAATTACTTGAGCTGCTTCCTGGAGGAGTTGAGTCGTCATATGGCGCAAGGATCTGACGGCGCGGTTGGCTTCCGTCGGGAATTGAAGAATGGTCGGCGCGCTGGCGGCGAGAGCGGAGGGTGTAAGCTGCGACGCGATCATAAAAACGGAGCGGTGACATTGCGAGCGCTTGACGCGGTTGTCAACCGAATTTGATTGCGAACCAAAAGGCGCCCGGCCTCGAGCGCGGGCGACATCGCCACTGGCTGATTAGTTAATCACGCTTGGCGCAGCAACTGGGATTTCAGATTGTTTGTTAGCTGTGCCGGGGAGGAAGATGCCTTGTGCCACCGATTGCGCCTGCCGACCAATGCTAGAGATTTTGCCAGGAGTAATGGCTACTTTCGAACGCCTTCTGCAATTTCTGGAAGGAATTGCGATAACAAGTAAGTTGGAAACGGACCTGTTCGTTCTGGCGGTTCAAGAACATTGCCGATCTGGTATACGGTCCACCGTACAAATCGTAATTTATGATAACCAGGAACGTTTGCTTGCCTTCGATGCGCAGCGGATTCATCTGCTGAGAAACGAGGGTAACCTTTGTCGCACCGCTCGGCACTGAGGCAAGCACTTCATCGCACAGACGTTTTGTTGTAGTATCGTCAAAAACCTCGGGCCGTGGGAGCTTGTTCACGGTGGTGGTCGCTTCAGCACTTGATTCGGAGGAGGGCCGGAGCACAAAGCAATTTCTGCCGCCCGAGTGCTGCCAGTTACGCGGTGGTGTGTAGGTCACGCGCCGTCCACCGTCGGCAAAAACGAGCTGCCGTTGCTTTGTACCGTCGAGTTGGTATTCCTCTTCTCGCGGTGTCAGGTCTAGATCGGCGTAGGCCGAGCTGGCCAAAAGAATAATGGCCAGTGCTGTCCTTACTGCAGGGCCCATTGGCCTTTCGAGTAGCTATAGACCATAAGCGACCCGGGAGGTGGTTTGACCTTGAAGTTTGTGTCAAAGTACCAATGCCGGGTAGGGGGAACGTAAACATTCGCTTTTCCCCATTCTCCGATCGATTGCTGACTTGGGTACAGTTCCACCATCGACCCATAATAGGTAAAAATCGCCTGCGACCAGTCTTCGAGAAAACGCGGGAAATTTTCGGCTCCGCCGCTGTAGGATCCATCGCCCCCGACCGGAGCCGTTGGAACGATGCCGGCCAGAATAGCGGTATTGACGGTAGTGTTAGTGGCAACGCGCGAGCTCGTTCCAGCGGAGGAGTTCGCGTCGTTCCAAGCGTTGGACAGAACGTTTACCGCATCGGCAATGATCGAGCACGGTGCACGGGTGTAGCCTGAGACCTGCGGGTTTGTTGGGTCACTTGGGTTACCGTTTGAAGGCGGAGTTCCGCCGGTATTGAAGTTACCCTGAATATAGATCGGGTTTAGGCTGGCGACGGTAAGTCCGCTCGATGGAATTTTCGATCCGTTTAACAAACGCACCCCGCGCCGTGTGGTAGAAGTGTTGCTGCTGTCGTAGATGTAGAGAATGCCATTGAATGCCGAAGACTTATAGGTCGGCGAAAGGCCGGTGGTATTATTCTCAATCTTACTGATATCCAAGGTAACAAGGCGGATGCTGGCGGTTTCTCGATTATCCTGGATCGTCTGACTGGTCGTAATTGCTCCGCTGAACATCGTGTAGAGCGCATGATAAGTCGCGTAGTTTGGATCTGATGACGGCACATTATAATTCGTAATGGTGCCATCGGAGTTCGGACGTCCAATCGTGATATTATTGCCTGCGTCAATTTTGATGACAACGTTCGCCTGATCCCAGTAACGCTGACCAACAAATGGATCCGAGTAGCCAGAGACGGGCGGCTTAATCAGCTCCTGATAGCTGTCGTTGTTCGGATTGGTGTCCGTCGTACTGAATATCACAGTGGAATCCATGCCGAACGGTTGCAAAGCGATATCTCGAGCCGGCGGAAGATTATTGGGCCAGTTCGGACTAACTGGAGTTTCAGGGTGCTTTTGGTCACCAGGCATAAATTTGATGAACCAATCAGACGTGTAAGTAACTTTGTCGGCAAAAGTAAGCGTGTTGTGGGCGGTGTAGAGATTAGAATTGGTGTTGACCCAGCCGGTTACCGTCATCGGCGCTCCAGGGTGAATCTCCAGTGGATCGACATAGAAAATCGCCCAGTTCCAGGGTGAGAGTTGCTGTTTAGAAAAGACGCGACGAACTTTGGCGACGACATTCCCTTTTAATGTTGGCAGGGTAACGTCCGCCGATGCCATGTAATTATAGGTCGCGGAAGTTGTATTAACGGCTCCGGTCTGTGACATTCCAACTGCTGGAGAAGGCGCAACGTTGGAGCCTCCCACCGGCTGAAGGGTGCCGTCAACTGCAACTACCTTGATATCTGAGATCGAATAGGTCGGATCGTACTCATCACTCAAGTCCGCGTTTGTTCCAGCCTTAGCGAGTTGTGAGCTACTGGGTAGGTTCACTAGCGAATTTGTCGGCAGGGGAATGCTTGAGAATGCACTCGTGGCCAATGGTATACTTGGGGTCGCGCGACAAATGGCTCGCCAATTTGTAAACAGCTGCTCAATAGTTGCATCTCCGGCGGCCACAGCCGTCTGCAAGGTCGTCGTGCGTTGCACAAGGCGGCTAATATTGCTGGTATAGTCCAAGGTAATTCCGACGATGACTGCCAACGTGGCCATCGCCAGGGTGACAACGACGAGCGAACTCCCGGACTTGTTACAATCGCCGTTTCTCATTGATAAGTAGTAAGGCGCGCTTTTATCGGAACCTGGCCGTTCAGAAAGATATTGGCCGATTTGAATCCCCGATTGCTGTAATGGGTATCCGCGGTTGAAAGATTGATCGCGGAAACGAACCGATAGTAGAGTGCTCCAGCCGGTGTCTGGGGTGTACTAAAAGGTAAATCACTGGTGATGCCGTTCTCGAGCACAGCGAATGATTTCTTCGCGATCGACCCCTGCCATTGCAGATTGCCGTTTGCTACAGTGTAGGAACACCGACTCGTGACAAGGCAGACGATTGTGTAGGTCTGTGTGCCACTGATCGCCACCGGGAGATTATGAGCGAGCGTTACAGTGATGTTCTTGCCGCTGCCACTGACTTGCGTGATGTCATCTTCGATTTGATGAGTGGGAACGATCAATCTCTGGCCGACGGAAACGGTGGGCGTCACTCCTCCTTGTGGAGTGAGCGTTAGCGCGATCTGGTTTTGGTTGGTAGTGGCGTCTAGAGCGATCTTGTGAGGGCCGCTTGACCACTCCTGGAAGGCAATTCCGGCCGCCGGGCCTGCTCCGTTTACTTGATTCCCATTGGTATCAACAAGATATGGCAACGAGATTGCCGAATGAAGGTCCTGCAGCATTTGAATCATAGCGGTCCGCGCTTGTTGATGGGCCGTGTTCATGGCCACGTTCTTCGCTCCGAGAACCATGCTGACATTTAGGAGCGAACAGAGCGCGACCCCCACTGTACTGAACACGGTCGAGAAGACTCCTAGTTCTATTAAAGTGTAGCCTCGATTTTTTGAACAAAGTTTCATATGTCGGATGTGCGGATTGTACTCATGGAAAAGGAGTGGTTACGGTTCAGATAAGTGTAGGAGACTGTGACAACAGCTTTGTACATCGTGAGTGGAAAGGTGACCGAGCCATTCGTGTAAGTTGAACTGACGTCGCTCACAGTCGTCGTCATTGTTCCCTGCACGATGACTCCTGTTTTTGGATCTTGATAAATTGGGACGTTATTCTGGGTCTGCGTGCCGGTTTGTAATTCCGGGGGAATTTGGGCGGTGCCGTCTGTATTAGTCTTTTGCGGATTGAATGGACCATCTGATTGAATCAAATCGATTTGATTCATGACGACCGTGTACGCGCCGGTGGCATTGCGGGCGGCGCTGGCAAGTGAATTGAATCTGGTTAAGGCACCGACTCCGCAAGCTGTTCCGATCCCAATCACTGCAATGCCGACAATCACTTCAACCAAAGTGAAGCCGGCGATCGTCTGTGAGGCCTTGAGTTTCATTTTTTAGTTCCGTTGGAGAGTGTCATGCCTGACGCAGCTCACCGAACGTGCTCGACGTAACTGATGACGCGGTTGCTTCGGGTGGAGCCTCATTGCTTGTATTGGCTATAGAAACTAGCAGAGATTATGCCTTTTTCTCGTCCTTGCGATAAGTTTCGACTCAGATGAGAAATTTCGGGATTTCTCTCATAATTGAGAGGAAAAAGTGATTTCCCTAGGATTTTCTGCGATAATTTTTTGAACAATCCCACGAGCGCAGGTCGTCGCCCCGAGTCGGCGCTGCCCGAGCAAACTTCTTTTGGTCTCTTGCCATGAGTGCCCAAATGCGCGAGGTAGTGCGGCGGGTATTGCAGATATTGCTCGCAGCGAAATTCGGGCTGTGGCTCAGCTTGGTAGAGCGCCTGCCTCGGGTGCAGGAGGCCGTGGGTTCAAATCCCACCAGCCCGATAAAAAAGCATCAACCAAAGGCCGAATTTCGCCGCTCGCCCGATTCTGCAAATGGAATGTCATTGAGTCCCTACATCCGCTTTAAAATAGCTGCCACGATCATTGTCATTCTGCAGTGGGCCTCGTTTTCAGCCCACGCAGTGCAAATTGATGTCTACGTCGGACATCCCCCGGGAGTAATCAAGTTTGTGCATCCTCAGTACCCAGCGAAATTCGCGCGTTATGCCTGGAGCGGGAAGGGCTTGTTTCTGCTGAAAGTAAGTCCAAGAACGGGTGACGTGGAAGAAGTGAAGGTGCTTAAAACAACCGGTCACGTGCTCTTAAATGAGATGGCGGCGAAGGCGTTCTTTCAATGGAAATTCCAGCCCGGCGGAGCTACGCAAGTGCAAGTTCCGGTTGAATTTTACGCGCATGGTTTCTCGCGTAGTTTTCATTAAACGGCAATCCGCCCGAAGCTAATCGTCCATTGGGAAAAGCGCTGCTTGTCTTAACAACCAGTTGAAATCGGAAGCGCTTCGTGTTTGGATCGACATCGGCGGAGCGCAAATTCCTCTATATGGGTTCCCTGAAAAAAAGACGTAAGGCGAAAATTTCAAAACATAAGCGTCGCAAGCGCATGCGGGCGAACCGCCACAAGAAACGCTTGCGATACAAAACTTAGCTTTTCCATTCGTTAGGCCGCGCTCCTCGAACGTTTGCGTGCCAGGTTTCACGCGACTACAGTTGGCAACATGATGGAGCCCAACGGCCGGCTTGAGCGGATTCTCCATCCCCTGGTATTCGGAGCATTTTTCCTGGCCTTAGCCACGTCTCTCGTGGCTCGACCGCGTTCTGTTGCGCCAAATCCTCAGGCTTCTCCCAGCGCGGCGCCGACGAAAAAATCCGCCCGGCAAGAGGACTCCGTGTTTATGACGCCGGCCAAAGACCTTGTCCTTCGTGCCGAAGGCGAGCATAAAGCAGACGCCTTGGCCCACTTTGTTGAAGGGATGTCGCTGGAGGAAAACGGGGAAATGGACAAAGCGTTGGCCGCCTATCGCAAAGTGCTCGATGTCGATCCGGGACAGGCGGATCTAGCCTCCCGAGTCGCTGCGCTGCTCACGCGACAGGATGATTTTCCGCAGGCGATCGATGTTTTGAAAGACGCCATCAAAGCAAAGCCGAACGCTTCCGGACCATTGTTGCAGCTCGCATTCATCTATGCAAAATATCTTCGACGGACTGATCAAGCCATCGATTATGTCAATCGAGCCATTGCGCTCGATCCCCACAACATCGACGCCTACGAACGCCTGTGCGAAATCGCGCTCGGAGCCGGAGATGAAAAGAAGGCGCTCCAATCCCTTGATCGCGCAGCCGAGATCAGGAATGACGACCCTGCGTTTTGGGCCCGCCTCGGGAAACTTTACGCGTCGATTATTTTTAAACCCGACCGACCGCCCAAGCCTGATGAAATAGCGCGGGTAAACGAGGTCTTCAAAAAGGCGGCCGACCATGCCGGCGACGATCCGGCTGTTCTTAAAGATGTCGGCGATTATTATGCCTCCACCCAGCAAGTTAAGGAAGCCATCCCGCTCTACTTGCGTCTGCTTGAGCTCGAACCGGACGATACCAATGCGCGAGAGAAACTCGCCACCGGTTTCGTTTTAACGAACCAACGCGATAAGGCCGTGGAGATGCTCGAAGCAATCATCAAGGAACATCCCGAAAAATATCAGCCTTATGATTTGTTGGCTGGGTTGCTGGATGACGCCGCCAGGGCGTTGGAACGTGAAAAAAAGAGTGATCAGGCAAAAGCGACGTTTGCGAAAGCCGCTGCCAATTACGAGCAGAGTTTGATCATCAATCCTGGTCGAGCCAGTCCATATCTTCATTTGGCCGAGCTGCTCCTTGGTCCGTTGAAGGAGAACGAGCGCGCAGTCAAAATTCTGAGCGAAGCACGGCAACACTTTCCGCAAACCCCGGAAATCGTTTACTACCTGGGCATCGCTCAACGCGAAGCGAAGCATTTTCAGGAAGCGGTCGCCACTTTTGAAGAGGCTCTGCATGAAGCCGAAGCCGAGGGCGCCGAAATTGCCAACGCGCGCTTTTACTTCGACTACGGCGCGACGGCAGAACAAGCCGGTCTTTACGACAAAGCGGCGGATCTTTTTAGAAAATCAATTGCCGTCGATCCGGCCAATTCCGCTGACGCTTACAATTACCTGGCCTATATGTGGGCCGAGCACAACACGCATCTCGATGAAGCCGAGCAAATGATTAAACTTGCGTTGCAGGCCGACCAAAATAATGGCGCGTACATTGACACATTGGGATGGCTCGAGTTTCGGCAGGGTAAATTCGATCAAGCATTGAGCGATCTTCTCCGCGCCGCGCAGAAGTTAACCCGCGACGACCCGGTTGTGCTTGAACACATTGGAGACGCCTGCGCGAAATTGAACAAATCTGCACAAGCTTTAGACGCGTGGCAAAAGGCGCTCAACCTCGACCCGCAAAACAAAAAGCTGGCCGACAAGATCGACAATGCGAAAACAAAAATGAGCAAAGGTCAGCCTCCGAATGCAAATCAGATTCATTAAAGCCGGCCTCAATTCCCGGCTTGTCGCTTGCAACCGGCAGCGCGAAATGAATTTCCTTTCGGCATGAGCGCATATCCAACCCCCTGGCAGCAGAGAACGATGTGGGCTGCGCTCACCGCGTTCTTTGTTGTTTTGCTGATCGTGATCGCCGGCGTCGTAATTTATGTCGGCGCCAATCTCATCAGTTTTCTCCAGCCAATATTAATCCCCGTCGCGATCGCACTGATTCTCGCCTACCTGCTCGATCCGCTCGTGACCGAGCTCTGCCGTCGCAAGATGGGCCGCGGCATGGCCATCGGTGTTATTTTTGCCAGCGTCTTCATCGCCTTAACTGGTTTGGTCTGGTGGGTGGTGCCGACTATTTCGATGCAGAGCGCGAACTTCGCCAGAGAACTTCCTGGTTACACACAAAAAGCACGCGACCGCATTGTCGATCTTATCGTTCAGTATAACCGCGTAGTCGGCGGCACTGCCGGCCGCGGGAAATCCGCATCGTCGGGTCTCGTCAATTTCTTACTCGGAACGCCACCTCCGCATCCGCCTTCTCCTACACAGGCCGCTGCGCCAACTCCTCTGCCGGAAACAACAGCGTCGCCCGTTGAAGCGATCTCCGCGACGCCGGCCAAAATCAGTTCGGCCGAGCGGCAGCAACTTGAATCGAAAGCCGAGAAGATTATTCCGAATCTCGAGCGCTATCTGCCCACGCTCGCTGAAAAAATTTGGAATATCGTCAAAAAAAGCATCGGTGGATTTCTGGGCATAACCGGATTTCTGCTCAGTCTGATCATGGTCCCGATTTACCTTTTCTTCCTTTTGAAAGAACGGCCGCGGATCGAAAAGAGATGGAAAGATTATCTTCCTCTTCGCGCGTCCCCTTTAAAGGACGAGATTGCGGCGGCGCTATCGGAGATTAACAGCTACGTTATCGCATATTTCCGCGGCCAATTGCTTGTTTGCCTGGTCGACGGAACGCTAATTGGAAGCATCCTTACGCTTTTCGGTCTTAATTTCGCACCGTTAATCGGCCTTCTCGTCGTGATTCTGACAATGATTCCGTACATTGGTATTGTGATTTGCTGGGTGCCGGCGGCCCTGATCGCAGCATTTCAATGGGGCGATTGGACGCACCCGCTCATCGTCACCGTCATATTCATCGTCGTGCAAAATCTCGAGGGAATGTTTTACGCGCCGCGAATCGTCGGGAAATCGGTCGGGCTGCATCCAATGACCGTCATCGTCTCCATCTTTGTTTGGGGATTGTTGATTGGCGGTTTGCTCGGACCCATTCTCGCCGTCCCGTTG
>Ga0209217_1000387_pt1 | contig 11884 bp, 7 predicted proteins | sample JacPinW_OM3H0_M2_FD_187957 | JGI IMG/M metagenome (GOLD analysis project Ga0209217, IMG submission 187957) | Forest soil microbial communities from Algoma, Ontario, Canada - Jack Pine, Ontario site 1_JW_OM3H0_M2 (SPAdes) (version 2) | ecosystem: Environmental > Terrestrial > Soil > Boreal...
CGACAGCAACCCCATCAAGTGAGCGGTTCCGCGGCTCCGGTTCAGCTTGCCGATAAAGTCGCGCAATGCCGGTATGGAGGCGAGCTCCCCGCTGGCGATTGCGGCGTCGATGCGCGGCAAGTCCTGGAGGACCAGCCGTCCGCCGCCGAGATTGGTGTGGCCTACCTCGGAATTGCCCATTTGGCCATCGGGGAGCCCGACATAGTGCTCGCTCGCCTGCAAGTGCGCGTGCGGCCAGCGCGCCAGCAGCCGATGCCACACCGGGGCGCGGGCGACCGCGATCGCATTGTCGTCGGCATCCGGCCGCTCGCCCCAGCCGTCGAGGATGCAAAGCACCAGCGGGTCGGCTCGCGAACGGGAAATCATTGGACAACCTCGAAAGTGCAAGTGATCTATATAAGCGAAACCGGACCCGTGGAGGTAGCGTTCCCGGCGGATCTCGTGCCATGGCGCGGCATCTTTACCACCAGCCACAACAACAAGTTGAGTCGATGATTAACCGTTTCGGCATCTGCAGCGAATCTGCAGCGAGTTTTCCCCTTAAGGTTGTAAGATCCGCTCCGCTCGGCCGAGTGCAATCGTCCGCCCGGGCCCCGTTTGGACGGCTCCTCCCATGCGCGCTCCGGCGTTTTGTGAAACCTCAGCCATCGAGACCTTCTTGGTCCAGCCGGGTCTCGTTCCCGCAGACGCTATCGGCCGGCAGCCTGCCATGCGAATCAGGCAATTTCAGGATAGCATCCGTCTGGTTTTGACCACTAGCGCCGACGGACAAATTCCGCGGTTGATTCAGGGCCGGTCCGCGGCATATTTCGGCGAGGCGTAAAGCGTGAAGGAGAGTGCTGTGGCGAACAAGGAACAGAAGCGGTCGAGCCGGGAAGCCAAAAAACCCAAGCAGAAAAAGAAAGCGGCCGACAAGCGGTCGGCGGGCAAGACATCGGCGCCAAAAACCTGAAGACGACCACCACCAGGCAAAGTGCGGCGCCTCAAGTTGCGTCACCACGCGCTGCGTCTGGTGATGTCGGAGTCCGCTAATCGGTCTCGCTCGGGCGCGGGCTTGGGCGCCGGAAGCGCTCGCTGGTGCGTTCGCGCACGGATTGGAAGGTGACGTAGAGCATCGGGATCACGAAAATCCCGATGGCACTCGCGGCGATCATGCCGGCGAACACCGGCGTGCCGACATCATGCCGGCTGATCTCGGCAGCACCTTGCGCCACGACCAGCGGGTAGACGCCGAAGATAAAGGCGAACGAAGTCATCATCACGGCGCGAAAACGCATCCGGGAGCCGAGCACCGCAGCCTCCCGGATGTCCATGCCGTCCTCGCGCCTGTCCTTGGCGAATTCGACGATCAGGATGCCGTTCTTGGCGGCCATCGCGATCAGCACGACGAGCCCGATCTCGGCGTAGAGGTCGAGCGCCAGGTGGAAAATCAAAATTCCGAGAAACGCCCCAAGCACCCCGACCGGCACCGACAGCAACACCGGGACCGGGATCATCCAGCTTTCGTAGAGCCCAACGAGGAACAGAAACGCGAACAGCACGGCAAGTCCCAGGATCGGCCCGGTCTGTCCCGCAGCGGCAAACTCCTGGTAGGCGGTCCCGGTCCATTCGTAGCCGTAGCCGGAGGGTAGTGTCTTATCCGAGACCTCCGCCATTGCCGCCAGGGCGGTGCCGGACGATGTGCCGGGAGACGGGCTGCCCTGAATCGGGATTGCACGATAGTTGTTGTAGCGGGTGATGACCTGCGGCCCGACAATGACGCGGGCGGCGGCGATCGAACGCAATGGCACAGCGGCGCCGAATTTATTGCGAATGTATATCTGCCACAGCGAGGAGACGTCTCTGCGGTCCGCCCCCTCGCCCTCGATGTTGACCTGCCAGACGCGTCCGAACAGGTTGAAGTTGTTGATGAAGATGCCGCCCAACGTCGCCTGTAAAGCGCTGAAAACATCGTTCATGCCGAGGCCCAACGCCTGCGCCTTCTCGCGGTCGATGTCGAGATAGATCGACGGATTGTTCGCCGTGTAGGTCGAGAAAACGCGGGTCAGCCGAGGGTCCTGGTTGGAAACCGCCAGAAGCCCCTGCATGACGCTGTTCATCGCCGCTGGCTCCTGTCCCTCGAGCGCTTCAAGCTCGTATTCGAACCCTCCGGTGGTCGACAGCCCGATGATCGGCGGCAGGTTGAACGGGATGACGGTCGCCGTGCGGATCTGCTGTCCCTCGCCGAACACCCGCGCGATCAACGCCTGCGCCGAGTTCGCCGCGCCCCTACGGTCGGCGAACGGCTTCAGGGTCGGAACTATGAAGGCGGTATTCGGCTCGTTGACGCTGTCGATGATCGAGAAGCCGACGATCGCGAAAATGTTCTGGACCTGCGGCATTTGCTTCAGCACGGCCTCGATCCGCTTAACCGCTTCGCGGGTGCGGCTGACCGATGCGCCATCGGGCAATTGCACCGAGATAAAGAAGGCGCCCTGGTCTTCTTCCGGCAGAAACCCGGTCGGCGTTCGCAAGGACAGAAAATAAACCCCGGCGGCACTCGCCAATATCGCCACAACACCGAGCACGGAGACGCGCACCAGGCGGCGCACGATCGCCGCATAGCCGTCGCGGATATTGTCGATGCGCCGCAGCACCCAGCCCATCGGGCCCCGCCGCGGGCCGCCGTGACGCAGAAAGACGGCGCACAGTGCCGGCGAGAGGGTCAGCGCGTTCAAGGCCGAGATCAGCATCGCGACGCTGATCGTCACCGCAAACTGCCGGAACAATGTCCCCGCAATGCCCGGGATGAAGGCGATCGGGACGAACACAGAAAGCAGGACCAAAGTGATCGCGATAATCGGCGCGGTGATTTCGGTCATGGCCTTCTTCGTCGCTGCCGCGGGCGACAATTCGGGTTCCTCTTCAATCACGCGTTCGACATTCTCGACGACGACGATCGCGTCGTCGACCAGGATGCCGATCGCCAGCACCATCGCGAGGAGCGAGATTGTATTGGCCGAATAGCCCACGGCCAACAGCACCGCGAAAGTGCCGATCACACTGACCGGCACCGCAATTGCGGGAATGAGGGTCGCTCGCAGACTGCCGAGAAACACAAAGACCACGATCACGACGAGCCCAAAGGCGATCAGGAGGGTGGACACCACGTCCCGAATCGTGTCGTTGACGAAGGTAGTCGTGTCGTAGTTGACCAGATATTTGAGACCGGGTGGGAAATGCTGGCTCAAGCGGTCCAAATTAGCCGTGACCTGAGCAGCGGTCTGCACCGCATTGGCGCCAGGAGAGAGATAGATGCCGATCGCCACAGCAGGCTCGCTGTTGAGGCGGCCTTCTATGTCCTGGTTCTGGGCGCCGAGATCGACCCGGGCGACGTCACGTACGCGCAGCAAGGAGCCGTCGGGATTGGCGCGCAACACGATGTTGCCGAACTGCTCGGGTGTCGTCAGGCGACCCTGTGTCTGCACATTCAACTGAAATTGCTGGTCTTTGCCGATCGGGCGCGCGCCGATCCGGCCAGCCGGCGCCTCCACGTTCTGCGCCTGGATCGCCGCGATCACATCGGCCGGGGTCAACTGCAGATTGTCGAGGCGCTGGATGTCGAACCAGATACGCATCGAGTAATTGAGCGCGCCGAACAAGCGCGCCTGGCCGACCCCAGGTGTGCGGGACAATACGTCGAGCACATTGATGATCGCGTAATTGGTAATGAACAGCGGATCCTGCTTGCCGTTCTCGCTGTAGAGCATGATGAATTGCAGGACCGCCGACGATTTCTTCTGTATCGTCAGTCCTTCCAGCTGGACTTCGGCAGGGAGCTGGGCCAGGGCAGTCTGCACCCGGTTATTGACGGCGTTGGTGTTGATGTCGGGATCACTGCCGAGCACAAAGCTGACGGTCAGGTTGTAGCTGCCGTCATTGCCGCTCGTCGACTTCATGTAGATCATCTTGTCGACACCAACGACCTGCGCCTCGATCGGCTGGGCGATGCTCGATTCGACGACGGCGGCGGAAGCGCCCGGAAAGGTGGCCGAGACTTGGGTCTGCGGCGGCACGATGTCCGGAAACTGCGCGACCGGGATGCGCGTCAGCGCCAAGAGGCCGGCGATCGTGATGACGATCGCGATGACGACCGCGAGCCGCGGCCGATCGACGAAGATCGCCGAAATCATTGGGTCGCCTTTGGCTCGGTGGAGGGTGCGCCGCTCGCGCCATCCCCCGCGAGCGCCGGTGAGATTGCCGGCGGTGGGGTAGCTGGGCTCGGTGACACGGTCTGGCCAGGGCGGGCGCGCTGCAGCCCCTCGCTGATGACCAGCTCTCCCTCGTTGAGCCCATTGGTCACCACGGCCGTCGATGGCGTCGACTGGCCGAGCTGGATGGGGCGTCTTTGCGCCTTGTTCTGCGCATCGACGATATAGACGTAATCACCCTGCTGATCCGACAGCACCGCGGCGCGCGGGATGGCGAGAACGGTGATCGGCTCCACGCCCTCGACCATCACTGTCACGAACTCGCCGTCGAACAATTCGCGCGGCGCGGGCGCGCCCGGCGGCACGCCCGGAAGCAGCGGGTTGGGGAACACGCCGCGCACCGTGATCGTGTCGGTGTTGGTCGCGACCGTCGGCGACACATAGTCGGCCTTGCCGGTCTGTCCGTAGATCCGTCCATCCGGTAGGCGGAGCTTGAGCACGGCCGCGTCGAAACCGCCCTTTGCCTCGTACCGGTTGCGCAGATCGAGGCCCGCGCGCACAGATACCGGGTAGAGCACATACATTGGATCCTGGCTGACTAGGTTAGCCAGGGTCCCCGTGGTCGGCGAGACGACGTTGCCCTCGGTGACGTCGGTGGCGCTGATCTTGCCGTCGATCGGCGCCCGAATCTCGGTATAGCCGAGATTGATCTCGGCTATCTGCAGCTGCGCCTTGGCGCCCTCGATCTGCGCCGCCAGGGAGCGTTCCGAGGCGAGAGCGCTATCGACCGTCGACTGCTGGCCTGCGACGGTTTTCAACAGATATTGCGCGCGCTCGAGCGTCAGCTGGGCATTGCGGTGCTGCGCTTCGAGCTGGGCGACATTGGCCTTGTTGTTCTCGACCTGCGCCTGAAACGGCGGTTGCTCGAGTTGGTAAAGGAGGTCGCCCTTTTTGACCTCGGCGCCCTCGACGAACAGCCGCTTCTCGAGAAAAGCGCTGACCCGGGCAACGAGCGCCACTCGCCCTACCGCCTGGATGCGGCCGATGAACTCGTCGGTTTGCGTGATCTGCTGACGCTCGGCGCGCACGACCCCGACCGCCGGCGGCCCGCCCGGCGCAGGTTGGGCCGCGGCGGAGACGGGGAGCACGGTCAGGATCAGGAGCGGGAGGAGAAGCTGCAGGAACCGCCGGTATGCCATCCCGTCCTCCAAGACGCCCCCTGCTACCGAGCCCATCTCGGCTAACGCGTAACAAGGTTTGGATGCCCCGCCCGATGTGCAATGGTCGTGCAACGGGCGCCGGCGACGCATAGGTTGAAGACTATCAGGCAGCTGACCGGCGACTCCGAACGCGGGTATGGCCCAAGCTATGATCCGGGCAGCCCAATATCGAGCACCTTGATGCAAATCAGCGCCTGCCGCGCCCGCGGATCGCCCCCGAGCGAACCCTCCCCGTTTGCGGGAAGGGTTCGGGAGGCGGCCGCTAATTGATCAGGCCGTAGAACTTGCCGGCGTTCTCGCAGGTCATCTTGTGGGTCACCTCGGCCGGCAGGTGGCTGAACTGCTCGTCGATGTATTTTTTCGACTCCGGCCATACCCCGTCGGGATGCGGGTAGTCCGAGCCCCACATCAGGGTCTCGACCCCCATCTCCTCGATCAGCTTGGTGCCGACGCGGTCGAATTGGAAAGTCGCCTTGCACTGGCGGCGCCAGTATTCGCTCGGCAGCTGCTTGAGCTTGAGGTCCTGATATTGGTCTTGGTACTCGAAATCCATGCGGTCGAGGACGTAGGGGATCCAGCCGATGCCGCTCTCGCCGAGCACGACGCGGATATTCGGGAAGCGCTCGAACACTGCTGCTCCCATCAGGTCGGTCAGGATCGTCGCCAAGGTCATCTGGAAACGGCACAGCCCGCTATAGGTCATCCGCCGCGCAATAGTCGGCTCCAGAGACTTGCGCAGCTCGGGGTCGGTCGCCGGGAAGGTGTGGAAGTGCAACGGGAGCTGCGTCTCGTTGACCGCCTCCCAGAGCGGGTCCCACATCGGATGCCACATCGGTGTCATATGCCACGAGCAGGAGAGCTCCACACCCTTCATGCCGAGCTTGGCGACCCGCCGCACCTCGGCCGCCGCCGCCTCGATATCGCTATAGGGCAGGCAGGCGAGACCGATCTCGCGATCGGGATGGAAGCTGCAGAAGTGGTTCATGAAATTGTTGTAGATGCGCAGCATTTCGTTGGCCGCGGCCGGGTTCTTCATCTTGGCGCAGGCCGCAAGAATGCCGTAGATGACCTCGGCATCGACGCCGTCGCGGTCCAGCTCCTTGACCCGCAGATGCGGATCGCCGGGCCGGCGGTGACCCTTGGTCTGATAGTCGTCGTAGAGCCCGGCCTCGTGCATCTTGTCGACCCGCAACTGCTTGCCGGGGACGTACTCCGAGCCGACCGCGCCAACCCCGCCCGCCTTGCCGTAATCGGCGCCGTTGTTGTCGATCCAGCGCTTCGTGCCGTCGGGCTGCTCCTTGACATAGGGCATCTCGTCCTTCAACGCGCGCGCCGCCTCCGAGGTGAACAGATCAGGCGGCAGCCAGATCATGTCGAGATGACAATCGGCCGAGATGCGCCGGTACTGCATAGCCTATCCTCCACTCTGGTTACCTATTTCCCCAGCCCACTCTACCGAGCGTAAGAGGAGCGTCCTACGCCGATCTGCGCAACTCTCCGATGCAGCGCGGTCAACCCTTGGGGTTTCGCGTCGGCACATGGAAGGCCTGCGTGAGGCCGGCTTGCCGGATGGGTGAAGCGTTTCGTCCCCCGCCGCTTTGCGCCAGCGTCAATCGACTTGATCCCCGATTGTCGTTGGTTACTCTGAGTAAACTGTAAAAAGGATTGTTCGTAAGCGCCCCATTTCGTGAAACCTTGGTTATTATTTCGTTTTTTGAAGGGTGCAAAGACGAGGTTTTTGGCGTCTTAACGTTTTGTCAAAACTTCTCTGGTCACTTTGTGCGCGTTAAACCCGCTAGGAGCACCCGATGCACGCGTTTTTTACCAAGCTGATCAAGGACGAATCTGGCGTTACCGCGATCGAATATGGCCTGATCGCAGCGCTGATCGCCGTCGCCGCCGTCACCGTCATGGGAACGGTCGGCACCAACCTGAGCACGACCTTCAGCAAGGTCGCAGCCAGCCTGTAACGGCCCGGCCCATCGCCAGCCGGCGGCCGGGGCTCGAGGTCGAGCGTCGGCCGCCTGCTGTTGCTGGCCTCCCCTGCCCCTTTCGCCAAGAAGCAGCCGAAGCGCGGGCGGTCATGCCGGCCTCAGGGGCATTATCGACTGCTTTTCCGGGCGGATGGCTAACTCGCCAGCGCGTCAGTCTCTACTGCGCGATCCTGCTCGCCGTCGAGATTGCGGTCTTTCTGTTCATGGCCGCAGGTACTCACGGCCTGATCGTACCCCTCGCGAAACCCACGAGCACCGATTTTGTCAGCTTCTATGCCGCTGGAAGCCTGGCCAATGCCGGGACGCCCGAGCTTGCCTATGACCGGGCCGAGCACTACGCCGCCGAAGAACGCGCCACAGCAGCTGGGATAGATTATAACTTTTTTTATTATCCGCCGCCATTTTTGTTGCTTTGTGCTGCTCTCGCCCATCTGCCATATATCGCCGCGTTCCTGATCTTCGAGGCTGCGAGCCTGTTCCTGTATTTGTTTGTCGCGCGCCACATCCTCGGCGAGCGCGACCGTACGATCATCGTCTGTCTTCTTGCCTTCCCTCCCGTCCTCTGGACCCTTGGCTTAGGGCAGAACGCGTTGCTCACTGCAGCGGTGTTCGGCGCGGCGACACTTCTCCTAGACCGTCGACCGGCATTGGCGGGCCTGCTCTTCGGGGCACTCTGCTATAAGCCGCATTTCGGCCTCCTGGTGCCGGTGGCGCTTGCCGCCGGCGGCCATTGGCGCGCGTTCGCAGCGGCGTTCTTATCCACTGCGGCGCTGTGCCTATTGTCGCTCGCCCTCTTCGGCTGGGAAACCTGGAGCGATTATCTGGCGGCGGCGGCCGCGTCTCCCGCCACCTACCAGTCCGGACACATTGCGTTCAGCGGCTTTGCCAACGCGTTCGGCGGAGTGCTGCTGCTCGGCGGAACCCCGACGATGGCATACGCGGCTCAGGGGGCGACGATCCTGGCTGCCGGTCTTCTGGTCGGGTATGTCTGGCATGCCCGCCTCCCACTGCCGATCAGAGCGGCGACGCTTGCTGCGGCGACCCTTGCCGCCGCACCCATCGTCCTCTTCTACGATTTGATGCTGGCCGGGGTTGCAGCCCTGTGGCTGCTGCGCGCCGGCGAAACTTACCGTTTTGCCGATTGGGAAAAGATGGCACTAGCGGCGCTGTTCCTGCTGACGCTTAATCCACGCAGCATGTCGGAGATGACGCAGCTGCCAATCGGGCCACTGGTCACGCTCGGTTTCGCTGCGTTCGTCGCGGTCCATGTCGTGCGGGCCCGGACGACAGCCGCGAGGGGTGCGAGCGGAAAGCCTGTGCCTCTGCCGGTGGCCTCCCTCCGGTTCGCCCGCGGCGGGCAATAGGCGCGATGGCGGTACTTTCCGATCCATTGGAAGTCGACCGGAAATTCTCGCCCTCGCTCGGGATCTTTGCGAACTGGCGGCTGCACGCCTATGGCTACGCCATTGCCGCGATCTACGCTGCGTTCCTGATTGCCGTCTACCGGGCGGGAACTTGGCTCATCGACGGCGCCGGAGTGCCGGTCTACTCCGATTTCGCCTGCGCCTGGGCCGCTACGGTGCAGGCGCTGCACGCAGACGCAGCGGCGCTCTACGACCCGGCCGAGTTCGCCAAGATCCAGGCGGCACTGGTCGGGCCGAGAGATTATTTCTACCCCAATTGGCCCTATCCTCCGACATTCTTTTTGATCCTGGCGCCGTTCACGGCGCTTCCCTACCGGTATGGGTTCATCGCCTGGGACATCGCCACGCTGCTCGGCTTGATTGTGGTAGTCTATTTGATCGTGCGAAGGCTGCCGGCGGTCGCGCTGGTGCTGGCCTCGCCGTTTACGATGTGGAACTTTCTCGCTGGGCAGAACGGGTTTCTGACGGGCTCGCTGCTCGGCGCATCGCTGCTGTTCCTCGAGCGCCAGCCGATGCTTGCCGGCGTGTTTATCGGCCTGCTGACCTATAAGCCGCAATTCGGAATTCTGCTTCCGGTGGCGCTTGCCGCGGCTCGTCAATGGCGCGCCTTCGCTAGCGCCGCCGCAACGGCTGCAATATTCGCCGGCTTATCGATTGCCGTATTTGGCAGCGACGTCTGGGAAGCCCTCCCGCGGCAGGTGGCAGCGCAGACCGGCGAGGTCCTGCGCGCGGGCGGCACCGACGACCCCGCTGCCCAATGGGGGTATATTCAGACCGTCTACGGCGTGGTCCGCGATCTACATGGCGGCGCGGCACTGGCTTGGCTCGTGCAAGGCACGGCGACGGCGGGCGCTGCCGTCATCGTGTGGCTCGTCTGGCGGTCTTCGGTCCGTTACGCGCTGAAGGCAGCGACGCTGGCGGCGGCAGCGCTGATCGCCACACCCTACGCCTTTGCCTATGACATGGCGGCGATCGCCGTACCGGCCGCTTTTCTCGCCCGCGACCAGATGCGCCACGGGTTTCTGCGGGGCGAGCAAGCAATCCTTATCGGTGTGTTTGGCTTGGCCCTGGCACTCCTCGTCGCTTTTGGCGACCGGCCAGGCGGGATGACCTTCGGCAGCACGCCGATCGGGCCGTTGGTGATGATGATGCTTCTGTGTGTGATCTTGCGGCGGGCTCGGCAGACCGGCTGCCTTTGGATCAAGCCATCTGGTGCGAAGCAAGGATTCAGAAACGGTCCGTTGCTAGGGTCTACTCCCGTGGATCCGTTCCAAGGCGCGTCGACATGAAGATACGCATCATCCAGATCGTCGTCGGCCTTACTTGCACGCTTTTCTTCCTGGCGCTTGCCCTCTATCGCGTCCCTTTGGAAGCCGTCGGGGCGACGATCGCGAGCGCCAATCCGATTTGCATCGCGGCAGCGATGTCCGTCTATGCAGTCAATTTGTCGCTGCGCGCCTGGCGATGGCAAATCATCCTGCACCCAGTCGCGACAATCCGCTATTCGACCGTCGCGAGAGCCCTGGTGGTCGGCTATGGGTTGAACGCCATCATGCCGGCGCGGCTCGGCGAATTGTTTCGCGCCGAATTTCTCAAGAAGGATCTTGGGCTTTCCCGCACATCGACATTGAGCTCGATTGTCGTCGAGCGGCTATTCGATGGCCTGACGGTCATCGGCTGCCTTGGGTTGGGGCTGCTTCTTGCGGCGAGGCAGGACACCGCCGCGCTGGTCAATGTCCTGGTGGTCGCCAGCGCCTTCTTCGGCGTGATTTTGCTCGTCGCCCTCTGCCTGGCGGGACCAGGGACGTCCGGCGCTTTTGCGCGCTCGCCCCGCTTGTCCGCGCAGCTGATGATGGTCCGACAAGCGCTTCACATCTTGCGGACACGGCGGATCGTGGCAGTCGCCCTGCTGACCTTGATCATTTATCTGCCGGATACGCTCTCTCTGTGGCTGATCGTCAAGGCGGTCGGCCTGCAACTCAGCTTCGCCGATACGCTGGTCCTGCTCGGCGCCGCGAGCCTCAGTACCTTGCTGCCGTCCGGACCCGCCTTCCTCGGCACGCTGCAATTCGCTTATGCGCTGGTGATCGAGTTCGCCGGCGCCTCCCGCGCGGTCGGCATCGCCGCCGCCACGCTCGACCAGTTGTTCATTCTTCTTCCCATTGCGCTCATCGCGGCCGGCATTCTTGTCCACGGAGCCCGCGGCGTGCTCTACGCGGCGTTTACGACCCAAAGCCGTGATGCTCGTCAGGCCGGCTAGATCTTCGATGAACCACATCCTGGCCGCGCACAGGCCTATCCCGCTTGTCGATCTGAGGTCCCAGCATCGGCCGATTGCCGAGGATATCGAGGCGGCGATCGGAAGGGTGCTCGAACGCTGCGACTTTATTCTCGGTGAAGAACTGCGTCTCTTCGAAGAAGAGTTTGCAGAATATTGCGGAAGCCCGCACGCAATTGGCGTGGCGAGCGGAACCGACGCGCTGTATCTCGCCTGTCGTGCCCTGGACCTCGGCGAGGGCGACGAAGTCATCGTGCCGGCGATGACTTTCGCCTCCACCGCTTTCGCCGTATCGCTGACCGGAGCACTCCCGGTGCTCGTCGACGTGCGCGACGACGATGCGTTGATCGACCCCGGCAAGATCGAGGCTGCAGTCACTCCGCGTACCAAGGCGATAATTCCGGTTCATCTCTACGGAAATTGCGCGGACATGGCGGCGGTGTGCGCCATCGCCGCAACGCATTCCTTGACGGTGATCGAGGATGCGGCACAGGCGCACGGCGCGATCTACGCCGGCAGGCGGGCCGGAAGCCTCGGCGACATCGGCTGCTTCAGCTTCTATCCCGGGAAGAATTTGGGCGCCTACGGCGACGGCGGCTTGGTTACCACAGCTCGCGCCGATATCGCCGAGCGCATCAGGGTGCTGCGCAATTGCGGCTCTCTGGTGAAATATCATCACGAGGAAATCGGTCTCAACAGCCGCCTCGACACATTGCAAGCCGCCATCCTACGGGTGAAGCTGCAGAGGCTCGATGAATGGAACGCAGCCCGGCGGCGG
>Ga0209217_1000388_pt1 | contig 11880 bp, 12 predicted proteins | sample JacPinW_OM3H0_M2_FD_187957 | JGI IMG/M metagenome (GOLD analysis project Ga0209217, IMG submission 187957) | Forest soil microbial communities from Algoma, Ontario, Canada - Jack Pine, Ontario site 1_JW_OM3H0_M2 (SPAdes) (version 2) | ecosystem: Environmental > Terrestrial > Soil > Boreal...
TATGTTCATCGTCACCTTCGTGATCATGTTGCCGATCACGATCAAGACCGGCGACCCAATGAAGGGCTGGTCGGCGGGCCTGGTCTGGGTGTTCTTCCAGAGTTTTATCCTGATGATCGGCGGCTTCATCGCGCCCATCATCCGAAAAATCACCCCGCGCGCGGCGCTGCTCGGAACGCTTGCGGGCGTCTCGGTGACCTTCATCTCGATGCGGCCGGCGTTAGAGATGTACATGACGCCGCAGATCGGATTGGTGTGCTTCGCCATCATTCTCGCGAGCTGGTTCGGTGGCATCAGATATTACAAGGGGATTCCCGCAGGCCTCGTCGCCATCGCCGTCGGCATGATCATCGCATGGGGCTCCAACCTGTTCGGTCTCGGGCTCGGCGGCTTGAGCGTCAAGGGCGTCGGTGACGCGTTTGCGAGTTTCGGTTTCTCGGTGCCGATTCCGGCCGTCAACCAGGTGTTCTCGGGGTTCGAATATCTCGGCGTCATCCTGGTCACCGCGATCCCGTTCGGCATCTATGACCTGGTCGAGGCCATGGACAACGTCGAAAGCGCCGAGGCCGCGGGCGACGAATATCCGACCACGCGCGTGCTGACCGCCGACGGCGTCGTCAGCCTGATCGGCTGCCTGATGGGCAATCCGTTCATCAACGCGGTCTATATCGGCCACCCCGGATGGAAGGCGATGGGCGGACGGATCGGCTACTCGGCCGCGACCGGAATCATGGTGGTCGTGCTGGCGTGGTTCGGCATCATCTCGGTCTTGCTGGCGCTGGTGCCGGTGGTCGCGATCTCGCCGATCCTGCTCTATATCGGCATGCTGATCGGCGCACAGGCATTCCAGACCACGCCGGTCAAGCATGCGCCGGCGATCGTGCTGGCGCTGACGCCGCATCTGGCGGCGTGGGCCAAGCTGCAGATCGACACCATGCTCGGATCGACCATCAATGCGGCCCAGACCGTCGGCGGCCTCGCCGCCGACAAGGTCGGCGCGGTCAAGACCGCGGCCATTGCCGCGCTACCGCAACAAGGCGTGCTCTATCACGGGCTGGAAGTGATGGGCGGCGGCTCGATCCTCACCGGCCTCGTTCTCGGCGCGGTCGGCGTGTTCGTGATCGAACGCGATTTCGTCAAGGCTTCGGCCTTTGCGTTGTCCGGCGCGGTGCTCACCTATTTCGGCTTCATGCACGGCGAGGCCGTCGGCATCGGCGGCGGACTGGGCGTAACCCCGACGGTGGCGCTGGCTTACGCGGTGGTGGCGGCCGGCTTCTTCGCGCTCGGCAAGCTCGGCACCACGACCGACTCCGTTTCGCATCCGGCGGCGATGCACGCGGCGCCTGCTGAATAAGTTTGAGACACGCGACCCGGCGTCGATTTACCGACGCCGGGCTCGCCAAAAATCCGATCCTTAGGCCGCGAGGTCCAACAGCCGCGGCGAACCGCGCAGCAGCACGCTGCGGCCCTTTCGCGTGATAACCGGGCGGCCGTCGGTGATTTCGGCAAGTTGAAGCGCGACCAGATTGTCGACGACAGATCCTTTCAAGGCGCGACCGCTTGCCGCGGGTGCGCGGATGGACTTGAGCGCTTCCCATTGATCGGGGGTCAGATCGTAATCGTCTTCCGCGTTCATGCTGCCTCGTATACATCAAGCTTGTTTGCGCGTGTCTTACAAACGCAGCGTGAAGGGGATGCGACCACAATGCGTCGGGATTTCGATGGGCGAGTAACATCTTTGAATCGCTGTGCGTTTCGTTTCCCCCGGTAACGCTTCTGTCACAACAACGTGTCAATTGGGGTGGATCGGCCGCCGCGAATCAGGCGGCAACGACCGTTGACGCCCTTGCCCGATCGGACCGACACTCTGGAAGTCACAGACACCCTGGAAGTCATTGTGCCGCAAAAAAAGCCTGGGAGCGGCGCCCGACTGCGGGGTTTGGGTATTGTCGTCAGCATCGGCATCGCTGCGATTGCCATCTACGCGCTGACGCATGCGCTCAAGAAGGTCGATTTCGGCGAAGTGCTTGCGGTTGTTCACCGCACAGATTCCGGCCTGATCGCCCTCGCTCTCGCGTTGGTGGTGGTCTCCTACGGTAGCTTGACGTTCTACGATCTGCTGGCGCTTCGCACCATCGGTCGGTCAGAGGTTCCGTACCGGATCGCCGCGCTCGCGAGTTTCACCAGCTATCCCATCGCGCACGGTATCGGCGCGGTCGCGCTGATCTCGCCGGTGATCCGCTATCGTGTCTATCAGGGTAGCGGGCTCGGCGCCGTCGATGTGGCGAATATCTGCTTCTTGACCGGGCTCACTTTCTGGCTGGGCAATCTGACGTCGCTCGGGCTCGGCCTGCTGATAGATCCCGGTGCCATCAGCCTGTTCCACTATCTGCCGCAGACGCTCAACCGGCTGGTGGCGTCAGCGCTGCTGCTGGGGATCGCCGGCTTCGTGGTCTGGAGCTGGCTTTCTCCCCGAAGCATCGGGACCCGCCGCTGGCCGGTGCGGCTTCCTTCCGGACCCATGGTGTTGCTGCAGATCGTGATCGGCATTGTCGATCTCAGCGCCGCGGCGCTGGCCATGTACGTGCTTATTCCCTCTGCAATGAATATCGATATTTTTCGACTGACCGCCGTTTTCATCGCCGCGACGTTGTTGGGTTTCGCCAGTCATGCGCCGGCGGGGCTGGGCGTGTTCGACGCGGCCATATTGCTGGGACTTGGCGGCGACGACAAGGAACCGCTGATCGCGGCGCTCCTGATGTTCCGCTTCCTGTATCACCTGCTTCCCTTCGTGATCGCGCTCGCTTTGTTCGGCGGCGTGGAAGGCTGGCGGAGTTTGCGCAAGAAGCGCGAGCCCTGAACCGCCTGCGGTCGTTCACACCGGCGAATTCAGCTTGAGCCCGACCATGCCGGCAACGATCAGGGTGAGGCATAGCACCCGGACCGGATCGGCCGGCTCGCTGAAAACCAGCATGCCGACGAGGATGCTGCCCACCGCTCCGATCCCGGTCCACACAGCGTACGCCGTGCCGAATGGCAGCGACTTCAGCGCGATCGCCATCAATCCGAAAGAGAGCGCGATCGCGAGGCCGGTCGCAGCGGTCGGCCAGAACCTCGTCAGACCATCGGAATATTTCAGGCCGAACGCCCAGGCGATCTCGAACAATCCTGCCGCCAGCAGTGCAAGCCAACCGGTCACGGCGTCGCTCGCTCCGCAGCGAGCGTCAGCACCGCGTATTGGGCATAACCACGGAACGGGCGCTCGAATTTCAGTCCGGAACGGGAATGACCGGCGATAGAAGACAACGCACTTTCGAGATCGTCACGCGGCGTGACGTCGAACATCTTAAGCCATCGCCGCAGCAGCGAGCGGGCCGCGTTGGGCAATCGCTCCTGGCCGCCGAAATCGACAATGTGCAAAACCCCGCCCGGCTTGAGGCGGCTGACAGCCGCCTGCACGACACGACGCCAGTCCGGGATCATCGACAGGCTATAGGAAACGAAGATGTGATCGAACGACGCGATGCCGAATTGGCGTTCGGGGTCGAAGGCGGTTCCGTCGCCAAGCGCGAGGCGTATCCGATCCGAAAGGCCGCGCCGCGAAATGGCCGACATCGCCGATGTCAGCATTTCCGTTGAAACATCGATGCCGAAAAATCGGGCGTCGGGATAGAGCCGCGCCGCCGACACCAGGTTCCTGCCGGTTCCGCAGCCGATTTCCAGCACGCTTGCGCCAAGCGCCGGCTTAAGGCCCGATATCAGCTGGTCCCGGCCGAGCAGGTAATATCGCCTTGTGCCGTCGTAGATATGGCGTTGCCGGCGATACATCCGGTTCATGCGGTCGGTCGCCTCAGCCGGCCACGCGATATCTGCGCCGATATCCTCTGAATAGGCGGACATCCATGCACCTCTTGAATCGTGTCTCGCGCTCACTCCTTCGGATGTTCGCGCGACAGGGGTGTGACAGCAGCGGGCGGCCTTGCGAATGGCCCCCGTAAATCTACCTACGAAGCGCGGTTGTTTATAAGTTTTTCGCTTTTGCCTGCTGTCGCAAAACTGCAGCGAGCGGGCGATAGCCTTGTCGGATTGCTGATTCGAGGGATGAATGAATACCCAGCTTATCGCGGACGCGGTCCGCAACACGAGAGGCGAGGCAGAGGCGACCATTTGGGACAAGCTTTTCGCATTCTGGTTTCGTCGTCTGGTGTACACCCAGATCTGGGAGGATCCCGAAGCTGACCTCGCAGCGCTGCGGTTGCCGGTCGGATCGACCATCGTCACCATTTCCTCCGGCGGATGCAACGCGCTGTCCTATCTCACCGCGCAACCGGCGCAGGTCTACGCCGTCGATCTCAATGAGGCTCATCTGTCGCTGCTCAAGCTCAAGCTCGCGGGGCTGCGTGCCTTCGCGAGCTATGCGGAATTCTGGCAGTTCTTCGGCGAGGCCGCGTCGCGCTCCAATTCCGAGCTTTATCGCGAGCGGTTGTGGCTGATGCTCGACGCCGATGCGCGCGCCTATTGGGACAAGCGCAACAGCATCGGGCGTCCGCGGTACGCTTATTTCACCGACGGCTTCTATCGCCACGGCATGCTCGGCCGCTTCATCGGCCTTGCCCATCTGTTGGCCAAGTTCGCCCGGATCGATCTCGAAGCACTATTGAACGGCGAGGCGGATTCGCCCGCACGAATTGAGGCGCTCGATCGCCTGCATCGGCTGTTTCATTCGCCGCTGGCCCGCCTGATCACTGGAACCCCCGCGCTATTGTTCAGCCTCGGCATTCCGCCGCAACAGCGGGCCCTGCTCGGCGGCGGCGCGCCGCTCAATGAAGTGCTTTACGAGCGGCTTTCGCGCCTGATCAACGTCCACCCCAACGATACAAATTATTTTGCGTGGCAGGCGCTGCATCGCGCCTATCGCGGCCCCGGCGATCGCTGCTTGCCGCCTTATCTGCAGGCCCGCCATTTTGAGCGCATGCGCAACGGCGCGGGATTGATCATTCCGGTTCACGCCAATCTTCGGCAGTTCCTGGAAAGTCTCCCGGCCCGCGAGGTCGATGCCGTCATTCTCTTGGACTCACAGGACTGGATGGCGCCGGAGGAAATTCGCGCACTTTGGAATGCCATCGATCGCACCGGCAGCGACAACGTCCGCGTCATCTTCCGCACCGCCGGCACGCAATCTCCGCTGGAAACGGAAGAACTCGCGCCGCTACGGCAAATCTGGCATCGCGACGAGGAACGAAGCGCGATCGGCTTTGAGCTCGACCGGTCGGGAATCTATGGCGGCTTCCACTGCTACGGGCGGCGGTGATCCCACCGCGTGCGCTCACGGCCGCACCGCCGGCGTCTCGATCGGCATGCGGTTGGCGCGCGACATCAGATAAAGCTCGAGCTCGACGAGTTCCGGCGCGCCGAAATCAAAGACTTGCGCGCGGATGCCGGTGATGCAGCCGCGTAGACGGCGCTGCAGCGAGCCGAGCGATTGCCATTCCAGCCGATAGATCGGATAGCCGGTCGGATGTCCTTGCGTGATCGCTGAGCCCGCAAGGTGCTTGTCCCAATTGTCGTCGTGGCAATTCGCGCAAGCCAGATTGAGCTGGCCCTGCCGCCGCATGAACAGCTCGCGTCCCTTTGCAACAAAGCGTTCGAACTGCGGGTCGGTGCCGGCGGTGATCGGCAGTCCGCGCGATTGCTCCGCGACAAAGGTGGTGAGCGCGAGCAGCTCGCGGCTTTCGTAAGCGAGCGGCGCCGCTTGCTGATTCCTTGTGCGGCAGAGATTGATGCGCTGTTCCAGATTGACGGGGCGGTTGAGCGTTTTGTCGAACGCGGGATAGCGGGCCGCCACGCCCTTCATGCTGGCGCGCGCATCGTCATGGCAATCGGCGCAGGCCTTTCCTGCCGCACCCGTCTTGCTCTTCCACAAATTTTCGCCATCGAGCGCCCACAGCATGCCGGGATTGGCGGTATCGTCGTCCTGCATCGCCTTGCTATCCGGCCCCATGAAACTGTAGCCGGACCGGCGTTGCTCCGGCGGGATTTCGCTGGCGAAGAGGGGCAGGGCGGCCGCGATCAGCAGCGTCGCCGCGACTATCGTGCGGGCAGATATCATTCGACCGTGATGGAAGCCGAAGCGGTTTCCGAAAAACCATTGTCGCCGATCCATTCGAAATCGAACTTGCCGCTCTCGGTCGCGACCGTGAAGAAGGTGATGAAGGGATTCGCTGCAATCGCCGGAAACAGGTCGGCGCGGAAAATCTCGGCGCTGTTGTAGCGGCAGATAAAGCCGGTGATGATATCGCGCGGAACGATCGCGCCCGTGGCGGTGTGGCGATAGCCGGTCTCCATGATGTGCGACATCAGCGTCTTGATCTCGATGATCTCCCCGTGCTTTGCCGTTTTCGGAACGTTGATCAATGCCGATACCATCAGATCACCTCCTCGGTGCACGCGGCGAGCGTCACCACGACGTCGGCGCTGACCGACCAAAACGAGCCGTCGGCGAGGTGCGCGATCGCGACGATCTTCTGGCTGTCGGCGAGGCGAATGCGGGTCGACACTTGCGCGCGGCCGGCGCGGGGGCCGAGATAGAAATTACCGATATTCGGCTGCGGGTTCTTCTCGTTGAGGACGTGGATGCTCCTGACGTAATCATCAGGAGTCATCGGGCTCGCAACGCTCACGGTCATCGGCACCGTATTGCCGTTCTCGACCAGCGGAGGAATCTCGAGCTTCACTTTGCCGGCCTGCACCGCGGCCTCACCCACGACGTTCCTGATCGCGGCGGCCAGCAGCGCAGGCGTCGCCTCGGCGGGCCGCAGCGTCACCATCGGGACCGTGCCCAATACCGCGGCGCCACCGGCGAGGCCGAGGAACTGGCGGCGCGTGGAATGGTCTTGGTTGTGCATTTTCGCTTCTGCTTTCTCACTCACGTAGCGTTACGAGATATGCCACGACATCCTCGATTTGTTCCGCCGACAGAATCGGCTTTCCCCGCCACGCCGCGCCGACGCGCACCAGTCCGTCGACGCGATAATAGGACGGCATGATGGTCGCGGGATTGAGGCGGGATGCGTCAACCAGCCGAAGCCGAAGCTGGCCTTCGGACCAGCGGCTTCCCGCGCCCGCGAGACTTGGCGCGAGATCGCCCTGAAATTTGGCTTCCGGAAACGGCCCGGAGTGGCAAAGGATGCAGGTGCTGGTGCGGTCGAGCACCAGCGCGCGTCCTCGCGTAACATCACCCGGCATGCCCGTCAGCGATTCCGGAATGGCATCGCCGACCACAGCATAGGGCCGCAGCCCCTGTGCGTCTGCCGCAGAGGGCAGGGCGACCAACGCTGCCGCGAGCCACGCGCCGGCCATATGAACAACTGACCTAGCCAAATGCTTCCACCGTGATTGTCTTGTACCAGGATTGCGCCTCATCGGCTTCACGCCGGCGAACGTCAGGCGATGCGTCGACAGGGCTGCTGCCGCCGCCCTCGATCTCGGCGAAGATGTCGCCCTTCGGCTGATAGACTCCGGAGAGCGAGAACGCGTAGCCGGGCGCGACCGTGTTGTAGCAGGCGCCGACCAGCGTCGGGATCGCCGGCGCCTTGCCCGCGACCAGGGTCGCCACCGCTTCGGCGCAGGCCTTTCCTTGCGCGTTCGCGGCGGAGGCGGATTTGGGGATGCCGCCGCCCAGGCAGGCGTCGCCGATGACGTGGATGTCGGGCACGAGCTTTGAGGCAAAATTGACCGGGTCGATCGGGCACCAGCCGGTATGGTCGACCGCGCCGGCGATGTCGGCGATACGGCCCGCCTTCTGCGGCGGGATGACGTTGGCCACTTGCGCCGTGTAGTTGCCGAAATCGGTGATCATCGTGTTGCTCGCGGGGTCGACCGAGGTGACGCGGCCGCCTTGCGACAGCGATATCCGCTCGATCATGCCGGGATAGAGCTCCTTCCAGGCATTCTCGAACAGGTGCTGTTGCGGAAAACTATCCTTGGCATCGAGGATGAGCACCTTGGAGCGCGGCTTTCTTGTCTTCAGATAATGCGCGATCAGACTGGCGCGCTCGTATGGCGCCGGCGGGCAACGCAAGGGGGCCGCGGGTACCGCGAGCACGACAAGGCCGCCGTCGTCCATGGCCTCGATCTGCTTGCGCAACAACTCGGTCTGTTCGCCCGCCTTCCAGGCATGAGGCATTTTGATCGCCGCAGCTTCGTCATAACCAGGCAGCGCCTCGAACCTGATATCGATGCCCGGCGCGAGCACCAGGCGCTCATAGCCAAGCGACTGGCCGTCGGCGAGATAAATCATGCGCTTTTGAGCATCGATTTTTGCCGCGGCTTGCGCAATCACGGTCACGCCTTGCGCGCTGACCCTGTCGTAGCCGAATTGCTGCGCATTCAGTTCCCGCAAGCCCGCGATCACCTCATTGCTGAATGGACAGGCCGTAAAAGTCCGGTTGGGTTCGATCAGCGTCACCTGAAGTTTTGGATCGATCCGCCTCAAGGCCCGCGCGCAGCTCGCGCCGCCAAAACCGCCGCCGATCACGACGATGCGCGCGGCGGATTGCGCGTGGGCAGGACGCGGCAAGAGAGACGGCAAGATACCCGTCAAGACGAGCGAAGCCGCCGACGCCGCGGCGCCGCCAACGACGTCTCGTCGCCTCATCAGGCGCAGCCGGTCCATCAGCACCATCCGTGATCGGGCGGCGGCCGCCAAAGGCCGCCGCCCGAAATCTCAAGCGAACGAAATGTTCTGATCGCGCAGCGGCACCGAGCGGATGCGTTTTCCGGTTGCCGCGAAGTAGGCGTTGAGCACCGCCGGTCCCGCGACGCAGATGGTCGGCTCACCGACGCCGCCCCAGAAACCGCCGCTCGGCATCACGATCGATTCCACCTTCGGCATCTCGGCAATCCGCATCGAATTGTAGGTGTCGAAATTGGTCTGCTCGATATAGCCGTCCTTGACCGTGCATCCGCCGTAGAACAGCCCGGTCAGGCCGTAGACAAAGGAGCCCGCGATCTGCCGCTCGATCTGCGCCGGATTGACCGCGTAGCCGGGATCGGTGGCGGCAACGATACGATGGACCTTGATCTTGGCGCCATCGGTGACCGAGATTTCCGCCGCCGCCGCGACATAGCTGCCATAGCCCATGTGCTGCGCGAGACCACGATAAACACCCTGCGGCGCCGGTTTGTCCCAGCCGATCTTTTCGGCGACCGCATTGAGCACCGCGAGATGTTTCGGATTCCTGGCCATCAGCTTGCGCCGGAACTCGAGCGGGTCCTGACCCGCGGCCTGCGCCAGTTCATCCATGAAACATTCCACATAGAGCGCATTTTGATTGACATTCACACCGCGCCAGAAGCCCGGAATGATATGCGGATTGCGCATCGAATGTTCGATCAGGAGATTGGGAACGGTGTATCCAAACGCGGCGTCGCCACTCGGGTTGAGGCCCGCGAATGTCGCGGGATCCATGCCGTTGACCATGGCCTCGGGCCGGAGACTGAACAGGATGGACTGTCCGGAGATCCGCATGTGCAGCGCGGTCAGATTATTGTCGGCATCGAACGCGCCGGTCATCTTGCATTGCGTGATCGGGTGATAGCGGCCGTGCTGCATGTCCTCTTCGCGCGACCACAATAGCTTGACGGGCGTGCCCGGCATCTGCTTGGCGATCGCGACCGCCTGACGGACATAGTCGGTCTGACCGCGACGGCCAAAGCCTCCGCCAAGCATCAGCTTGTGAACGTCGCATTTGCTTGCCGGCAAACCGGATTCTTCGAGCACGGCGGCGAAAGCGGCTTCGCCGTTTTGCGTTCCGCACCAGACCTCGCATTTATCCGCGGTATAGAGCGCCGTGGCATTCATCGGCTCCATCGTGGCGTGGTTCTGGTAGGGATAATTGTAAACCGCTTCGACCTTCTTGACCGCAGTGGCGATGACGGCCGGCGCGTCGCCGTTCTTGTTGCCGACAAAGGCGGGTCCGGAATCGAGGCCTTCCGCCAGCCATTTTGCGATCGATGCTGACGACACCTTGGCGTTTTCGCCCTCATCCCAGACGATCGGCAGCGCTTCAAGCGCGGTCTTGGCGTGCCACCAGGTATCGGCGACGACGGCAACGGCGCTATCGCCGACCCGCACCACTTTCTTGACGCCCTTCAGATTTGCGATCTTGGCTTCGTCGTAGCTCTTCAGCTTGCCCCCGGTCACCGGGCAATCCTTGATCGCGGCGTTGAGCATTCCCGGCAGCTTGACGTCGATGCCATAGATCGTCTTGCCGGTGGTCTTGTCCGTGGTGTCGAGGCGCTTGACGCCCTTGCCGACGATCTTCCAGTCTTTCGGATCCTTCAGTTTGACATCGGTCGGCGGCGTCAGCTGGGCGGCGGCTTCGACCACCTTGCCATAGGTCGTCTTGCGTCCCGACGGCGTATGCGTGATGACGCTGTTGGCGGCGCTGCATTCCGCAACCGGTACCTTCCAATCGTTGGCCGCCGCCTGGATCAGCATCATGCGCGCGGCAGCACCGCCCTTGCGCACATAATCCTGCGAGCTCCTGATGCCGCGGCTGCCGCCGGTCGAGAAATCGCCCCAGACGCGGTTGCGGGCCACGCTCTGTCCCGGTGTCGGAAATTCGGTGGTGACCTTCGACCAGTCGCATTCGAGTTCTTCGGCGACGAGCTGGGCAAGCCCGGTCAGCGAACCCTGGCCCATTTCGGAGCGGGCGATGCGGATGACGACGGTGTCGTCGGGCCGGATCACGACCCAGCAATTGACTTCCGGCGACCCGTCGGCGGCGCGCACCACGGCGGGACCGCCGAAGGGAATATCGAGACCGAGCGCAAGGCCGGTGCCGAGCGCGGCGGAGCCGATGACAAAGGCGCGGCGATTCATGGAGGGCATATGGTTCATGGCTGCCTCCTCAAGCGTTCGCGACGGCGTGGATCGCCTCGCGCACCTGCTGGAAGGTGCCGCAGCGGCAGATATTTGTAATCGCGTCGTCAATGTCCTGGTCGGTCGGTTTCGGCTTCTCCTTGAGAAGCGCTGCCACGGCCATGATCATTCCGGATTGGCAATAGCCACACTGCGGAACGTCGTTGGCAATCCAGGCCTGCTGCACCTTGTGCAGCGCTCCGTCGGGGCCCAGCCCTTCAATGGTGGTGATTTGTTTGCCCGCAGCCTCGCTGACCACCATGCCGCAAGAGCGCATCGCGACGCCATCGACATGGACGGTACAGGCGCCGCATTGTGCGATGCCGCAGCCATATTTGGTGCCGGTCAGGCCGATATTCTCCCGGATCACCCAAAGTAGCGGCGTATCCGGCTCGACGTCGATATCGAAAGTTTTGCCATTGATTGTGAGGTTTGCCATCGCGATCCCCTTTTTTTGGTTCAATCCATCGAGTGAACCCTGGAGAAATGCTTGGACTGCGACTTAGTGCCGCTCAAATCAAAATTCCGCGTTTGCCGGGCAGGGAATAATTGACTTGCTTCGGCGTTACACGCGGACGCGCGAATTTCTGCTGGCTTTTCGCCCCGGGGGCGTTCAGGTAGGCTTGCGATGCAATGCGGCCATGACAATAATGAATAGGGCAGGGTCGCTACCGCTGACGTGTCTGGAATACTGGATCGCCCGCTGGAGCCCGTCATCGGGCGGCGCATCGCGCAGACCCGGCGGCGGGTGATGACGAGCGAGAGCGTGGCGCGCTCGCAGGCGATGAATTGCTTTCGATTCAATTTCTGTACGAGCCTCGTTTCGCACACACGACTTCGCGATCTCGCGGCCTGATGCGCCCGAGGTTTGCCAGAATTTCCTTACCCTCTTAATCAGAGGGCGCAGGGAATGCCGGGCGCCCGATGCGCCCGATAGCCGCGTGTGCGGAGGTAGT
>Ga0209217_1000389_pt1 | contig 11857 bp, 8 predicted proteins | sample JacPinW_OM3H0_M2_FD_187957 | JGI IMG/M metagenome (GOLD analysis project Ga0209217, IMG submission 187957) | Forest soil microbial communities from Algoma, Ontario, Canada - Jack Pine, Ontario site 1_JW_OM3H0_M2 (SPAdes) (version 2) | ecosystem: Environmental > Terrestrial > Soil > Boreal...
CGCGCTCGTCTGGATGAAACCGAACATCGGCCTCCCGCTGCCCCTCGTGCTCGCGCTGCTCGAACCGGCCGTGGCCCGCCGGATGATCAGCGGCTTCATGGTGGCGTCGGCCGCGCTCTTCGGCGTCGCCTTCGCGGTCCTGGGTACGGGCTTCTTCGAGTGGCCGCTGCAGGTGCCGCGGATGTGGCAGGCGGTGCAGGGTCTTCAGCCCGACATGGCCTCGGTCGAGAGCTTTTTTTATCCCGGGCTCAGCGGCTGGCTCAAGACGGCAGCGCTGCTGGTCACGCTGCTGGCGGCGACCGGCTACGGCAGTTGGGCGATCCGTCGAGCACGCGACGCGCACAGCCGCGGACTCACCGTGCTGATCCTCTGGCTCTTCGCCCTCCCCTTCGTGCAGTCCTACGACCTGATCCTGCTGCTTCCGGCCGTCGCGCTCCTCCTCGGCCCGCGCCTCGAGGGCTGGGATGACCTGACGGTTGAGCTGACCATCTGGGGCTTTGCCGCGATCCCACTCCTCTATTTCCTGGGCGCACGCGTCGGCTATTTCAACGGCTTCACGGTGATTCCCTTCGCCGTGCTGGTCCTTGCCTGGCATCGGCGGATGCTGGCCCGGCCGGTGGTGCCGGCGCAGGCCAGGGCGGCATGAACGTTCGACACTGGTACGGGATCCGGCGACTGTACGAGGCCTCCTTTCGAGACCGCCTGCTGCTGCTGCTGGTGATCGTCATCGGCGCCTATTACCTCACGTGGTCGGTCGTGCAATGGGTGACGCTGACACCGGCCGCGCTCCAATTCGACTTCGTCAACTACTTCGGCGGCGCTCAGGCCGCGGCGCATGGTACCGATATCTATGCCGACTTCAAGCGCTCCTGGGGTAGCGAGGCCTGGGTCGTCGCCTACATCTATCCACCCTTCTTCGCCTTGGTGCTCGCGCCGCTGACCTCGCTTGGGCTACTGGCCGCGGCGCGCATCTGGTTGCTGGCCGTACACGCGGCGTTTTTCGGGTCGCTGGCGCTGATCCTGCGGATTCACCCCGAGCTATCGCGCGGCGGCCGTCGCCTACTGCTGCTCGCCAGCCTCGGGTTCATGCCGGTCTACCTCAACCTGAAGTTCCAGCAGGTGGCGACCATCTGGTTACTGTTGATGACCGCCGCGCTCTGGGCGGCCCTTCAACGTCGGGCCGGCCTGGCCGGCGCCTTCATCGCGGCCGCCGCCTCGTTGAAGGTCTCGCCCATCTTCCTGATCCCCCTCTTCGCTCGATTGGGCCGCTGGCGAATCGCGGTCCTGGCCAGTGTGACGCTGGTCGGCCTGACGGTGGTCACGATGCTGGCCGCCCCCGGCAGCTTGCAATTCTTTACCGTGGTCTTGCCCCGCATCGGTCTGGGGACGGCAAACTGGGACAACGGATCGATCGACGGATTGGTGAGTCGCATCGCGCAGCTGGCCCCCGGCCTTTTTGGTGGCGCAACGCAGACGGTGGCCAAGGTGGTGATCGTCGCCGCCGCCGTCATCGTCATCGGCATTACGCTCTGGCGCGCGCACGATAGCGGCGAGCAGGTGTGGACGCTCCGGCTCAGCGTCGCGGCCCTCATCACCGCGCTCCTGACCGTCAGCAGTGTGACCTGGCAGCACCACTTGGTGACGCTACTGCTCCCGGTGGCAACCGGCATCGCCTGGATCACGGTGCGCCGGCCGGGCGCGCGCTATGGCTGGTGGCTGTTCGCCGCCTACGCGATGTGCTGGATGGACCGGCGCGCCTTCCCTCTGCCCGCCGACCTGCAGGTGCACTCCTCGACTCAGGCGGCGCTCGTGCTCGCCGGCACCTCGGTCAAGCTGGTCGGGTTGCTGCTGCTCTGGACCCTGCTACTGCAGATGCTCCGGGTCGAACAGCACATGGCATCGGTCAGGCGGCCCGACCAATCGGTGGCCGGCGCCGCTGCGCGGCCCGCTGCCTGAACTGCCAGCCGTACCACGCGACGACTGCGGTCATGACGATGGGTCCGAGCGGCAGATCGACGCCGCGCAGGTCCAAGAGGAGCGCGACGTCCACGGCCAGCAAACCGGGCAACGGGTTTGGCAGCGCGCCCTCCCGATAGAGCACGAAGGCCAGCCACGCCGGCACCGCCAGGATCAGCAGATCGTGCGGCAGCGCGTGCGGGGAGGCGAGCACCGTCAGCGCCCCCGCGAGCGCGGCGAAGCCGATCACCGACGAGGGGCGACGCCACGCGACCACCAGGAGCGCCGCGAGCACGCCCAGATAAAGGACGATCGCCACCACGGTGGCGCTGCTCGCCGGAAGCGCGGGCCCGATCAGGCCGATCCAGGATTCGTTGAGCCGGATGGCGACCGCCTGGTTCGCGCTGAGCGCGTTGTGGACCATCGCCATGAGACCGGCAGTGCCGCCAACCAGCGGACTCAGCAAGAGCAAGCCGGCACCTGCGGCAGCGGCCGCGACTGACCGCCAGCGGCGTGCGGCGAAGAGGATGGCGAGGTAGGCGGGCAGGTACTGCGGCTTGACGGCGAGCAGCAGCCCGGCCCCGGCCGCCAGCGCCGGAGAATCCGCGCGCAGCACCGCCACCACCACGGCGCCTCCAAGGAAAAGCCAGGCCGTCGGCTGCCCCTCGGTCAAGGTGGCCCAGGTGGGGATGGCGGCCAGCAGGCCGACCATCGCCAGACCAGGCACGGCGATTTTCCCTCCCCCTCCGGCGGAGGCCACGCTGGGGGCTGCGCGCTGCAACAGAACGACCGCCATCAGTAAGAAGGCGACGGTGACCAGCTGCCACAAGCGAAAGGCCAGCTCGATCGGCAGCAGCGAGAGCACGGCGTACGGCAGCGCCGCGCCCAGCGGCAAGCTGAACGGCAGTCGGGGATCGATCGCCCCGCTCGGGGCCACCCGGCGCATCATGTCGCCCAGCTCCGCCTGCTGGTAGGGCGCGGCGAAATGGCCCTGACGGACGAGCGTCCCGGCGCTGTAGTTGATGGTGAAGTCGGAGCTGAGCCGCGAGGCCGGCGACTGGGTGAGGACCACCACTACTCCGGCCGCCGCCAGCGCCAGGACCAGCGCGAGGAGCGCCCGTGGTACGCGCCGGCTCACGGCCGCACCCGGAAGAGTGCGGCCGTATCCTCGAAATCGATCATCTGCAAGGCCGGATCCGGCGCCAGCCGCGCGGCGACGGCGGGGTCGGTGGTCAGCACATAGTTGATGCCGTTCGCCTGGAGGAATGCGGCCCGCCGGGCCGCGTCCCAGCTGCTGAAGAACGCGAGCGCTTCGTCCGACTTGCGGCGAGCGTCGATCGTCATCTCCGGGTGGCCGTTGAAGGCGCGCGCGCTCGTCTGCGCGGGGACGAAGATCCCGTCGAGGTAGGTGGTCAGCACCACATCACGTGCCGAGACCTGCGGGGCGAGGCGGGCGAGAAGGGCGGCCTCCCCGTGGCTCTCGTACTCGGCATGGGGATCGAGCCGGAAGGCCGCGATCCAATACGGCTGAGCCAGGCTGAAGATGCCGTAAAAGCTCGACGCGACCAGCGTGATGGCGAGCACCCGGCGGCGCCATCGGACGGTGCGCAGCCGGCGAAGCAGGACGAGCAAGCCCGGCGCCGCACACAGACCAAACGGCACCGAGCTGGCCATGAAGCTGCGACCGAGCGTGCCGCTGATCCCGGGTGCAAACATGAAAACCGTCATTCCGGCGATCCACAGCGCCGGCAGCAGGAGATCGCCACGCAACCGCCGGCTGAAGAGGGCGACCAGGATCAACCCGCTGGCCACCAGGTGCGACAGGACGAGGAAGCCAAACAGGTCGCCGACCTCGAGCGACGACCGGATGACGCGCAACGCAGTCGGCGACGTCTGCCAGACCCAGAGCAGGTAAGCAAGGTACGGGAGTTGGATCAGCGCCAGGGCGGCCGAGAACCAGAGTGCGCTTCGCTGATTTCGCAGGAGTGACCAACCGCCGACGGCGGCTACCGTCAGCAACGCTAGCTGAGGATAGATCAGCTGCAAGCCGAGCACCCCCAGCAAGCCGCTCGCCACCAGCGCGCGACGGCCACCGCGCCGTAGCCGCAGGGCGACCACCATCGTCCAGCACATCAAGGCCAATGCCCAGGGCAGGTGCGGAGCCATGGAGATCAGGTCGGCGACGCTGCTGCCCGGTGAGCTCATCTCGGTCGCGTGAGTCGTCAGCGGTCCAATCTGGACGTCATGCGGCAGCAAGGTGCCGATGCCGCCGCCCAGCGCGCACAGAACGAAGGCCCAGCGTTGCAGCACCTGGGGCCGGAACAGTTCCCTGGTCAACAGATAGATGGCCATGAGCAATGCCGCGGCGGCCGCCAGCCGCGAAAGGTGATAGAGCCAGGGCCCCGCGGCCCAGCCGACCAGATGCGCGGGCCACAGGTACCAGGGATAGAGCAGGATCCCCGGCAGCCATTCGGCGGTGTAGGCCGGATGGAAGAGCCACGCCCCGTCCCAGCCGGCTCGCCACATCGATTGGTACACATAGGCATCGCGCGCGATGACCACGTAACCGGGGAACACGCTGCCCGCGGGCGCACGAAGCGCGGCGATCAGGATTGGTGGCAGGGTCAGCAGACACAGGACGGCGGTGAACACGCCTGGCCACCGCCAGCCGGAGGGGACCACTCGAGTCTGTCGGCCAGCAGGCGCCGCCTCCCACTGCCGGCGTGCAACGGCCATCAGGCGGCGATCCGCCTGGCCTGGTCGGCTCGCGTGGGCGCGAGGCTCAGGTCGCCAAGGGGGAGGACACAGAGGAGGAGCGTGACGACGACGGCCGCGTAGTTGTCATTGAAGAAGCGGGCGAAGAAGGTGACGGCGAGCAGCACGCAGGCATAGCCGCCCATCCAGCGCGCCAGCGTCGGGCGACGGAGGAAGGCACGGGCGGTCAACCAGAGGACCGGCACCGAGGCGGCGAGCTCGAACAACGCAAACGGAAATTGGTCGGTACGCCGGGCGATGAGGTGAAGCGTGTAGAGCAGGTCGCCGAAGCCGTAACCGGCGATCGGATACGCATCGGCAACGCCGCCGCTGGTGTAGAGGACGACGTCGGTCCAGAACGCCCCGGGATTGGCGACGAAAAACGGGAGGATGGTCGCGGCCGGCACCACCGCCAGCGCCGCGAGGCCGGCGACGAGGTCGCGACGGGAGTGGTCGGCCCGCCACCGGATGAGCAGCACCAGCAGGAGAAACGGCACCGCCACCCAGGCGAACGGTTTCAAGGCGACGGCCACCCCGAGCGCGCCGGCCGCGAGCGTGGGGTGGCCGCGCGAGAGCAACGCGAGCGTCAGGAGCACCAGCGAGAGGTACTGGATGTCGGTGCGGCCGGACCACAGGTAGAGCGTGATCAAGGGGCTGGCATAGATGGCGGTGACCACCAGGAATCGGCGCTCGAGGCTGATCGGGAGCGCGATGATCGCAATCATCCCGAGAACGGCGAAGGCGATGAGGACGATGCGATAGTCGAAGGGCAGCCCGAGTGCACCCGTGACCAGGCGGAACGGGATCCCGACAAAGACGGTCAGCGGGTAATAGGCCAGGTGATGAAGGGCTGGATTAGGGCCCGGCGTCAGGTCCCAGCCGATGGCGGCCATCGGGGTGTGGGACCAGTCCACGCCGTAAATTGGCTGCCCGTTGAGGAGGCGGTCGACCGCGGATTCGAGCTGGAGCAGGCCATCGTGCTCCGTCGTCAAGCCGACGTGCGGGCGTTGCACGACGCCGATCAGGGTTGGGCCGATGGCGGTCAACGCGCCGAGCACGCTGATGCCCCAGAGCTTCTCGCGCCACCGACCCCTCGTGGCGAGCAGGAGCGCGAGCAGCGCCATGAGGACGACGGTCGCGACCAGGGCGAGCCAGATCCCGTAGCGCTCGTGAAGCACCCACAGCAGCACGACCTGCAGTCCGCCGAGGACGCCAACGTATCCGATGGGGGTGGTCAGCCGGGCGGCGGCACGGGTCAGCGACGCCCGAAGTCCACCGGCCGGCGGAGGGGCGCCAGCCATGACGACGGTGTAACGCCGAGTGTGAGGAACCCCTTCTCCCACTCGTTATAGCTGGGCAGTGTCGACGCCTCCCTTCGCGGCTTCGGCAGGCGCGGCCGCCCCCGCCGTCCGGAAGGTTCGACCGGGCTTTGTCGCCCAGGCCGGGCTGGTCGGCTCGGCGCTGGCCGTCTATGCCCTGGTGCTGGTCCAGGGCGCCATGCATCACCAGGACCTGGACGCCTATCTGGCGGCGGGCCGCGCGATCTGGCAGGGACAGCCGCTGTACGCCCCCTTCCTCCACCATCCGTTCCCGGACGCGGCGTTGCGCCCTGCCTACATCTATCCACCGGCCTTCGCCCTGCTCGTGGCGCCGCTGGCGGTCCTTCCCGATGCGGCCGCGAACATCGTCTGGCTCCTGATCGGACAGGCGGCGCTGGCGGCGGCCATGGTGATCACGCTTCGGTGGCTTCGGCCGCCCGCCTGGGCCTTCACCGCGGTGCTCTGCGCGACCCTCACCTTCTATCCCCTCTGGATCGATGCGGTCCAGGGTCAGGCCAACCTGCTCGTCCTGCTGCTGGTCACGGCCGGCATCGCCGGCATCGTCCAGGGCAGGCCGAGGTTCGGCCTCGCGCTGGGCGCGGCGGCGGCGCTGAAGCTGACTCCCATCATCCTGCTGGTCTGGCTGCTCCTCGACCGCCGTTTTCGTGAGGCCGCCTGGATGATCGGAGCCCTTGCCCTCCTGACCACCGCGGCGGCGCTCCTTCGATTTCACGACACGCTCGTCTTCGTCGGACAGGTGCTCCCGGCCCTGTCGCAGGGCACCGCGTTCTACGCGAACCAGTCGCTCGCCGGCGTGGTCTTGCGCTTCTTCAGCGCGAATCCCTACACGACACCGTGGATCGCGCTCCCCTGGACGTTCCTCCTGCCAATGGCCGGGGCGATCCTGCTGATCGCGTTCTGGTTCTGGCGGGCGGCGGACCAGCCGGCGCTGGCGCGCGCCGTCGCCTTCCTCCCATTGCTTCCGCTACTGTCGTCCGTCACCTGGCCTCATCACCTCGTGATCCTGCTGCCCGTGATCTGGATCGGCGCGATCGCGCTCGCCGAGCGCGACTGGCCGCCCGTGCCCACGGCTGGCCTGGCCGGGCTGCTGGTGATCTTCAGCGTCATCGCCCGCTGGCCGGTGGGTCCCGTCTTCGGTCAGGTCGGTTTCCGCCCCGCGCAGACCGGTGATGCGATGGTCATCATTGCCGCGAACGCCTTCTTCCTCGGAACGTTGATCCTCTTCGTGTTCTCCCCATGGCTGCTGCGCTCCCGCTAAATCGGCCGGCGACGGCGCCTGCGCCAAGGCCACGGGAATGGCCGCGACTCGCGCTCGTGTTCGCCGCCATCGTGGCGATCGTGTCTCTCCTCCCCTATCTCCTCGCCTATCTCTGGACGCCGCCGGGCCATCACTTCGCCGGCTTCTTCTTCATCGCCGACGATGCCACCACCTACCTGGCGAAGATGCGCCAGGGGGCGGACGGCTCATGGCTTTGGAACGACCCCTATACCAGCGAGCCGCACGGCGGCGTCTTCCTCTTCTCCTTCTATCTACTGTTCGGTCACCTGGCCGCCCTGCTCCACTTGCCACTGATCGCCGCCTATCACCTCGCCGGCATCTCGGGCGCGGTCGCGCTTGTCATCTCCGCCGACCGGCTGTGCCGGCGGCTGCTGCCGCTCGACCTCCGCAGGCTGGCACTGGTGCTCGTGATCCTTGGCTCTGGTGCGGGCTTTGTGGCGCAGGCGTTGGGCAACCCCTCGGTTTTCGGCAGCCAACTCGAGGCGCTCGACCTCCACCTCCCCGAGATCAGCGGCTGGTACTCGATCCTCGCGATCCCGCATTTCGCCTGGGCAACCGCGCTGATCATCGCGGCCCTCCTGGGACTGCTCCGCATAGTCGAGGCGCCCGCCTGGCGCCCGGTGGCGCTCACCTCCGCGGCGCTGATCGCGCTCACGGCGATCCATCCGCAGATGATCCCGGTCCTCGGCGTCATCTGGGTCGCCCATCAGGGTGTTCTTGTGGCATGGGGAGCCCGGCCCTCGATGCGCTCGCTCGCGGTCCAGGCCGTCCCGTTCGTCGCCACCGCCCCGCTGCTCGCTTACAACGCGTGGATTCTCTTCCGCGATCCGACGATCGCCGAGTGGGCGCGGCAGTGGCGGCACCAGGCGCCCGGCCCTGTCAGCCTCACCATCAGCCTGGGGCTGCCGTTGTTGGCCGCCGTTCTCGGGATGGTGATCGCCTGGCGGCGCCGGGACCAAGGCCTCGCGCTCTTGCTCGTCTGGCCACCGCTGGTGCTCGCGCTGCTCTATCTACCCAACATCGCGAACATCCAGCGCCGGCTGCTCGACGCGCTCTATGTCCCGATCGGGGTGCTCGCCGCCGTCGGCATCAGGGCGCTGACCTCGCGCCTGCGTCGCGCTCGCGCTCGCCGGATCGAGGCCATGCTCGTCACGGCCTGCTGCATCTCATCGGCGTTGGTGCTGGCGATCGCCCTGCGATTCGCCTCGGGCGCCTTCAGCGAAGCCTACATCGCCGGCGATGCCTGGAAGGCGATGCAGTGGCTGTCGGCGCACCACGAGCAAAGCGACCGGGCGCTTTCCTCACCGGGGACCGGCCAGCTGTTGCCGGCGTGGGCGGGCGTGCAGGTATACGTGGGCCATTACAGCGAGACGCTCGATTACTTCCAGAAAATCCACAACGTGGGCGCGGTCTTGAAGCCGGGCCAGCCGGAGTCGACGGTCCGGTCCTTCCTTCACGACAACGGCATCACGCTGCTCTATTGGGGCCCGGATGAGGCGCTGACCGGCTACCAGCCGAACGGCCAGCCCTTTCTCCGGCCCGTCCACCAGGACGGGACGGTCACCATCTATCGCGTCGAGCCGTAGTTAGCAGAACCGCGAGCCCGCAGGGCGAGCCGCGCTTTCGCGCGTAAGAGGGCGGGCGTCGTATGCGGCCTGCAAGCGCACACGAGGCCGTCGTAATTTCGGCCGAGTGCGCGGTGGGCCGCTGGACGACGCCACCGCCCGGTTAGTTACGCGGACGCTTGCCGCTGGTCGTCTTTGGCCGCAGGCGTGGGATGCTTGCGCACGCGTCCCGGGATCGCGAGCAGCTCGAGGAACATCATGGTCGAGTGACGGATCGGATGCACCCGGCTCTGCGGTGAGTTGATCCAGCGAGTCGGCACCTCGACGATCTGGTAGCCGGCCTGCTGCGCCCGGTAGAGCACCTCGACGTCGAAGCCGAAGCCGCGCGTCTGGAGCATGGGAAAGACGCGGTCGGCCACCTCGGCGGTGAACGCCTTGAACCCGCACTGCGTGTCGTGCACACCGCCCAGCACGAAGATCCGCACCAGCCTGTTGAAGATCTTTCCCATCGTCTCCCGGTACCAGGGCTGATGCAGCTCTACCTGGGAGTCGCGCAGGCCGCGCGAGGCGATCGCCACGCCGGCACCGGCGCGCAGCGGTCGAAGCAGCTTCTCCATGTCGTCGATCGGGACGCTGAGGTCGGCGTCGCTGAAGATCCGGTAGCGGCCGCGGGCCTCTGCCATCCCGAGACGGACGGCGCCCCCCTTGCCGCCGTTGCGCCCGGCGACAACCAGCCGGAGCTCCGGCCAGCGGGCGGCGCGCTCGCGGACGACTTGCACCGTGGTGTCCCGGCTCCCGTCGTCGACGACGATCACCTCGGCGGGAACGCCGATCGTCGCGAGGTGACGCTCCACCCGGTCGAGCGTCGCCGGCAGGCGGAGCGCCTCGTTGAAGGCTGGGATCACGATCGAGACCTCCGGCGTCATGCCGCGCGCTCCACCTTCCGCATCTCCGCCCGGAAGGCCAGCAACTCCGCAAAGGCGCGGATCACGACTCGGATGTTCGCCCCGGTCTGCTTGCCCGCCCTCCGCGGGTAATGGTGGACCGGGACTTCGACCACCCTTGCATGGAGCTGGCGGGCGAGCACCAGCATCTCGGTGTTGATGAGGGCGCCCTCCGAATGCAGCGCCATGCGCGCGATCAAGTCGCGCCGGGTGAGGCGGAAGGCGCAATTCACGTCGCGCACCAGCCTGCCAAAAAGCAGGCGCACCAGCGTGAAGAAGGCCCAGGCATTGAGCCGGCGAAGCACCGGGTCGCGCCGACGTTTGCGGTATCCCGCCACGATATCGGCATCGGCCGCCCGGGCGAGGAGCAGTTCGACTTCCGCGGGGTCGAACTGGTTGTCGGCATCCATCAGGAAGATCCACCCGAAGCGCGCGGCATCGAACCCTGACCGCAGCGCGGCACCGTAGCCCCGATTGGCGGCGTGGCGGATGACGCGCAGATTCGGGTGCGCCCCCTTGAGCCCTTCCAGCACCGCGGCAGTACCGTCCTGGCTGCCATCGTCTACCACGATGATCTCGAATCCCCGAGTGAAGGTCTGCAGCGCCGTCGCCATCCGCCCCACCGACTGCTCCAGGTTGGCTTCTTCGTTGTAGGCGGGCATCACCGCACTGATCTCCACCGTTGGGGCGACCGCGCTCATTGAGCGAAGCCTACTCGGATGAACACCGTGGCCACCTCGTCCCGACTCAACATCGTCCACCCCGGGTCCTGCCCAAGGATGCCGGTGAGCGGATGCGCACTGGGAAGCACGATCGCGTCCGGGTGCGCCTGGGCGAGCACGTCCTGCCAGCCGGTTGCCAGGTAGCTCACCCGGAGGTACTGGCTGAACACCTGCGCGCCGTAGACCTCCACCCGACCGTCGATGAAAACGCGGCCGCCATCAGGATAGAGGCGCCAGAGCAGATACCCGCCGAAGTCGTAGTAGTTGAAGACGCGCAAGGGCCGGCCGGTCCGCTGCAGTGCGTCCGCCGCCTGCACGGGAAGGGCGGCCCTGATCGCGGTTGCCTCCGTCGCCGGCCGCAGGTTAGGCACCGCCCGGTAGGTGAGCATGCCCGCCCCGACCACGATCAGGAGCGCCAGGTTGATCGCCCCCAGCGCGAGGCTGTTGTCCATCGGTCGAGCGGGCCTCCATCGGCGCGCGGCCTGCGCCGCCGGGCGCTGATCACTGGGTGGCAGTAGGCTCGAGGCGAGGCTGAGCAACGCCTGGGCACAGCGTCCCATGAGCGGCGCCGCGGCGAGGACGAAGAGCGGCACATGCCGCTGCGAGGCGAGCGCGAGGTAGAGGAGCGCGAATGCCAGCAACCACTCGCTGGTGGGGGCCTTGACCCGTCGCGTGGCAAGACCAGCCAGCAGCAGGAAGATCATCCCTTCGACGAGCAGCCCGGGCAGCGAGTGGAAGTCCGGTGAGGCCCATTCCTGAATGTTGTTCTGGATCAGCGGCGAGGTCAGCGTGCCGAGTGAAAAGAGGATGGTCTGAATGCCGAACGGGTTGATGACCGATAGCAGCGCGCCCGCCGCGAGTGCCGCGCCCAGCGCCGTCAGCCGGCGGCGCGGCATGGCGCCGTCCTGCGATCGCCAGGCGTCGATGGCTTCGCCCACGACAAAAATCCCGCTGATGATGACCCCCACCAGGAACGCCGAGTGCAGGTTCGCCCAGAGCCAGATGAAAGGCGGCAACATCCACGCGTGCAGCCGGCCCGCTCGGTACTCCATGAGCCCGAGGAGGAGCAGGCCGCAGAAGAGCACGTTGAGCAGTTGCGGCCGCGCCCCCCAGGCGGTCGAGCCGGCCAGCGCGCCGACCAGTGTCAGGACGGTCGCCGTAGAGGCGGGCAGTCCGGTCCGCCGAAGCAGCAGATAGAGGCAGATCGCCGATGCCGTCACCACCCCGGCGAACACGCCGACCAGCCATGGCAGGCCGCCGGCCTGATAGAGCAGGTACATTCCGAGGTCGGCGAGCC